>Ga0265294_10004904_pt1 | contig 16482 bp, 13 predicted proteins | sample MunlanPumphouse3_FD_192504 | JGI IMG/M metagenome (GOLD analysis project Ga0265294, IMG submission 192504) | Groundwater microbial communities from a municipal landfill in Southern Ontario, Canada - Pumphouse #3 | ecosystem: Environmental > Aquatic > Deep subsurface > Groundwater | place...
CCGTCGCCCCCCTCCGGCACCACAGGTCATTGAGGGATACCCATTGCCGTACAGAGCGTCTTCCATGCTTCCTTTAGACTTATGGCAGCCGGGGTATCGGTATCTGCAATCGTCTCTCCACGCCGGGCAGCTGCAATCACAGCCGGGTCAAAGGGAATCGTGCCGATCATCTGAATTTTTTCCTGTGCACAGTATCTTTTGACATCCTCTGCACGTTCCTTGTCAAGGTCTGCTTTATTCAGCACCAAAAACATGTCCACACCAAACTGGCGGCATATCGTCACCAGCCGTTGGAGGTCGTGGAGGGCCGATATGCCTGGCTCGGTCACCATGACAACAGCATCAGCACCGCTGATAGCAGAGATGACCGGGCATCCGATCCCCGGTGGGCCGTCAATAAGAAATGCGGGGAGTTTTTCTTTATTTTCCAGTGCGTCCTTTTTTACCTCAAAGACCAGCATACCGCTGGTTCCGGAGCCGGAGAAGAGCTCCGCATGGTAGAGAGGACCCTGAGGTGTCTCAGAATGGCAGACCTCGCCACTTTGTCGTTTGGAGATGGTGATAGCTTCTTCCCCACAGACCAGAGTGCACACTGCACACCCCTCGCATTTCAGGGGATTGACTTGGAAAACGCCATCGTCTCCCTGATCGATTGCAGAGAACCTGCAGTATGCCTCACACAGTCCGCATCCTACGCACCGTGACTGGTCAATGGATGCACAGTCAAGCCCCATAAACGGGCGGCACGCTGTGTCTGATGTCTTTAAGAGCAGGCTGAGATTTGCCGCATCGACATCACAGTCTGCCAAAAGCAGTCGTTGTTGCGAAAAGACTGCAAATCCTGCCGCAACCATGGTCTTTCCCGTGCCGCCTTTCCCGCTCATCACTGCAACAGTCTTCATGCGTTCCCTCCCGCAATGGCGATGGCATCCTCGTATAATTGGATGAATTTCTCTTTCCATTCTTTCTTTTCAGCAGAGAGAATAGCGCCCCGGTTGTGGATTGCCGCGATTTCCCGATCAAAAGGAATCATCATGATAACCGGAATGTTTTCCTCTTTGCAGAATGCAAGTGTCGGACCATCCTCGCCATCACTGCGGTTGATGACAATTCCTCTTGGAATGCCCAGTGTTTTAGCAAGGCTTGCGGCTCGTTTGAGGTCTGCAAGGCCGGATGGTGTTGATTCGGTGACAAGAATACATACATCCGCACCATCCATTGTCTCAATAACCGGGCATGCTGTGCCGGGCGGACCGTCCCAGACAGATATACCGTCCCATTCTCCCGCCTTTTTGGCGGTCTTAATAACCTCTGGTGCTGCGATCTCCCCTTCGTCAAGGATTCCTGAAATAACGGTGAGTGAGGGTGAAGGACTGCTTTGTCGGATCATTCCAATTTTCCGGGGAACCTCGGTGATGGCATCCACAGGGCAGGCCAGTTGGCACCCCCCACATGAATGGCAGAGGTGTGGCTGAATCATCACACTTTTTGTGAGGACTGAAATTGCCCCAAACCTGCAGAATTCGCCGCACGCACCGCATAAGGTGCATTTTTCGCTGTCAACTTCAGGTACCTCTGCAGTAACAGGTTGTTCTGACCTCTCGCCGGGGAAGAACAGGTGAACGTTTGGCTCTTCTGCGTCACAATCGATCAAATGCACGTTATATGACTGTGAGATTGACCATGCGAGATTGACAGAGACCATAGTCTTTCCCGTGCCGCCCTTGCCGCTCGCTATAACAATGTTCATACGCGTAATGGAATCGTCACTCCTTTAGACGATTCGGGTCAATGTTCCTGCTTTGTATGCAGCATATGCCTCTGCAACCGTCTCTGCCTCGCCGAATGCATAGGCAGGAATGCCCGCAGTTAACAGGCCTTGGTTGGCGTTCCCGCCGACCTGTCCGGTGATAACGACGTTGACGCCTTTTGAAACCAGCATCTGGACAACCTTTGGGCCGACACCGCTCGCATCATTTACGCTTGCATTGTTGATCGTCTCAATGACTTTTCCGGTTTCATCATCATAAATGACAAAGAATGGTGTTCTTCCAAAGCGGTTTTCTGCGGCAGATTCTGGCGAATCGCCTTTTGATGTAATACAAACTTTCATAGTTAATACTCTCCGTTTATCAGTATTGCTCATATGGGCAATATATCTGTGCATCCAAACAACTCATCTGTCTGAGTCTGCTGTTTGAGACCAGTCATACTGTTGTCAGATGAGAGCGATCCGACAGATTAGCCGGGGTTCATTGATGAAGAGGCGATAGATGCGCACATTCGATTTTCCCGATCTCAGCCGTTCATCTCAGTATCTGCTTTCTGAATAAAAACTTCACCTCTCATTTACATCTGCAGGGCAGTAGTTTTGATCTATACGTCCGGTTTTTCTTGATACATGGACAGAATGCATAAATAGAATGGAGCATGAATTGAGCTCATCTGTCTTTTCCGAATTGAATGATGGAATGGCGGAAACAACGATGGGGGGTTGAATTCACATGAGATCAATCAGGTATGTCTGTTGCATTCTTGCAGCAGTTTTTCTTGTTTTTTGCGTCTGCATGCCGGTTTCTGCAGTGCAGGGGGGTAGCATTGGGGCCGGGTCGGGATCTGGTTCGGGATATGGGGGTGAATCACCCGGTTATGATAATGCCGGTGTGCAGGAACGGGTTACCGTACGTGAACAGGCAACGCTACGGGCACAGGAATGCCGTCCGGATCAGGCCTGTAATGCAACACGCCTGAGGGTCATGGTTGCCGAACGAAACCGCGTGTATCAGGCAGGAGCAGAAGACAACAATCCTCCCGTGCAGGTGGCAGAGAGGACCGTATATGCATTTCGTGCATCGGCTTTCCTTACGGGAGAAAACGCAACGGATCTGATCCGTCTATCTGAAGAGATCAATGACTCTGTCCGAAATGCGGTGCAAAATGAGGAACGAATTCGTTCACAGAACCGGTTTATGGTATTCTTGTTTGGGGGCGATCATGCATCGGCAGATGCGTTGATGCAGGAGGTAGTTTGGAATCGTGTCCGGACCACAGAGATGAACCGTTTGATTGACGGATGTGGCTGTGATCCAGAGACTGCTACTCTTCTCAGAGAGCACGTGAGGGTGATGGATCAGGAGCAGGCACGGTTTGAAATGCTGGCGAAAAAGGAAAATTTGAACCGAGGGCTATTTGGGTTATTCTGATGGAAAAATGACTATTTCCGAATAATACATGGCCCGAATGTTCCTTTTTTTAGGTCTATTTTTCTCAATTTGTCAGTTATAGTTCTAAATGAACACGTTCAAGAACCGTCCTGAAATAATCCGGTTCAAGAGTCCCTTTTTTCGTCCGAATGGATTTTTTATGGATAGTCCCGACTTCATGAATTAGGATATAACTGTCTTCAAAGAGGTCCAGACCGCCTTTTTTGAAATGATGGATGGAGCATTCCAGCGCAGGCACATCTGACGGGCAACGGGACGTAAAGGGGCAGACATGCAGGTTTTCATCATCTGCTACTCTGATTATCACCAGAGGTCGTGAATATGTGCTGTTTCCCAGCCGGAACGGAGCCAGAATGATATCTCCCGGCCTGTAGCCTTTCATGAGGTAAATTCCGTTCTCTAAGATGAAAAAATCCACGCTTATGGTTGGGGAGATAGAGGGAGTGGTGGCATTAGCATTAGCAATTCCGGAAAGATGAAATGGTTTGTATCCTTTATTCTTTTCACGGGTATGGTATGGTCTTTTGGCAATAGCTGAATATATCGGTACCTGACAGAGGGTCCGGGATGATATCCGGATACTACACTATGGTCAGAAGAGATGGGAAAGATATACAGATTCGCACTGCCACAGAAGATGAAGTCCCGGTGTTCATTGAATGGGCACGGTGTGAGGGATGGAATCCCGGAGTCCATGACGGGGAGTGCCATTACGCGGCAGACCCAAACGGGTGGTTTGTTGCAGAGAGGGATGGAGATATTGTAGGCACACTGGTGGTGACCAATTACGATGCTTCGTTCTCCTTTGGGGGGTTTTATATCATCCGTGAAGATATCCGTGGAGAGGGAACCGGCTGGAAACTCTGGAATCATGGCATTGCCCATGCAGGAGAGAGAAATTTCGGCGGTGACGGTGTCTTTCAGATGCAGAACAAGTATGCAGAGAATGCGGGGCTCATCTATGCATACCGAAATGTCCGCTGGCAGGGGAGAGCAGATGGTCATGCACAGCCGGATCTGGTGTCTGCACAGGAACTGCCTTTTAATAATCTTTTAGCATATGACTGCCATCATTTCCCCGCAGAACGTAGCAGGTTTCTGGAAAAATGGATCTCGAGGGATGAGACACTGGCACTCGCGTATCTCAATTCGGATGAATCTCTTGGGGGATACGGGGTGATTCGCCGCTGCTTTGAGGGACATAAAATTGGGCCGGTATTTGCAAACACTCCTGATATTGCAGAATGTATAATCGAAGGACTCACCGAATCGATTCCCGGAGAAGTTTTCTTTTTTGACACGCCTGAGCCCAACGCTGCTGCAATGACAATGGCACGCGACATGCATATGGAAGAGGTCTTTGGCACCGCGAGAATGTACTCCCGACATGTTCCGGTACTTCCGCTTCATGAGATCTTTGGTGTCACTTCATTTGAGCTGGGATGATTGCAGGAATCTTCGATGAGTTATTGCAGGTGAACACCTCCCTTTCCAAGAGAATTATCTTCGGCAATAGTGATGATCCGGATTCGGAATGAGATACTATCAATGTGCCTTACTGAAAAATGATATGAATGTCTGCCTGACTATTCGGTTCTACCTGGCATAGGAATTTCTGCGGTTTTCCGGCCACTGGGGAACTCGTTCCGGATGGCAATGGTTTACTGATGATGGCTGGGTATTTCTGAATGGGGGTGGGTGGTTTTATTGGGCAGATATTTTTCCCACTATTCCTGCATAATCCCTTTCATGACCCGTTTATCCCGCTCTTCTTTTTTCTTATGTTTGTGGTGCCAGAGAACAAATACGAATCCGCCAAGGGTTATCAGAGCGATGGTTAAAGGATTGATAATATTCACCGTCAAAAGAAACAGGTTTGTGTGTGCTTCCATGAGGTTCGGGTTAATTTGAATGGCAGTTTCATATTCTGAGATTGCCTCATCACGCATTCCAAGATGCTCCAAGGCAATCGCACGGTTATAATGTATCTCAGCAATATCCGGATACATCTCAAGCGCTTTATCATAATATATTAGCGCTCCCTGATGATCTCCTGCATTCGCCAGCGCAACACCGGTATTTACGCAGTCAAATATGTCGGGGAAGGTTATGGTTTCTGCAGCTCCTCCCCCTATACAGAATGCGATGATTCCCAGTAATGCAAGAAATTTGCAAATTCTACCCGAACAGGGTCTCCTTATCATACTTATCCTCTTTCTAAGTAGATCACAGATATTATATATGTTGTTATCTTTAATACGAGGAATTGTCACAATATCAGTCGCTGGGACATGAATGTTCCGGAATGAATCGTCTCTTGCCGGCACGTTGACACGTGGCCGGACAATAAAAATCCTTTATCCTCAGATAGGTTCATTGCCTTTTCAGAATATGATCAGACTCGTGTTGTTATTGTCTCAGATGAGAGGGGGCGAAGATAATGGATAAACGTGCGGTCTATGACGGGGCGGGCGCATTGATACATCTTACTGAACGTCTGAATGCCGGAGATCAGGGAGAGATATATCGCATTGATGGCACTTCTGGATACTGTGCAAAGATATTCTATGAAAAGCAGTGCACGATGAAGCTCCTCCTGAAAATTATGACAATGGTAGCACATCAACCGGATGCAGGTCAGATAAACCGCAGAAAGGTGCATGGAACTGTTGTGCTCGCCTGGCCGAGTTCTGTTCTCTATGATTCACCTCTCGGGAGCCGGAATTTTATTGGGTATGTGATGCCTTTTGTAGATACCGATCTCTTTCGGGAAGCAGACTGTTACTATGATCCTCAGAGTCGTATCCGACTCTTTGACGGTGCCTTTTCCTGGCGGTATCTGCTCACAGCAGTCTATCATATTGCAGTTGTAACCGATGATATCCATTGTCACGGACACTGTTTCGGAGATTTTTCCGGCAGAAATATTCTGATATCTCCAACGGGCGCAGTCGCGGTGATCAATTGTGATTCATTTCAGGTCTGTGACGGTATATCGGGCCGTATCTTTCCATCTTCGGCCGGTAATAAAGAATATCTGCCACCGGAACTTCAGGGAGACCATTTAACTGAGGGGCGTGTTGACCAGTATTACGGCGATCTCTTTAGTCTTGCGGTAATGATCTTCCGGCTTTTTATGGATGGTGTCCATCCGTTTCAGGCAGAAGGAGAGGGAGTATCTGCTTTTTCGGATATCGAACAGCAGATACAAAACGGGGTTTTTGCCTTTGCCATACCCAATGAGCATATACAACCTTTCTCCTCTGCACCAGACTACCGGACTATCCCTCTGTCTCTCCGGCGTCTTTTTTACCGATGCTTTGTGGATGGCATTGAGGAGCCAAAGCTTCGCCCTTCTGCTGGGGATTGGAAGGACTGCCTCCACTCCGAGATTATGGCTATGAAACATTGCAGGGTAAATAAGAATCACTGGTTTGGTGGGCATCTGTTAGAATGCCCTTGGTGTAGCCCGGGTGAACAGGATATATTCCCCGTTGAAAGTCTGCTTTCCAATGGTGATGAACCCGTGGTGGCAGATACTATTTTTCCAGTTGAAGAGAGAGTGCATCTTTTGTCCTCTGCTTCTCCTTCCCCCCTCCAAGACAATCTGTCTGGTATGTCGGAATCGCTTTTGGAAGAATTTGATGCTTCAGGGTATGATAGGTCGGTTTCAGAAATACCTGAACCCGTTCTACCCGAGTCGATTGTGCAGGAAAGTGACGAACAGGCATATGAAGTGACTGAATCCGCGATGCCCAAATCTGATATTGATGAATCTCGGGATGATGATTCAGAAATGCCGGTTTCCCCTTTGCCGGAGTCCGACCAAGTGATTTCGGCTGTCCCGGACAGCCCCCTCGGGATTTACCTTTCCGAGCCTCATGTGACGATGCACAATCTCTCCCGTGGGATTACCATCCCTCTTGTTTTGCCGGTCACCGTGACCGGGAACGGCCCGCTTCTGATTCATGTCACCTCAGACGCTCGCTGGATTGAGATTGGAAACTCAGCAGTGACTGTTGAGGGAAAGGGTGGTGTCCATGTGACGCTCAATACGGGGAACATGACCAGTAAAGGATTCCAGAAAGGACGCGTTATGCTGCAAGCAGGCGAGATACAGGAAGAGATATTCCTGTTTGTATCCGTTACGCCTGAAATATAACTTTTTTAACTGAATATAAACAGGGTGATGCCAGCGGTGATGATACCGGCGCAGAAGAGTGGCATTGTATATCGCATCGTGACATCCCATACGCGTTCACCGGTGGTTCGACGTATGAGCCAGAAGAACGGATCGGTTACAAAGCTAACCATCATGCATCCTGCCGCGGTCATCAGAACAAGAGGGATTATCGGGACTGATGTTGCGATCTCTGTTCCCGCAATGAGCGATGCGGTGATAACAGCTGACACGACCCGTGAACCCTGTGCGGCCTGAAAGAGTGCTGCGATGACAAAGGGCACAAGGAGTGCCGGGAGAATGAGAGTAAGGGAGGGAAGAGCGGCCGCAATACCTCCTTCTGCGGCGACTACTGCTCCGAGTCCACCCGCACCGCAGAGATCAAAGATGATGATGCCTGCATGCTTCGTACCTGATTCCAGTGCAGGAACCCGAGATAGTGCCGGAGAGAGGAGAACGGCAGCAACAAGTCCTGCAAGCAGTGCAACATTGATGTTTGCAAGAATCGAAAGGGGCGGGATGAGGTGTCCGAGAACAAGGAATGCGACAGGCAGCATCACCGGAATCCACGCCTGTTTTCTCGTCCCCGGTGCCCTCTCTTCGTTTTCCTGACTATCGGTAGTGCATGCATGATGACGCCCCGCGAGGTATGCAATTATGATGAGTGCAACGAGTGAGAGTGGCAGGGCAACCTGCAGATAACTGCCTGCGACAAAATCAGTTTGTTGCAGGCGGCTTGTAATGGCATAGGTGACTGGGAGCGGGTAAAGAAAGACAAATGATATGACTGACCCGCAGGCCGCCGCGTAGTAGAGTGAGGTGGTGCATTTCAATTTTCTGCGAATTCCCTCAAGCACCGGCGTGAGGACGAGGAATGGGGTGATGCAGCACATCATCGGGATAGAGAGCAGATACCCGGCGATGGCGGCGGCAGACACCGGTCGCTTTGCCACCTGCCCGATGTCTTTTACAATGCGTTCTGCACCGCCGTCCCGTGCCAGAAACTTGGCGATGACAGACCCACAATAGATGGGAATCCCGAGAAGGGCAAAGAGAGCCCCTGCACCGGCAGTAAATATCGCTATTGCACTTCCGCCCATCCCGGTCAGAAAAGCAAAGAAAAACGCTCCTCCGGTGAGGGTGATAAACGGCGGGATGGAATGCCTAGCTGCGAGGAGTGCGATTATTCCGATCGTGAGGATGAGTGCGATTATTGCGTCCATGTTATGGTTCCTGAATCGTTCGTGTTCGTATTCGTTCCTCTGCGCAGGTGCAGTATTCTGGGTCTATCTCAAATCCGATGTAATGGACGCCAAGGGTGATGCAGGCAAGTGCCGTATTCCCGATGCCCATAAATGGGTCACAGACCACCGTATCGGAGGAATACCCATGCAGGCGGATGCACATCTCAGGGAGTTTCTCGGGAAAACTTGCGGGATGGGGTCGGGAGGTTCGGATGGTCTTATAAGGGATAAACCAGACATTCCCCCGGTCCCGCAAGTCCTCTGTTGCCTGTTTCCACCGACCAATATTTGTTTTGTCCTGATATTTCACTCCGATAGCAAGCTTATCCAGTTTTGTTTCACCGGCGGGGGTGAAATGAAAGATATGTTCGTGGCACTGACTGAGATATCGGTCTGAATTTACCGGCTGGTAATGCCCGACAGAGACGTCATCTCTGATGGCATCATAATTGCCCGCGTCTTGTTTTGCTATGGAGACTGACTTCACCCAGTGAATGACATTCTGGAGGACAAAATCTCTTCTGAACTCCTGAATGACATCAAAGGGCACCCATGGTTCACGGGGTTTTCCGCCGATATTTAAGAAAAAAGATCCGTCATCACTGAGAATGCGGCGGGCTTCATGGGCGACACGGTGCATCCAGCCCAGATATTCATCATAGGGCATGGTGTCATCATGGGTTGCATAGGGTTTGCCGATATTGTAGGGGGGCGATGTTACTATGACATCCACACTGCCCTTTTGCATCCGTTTCATGCCCTCGATGCAATCTGTCTGATAAATCCGGTCAATCTCAATGAATGACGGTGTTTTCATGCACACTCCCATATCGTCTGTATGGTATATTTCCCTTCATCGGATTTATGAAGCGTGATTGGTGGACGCCTTCCGGCAAAGAAAGGTGCAAGTATTTTCAGAGAGAAACATGTCTTTAGGTGAAATCATCTCAATAGAAGTGATCCGGAAACGACTGGCGGCACTGGAAGAGGAGCGGGCGCAACTTGCGGCATATCCGGTGGCAGAATACGCTACAATTGTCCGAGAAACCGGGTTTTTCTGTACCTGCTGTGGTCGTTGTTGTACAAAGGAAGCCAACGATCATGTCTTTTTGTTAGATGAGGATGTGCGCCGCATCAGACAGGATTACCCTGAAGTGTTGGTGCCCGCCCCCTATTTTGAGGCGTGTGACCAGAATGGGCGGTTCTTTGTGTCAGGGTATGCACTCAAGACAACGGACGGTAACGTATGCACGTTTCTGAACGAATCTGGTCGGTGCCGTATCTATGCAGACCGCCCCCTGATATGCCGGGTATATCCGTATATGCTCCATCAGGAGCCGGATAAATCAAGAAAAATGCATTGGTGCCATCTTTCCGGCCTCAATACGCATGGAGAGTATAATGTTGCCATGACGGATGAAGACGCATTAGCTGTTGCAGAAGAGACAATCCGTTACGAAAAAGAGTATCTGGATCAGCAGATTGCCTTCATCCATACCCTCATTTCCCTTTTTGAAGAAGAAGGGCTGAGGTATGTGCGCCGAACCTATGATCTCGCGATGCGGGGATTCTCTCAGGGTGAACCGTTGCCGGTACTGGTATTCTGCGATGGGCGGTTTGAAGAAGCCGTTGTTTCCCGGGATATGTATTAACCCGCGTGCGAGGGTCAATATGCATCCTTTTTTTGTCTGTAGCCCAGATATATCTCTCTATGGGAAAACGATCGCTTCGGAGTAAGCTTTTCATCTTTGTACTGCTTGTTGCAGCTATCTTTGGTGCACTGACGTACAGTGATGAGATCCTGCAGTTTGTACCGCCCATACATTCCGGGACGGATGAAGGTGGGCTTGTTGTTGGAGCATTCAATGTGCAGGTATTCGGCACGTCAAAAGCCGCCCGGGCAGATGTGATGGATGTGCTCGGAAAGACGATCCGGTCGTATGATCTCATTGCCATTCAGGAGGTTCGTGACCAATCCGGAACAGCCCTGCCCGCCCTTCTTGCAGAGGTAAACCGCGATGGTTCGCGCTATGCCTATGTGGAATCCGAGCGGTTGGGGCGTACGGTGTCAAAAGAGCAGTATGCCTATTTCTATAATACTAATACGGTGAAACTGCTGGGTGAACCGCAGACCTATCCGGAACCACAGGGTACTGACCCGTTCCACCGTGAGCCGTTTATCGTCTGGTTTAGAGGCATACACGACCCGGTCAGTGCGGTATGTGCAGTTATTCATACCGACCCTGATGAGGCGACTGAAGAGATTCATGCCCTCGGCGATGTTGTGGAATGGATTTATATGGCCTATCCGTCAGAACCGAATGTGATTGTGATGGGAGACTTCAATGCTGATGGCCGGTATTTCAAAGAGGAATCGTATACTCCGCTCCGTGCATCGGGGTATCACTGGCTGATAGAAAATGACGTGGACACGACAACCGGAGATACTGTGTACACCTATGACCGGATTGTCATCACTGAATCCCTTAAAGACAAATATACCGGACATTCGGGTATATTCCGGTATGACGAACGGTTTAATGCGGGCCCCCCGCTTCTGACAGCTGTGTCAGACCATTATCCGGTATATGCGGTCTTTACGACAGGCGATACAGCCTCTACGGCTATGACTGCTTCGCCCACTATGACGACTGGCACCCCATTTGCCACCCCCACGGTGACCATTACCTCTCCGACTGCTGTGCAGGGAGAACAGACTACCGCATGGAGTGTGATGATCACCGGTGTCAGTCCAATAGACGAATGGGTAACTATTCAGAACACCGGTTCTCTCTCACAGAATCTCACCGGGTGGAGTCTCACTGATGATACCGGTCGTAACCGATATACGTTCCCTCTCTATTACCTTGAGTCCGGGGAGCTTGTTACGGTATACACCGGAACAGGTGTTCCTTTGGACGGTGTGCTTTATTGGGGGAGGACTCAGGATGTATGGAATAATAACGGCGACACCGCATACCTGCATGCTCCAAGCGGAGTGCTGGTGTCGTCGTTTTCTGTAGCGGCGGTTGTCTGAAAAACACTTTCGCCCCGCACGGCGAGTGTATTTCAAGAGAACCGTGCAAGAGGTATGTGGGGAGGAGGATACCCCCATTCAATACCTCTGTATGCGGGGGGAATTCACCGCTCAATCAATTCCTCTCGTATGATTAAGTCTGCTCCAGACTTCCCATACAAAGCTCCTTTCTTTTTTACCTTACATCTGTGAATAGGCAGGTTTGAGAATGGATCACACACAATCTGCTAAGATATTTGTGATAGCGAAAGAACAGGTTTGCCAGAGAAATTTGACCTGAATAATATTGTGTGCAGGAATAGTATTTCCTACAAAAAAACGAGAATACGACCCATTTGGGTCGTATTTAGTTTCTGAACAGAACCTGAATTCTGCAGGATTCAGCTTCGAAGTAGTCTTTACAGAATTTTGCCATAACGTCAGGGGCATATTCCTTGCAGCTGAATATATCGAGATATGCTGAGTTAGTTTCGTTTGCAAAGTGGCCTGATATCAGTGAAGTTTCAATCAGCTGGGTCATGGAATACCCTGCAACCCGATCGCATGGGCCGAAATGAACGACTTGTGTTTCACCGTATCGTTTCATGTCAATGAGTTCGCACAGCTGTGCTACAAACTCACGAATCTTTTCCGCATCCCGGATAGTCTCCGGGTTACACTTCTTAAGATCGACTGCGGTCGCAAGACCCCATGCATCGGTCTCTTTGAACTGGCTGATGAACCCTGCATCAGATGTGGATATTACTGCTACTTCTTCCATGTCTCCTCCGAGATAATGTTGTAATGATACATCGTTTAATTGAAGATTTAAGTGTTTGGATGATTATAATTGAGCAAAATTTCATTTATCGACTAATTTTGTTCTTAATATGAATATCGAGGCCTAAATGTTCTTATTTCGGTAAATAGCTCAATTAAAATGATTTTTAAATTTTAAATATTAATATGAATCTCGCCGAATATAATCGAATTTGCCATTAATGTAGTAGTCACGCCCCCCTGTGTTTTAAATTGGTGTTGACAAGGGGGGGGGAGGGGGGTGCATGGGGTCTTTTCTCACCATGGTTGCGCAGATCATTATGGGTGGTGAGGGATTATTTGGATCATTTTCAGAGAGGTGCCGCACTTATGGAACATATGGGTAATAATCACGTGTTGAATTAGGGTACATAATGACAATGCTTGGGCGGACTCTGTTGTAACCTCCAGATATACCGTATCTGTGTTTTTTGCATTGGGCGAATACCATTTCTGGTGGCTTTTTGTGGCGACGAAGAAAATAGTGGTATTGACGGAACACGTTATTTTCGACCGGCTATCTGGCACATTAAGGAACTTCGTGCATTGGACTCGAATCTAAAGCAGGAAATGATGATCTCTTTTTGTCAGATGTCTGATCATCTTGTCCTCGTTTTTCACGTTTTATCCTCAGATTCATACAGTTCATAATAAAATCCCTTCTCATTCATAAGCTCGTCATGATCTCCGCTCTCGATGATTTTTCCATCACTCAAAACATAGATTTTATCTGCCTTTCTGACTGTTGAAAGACGGTGTGCGACAATAAACGTGGTAATATTCTCTGATACCTGGTTTATTGACTCCTGCACAATTGCCTCGGATTCGTTGTCAAGATTACTGGTTGCCTCATCGAGCACCAAGATTTCCGGGTTTCTGACAAGAGCACGTGCTATGGCAATTCTTTGTTTTTCACCACCTGAAAGTTTAATCCCCTGATCTCCAACAGTGGTGTTATATCCATCAGGAAGGCTTTGGATATATTCATGAATGTTGGCTTTTTTCGCCGATTCAATAATTTCTTCATCAGTGTAATCTCCCCCAAATGCGATATTATCTCTGACTGATGAATTGTAAATGAACGTGTCCTGACTTACGTATCCTATTTTACCAAGAAATGTTTTTCTGCGGTAATCCCTGAGATCGGTTCCGTTTATAAGAATTTCTCCGTCATTTACGTCATAATAGCGGAGAAGGAGTGATATGAGCGTTGATTTACCCGAACCTGAATGACCGACAAGTGCTGTTATTTTCTTTCTTTTCATTCTCAGATTTATCCCTTTGATAAGATTCTGGTGTTTGTAATAAGAAAAAAATACATTATTAAATACGATGTCTGACGTAAGAACGTCAAATTCTTTTGCACCGTCTTTTATGGTATGATACCGGGAATCCTTTAAAAATTGGTAGACTGCTTCCAGATTCGGCCAACTGTCCATGATGTTCATATATCGGTTGCTTAAAACAGACATTCTCGGAATCACTTTCATAGCCGAGAAAACAAATGTTCCCATAAGAGGAATAACGAACAAGAAATTATCCTGATGGAGATAGTAAAGGGCAATTACCATCACTGAAATGCCTATAAAAAAACAAAAAATTTAGCATTTCACCGGGGAGATGCCAAAAAAAACTCATACGAATGTATTTGTCCCAGAATTTATGGAGAGCGGTGTCGTATTGTTTTTTCCAGTGGGTATCACCGGACACGGATCGAATTTGCCTAAGACCCTGTATATACCCACTCATTATTTCATTTTCGGACTGCATGGAATGCATCTGAAGTCTCCCAAGTCTGACTGCAAATTTTTTTCCGATAATTCTTACAAACAGAATGAATCCAAGACTTGCGGCAATGAGGATTGCTACAGCATTTGTTGATATGAAAAATAGGGTAAATAATATGGTAAAGACAACAAAAAGGTCTGATATCATTGCTGTTGACATCTCTAAAAAACGTCTTATCTGGGATGGTGCAGTAACAACACTGTATATGATATCTCCACGTTTATTCTCAACATAATATTTGTAGTCATTTCTGATGAGTTTGTCAAAGATGATACTTTTTGTTGTGGTTATCACTTTTCTTGTGACATACAAGGAGAGATACCGGTATACCAATGACAAAATAAATGTTATAGCTACAAGAATTATAAATAAAATTGAGAATGCGACAATTTCAGGGAGATCTACGGTATTTCTGATAAGGTTGTAGAGTGGTTCAAATATCGCTATCTCTCCTCCCTGAAAATGTATACTGGCATTCATTATGGGATATAACAGAACAATCTGAAATGTCTCGAGCACACCAAGAACAGCACTTAACAAAAGCAAGGCAAAAAGATACCACTTATATCCATGACTGTAAAACGAAAAAAGTGCTATTGCACTCTTAAATGAATCCCTTTTTAAATTTATATAATTCCGAAAGGTATTTTTTGTTTTACCACCATCAGCGTCAAAAGATTTTTCTTTTGCCATTCATGCACCCAACCCATTTTGTCTCTTGTCTTGTTTTTTAGAATATATTCTTATGGACTAATCGTCAGTTTTATGGATATTTTGAATTATGACAAATAATTCAAACAAAAAATAAAGATACAATACAAGACCCATTTTTCTAAAAGAGGAATGAATCTTGCGTAATTATGCTGATATGGGGAACCCCTGTCCTTCCTGAAGTGCTTCTATATTGCACTTGTTTTCCACGGTTCTCACCATATAATTTTTATGGCAGTAATATTATTTAAGGCTGCGGCCTGGTCTTTAGAGTAAAGTTGCACCCTAATAATAAATGATGAAATTAATTGAAAATATTTTGTATTTAAAAGGGAAGGATTAATATTTTCATCATTTATTTAACCAAGATTAATATAACCTGTGTGCGATAATAATTATTTAATAGGGGATTTAATGGCATGGAATGATGGTTTAGAAATAAATAGTCCACATTATGATATCGCTTTATCAAATGGAAAATATGTATCGGTCAGGGCCGGACCTGGCACTGGAAAAACATATGCAATGATGAGAAAAATTGCAAGACTGATTGAAGTTGAAAATGTTCAACCTTCTCAAATACTTGCAGTATCTTTCACCAGAACAGCAGCTAGTGATCTAATTGATCAATTGAGCAAATTGGATGTTAACGGGGCAAAAGAAGTCCATGCTAGCACATTGCATAGTTTAGCATTTCATATACTTGGTAAGAATAATTTTTTTGAAATGACAAATAGAAATCCAAGACCGTTACTTGATTTTGAAAAAAAATGTTTAATATCTGATATCTGGCACAATAGTGGAGGAATAAGAGAAGGAGAAAAATTATTAAATGCTTTTGAATCCTATTGGGCAAAATTACAGCATCAAATTCCTGGATCTCCAAATAGTGAAGAAGAGCAAGAATTTCAAAAATTACTAACTCAATGGCTTATTTATCATGAAGGGATGCTAATAAGTGAATTGTTCCCTAAAACTCTTGATTTTTTAAGAACAAATCCTGAAATAGCAAAAAAATATTATTATGAGCACATTCTTGTTGATGAATATCAGGATTTAAATAAGGCGGAACAGGAATTTATTGAAATTATTTCAAAAAATGGAACTTTAACGGTCATTGGTGATGAAAATCAATCTATTTATAGCTTTAAACATGCTAATCCTGAAGGAATACTTGATTTTAGTAAAACACATGAGCCTACGGAAAAAAAAGAACTTTATGAATGCAAAAGATGTCCAAAAATTGTATTGAAATTTGCAGAAAATCTAATAAAAAATAACCGAAATGTTTCAAAATATCCTTTTTATTGTCCAGACAGTCAATTTGAAGGAGATGTTCATATCGTGCAACATTATACTTTAGAAGAAGAATCTGAAAATATTGCAAATTATGTTAAATGGATTTTAAATAAAGACAAAACATTAACATTAAATGATTTCCTTGTGTTGGCCCCCAGTAAGATAATTGGCTACAAAATCCGTGATACACTTAATTCTCTG
>Ga0265294_10004905_pt1 | contig 16482 bp, 25 predicted proteins | sample MunlanPumphouse3_FD_192504 | JGI IMG/M metagenome (GOLD analysis project Ga0265294, IMG submission 192504) | Groundwater microbial communities from a municipal landfill in Southern Ontario, Canada - Pumphouse #3 | ecosystem: Environmental > Aquatic > Deep subsurface > Groundwater | place...
TCCAGCTCAGCCAGTCTCAATGCAGTATAAGATTTGCCCGTCCCAGTAGGCCCACATAACAGGCATATCCAGTTACGGTTATTCCCCATTAGCATCCGAGGACAGCCCTTCGAGTCTAATGCATCCGCGACACTCACTTTTTCCTTTTGAACAAAGATTTCTCGTTTTAGCATATTCTTGACACCATCAATCTTCTAATCCGACCACTTCCTCCGAGTCAACGATATCGCCCTCATCTTCAGGGCCATCTTCACTTATGACTCGGCCCACAACGCCCAGTTCATCGCCAGATATTTCAACAGTACCCACATCGTCCTCTTCAATAACCTGATATGTCTTACCAAACACAATGCCCCGTTCATGTAAGCAGAATTGTATCTGGCGGATTCGTTCATTTGATATATCGCAGGTCATTTTCACCTCCATGTCATGGCCTACCTTCATCAACTGGAACGCAGTCATACGCCGCTTGTTTACGAAATACGCTATTCGAGCCTCAGCAATTATTTTCTCCATTTTATCAAAATATTCGTCCGATAAAAACGGGCTGGCTAAAGCTTCGAGAGCATCCACAGCCTTCTCATAATTTAATGCGTTCTTTTGCCAATCCGCATCAGTGTTTGAGTATATCGAATTTGATAAACCCGCAATATTGGCCATCGCACGGAAGAACACCTCCTCCGCAGTAACCTGACCCGAATACTTGTCAACAAGCGACATTAGCCCCTACCTTTGCGTTTATTCAATAGAGCAACGCGACGCTCAACCTCTATCTCCTCATCAGAAGTCATTAGTTCGTAATTCAGGAATCCGGGTTGAACCGTCCCTTCGAAATACGTAATAAACCCTGTCGTTGCAAGCTCATCATAGAAATTTATGAATAAGTTCACCCCTCGCTCTAATGTAGCCGCATTCCGCCAATCCCTTGCAAACTCCTCATTCCACAACTCAATGCTTTTCCGCAATCGTTCACTAATGATTAGGCGAGTGAACCAAAATGTCTTAAAAAATGCACGATAAAAACGCTTTACATCATGAGGAGGAATGGAAAGCTTCCCATTCTGAATCGGCGTGAAAATGAGACGTGTAGAGATTATACTCGCATATTCCATACCCTCATATAGGTCTAAAGGAATGATATTTTTTATATCAGCCTTTGTTTTTTGAGGTTGTGATTCCGAAGTCGAGGAACCCTCCCCACCATTCACAGCATTCATTTCGATTATCCTTTACCTACCATGATCGAGTACGCAATCGCACCCCCAATACAGGTTGCAAGGATTATCGGTGTTGCAATGATCGCATACTTTGCGAATTCGCCAGTCCGATCACTAAGTCGCCTCCGAGTGCGATCCTCTACGAACGAGATGGTGTTAGCAAGGTTTGATACATCGGTCTGTATAATCTGATCGATAACCGATACTGCCGTCTGATATGTGAATACGCCCGATTTGAAAAGACTGTATTTAACCTCAGGGTCATTTTTAACGAAATCAACTATCTCCTTGATTTTCCCAAGGATGTGTAGATCCTTCACCTTCAAACGTGCCCACGCCTCTATTTCAGAGGACTCTCCTTTTGCAGACTCAGTGATCATATAGAAAACGTCTTTTAGGTAGCCCTTTGTCGAAAATCCCTTCCATGCAAGCAATGAGTTCAATTGATCCAAACCAACAGCCTGATTAGTCGAGATGGGAGTCGGAGTCCGAGCGGTATAGTGGATAAGTTTAAGATTCCCAATGGTTTCCCATTTTTCGCCGGTAACATCTTTGAATCTCACAGAGTCGTCCACTAACCAATACGGGGATGCAGAGTTATTACCCTCAACCCGCTCAGGGATTGTAACAATCACCTGATTAGATGGGTAGTGCACCATCGCAATTCTTCGATCACCCTTATTCGCACGAGCAAATATTTTTAACAGAGGATCGGTCAAATATGGGATGAAATACATATTTACGGCAAATGAAATCACCAATATGCCAACCATCCCATAAAATAAGATATCTGGTATGTCCATTTAATCACCCACTATTTCCCATAAATGAGAATTTCCTATTTAGCTTCTTTTCGTCCTGCGATTCCGTCAAATCAACGTTTTCAGTCCTCTGGATACTAGTATTAAGCTGTTTCAAGTTCAATGCACGGCGTGAACGTCTCAAACGTATGTTGTGCTGAGCTTCCACTACAGCTTCAGCGGAAAGGAAGTCCGAAGTCATATCATACGAAGTAAAATCAGTACGGGCCAGAATACGAGCATATTCAAAGTCATCCTGCACCATTTGAAAGTCACGGAGGTTTTCTATGTTACTATAAACCTGATTTTTAGATAGGAATGCAGAAACCCGCATAATAAGTCGCTTTTTTGCGTTCGTGCCCATTGAAGAGTTTTTGATGAAGTGGAGCACCACAGGCTGAGACTCGTCTGCCGCAATATCATTTGTTAATTGTGCAGATTGTGAATCGTAAGATGGTTGCGAAACCTCACCGAACCCGCCGCTCCCTAAATAAGACTCGTTGATGCCCTCAAGCATTTGTTGGTTTTCACGAGCCTGACCAGATTCCCGATAATCATCCACATCGCCAAATTGTGCATCGCTATATTGCTCATCATCATATTGCGCACCGTCATCGTCACAACGGTCATCGTAATCATCTGCATCCTCAGCAGATTCGCCATAATATGTCGTGTCGAGCGGCAGATTGTTATTAATTGAATTATCCCTACGATCTGGCATTAATCATCCTCCCAAGTAAAATCCCCAAAATATTCCTTTTTTTGTAGAAATGGGAAAGGGGGTTAGAAACCACCAGACCCACCCCGATTTGTGTTTCCAAACGCAGGAATCAACCCAGTTGCCTGAAGCACTGAGAAGATAATACCTGCCACGGATACAATTACGATGATCTTACAGAGAGTGATACCGAGCGCGAATGTGTCGATAATCTCTAACTGAGACGCATATAGAGCGTCATTCTCATCGAGTTCAGCCGCATTGATCATTGCATCACCAATGTAGATACCGATAACACCTACGACCAGAAACCCGATTAAAACTCCAATAATTGCTGTTGCACCTTGTAACATATTTTACACCTCCCACACATGTTTTTATTATTCAGACTACCAGATATAGTTACTGTTATATCCTCAGAATGCGGCGTATTTCATTAACGCGTTCTTTATTTGTCCCCGTTGCGTATTTCATTCATTCTGGTTGGTTCATTTGTAAACTTTATATATCGGCAGTATTTTACCCCACAAATGAAACGATTCGTTTATATAAAATGGATTCGGGATTCTTGTTATTCACTGTAATGAAATTACTACACCTATAAATACATGAGTGCCAAATTAGCCAAACCCAACTTGCCACCTCACTAAATTGGGATTTTGTAATAATTTGAGCTACATTGGATTTACCTACAATGGCTCGGTTCAGTATTAGACCTCTATCGTCAAAAGGAGCTCATAATGAGAAGCTACTATTTGGGTGCATCGCCCGGTTTTAACTACACACTAGATTATCCAGATGATTGTAGAATTGATACGCGCAAAATTGTTTGTTTTTTTAAGGAGAGGTAAGGGGGGTTAGAAACCGCCCTGCCCACCCTGTTGCTGTTGATTATTGAAAGTTGGGATTAACCCTGTTGCCTGAAGCATTGAGAAGATAATACCTGCTACGGAGACGATTACGATAATCTTACAGAGAGTGATACCGAGCGCGAATGTCTCGATGACCTCAAGCTGAGACTGGTAAAGGTTGTCGCCGACATCTAAGTTTGCCGCACTGATCATTGCATCACCGATGTAGATACCGATAACACCGACCACGAGGAAACCAATCAGAACTCCAATAATTGCTGTTGCACCTTGTAACATAATTTACACCTCCCACACACATTTTTATTATTCAACCTAACCTATATAGTTATGCATATATCGGTATTACTAGTTTCTTTTCGGCATTAGAGAGATTCTCTCTGTTTGATTTGAGATTAGTTTGTTTTGCTCGGTTTGTTTTCTTCTCATCGGCGTTTGCTCAACTAATTGACCAGAGATACGTGAAATGAATCATATTCAAGGGATTTGGAAATGGCGCAATCACTTTAATTCGTTTTGGTAAATCAAAGTAGATCATGAGGAGATAAATATGTCAAGATTTTCAATATCGTTAAATTCCAATGGGAAGATGCCCATATCCCAATATCTCTAAATGGGTTTTGGGGATTTATCTACAAATTGGATTAATCAGTCATTCCGATTAGCACTCAATCTTGCAACTCCCACAAAACTAACCCAACAGCTCACACGAATGCCTTGACCCTCAATACAATCCCACATTTTGTCCGCCGACACTAAACTCACCCCGACGTCATCTAACACAACCTCAGAGAGGGTAGACCAATCTTACCTGACGCGCGCGCAAAGGGTACCAACCCCCCACCACTCGTAAGGACACGCGCCCGTAATACCGCGATACTCTATGACCCCCACAGGTATTGCCCACCTAGGAGTTATGCCCATGACGCGCCGATATGGGCACGTACCAAAGCAACGCAACTCAATTGCCCTGACCACAGACCATACATCCCTGAATTAAATCCCCGCCCGAGGGCAGAGGGCATTTATCCAACCTATCAAAAGTGTCTTTTCGACGCTCCACGAGCAACACATCCAGAGACGTGCGCCCGCATTTTGAGTATGACCGATACCACGTATCCGAGCACACGTAGCGAAAAAAAGACGCAGAACGGAACCAAAGAGAAGAGGGAACAAGGACACTACCACACCTACCCGAAAAAGGCCGCCCTCAATGAACGCCCCCGCATCATGCCCGCAGAGGCGTGCGCCCGCATTCTAAGTACTATAGATCACACGTAGTAATGTTTCGCTGTTTGACCTCCCAGAAGCTACACCGAACTTCCCCGTTTGAAATCGGTTATCGACACCACGACTCTCACACACACACACACATGCACACACACCCCACCCGTCCCTACACCAACTCCATCACCACCCCCCTCAGACAACCTCTACTCCTCTTACCCTAACTCACTATACATATGAGAAAAACTTATATAACTAACACTAAACCCGATAATACGATCCTGACGCCCTCCGAATATTTAGACGCCATACAACCATTTTAGAAATTAGTGCAGATACGCGTAGCGTACCAATACGAGGTCATTTTGATAATAATTGATCTATCACGTCCATTTGCGGATTTACTGCCTATTTCTTCCCCCTTCGTGAGAGGTAGCTGTTTTATAAGTGCTACTTAACAAAACCTCACTCGCATTGCCTTGCGTTAGTCTATCGGCAATATAATTGAAGCCCCACATCAATAGACATATATTGATAGGGATTAAACCACATTGATCATAAGGACAGATATGACAGATAATATTGAACAGCACAACAAACTGATACACGACATCCTCTCAGGAGAGACGCCAGTAACGTTTTCAAACACCCTTGACCCTACAACTATACGCAAACTCAATAAAGCACATGACCAGTTTGTGTGCATACACTGTAACAAGCCATTTAACTCTAAAGCATCACTCAACTTACATCTCGCATCATGCCGTAAACGGGCCGTGTTACGTGATTTTCAGGTCGATGACCAGATCTTCCACGTATGGATGAATCCAAGAAAAGACATCGTATCCGCACTCATACGGATACGAGATAATGAGCCTAAAGACATCGTATTGAAAATCTTCGTAGGTAGCCTAACGTTCCTCACATATTACGGATTTGTCCATTTCTACCTCGTCACACCTTTCAAACACGGAGTGACGCCGATAAAGCCAATAAAGGAAGAACGCAAGTACCAAGAGTACATTAATGAAGCTCACAATCAATGGAAAACAGGCGAAATTAAGCGGAAAAAACTTCACCAAATGGATGCTGTCCCCCCAACACTATCTGAGATTTGAAATACTTACACATATAACTTTTTCAAATCGATCCTTATTTATTCAAAAACACCATAGGCTTAATTATGAAACCTTATATTAAATATCCCGCATTTAAAGCAGATATTTTGCCTTTTATAGCACTACATGAACACCAATTGGTCGTCACTAAATATCGAAACCGGACTACTTACCAATTCAATGTCGTATCTCCAAATAAGTCCATTATGCTCCAATATTCTCTTTTGGAACGCGGGGGCGCATGGCAAGCATACTTCTCAGTCGCAGGAGGGTCACACCAATCCAACCCTAAATGTAGACAAATTAGTTTTGCGGAGTTTAAATCAAAATTTAATCAGTATTACATTTAATCCTGCTTTTAATCATAAGATTTTTTAACACCTGAGGTCAATAATATCCCATGACAAACGATAAAAATACGCAAATTAAACGGAAACCCTTAATGCCCGGAGATCAGGTCTATTTTCAATCCCCCGTGAAAAAACACGTCAAGCCCACCATATACTATGGCCGGATTGACCGAATATTATACAATCAAAAGATGGCTATCCTCAATATGGACGGCGGAGCAGGGTTATGTATAACCCCCCTAAATAACCTCCACCACACCCCACATCTAGGGGCTGAAAATAAGCACCTCTAAAAATAATGTTATTTGGTCTCTTTTAAGCGGAGCATTTGGAGTATCCGTGTTTTAATGCCTCCTAGTTTTGCCAAAATACGTATCCGAGACATCAGATATATCGCATCCCGAGTCCCAAACAAGATGTATTCCTTGCCGGTTTTTGTGTTTCTAAGATGGATCATCGTCTTTATCGAAACACACCCACGACAGGTATTTAGTGCAATCGGGCTTCTTATCCACCCAGATTTTTCAACCACTAGATCAGCAACTTCAGACTCGGGGATCTCAATCGCAACGATACGGCACGTATCATCCCCATTACTTACTGACGTATAAACCAGTGTACCCTCTTTATTTAACATTTTACCCTCAATTTTGTCTTAATCACCAAGCATATCTGCAAATATGCGTTTAACTAAAAGTTCGCCCGTCACACCCCAATCAAGTGCGGCCCTATTGGTTTTATGGGCCTCATACCACGCCTCACGATATGCATTACGCTCACCCAAATCATGGCAATTCGTTAAACCTGCATCGAATTCGTTACGCACAGAGAGAGGCCCAACGGCAACAGAACAGAGTGCAGAGATCAATTCCACATGTCGCGTCTTTCGCATACCCATGTAATATACCTCAAATGGGATTTTATATTCGTGTTTAAACCACCCCCCGTATTCGTCTTCATTAAACAACAATTGAGGACATACACACTGATCTTCAGAGTCATACGCCTCTATTGTACCTCCCCCGAGCAAACAGACGGCAACTACAGCAACGTCGCGATCTGAGGCTAACATGGTATATTCGTCATCCAGATTACTTAACCGTAATAACATAATTTATAAATTAGACGACACCGCACTTAATCGTTTTTGGTTTTATCGGCGAACCTAATATAATTAATAAAAGATTGGATTAATAATCCTCAGGCACCCTAGTTCCGAATGCGCATTTGCAATCCCTATAATATGCCCTCGCCATATCCTCTGAATGAAAATAGACCGCAGATCCAATTTGGTCGCCAGACGCATTTTTACGTAGTAACGTCCATAATCGGATAGATGGATCATACCATAAGTCAACCTTACGCATTATGTTTTTTGGCTCAGAGAGTAACAAATCCACAGCCCCGTTTTGAGTGAGTGATTTCATAGACGTCCATAGTAGCTACAAAGATATTAGTGCGTGTGTGTCGGGCCGGATTAGCCCATACAGTATATAGCCGCCAATTCCTCATCACGACGAGCCTTTTCAGCAACCGCGTCAATAAATTCGGTATCAGCCAATTTCTTACCACATATCGGACAGAAGAAGAAATGGCGGTCTTCAATCGTGATAATCCTCAGAGGATTATCTAAAATAGCAGGGCATTTCAATATGTGCACGGTATTATCATCCTCTATTTTCACAAACAAAATCGCATGAGTGTCAACCACAGGCACCGCGACTTCCTCTTTTTTGACTTTACTTTTCAATTTATCAAACATTGCTCAAACCCACTATATCAATATCAACTCAGCACTAATAAACAGCACTATGTTTCTCCCCTATTTTGAGTAACCGGCACTAAACTCCTGCCCGGATTCGAACCGGGGTACCCAGCTCCAAAGGCTGGGATGATTGACCACTACACTACAGGAGTATCGAAAAGGGGGCATCCCCCATGCATTAGATGATTTCAAAAATCTTCACATGCATGTTATCTGTACTATATACTAACTTAAAATGATCTAGGTGAGACACATCAGAGGGAGGAGCCATAGGCTCATAAGAAGAGTTGCCCCCAGCACCAGCGCAATCTAAACCATCAAATAAATACAGCCGATTTACCATCGAGTCATAAAATGGCTGATAATAAACACGGCCCGATTCAGTCATCTCATGATACTCAGATTGTTCTTCCCCAGCCCACGTCAGAAATGAATTAAATGCCCCATTAGCAGAACGAGTATCCACAATAACATACCCCATCCGGGTCTGGTTTACGATTTCCATTGCCTCGCTCTCATTGCCGGTCACAAAAAAACGGGCCATAGTGTCGGCGTTATTTTGGAAAGGATTGGCAATCGCAGGGCGCTCCCCAAAATAGGTTATCATATGACCATAATCCCACCACGCACCTACACCATACCCCTGCAAATCCTGACGATCCCCAGACAGGTAATTCATATCCACAGGAATTGAATTGTCTTTTAACCAATATAGGGCATCCTTCCAATCATCCTTATAATCCATAAACTCTTCATTAGACGCCCCGATTGCCCCCACTACAGACAAGGCTAGACTTATGATCAATACGCCACTCACGATCAGGGCTCCAATGTTTATACCGAAGGTAGAGCGACACTTTGATCCAATATTTATCAATGCAATTGCACCGATTCCCGCAAATAGAGCAACAATAGGAGCACCGAGATACTCATACCGCGTGTGGATGATTAGCATAAAAAGAGTTACAATAGCCCAAATTATGACGTAGATAGCGGCGATTTTCCCTCTTAACTCCTTATCGCAGAATACCCACTCCTTAACGAAACTATAGAACCCCAATAGAGACAGAGGGATAAAGACGATAAACGATAACGGAGGATGCAAAAACAAAGATTGGGCTTCGCCAATGGTATTTGTTGCCGCACTACTCCCGAAGACATACACCAATATATCCCAGATGTTGCTTACAGCAGTTAAGAAATAACCACGGACACAAGGACACATGGCCAATAATGTGATGCTCGCACCCAGTACCAAATATGTACTAATGCCCACAGGAGATCTCTCTGAAGTAATGCCTCGATTGCGCCAGATCCGAACCCCCACATAAAGAACTGCGACCCAGATCAGGGCCACGGCATACAAAGATATGTGGGAGTAACTATAACGAGCCATCCCCCCCGCATGTCGGATTGCCAGAGAAGATACAAACAACGCAGAACTTAACAAAATAGTAGCCCACATTGTTAAATTCATAATTGTGAAATCGTTCAAGTATCGCTTATCTTTTATTAGGAACACAGACACAGTATACGCAATTACCCCAACCAATCCCAGATAGGCGATAGTAGGCATATTCATGAATCCTATCAAGTATATGAGACCCAATATTAAACCGTCACAAATAGCCGTCAATGTTTGATTTAACTCATATGACTTACTTATCTGGAGTATACCTTTTTGGCACAACAAATGACTCCAAACGTAGTAAGCTATGAAAACCAACGAGATGACAGATTCAATCGCATGATGATCCAAATTCCCATACAACGTACGGAATAGATAACCACCCCCAATAAGAGCAACACAAAAGGCAGAAGCCAACGCAACCCGAGTATCATAAAAACGAGACACTATCCAGAATACTAACAGGACGCAAAAAGCACCACACACTACCGGAAAAAAACCACCGAAGAAAGCTATCCCGGCGCGGTCAGTAGCCAGCATCGAAATGTCAGAGATTAGAGAGGCAGTTAATGGCCCCCAAAATACCTCATGACCCACGGGGAAATTAGTCCACACATCAAACCAACCGTATTCCCCACAATGCTTCAATACATCGACCTGCCGGAGGACATACCACGCATCATTCCCAATCACATTGACCCCATCTCCCCGGAGCATTGCAGGAAGCGTAATTAATCGGATAAAAATAGAAGTTAGTATAGCACACAATAAGAGCCAATAATCACAGGGTTTCATCAATTACCTGCCTGACAAACTAGCGATTTTAACTCCGGGAATTTCTCACGTATTGCAGGATTCATCGAACCACCCCAGATCAACACATGTCGATTAGATTGTGACCAACGTTGAGTAAATCCGATATTGTTCAGTATTTTGCGAGTCATTTCACGGAATGTTACTCCATTCATCCAAGATTTAGATCCTATCTCTATCTCGCCCTCCTCCACAAACTGATCCCAGATCATGTCAGCGATATGAGTAGTATTGACGTCCATATCATGCACGGATTCCCGCCCGCCGTGCCGCTCGATAACCATATCCACCACCATAGGTGCTAACAGTTCATACAAGCATTCTGCATCATCGGGGGACACGTTTTTGATGGAGAAGGTTTTGATGAATTTTTCGTTTTCGGCGTGACAAGTATCGACATGCTTTTTCTGATCCTCACTTAACGACACATATACGGAGTGAATTACACCCCTCACCCGTTGCCGTTCCAACCCCATCTTTAGCCCTATCTTGTATGCGCTATAACCCCGCACATACCGACCCATAATCTCAGCAGACTCCCCATCTAAATCACCAAAATAACAATCACTCACTTAAACACCCTCATATTAACTTTCACTCATCCTTATATATTAGTTGTTATTTAAGCCCTCAATATGCGAGGGATTGGGTATTTGTATACTGAGATTAACTTGTTTGTAATATTTACATAGTAAAGTATTATCTCCGTTGCACATCGAACGCTTAGGGCAGGGCACAACAAGAAATAGACCTCATTATGGGATTAAACCAGAAAGTATGATAACGGTTGACGAACATTTACTATTTAGAGGAGTAAAAATGGTTGAAAACACAACTGGAATTACCAGACTGCCAAGTGCTACCGTAGCACGTATTGCAAAAAGTATCGATGACGACATTCGCCTCTCTCAAGATGCAGTCACACTCATCAGCCTGAAAGCAGAAGAGTTCATCGAAGATGCCGCACGCAAATCACTTGCATATGCAAACCATGCGTCACGAAAAACCGTCAAAGCATGTGATGTTGAGATGGTCTTTGCACCAGTAAAGCCTACCGCCGAATAAGCAGAGTAAGAGATATATTCTCTTATTTTAAAACTAATCATATGGATGGAAATTTTCTTTACGTTTTAGTCATTAACACAATCGGATGCCTAATGCTAGGCGTGATCGGTTATGACACCTCTAATATGGCACTAGCATATGCGTCAGTCATAGGTTTCTTCTTAGTATTGATTATAGCGTATTTCATTACCCAACACTTCCAATATGGATTAGGCTCAAGCTAATTGTTTAAGTTTCTTTTTTAAGTCAGACCATTGCACTGACCGAACTATGGAAAAAATAGTGAGTTAGTCAAATCGGAGATACTCTTCAGATAGCCATTTTAAGAGGTACATCAATATGAAGAAAATTCCCATAGTGCCTAGATAATCCACCCCAGACCATGAAGCGTAATATCCTACGTGCCCAAGCCATGCAGAGGCCAAGAGATACCACACGACGAGGCAATACATAGGCAAAACTACAATCATGGTCGTACCAACTATACTAGTGAAGCGCGACAGAGTGGTTCGGAGAGAACTCTTTGATTGCGCATCCACATTTGTTTCTGTTACTAATACTTCGTCCATAATTAATCCTCACGATAAATAATCACGTTTGAGGCATACCGAGCTGTTGATCTCGAGGCAATAGACATACGCCCAGATCATCCTGCCACGCCACACACACCACCCCAGAGGCCAAAGGATTATGTTGCAATTTTGATATGTCGCCCTTATCTAAAGGCATTCTGGAAACCACAAGAGCTCCATCCCGGCAAAATCCCAACACCCCTTTACCTAGATCCGTATAAAACGGGCAAATCTTCATACCAACCACATAATATAATGGTCAGACCCCCATTTCTAATTAATTGTTATTGGACAGAATAGGAGCAGAAAAGAACTCAGTGTATAAAGGAGGGTGCTAGTTGGCATGGTACACTCAAATACCGTAGCACCCCACTCTCAGTTGGCCCACACAGGGGCATATGAATATGCGCTTCATATACATAAATAATTATCGGTTTTACCACAGGATTGTTGATTAAACCAGATACCACCACCCCTAAACTAAAGGTTTGCAAATACATCCTATCAAACGCCCACCAAATTACAATTGTTTTGGAGGCCCACAGAAGGCCGTAGTTCACACAACATCTCAAAAGGCAGTAAATGGTAGACGAACGAGTTTGAAAGCAACCTCGCAGATGCCCCCCTTTGTGTATAGCATCATACGGTTTATGAGCGAAATCATCTAAGCACACGTATCTGAATGTTAAACAAAGACCGATAATGGCGAGTAATTTAGTTTGACCATTATTTCGTCAAAATACTGACCTACTAAAAATAGAATACTCACCCAAGTGAGCACCCAAACAAGGATGCCCACCACACCAGACCAGAAGACACACCATAGACCCACACACTCCAATAAGAAATGCACCTCAGTCCAGATCCATACTGAGAAGCTACATAACTCAGACCGGCGAGTTGGTCACGACGCCCTCACTCCACGTATCAAGTTGATCTAATTTGATAGGTTCGGAACATTGGTCGCCCCAACTATCCCACCCCACACGAGCTTCATCACGAGCAAACAGCTCAAGCTTCGGGCCGGGAGTTACGGGGTCAATGAGATCCCAAAACTCTTCGGGCTTCTGAGAGTGTTTACGAGCAGGAGCACGAATTAAATTACATGACTGACAACGGAGTGCTTTAGCCTTACCTCTCCGACCATATAGACAGAATTCGGTTTGGATTCGGAAGTTAAACCCCATACCAAGCCTACCTGTCTTTTCCCAGACTATCACGGCCTTATGCGTGAACCCCCAAAACCGCATCACATCAATAGCTTCGGGCAGGAGAGGGGACGTTGCCCACAAGAATAGGTGAGCATCACGGGCCGCCAGACTATCTATAGGGATATCACAGATATCATTATGATTGAGGACAGCATACTTTTGCTCAGAACCCGATTTAAACGACCCCCCCGTTCGCTTGTTATTATACGACCACGGAGGATCTACCACTATCGTCTGATATTCCATATCACCCAATATTGCCATCAATAGATAGATTAGATGGCATCCATGAAAGGCTTTTGGATTTAAAGTTGTCCAGACGATTTGTTTAGAAAAAAGTTATTTGTAGAAAAATGCCTGCCTCGCCAACATATTATCACCGGCCTATCAAATAATGATTCCCATAATCAAACCCAAACACGCACGAGAATCCCTCACCTGCACCCATTTTAAACATACACCCGGAAACCAGAGGTAGTAATCATCCTATCCGAAGAGATAGTGCAACCACGAGGCGATACGAGGACGCCTATTTACCCCCCTCACCCGCCACATAGCGTACGTTTATCACCTTCGAGATACCATTAGGATTGCCGCACAATTGATGATATCATATTCTATCACTTGTGTAGGCATTAATCATCAACCAACTGAGGCTTCCAACGCCTCAGAAATACATGGAATATCCCTTCGATGTATAAGAGACAGTCCCTCAGAAGGCCGTGAGATTAACACATTCACGAGCAATAAGAGGACGACACCCACACGATTGCGTGAGTTTAACACCACACCAAACCCACTTACGTAATTTGCCAAACAGGGCATCTGCCAAACAGGGCATCTGCCCCCACCCATTAATTCACGGCTGAAAAACCCAATTCCGGCGTGAATACCCAAGGACTATACCCGTCCTTACCACACACACAATTTTTTTTATTCCAACTCACGTAGCCAGATTGCTTTATTCTAGGATTCGTACGAGTAAACGAACTCTGCGTATTTGACCCCGAAAGCTAGTTTGAACCCGTAACAAATAGATTTATATGTTTATCCAACCCATTATTGATTGAGGAAGTTCCACACCTATCTCCCCCGATAGGAATGGGCTTCTCTCGATCCTCTCCAATGGAACACCTCCTGAGTTTTCTTTTTTGTTAATCCTTCAAAAGGCTATATGTAACGGTTACGTTTTATGATAGCTTGTAACCTTTTTGACCATTTTTGTTATTCGAACCATATACTTTTGAAGGGGAATACTATACGAAATGGTAACGTTTTAATAAAACATTACCGTAACGTTTAGTGGCGTATTCCTGTAGCTACTATATCTGTAGCTACTATATCTGTAGCTACTATATCTGTAGCTACTATATCTGTAGCTACTATATCTGTAGCTACTATATCTGTAGCTACTATATCTTGTATATTATATTGGTCGCTGGATATATATTGGTCGTCATTTTAGGATTTTCCCACATTCTCGAAATATCATATCTTGAAACTAACACTTACCACCTGAGGTGACGAGGGGCAATTTGATTGTGGCCCATACCCGCAGTCGGGCCTTGGGACACGAATTTAAAAGGGAAGATACGTATGTAAAAAAGATGCGTGGATTCTCACACGATCCGCATTTATTATAAGATGTGCAATATTGGTTCTGCCCCCACCCATTTCACTCGTTTTACAAATGTTCGTACTCATCAAGAGCCGCTATGACTGCACCGCCCCTAACATCGTTTAACACATCAAATCCGCCATTACTACACTTCACCCATAGACTATAATCACATACATTTACCCAAACGCGAGAGGGGAGCTTCTTTCGATATCGTTTTTCAATGAGCACTTTTAGTTTAGGCGTGACCAAGGACATATCACGATTCCCCGTCCCATCCCCATAAATATAAGATTTTTTTCTAGCCATAATACATATATATCCACCATTACCTATCTATATCTTTCCTAGAACCCCCTCCCTAAATAGTTGACCTCAAAGGGGACGAGGGGCAATTTGATTGTATACACACACACACACACACACACACACACACACACACTCAACATACAGATTTGTCGCCCAGCATATCCAGAGGTGCAACTTACCAAAAAAAGTTAGATTAAGCGAGGCCGATCATATTGTCCACGCTCAATCGCCACACTCTTTCGCAGATTCCCCCAACATTTCTTTTAGGAACTCTGTAGTAAGACGCTCAGGGTCATCCTGCAACATTTCCCAGTGGGTTTTTAGAATTACACATATATCATTCCCTTTTGTTTTGTCGAGGATTCTAACGTTTAATATGCAATTATCACAAAGATAACCCGACTTTATGAAATTTACACAGTCCCCCTGATAGAAGATTCGTTTGTTTCGAGTCACGCCCCCACACAGGGAGCAACGCCTCAATTTGGCCATGTGCTCCTGCCCGTTAGGGAGGGGGTATTTCCGCCATAGTTCGTATCCATCACACAAATCAATCTTACCGATAGCCTCTTCCCCCTCGACATAGGTCGGTATGAAATAGAGTTCGATGCCGTCGCCAATCGTCACAGTCACCTCACCCACCCCAGTCATTACACAATGCACATCCACATGCAACCGAGGATCACAGAAGGCCACAAGACCCTCCTTAGCGACCCACCTCACATAACAACTGTTAGTCCCAAGCCCAAGCCCAAGCTCTTCGAGTAATTTGACGGGGGCCTCCGTGGTTAAACGCCCGATAAACGCCGTGTGTTTTGCCCTCATTTCCTCCACCACCGTTTTCATTACTTAATACTAGGGATTACACAGTATTTACTATTTTGATACGGCACAGCCAGAAAAAAGATAGGAATTATCGGATGCCATTAGAGAGGCAGACATCACATTCAGGATCGGTGCACTCAACCAAACCGGCCTCTACGACACGTATGATTTCAGCCCACTTCTCAGATGCTGTCGCACTGCGCCACCCAGAGAACTTGCCCCGCTCATCCTCACCACAACACCTTATGACGTTTTCAAACTCAATACAAACACAATGGCATCCCGACTCACTCATCAAGTAGCCCAAGGGAGGAAAAATGGTGACAAAGAGACCCTCATCATCCAACTTACACCCATACTTTTTCAAGACGGCCATGGCCTGAGTCTTCGTAACCATACTTACCGCCTCAAGTTGCTCCACAACTCATGCGCCTCTGCATACGTTACATCCCGGTATTGCTTACTACGGCTTTGATGGGCATCATCGTAAAAGTTTAGTATCCTGTCCTGCCCATAGTAGTATCCAGTGCAAGACCCGAATGCAAACATCACATCATACACCCTTTGCGCCATTTTACTCACCAAACAATGAGAGAG
>Ga0265294_10004907_pt1 | contig 16480 bp, 11 predicted proteins | sample MunlanPumphouse3_FD_192504 | JGI IMG/M metagenome (GOLD analysis project Ga0265294, IMG submission 192504) | Groundwater microbial communities from a municipal landfill in Southern Ontario, Canada - Pumphouse #3 | ecosystem: Environmental > Aquatic > Deep subsurface > Groundwater | place...
CGCTATCTCATAATCAAAATCGACAACCGCTTCTACGATCAGCTCGCTCGCATCACCGCGTGCCTCTTTTGCCATCTCCCACGATTTTTCGATGTCGTTTGCCGAACGTGCCACGCTTTGCCCGTGTCCCGACGAGCTCATAACGGGCTTGATAACACACGGAAAGCCCATACGCTCTGCCGCACCGCGAAGTTCGTCGAGTGTTTTTACGAATTCGTAGGGTCCCGTTTTAAGCCCCAGCTCTTCGGCTGCAAATTTACGGATATTTTTGCGGTTCATCGTTTTGCTGACCGCATCCGCGTTGGGAATCACGTTGAACCCTTCCGCTTCCGCCGCAAAAAGTGCCTCGATGCTGATAGCTTCCACTTCGGGCAAAATGTAATCGGGTTTTTCCGCACGGATAATCTCTAAAAGAGCCTCTTTGTTTTGCATATTGACGACATGCGCGCGGTGAGCGACTTGATGTGCAGGTGCGCCTTCGTATTTATCGACGGCGATCACCTCTAAGCCCAGACGTTGCGCTTCGATTACGACCTCTTTACCGAGTTCGCCCGAACCGAGCAACATAACTTTTTTTGCATTGGATTTGAGTGGAGCGGAGAATTGCATCATAATTCCTTCATTTTTTAGTGCGCGAATTATAGCAAAATGTATGTTGGGGGATTCTGAGAGTTTGTTTGTAAAAAGAGCACTCTTGCCGTAATACGGATTTTAGTCCGTATGAACACTTCTGACGTTACTTTACAGGCTGAAGCCTGTGTTACGGGACTTGTAACACGGACTTCAGTCCGTATTATGCGCTAGTTACCGTTTAAGACCTATCAGCGTCTCTAGGAGCGTATCGGAGGTGGTAATCGTTTTCCCGTTGGCTTGGTAACCTCTTTGGATAATAATTAGCTGCGTGAGCGAGCTTGACAAATCGACGTTAGAAGCTTCAAGCGCCGAGGATTGGATAAATCCGCGCCCCGCCGTTGCCGCAGTACCTATGATAGGATCGCCCGAGTTTGCCGTTTGGACGAAAATATTTCCCCCCTCGGTCATCAAACCTTCATTGTTTGTGAATTTTGCCATAGAGACCTGTGCTAGCCCGAAAGAACGACCGTTGGAAAACGAACCGATAAGCGTTCCGCTTTGATCGATTCTGATCCCCACTAAATCCCCGCCCGTATAGCCGTCTTGGCTAATCCCCGTAGTTGTCGACTTAGAATCGAAACTCGTCATCCCGTCAAAGGCGTTCGAAGTTCCGAAACTGAGACTCACTTGCTGATCGGGTGCCGAACCGTTATTGGCACTAAAAGAGATATTCGGCGGATCATACGTTGCCAAAGAACCGTCGTTATTAAAACGTATCGATCCTATCTTTTCGTTATACGGCGCAACCGTATCGATCGTTGCAGGCTCCGGTACAGAGATGAGCATATCCCATTGGCTTCCCGTTGCCGTGTCTACGCTTGCTTTTCTAAATTCTACGCGAACCGAATGTTTGGAACCCAAAGAATCGAAAACATCGATAGAACTCGAATGGGTCGCATCATTGAAACTTTGTGAAAATGCTTTCCCTCCGCTTCCGCTTGGAAGCACGGCATTGAGTGCCGTCATATTGCGGGTAAAACGGGTGTTTTCACTGATTCCAGCCTCGCTTAAACCCGTGATTGCGAGATTCATATCGTAGTCGTTCGCACTACCGCCCGGATTGATGACCTCAAGTTTTCCTTGTGAATTCACTCTAATCTCAATGTTGCTCGTAGCACCCCCGCCGTCCGCATTTGCTTGAAGCTCCATAGCATAACGCAAATCGGAGATTGTAGTAAAGGTTTTATCCTGCCCTACCAAGTTCGTAGCATTGGTCGGATTGTATTGGTATCTAAATGCCGTTACGGAATCCCCCGCAACAAGTCCACTGCCGTCCCCTGCGTTTGTCGTCAAACGGATATTATGAGATGCCGAAGAGGAACCGTTCGTATTCGTAAGGTCTATCGCTCCCGTTACCGCATTATAGTTCGCAGTGACTCCCGTTACCCCGCTTTTGGCATTGATTGCCGCAACGAATCGCGCTCCGTTTTGTGCAGCAGTATTTCCTGCAAGCCCACCCGTCGTGGTAATAGTCTCGACGCTTCCGTCATCCAAAGTAAATGAGATATTAAGATCGCTTGCTCCTGCTGCAACCGGATTTGTACCGACTATCTCCGAATTTCTAAAAGATGCCCAAACTCCTTGCCCCGATTGCAGATTGAACGCTTCTCCGGATTCGTTGAACATCACCGCAACATCGCTCGAACGGATAGGATTCCCGTTTGCATCGATTGCATCCCCTTGTCCCGGATTGAGCATACTGTTAGGAGTACCGCTAGATACCTCGTACGTAGGAGAGAAACTTTTCACAAGCGGTCCTGAATTAAGGTTTGCTTTAATAATCACTTCGCTTGTAGGATTTGCAGGCGTCGTAAGCCCCGGCGAGATGCTGATGTTTGTCACGGGTGCCGTAGAATCCACTTTACCCGTTATAGGATCGCGCAACCACCCTTGTGCAATAAAGCCGTTGTTGTCGACGAAGTTCCCCCCTGCGTCAAACTTAAAATCCCCCGAACGGGTATATTTATACGTATTACCTCCGTCGGGAGAGACGATAAAAAACCCGTCCCCCTGGATCGCCATATCGGTATTTTTGTCGGTATTTTGCACCGACCCTTGGGAGAAGATACGGGTCATAGAGCTTACCGTAGAACCGAGCCCTACCTGTACCGCATTTTTACCCCCCAAGCTTCCTTGCGGTGCCGTGGCAATCGCTTTGGTTTGAGCCAAAAGATCCGAAAAGTTCGCACGGGAATATTTGTACCCTATCGTATTAACGTTTGCTATATTGTTCGATTCTACGTCCATCGCAATTTGATGAGACTGAAGCCCGGATACACCGGAATAGAGTGATTTTAGCATCTTGTATCCTTTTCATTTACGCTTTGAGACGATCTCAAACGCAAAGAGTTCAAAGTAGTATTAGCTAGCATTTAACGTTCCAACTTTATCGTGCACTCATATTAAGTGCTTTTTGGATCATCTCGTCCGCCGTCGTAATCGATTTAGAGTTCGCATCGAACGCTCTTTGGTAAATAATCAACTCCGTTAGTGCCGTTTCGATCTTAACGTTGGAGTTTTCGAGTTGGTAATTTTTCACCTGTGCACCCAAAATATTATTGCCGTTTGCATCTTTATAAAACAAAGCCTCTCCGCTATTGGAAGTAGGTCGAAACGACGTGGTTCCTACCCGTTCGAGTCCTTGATCGTTTTGAAAATGAAACACCGCCACTTTCCCCACGCTGCTTTGCATCCCGTTGGTAAAGGTCGCGATCACTTCGGCGTTGGTATTGATCTCGTACCCGACAAGTTCGCCCCCGATCATGCCGTTGGCAACGCTGCTGCCGCCGTTTACTACGCCGCTTGTCGCTACGATCCCTTCAAAACCGCTTCCAAGATCGATCTCTACCGCGACACCGCCGTTGTCGATGCTCCCTAGCGTCGTCGCCACAAGCGCACCTCTCTCGTCAAACTCTACGATACCGCTTTGGGTGGCATACACGCTCTCGCCGTCTAAACTTTTGATCGATGCAGTCACCTCCCAACCGGTATTCGGAGGCGTTTGGACGGCACTTCTGGTAAATGAAAGCTCAAGATTGTTTCTCTCCCCCTCAGGGGTTACGATCTGCGTGCTCACTTTGCGCGCTACATCCTCCACCCCCAAATTTGCCATAAAACTCGTCTGTGTGGTTGCGACGGGAGCAATAGTGAGCGTGTCGGGAAAGCGCAAGGGCACTTGCTCTTGTATATCTCCCAGAGCAACTTCGTTCGTTACCCGTGTGAGCGTGTCCCCCTCGATATTGCCTGCCGTCGTCCCTAAACCATGGTACCCGTCGTTTGTAACAAGATCGTTATTGACGTCAAAATAAAAACCGCCTGCGCGGGTGTAGAGCGTCCCTTCGCCGTCGGTTACGCCAAACCACCCCTCTCCCATAATCGCCAAATCGGTACTGCGCTCGGTCAGCGTGTACGCCCCGGCACTCAGATTCATGGCAGACGCTTGGACTCTCGAACCTACGCCGATGCTGCTTTGGACACTACTGCTTTGAGCATTCGTATGCAACTCTCTTTCAAATAAAGATGCAAATTCGCTGCCGTACTCACGGTAACCGACCGTATTGACGTTTGCAAGGTTGTTCGATGTGATGTCGATGGCGGTCTGGTGGGTTCTAATCCCCGAAACACCGGTATAAAAAGCTTGCGTCATCATGGCAAAAATCCTTCTAGTAAACCTCTACGACTTCGGAAAGCTCGACATAGCTTGAACCGAGTTTCAAAAATGTTTTCCCGTCCTCAAAACGTACCGACTCGATAGGATACGCTCCTACTCTACTGGTATGTTTTTGTCCGTCTTCGCTCAAATAGGTTGCATTGACACGGTAGATACCGCTCTCTGCCATATTTCCGGCTACGTCTTTGCCGTCCCAATCAAACTGGTACACGCCCGATTCCCTCATGCTTAAGATATTGCCGTTTGCATCTTTTTGATCTTGAATATTCATCGTCGAAACGAGATTGCCTTCTAAGTCGGTGATCTCGATAGTTCCCGAATAGACATCCTCGGGAAAGTACATCTCGAACGAGGTTTTGGAGCCCTCGTCGTGCGATATGGCATCACTTCCCAAATCCGCTCTTTTACCGATTGCAGAAACATTCGCAAAAGACTGGTTATTCTTCATCGCACCCGTTAATTCCTCAAGCGCTTTTTTCGTGTTCTCCGAAGACTCTAACGACGCAAGCTGCGATGTTTGCGTCAAGATTTTTTCGCTGTCCATCGGTTCGGTGGGGTCTTGGTGTTGGAGCTCGACGAGTAAGAGCTTCATAAAATCGTCTTTGCCTAAAATACTTTTGTCTTTTGTCGTCGTAGCTTCGACGTATTCGGGGTTGGTTGCGGCATTTAAGCCTGTCGATGTGATTGCCATGGTTTACTCCTTAGATGTATCTCGGAACGACGATCTCAAGGGAGCTTAAAATCTCCTCGCGATTCTCTTCCTGAGCCAGTGTTTGGTAGGTTTTATGCCCTTTTTGCTCTTGGTGGCGTTGGTGTTCTCCGCCTTGTGAGCCCCCGCCGTTGTCGGACTGGTTATTAAAGTTCAACGTAGCATTATTTATTCCACTATTTTGAAGCTGCTGGCGCAATTCGTTGGCATGTAGCGCCAAAGTATTGATTGCGGCATTGTTGGAACTGAGGTTCACATGGAGGTTATTCCCGCGTTGTACCACCGTTACGTCAACCTCCCCGAGTCTTTGGGGGTTAAGCTGGAGCTTGACCCTCGTAAAGGGGGATTTGTACTCGTCTATCGTTTGTTTGATGTCGCTTGAGAGGTATTTGATCATCTGTTTTGCTTCGTTGATCTTTACCTCTAAACTCTCCGCTTTGAGCGCCCCGTCGGTTTTTACGAGATTCTCCTCGCTCATCGAAGCCGTGCTCCCCTCCATACGCAAAAGGCTCTCTAAGGTACGTTCGGGTCGTGCGCTCTCGCTAGAGGTGAGCACTTTTGCCGCTTCAACGGAGAGAGGCGTGACTACACTTGCCTGCTGCACGCTCTCTTTATCCCCTCGAAGCAGTGCGCGAAGGGAATCTTGCGCTTTTTCGCTTGCCGTTTTTTCTGCTTGCGACCTCTCTTGTGGCGTCACAACTTTTTGTACGGCAACATGCGGTATAACCTTGGCATGTTGCTCTTGAGGGGTTTCTAAAGAGGTTTTTGTGCTCTCTTTTGCCTGAAGCAGATCGGCAAGCTTAAGAGGTTCTTTGCGCACATCTTCTTTTGGCGCTTCGTTGGCATGTGGCTTTTTCTGAGCTTTTTTTACTTGCAACAAATCAGCCAAATTGGCACTCTCTTTTTTGGGGGTTTCATAAGATGTTGCCTGTTCTTGCCGCGTAAGGGGGAGTGCCGTCGTCTGCGCGCGCGGAAATTCTGCGTTTTGTCGTAGCGTCGTTCCCTCTTGCAAAGATATTTTGCTTACGTCAATGCCGAACGTTTGCGCCATTTTGGCTAATCCGCGTAAGGTTTTTGGCAGTTCAAGCACCTGTGCTTTTTTGTACCCTTCGCTTTGGAGAATCTGTTCTTTGAGGTAATTTTTGGCTTCGCCGATCAATTCTCGCATCTCTTGCAAAGAGAGGGTGAAATTTTGCCTGCCGGAGAGTGCCGCTGCTTCTTGCATCTGTGCAAAAACGCCTTCGGCGGTACGGTTCCCCTTCAAAAGCGTCACAAGAGGGTTCTCTTTTTTTGTAGACGTTCCCCCCTGCTTTGTTTCAAAAAGGGGTTCTTTTTCTTGTTTGGCACTACCCTCTTTTTCGTGAGAGACACCCCGCAAAAGGTCTGCAAAGGAATATCCTCCTTTTTGCGAAGGTTCCGTTTTTGCTTTTGCAAGATCGAGCGTTTGCTTGGTTGTTGTTATATCCGTCGCAATCATAGCCCTCTCCTTAATGTCGCATTATTGCAAACTGTCGTAGTCTAGAAGGATCTCAAGCTCTACTTCGCACAAACCGTTTTGAAACTTCGTATCGACTACGGTTGCGTTTTTGATCATCGCAGAAACCGTCGCATAGATATTGGAGTTCTTTACCATCATGTTTTGAAGGGTATCTCTCCCCTCTACATGCACCCCTTTGATGCGCTCGGCTATAAGTCTATATCCGTCCACCGTGGCTGCACGTTTTGCCAATGCATACGCCTGTGCAGGGGAGATAGTCGTAGAGGGAGCAACACCCTGCCCGATAACCGAAACACGCATGCTTTGCCCTACACGAAGCATAGAATCGTTTGCCGCGGGGTTGATTTGAATAATCTCTTCATCGGGGTAACCTTCGAGTGCATACACCGAAGCGGTCGTAAAAAAAAGGAGAAGAAAAGGGAGTAAAAATTTCATGTGCTGTCCTTGCATCTAATATATTAAGATGCAAGCTAGCACAAACTATTCCATTATTTTAAAAGAGATACTTGACGCTAAATTTATTGCCGTAGCTTTCAAACTTCACGGTATCGCGCCGCTCGGTTGCTTCAAACTCTTCGTGCATATAACTTGCACTTATAAAAAACCCGTTAAAAAGCCTGTAATCAAGTCCGTATTCATAGTTCATCGCTTTGGCATCGGAAAACGAAAGAGCGCTGGCATGTGCATAAACTACGAAGTCGTACCAGTAGTACCGCACCCCTGCATGGGGAAGCGGAATAAGTGCATCGACGGTGATAAAACTAGGGAGCGAACCGTCTTCGTTTTCTATGTCGAAGCGGTAGCTGATCGTTTTGGCATTTACCCCCAAACTGTACTCGATATCGCCGCTGTAAAAATCCCATCGTAAAAACTTTTGCATCGATCCTTTGTGTTTAAAGGTCGCTTTAAGCACGACGTTTAAAACGCTGTAATCGATCTGCGAGCGCACCGTTCCGTTATAATCGGCTCCGAGCGTCACCACCTTTTTATCTACCAAAACGGCATTTTTATTCTGCGTGACGTTCATATAGCTAATATCGACGTCAGGCACGTAAGGCACGTCGTTGGATATACGCAGCGCAAAAAACGAAGAGTCGGTATCTTTATAATGTAACTCCTCTTGAAACGTCGTTGTCGAAGGGGTCGCATTTTGAATATCCCCGTCAAAGTCGTTCATAAAAAGACCCGCTTCAACCCCTATTTTAAACTTGTCGTACCAAGACTCTTGAGCATGAAGTGCGCCCAAAAAAGCACACAAAAGAAACAAAACTACCCTCATCCGTCACCCTTTAGTATCAATTTCGAAGATTTTAGCATAGTTTGTTTTAAAGAACTTCTACGGGAGTTCCGTATAACGGTACACCTTTTGGGGCGTTAGCTCGTGCCCATAAAGTTTATCGAGCTTGATTCTATAACAATCTATAGAGGTGTTCGTATCGCTCGGAGCTTGCAGATAGACGCTTTTACCCGTGTCTATCCAAGCGCTGTCGTACGAGAAGTAGTACTCGTTTTCAAATTTTACTTGGTTATCGACGTCGTTTTGAAGGATCACCGATCCTATATCTGGGTAAAAGAGGGTAAAACTCGTAAAAGTCGTTACTTCCGTTTCATCGAAGCCCATCGTTATGCCGTTTATTGCATCGACAAAACGCACCTCGGTAGTGTTTTGTTCGTTGCTATTGCTATAAGCAACATTGAGGATACACGCATTTTCATCATAAAGCGCATCTATTTTGTTGAATTTGCTATAAACGATATCTTCATAATCGAGCGGCACGTCTACAAGTGTCGTAGTGTTAGTCTCTATGTTTGTTTTTACTTCGTTAAGAAAATCGTTGCTTAAGAGTTCAATACGTTTGTAATCTTTTGCATCAAAAGTACTTATGCTAAAAAGAGCCGCTATTTTTGTTTTAAGAGCCCCTATCTGTTCTTCCAAATAGAGTTTCATAGCATTATCGGTGATCGCAAGCTGCAGCTTTTCCTGAATAAAAGTGATGGCATGTGTGACGTCAAAGCCGCTATAGCCGCTTGCTAGATACTCCTCGTAGATCGCATCTTTTATAAAGTTCTTTTCAACGGTGCTCGGTGCAGAACCCCGTACCTCTTCTACAAGCTTTAAAAAGATTTGATTGATCAGTTCCAACTCTTGTGCCACCAGCATGGTCTTTGTCTGGCTCCAAGGGTCTTGTAGCAGCTGCGTGTTTGTAAGCCCCAGCGATGCGGCTATCTCCGTTTGGACACTGCTTAAAACAGCACCTGAGAGCACCTCTTCACGAAAGAACATACGTGCCGCAAGGTCGCTTAGAGGCGAGAGGATAACACTTTGTGTCTCTTGCGACGTGGAGATCACGCCGTAATACTCCTCTTCAAAATTCTCCTCCGTAGCGGTGTTGGTACCGCCAAAGGCGATCACTCTGTAAAAATCGCTTTCCCCCAATGGTATTTGATCAAAAGAGAAACTTCCGTTTGAAGCGCTTGTGGTACGAGGTTCCCCCGCGTCACATACTCTGTCATGGTCTAAATCTACACAAACCGTGGCTCCTTCGATGTAGCCATCAACCACGACGCCGCTTAAATCATACAGCGGCTGCGTCGGTTCTACGGGGTCAGTGGTGTTTGTGTCGTCGGGATTTGTCGTATTTGTGTCGTCGGGGTCGGTGGTGTTTGTGTCGTCGGGGTTTGTCGTGTTGGTATCGGTTGTAAAAATATCTATCTCTATGGCTATAGGGTTGAGCGTTGTAGATTGGTTTTGTGCTTCAAAAATGTCTAAAATAGTTTGCATAACGTCATAAAGTTCTGCTTGGTACGTTACCCTATGAGCGCTTGTAAGACTCGTGTTTGCCGTAAACGTTCCAAGTGCGTCTTCGAGCTCTGCATATTGCCCGATTACAAAGTTTTTATAGGTAGTCGGCGAAGTTACGGGCAAAAATGTATCAAAAGCATCTAAAATAGCGTCCATATCGACCGTGGCATTTGCTGCAAGCTCTTGCGCAAAAACATTTGCAACATCTGCACGAAGCGCATCAAGCTCGGTTTGCGTCGGTGAACTTGTGTTCACCTTGTTTCCAAGCGTAAAAAGAAGTGCTTTTGCGTATTCGCTTAGCTGTGTTGCCATAAAAAGATCGTTATCCGCAAGAGGATCGTCGTACACCTCATCGGCAGGAATGCTATACGCTGATGCTATGTTATTTTGGATCGTTTGCAGGGTGAGATTCGTATCGTTATATACACGCGCTACAAGATCGCTTACGGGGGTGATGCGCACCTGTGAGGGGTCTTCGTTTGCCACATCGAAAACCCTTTGGAGTTCCCACGGATAACTCTCCTGCGTAGCGTTGTCGGTACCCCCTTGGGATGTAAAAATTACATACGTATCTTCCTCAAATTCCAAAACATCAAAACCGAAACGCCCGTCCGATGCCGTGGTGTCACACACATTCGAGCCGTTATGTTCCAAACAAACCTCGGCACCGCTAATGTAACCGTCGATCACCTGCCCCTCTAGCTCTAACGAGATCGTTGGCATGTGGGGAACCTGCGACGTATTTGCAACCGAATTTCCCTCAGAAGAGTTACAAGCACCTAAAAACAGGGCAATGCTCACGCAGATAAGTGCTCTTACAATTTTCATATGTTCCCTTTATTTAAGTTTTTTGAGGGTCGGATAGGGGGGTAATTTTATCGAAGGATACACGCCTTCAAAACACTCCCTTCTCAGAAAGTCGTACACATAAAAACGCAATCCTTCGTAGTTTTTATCGTACTGCAACATCGCCTGGGGGATCGCAGGACCGAATTTTCTTTTCTCGTTGCTGTTTTTGTCGATTTTTGGGTAAATAAGCGCAAGTCTAGTATCGTCATACACCCCTTTTTTGTAATGAGAAACATAACGAGAAGTAAGACTCATGGTTCTATCGTCGTTATAAGAAGGCTCCCCTGCAAGCCCACTATTTATAAGCGTAGCAAAACCTTTCTCTTCTGCCTTTCGTTTACATTCTCCCGTTATGGAAAGGGAGCGTATTACGACGCGCAAAGGTTTACGTGCATACACGTAAAAAACGGTCTCGGGTTCGAGAGCTCTTAGCCCCAAAATTCTCGTACTTAAAATTTTGTCCATAAGTTCCGTTTGCGGCGAATACCCCGCCCATATAGAGGTTTTTTTTTCATACGCGTATACGAAATCGACCTCTGTAAACTCTGCAAACGTGGCTATAACATCGACTCCCTCTTTTGGCGTCGTAAGTTTGTTCCAACCCGTTTCGATGGTATAAAAACTCCCTTCGTACGGTTTTGCTTTTGAGAGAATGGATACGTCGTTGGCAAGCACATACCCTTTCCCCTCACATGCCAAGGATCGCACTTCGGTTGTATCGAGCGGCTTAGAAACACTGTATGTTTTACCCGTTTTTTTCCAAACCACCGTATTTGGAAAATTTATTTTTTTCAAATCTTGCGTCTGAGAACCAAGGATCAAATAAGAGCCACACGCAGCCCAAGCAAAACTCGAAAAAAACAAAGCAACCGCTATTAAACGTACCATCAAACATCCACCCTCAAACAATAAGATTCAGAGAGTTTCCCCTCCGAATCGATATACGATCAACGTCCCTTTTAGAGAGATTGACCCTCAATTAAAGTACCTAAAACAGCCGCGCTATCAGGTATAGCCGTCGGTGCCGCAGGCAATACATAAGAATACAACTCATCGTTGATTTGAACAAAAATCGTTGCACCCTCATAAACATCGTCGTAATTGATTTTTACGATATTCCCTGCACTGTCTTTAAGGTGCACATAATTAGGCACCGAAAGAGGCGCACCCGCAAGCGGCAAGAACGAAGTTTTAGCTTGCGTCAAATCGGAAATGGCCGAAAGCTGCACACCCATTGGCACACTAACAGCTCCCGCTTCACACGTACTAGAATACGTTGTACCTGTCGTAGTGGTCGTGACCGTACCGTTATTGATATTCTCTAGTACTACCGCACCTTTTACAAGAGAAGTATACCCTGCAACCAAAACCGCATCGGACGCATTGCCTCCCGTTCTCGTACCCGCACCGTCGAGTGCAAAAACAATCAGATCGGTACTTGTTCCGTAGTTGATTTCACTACAAATATTAAACGCAGCCGCCTCATCCGGGGTCATCTCATAATCCGGTATAGCATCCAATGCTGGCGGTACCGCTGCTGCTTCATAAACAAAGTATTTTGCTACGTCCGTCGAAGATGACGTAACGCTCATATTTGCACCGCTAAACGTCACCGTAGGGGTCTCCGGTTTTGTCGTATCTACCACTACGCCCAATCCACTCGCAGGATAAGTAGTTTTATACCCTTGTCCGTCTGCCACTTTAAGTGTAATATCGCTTGTCGCCGTTACGCTGTTTGCAAGTTCCGCCTGATCGATATAACCCGTAAATTCGCTTCCGCTTACCCCTGCCGTTAGCTCGATATTGGAACCTGCGTATTGCGCTTGAACGCGTACCGCCGTTTTGTCGTAACTCTCCAATTCAGGAATCGTAACACTGAATGTTCCCGAAAATCTGTTATAGCTCGGTGAAATTCCCGTTACAGGATCCGGATCGTCGAAGTGTTGCGTGTAGCCCAAAACCGACATTTGAGGGTCTTGTACCGTTAATGTCACAGGTGCAGCATCCGTCTCCAAATAAACCCAATACCCCGAATGTTTATCGACGCCGAAAAGATTGTACTCTTGTGCTTCAAGCCACTCGTTTGCAGGTCTGGTAAGATCTATACTATCCCATTTAACCACACCCGTACTCAAGTTCATGGTACCCGTCACCATAGCCTTAGGCGTAAAGCCTACCGATTTTAACGTATAAAGAGGACCGTCTAGTACATAGTTTGGAGTATACACCGCGTTGTATTTCAAATCGGTAATCAAGTCTCCGTTTCCTACGTTTACTACGGCACCCGTAACGGTTGTGTTAGTATTTTCAGCTAAAGTACTCGCTCCAGTTGGATTGATTGTAATAGTTGCTCCTGTAACATCTCCGCTTACGATCGTTAACGTCACAGCGCCGATAAGATCAGCTAGTCCATCGGCATCGTGAGAAGCGACGGTTGACCCAAACTCTGTATTTATCGCCGCAACAAGATTATCGAAAAACGTTTTTGTCTCCGCTGCAACCATAAAATCCAACGTACCACCGGAATGCGTATATGTTACCGTATTCGCTCCACCTGTAAAAACTATCTCTACCTCATCGTTATCATCAATGACGTCACCCGTAAATGTCAACGTCGTCGTATTTTGTGCAACAAGACTATCTGGATTAGCAAAGGCATTTAAAGAGTATACGTTTTTTACGGCACCGCGTACGGTATCATCGGACACTAAAGAGGTAACGGGGGTAAGATTGTCCCCTGCGTTTTCAACCAAATAAAATGCCGCACTTCTCTCTTCCGTCGTAGAGATAGCTATATTGCTTGTCGTACCGATGCGCACGGCATAAACGTCAGGGTTAAAAGCCGTATTAAAGTCTGCAATATAACCGTCTATATCTGTAACATCGGCTACATCGTTCGAAAGAGTGTGAGTTATCGTTGCACCGTCTACTTGTGCGATCTCTATCTCATCCAATGCATTCGTACCATCCCCTACACCGTTATAGGTAAATACACGCGTAAAAGTATGATCACGGATCACAAACGGTTCGGTGTTCGCAATGATCACCAAATCTCTTCCGTTGACGGTGATAGGAATTTGCATGTAATCTCCGGGCAATAAAGCAAGGTCAGGTCCTACCATCGTTGCAGCCGCCAAATCTTCACTCACCTTTCTAATTTGAAAAAGTGCATCCGCATTGGTCGTAATCGGCTCTATCACCACCGCATACTCGCCGTAGAGAGTTTGATCTCCCAAGGCATTTGCAGTCGTAGTCGTTGCATCGATAGACAATTGTCCTGCCAAAGTCAAAATCGTAGTCCACCCTCCTGCAGTACCGTCGATAGAAAATTTTTCGTTCGAAATTAAGACGGTACCTCCACCTACAGTATCCAAAACGGCGCTCATATTAAAAGTTCTTGGCAATGCACCCGCTTCTTTTGCCGCTAAAATCTGCTCGTTAATCTCTGCTACACGCGTAGCATCATCGACACCTGTCAAGGTGATTGTCGTAGTAAAAACCCCGCTTGCATCATAGATATCGAAAGTACCTGCCACCGTTGTTCCTATTAATGCCGTACTTGCAACCCTGATGTTAGGTTGTTGCGCATCGAACGAGATTAAATTCCAAGCATTCGCTGTTAGTCCTGTCGCTAAATACTCCGCATCCGAGATGGTAGATGTTTTTGCCAAAACAAGACCCGCTTCCGTACCTTCACCGTCGGTATCTATCTTTGCCCAATAACCTTTTCCTTTTTGAAGCTGATCAAAATTGTTGTAGGTATTGCGCGAATCGTAAAGATTCCACGCTCCGGTTGCCGCATCATACGAAAATATCTGTGTACTAGGCGTACCTGCAAATCCTGCATCATCCGATTGTTGCTGATGTGTTGCTTGAACGTAATCAACCGAATCGCTCGGGTTGTCACTAAAATCATAATCGACTAAATCATCGACATTTGTAAGATTCGTCCCTTCCTCAGGTTCACTTCCGCTATCGCCCGTCGTAAGTACACCCGCAACGGCATCCGTATAGCTATACTCGGATCTTATCGTTATATACCTTACTTGAGGTGTTTCAGTACTTCCGTTTGTACTGTATTCAAGTCTTTTACCCTCTAATGCAGCGCGGTAAGTAAACGCGAAAATAACCACGCCCGCATCGTCTTTGACATAAATAGTTCTCTCAGGGTCTGTTTGGTTAAAGGTCACGCCTGTAGTGTCTACCCTTACTTCAACCTGAGAAACACCACCACCGGGAATAAGCTTCACTTTTCCTAAGATATCAGGCTCGCCTGCAGTAGTCGTACCGACATACATCCCCTCTGCTTCATTCCCCGCACCGTCGCTTCCGTAAAGACCATCGTTTTCATCACCATCGGTCGCAACATTTCTTACTGCCGTGTTGGTAATAGTCCACGCACCGGACTCCGCGGCTACGCCCGAAGATGCCCCGTCCGCATGAAAACCGTTAACCCCGATCATCATCCACTGATCGTCCAAAGGTGCCGTAGTGGTCAAAGGTAGATAACCAGCCCAAGCCACCGACGAAGAAAGTGCTAAAGCCGCCGAAACACTCATCAAACTTCTATTTATTCTAAACATTTTTTTCATCCTTTTTTATGTATTATCGTAACCGATATACCTTTGTAAACTCTATCTCCGACGCACTCACCGAATCTAAAACATATCTGTAACACCCAAAATAGCCGTTGTTCGCGGCAACCTTAGGCGTTCGTATATAAACCGTTTTATTCGTATTTGCAGGCCAGTTCAGATCATATGTAAAAATATACCCGTTTTCACGAATTGTTGCTGAATTTCCTGCCAACGAAGAAACGATATCGGGGTAAAACAAAGCCACCCTTGTCAACGTTATATCCGCATTATAAGGAAATTCAGAACCTATACTCACGCCGTTTGTCGTATCAGACTCCCTTACAGGCTCAAAACTTGAGTGCAAAAGAGTATTTTTAAATGTATCTGTTATCATACACGCATTCGGATCCAATACGGCTCCGCGCGTATCGTAGTCGCTATTGGGCTGATCTTCGTTGGGTTCAATGTCGTCGTAATTTGGATCGGTCGTATTCGTGTCATCAGGATCAGTCGTGTTCGTATCATCGGGATCAGTCGTATTTGTACCATCAGAATCTGCCACGTCCGTACTATTCCGCGCCGAACTATCCGTATTGACGCCGCACCCGCCTACCAACATGCCAAACACACATACACCTAGCAAAAAACGATAAAAAGTACCCATACAACCCTTTCTTTTTATTTTGTCGGTACCATCGGCACAGGCGGCAGACTTCCTATAGCATCAGGCTCATTCATAGCAGCTCGTTGTTCGCTATCCTGTCCCCCACCGTTACCGCCATCCACGGCACTCGAACCGCTCTCACCCCCGCAGCCGCTAAACATCATTGCCGACAACGCTACCGCTGCAAGCGAAACTATCCATTTACTCATTATGCTCTCCTTTTGTATTCATCCATGAAACCATAGACAATATGCTGTTTGAAAAATAACAATCAGCACGAACCGTGCCACTTCCTATTTTCAACTCCGACATCCCCTTTGGTGTTTCCAAATCCTTTTGGAAAAACTAAAATGTTTGTTCACAGCTATCATATCGACTACTTTAGAAAAAAAATTAAATACGATTGCGTTATAATCCTGCAACGTAACAAAGAGTTTAAAAACAGGGGTACGACTTTATGACGCAAAAACTTCTCGCACTTTTATGCTTATTTTTTGGCAGCATCACCTTAGCTTCGGATATTTACATCAAGTTGGGAACAACCGCAAGCCAAACACAAACACGGCAGATCCAAACAAAACTCCATGCCATGGGGCACAATCTTCACATCGAACCCAAAGGGGAAAAAAGCACCCTCTACGCAGGCCCCTACGATACGCAAACCAAAGCCTACCGTGCACTGCAATCGCTTAAACAAACTTTTCCCGCCGCAGTAGCAGTAAAGTTACATGCCAAGCCCGATACCCCGACGGCACAGACACAAAGCACCCCTACTTGGCAAACCCGCACTCGCGAAAAACAAAGCGGCTTTTTTGTTGACGTTGCTCTTGGGATGATGTATGCCAAAGCCAAAGCAAACGGCGACATCAATGCCAGTCTCTTACAAACGCCTAGCAGTTCTGGGATGAGCTACACCCTCGGTGGCGGCTACAGATTTGATACGCAATGGTCGGGAGCGCTCTACTATGCAACCCTCTCAAGCGGCGACGTTACGTTTGAAAACATCTATGCGGGAGCATACTACGATTTTTTAGAAGAACAAAGTTTTAGTTTATACGGCGGTTTGTTAGTGGGAAT
>Ga0265294_10004908_pt1 | contig 16477 bp, 13 predicted proteins | sample MunlanPumphouse3_FD_192504 | JGI IMG/M metagenome (GOLD analysis project Ga0265294, IMG submission 192504) | Groundwater microbial communities from a municipal landfill in Southern Ontario, Canada - Pumphouse #3 | ecosystem: Environmental > Aquatic > Deep subsurface > Groundwater | place...
TCTCCTTTCCGGGTGGATATAGAAAAGGCGTCCACCTCTAATTTCCCACTGGAGATGAACGCCTGATTTGAGCGGATGATTTTTAATCTTTTTTATAAAAGTCTGTAACGTAGCCATCAGCACGGAGTTTGAGACCGGGAGTCCACGGTGGTGTTCTGCCCATTTGTTCACACAGGACGTCAAGCGACATACGCGGGTCGGCTTCGATGACCAGCTCATCATGGATGGGCATGACAATGGAGCAGCAGCGCAGCGTCTTCATGGCGTAACAGAGGATGTCGCGGGAGGTTGCCTGCACGATGTTTTCTACAAATTTCGGGCCGTAGGAATCGAGTCGTTCCCATTTTTTTGTCGAGCCGATGCCTTCGTAGGTGATGCATTCGCCGCCGAACTTGTTCGTCCCGACCTTCGGCTTCACATAGCCGAGATGATGTTCGCAATTCTCGCAGTCGCCGTCGCAGGCCCAGAAGAATTGCTTCGGGCATTTGCAGCGGTGGTGGTATTGCTCCTTTTTACGGATGGCTCCGGCCATGCGGTAAAAATCCTGAAATTGCTGCTCTGTGCAAGGGACTTTTTCCTTGGTGGAACGGATGTAGATAAAACGGGTATTGTCTTTGATTGCCATGTGATTGTCTCCTTTCGGCTGTTAAACCGAAGCGGAGATAACCTAAATGGCTGCCAGTTTTGCTCTTCATAAGCGGTCACCTCATGCGGATTTCTCCGCTTCGAATCGGTGACCAGCCGTTCGTTAGCTGGCACTCTATGTTTAATGTTCTTCCATCCGTCAGCTACGAACACACCTCGTGGCCACGAAGAAGGTGAGCTGATTTCAGGAAAAGTAGTTTTACGCCTTGCTCAGGGCGTTCGTTTAATTGTCGTTGGCGATTAGTTCCAAGTCAGCGAAGACCTCGCTGTAATAACAAGAAGCTAAATCATAAAATCCGTGAGCACCGTAGCGTGCAAAAACTGATTTCGCAACAGCGTTTCCATATTCGGCTGCCACTGCAGAAGCGGCATTCTCGATGTTGGTTTCCCACATTTCTTTTTCTGAATTTTTCACATGAATCACCTACCTTTCGTTGCTGTATGCAAGTTCTTTTGGGGCTGGTGGCGAGAAAAACATTTATTTTGCATCGCTATTCATATATTTGTCATCGCAAAGATATTGTTTTCTTCACGCCAATGTGCTATAATTAAAAAGTGTAAATTGCAAGGAGTGTAAATTTGCTCTTTGCTTCTTACAATCACAGTATATAAAATCGAATTTTTGAATCAGCGACAAACGCATACATCCGCATACATCTCCGCATACATGGGAGGAGGAACACTCGATTGAAGTTTTGTGAATTAGCAAAAATACTGCATAAGTACAGAAGAGATAAAAGTGAAACCACTGCTATGTGTGTGATGATTCTGACAGATGCCATTCTTGATGATGTGGCTATCGAAAAAATCGGACTTGAAAACCGCGATACAAATCCAATGTATGGAAAGAAAGAATCTACCCTGCAGGCGATATATAGTGGCGTAAGATTAAAAATTTCCGAAGAAGATGCGGGCATTATGCTTTCGCGTGTTGATGAAGCGCACTTCGCTGATTTTGTGAATTCATATTCCTATGATGCTCTCGTTCAAATGAGTGAGGATGTTTCTGCATATGGATTTGATGCTCATCCAGACAATGTTGCTGAGATTTGTGCCAATATCATGGCACAGATAATCAATAATCGAGCCGAAGGAAAATCCGACGATATCACTACGCTTACTATCAAGAAGAAAGAAAATGGCAAGCGGATAAAAGATATCGCCCCTGCGACCATTGAGCGCAGAGGCGACAAATTACATATTTGTGGTGAAGAGATTGAAATCCATCAGATGCTGGTGCCACAGAATGTTGCTAATATCGAATTGAAATATATAAAAGCACTGTGCGATGCCTATGCGCAGGCCTTGAGTAGACAGGCCGTTGCGGAAGCAGATATACCATCTTTGCCGGAGCCTTTCCCTGACGACTTTTCAGACCAGCGCAAGGCATATTACAGCGCAGAGAGTATTGAGCACCCCATTCGAGATACATTTGATGATGGAGAAGATGAATTTACAAAGCTGAAAAAGGATGCATGGAACGGAATTAGCATGACTTATCGAAGCAGACGGTATCTTGATGGCTACGAGAGGCTGAATGCCGTTCTTGAAAAAATAACAAGCACTACCTTGGATTTGTCAGTGTTAAATCAAATCCGGGGCTTGATAGGAAACTTAGAGAAAAAAGGCATTTGCCACATTCTGGTGAATGACGGGACGATAAGCTCGTGGGTGGTCTAATATGGAAAAAGTATTCAATAGTGCATTTGAAACATCATTACGGATTATGCTGCTTTTGTCAGTCTGTGGTAATGGAATAACTGCCGACCGAATTGCTGAATATGATTTGTTGACGGTTTACAGCAGATATTTTGGTTTGTCAGACCAAGTGCTGAATGGAGATAATGACTTTGGGTTTAGCGAATACGCAGCCCGAAGAAAAAACATCCAAGGCACATTGAAAGATATGGTGCTGGATGGAACAGTAAAAGTAGTAAGAGGCAATGATGGGTTTCGATATGCCATAACAGAAGCTGGATTTAACGCTTCAAAAAGAATGCAGTCGGAATATGCAATGACATATAAGAAGCTGGCACTGGTAACAGCTCGGAAATATGGAAGCAAAACAGATTCGGAAATTATGGATGTAATAAATAAGGCATCCATGAAATCATTGAGGAGGTAATATAATGGCTGGATTTTATCTTAAAAAAGTAATTGCAAAGAGCGATAAAAAAGAAACGGCTGATGTTACCTTCAAGCCAGGTCTGAATGTGATTCAGGGCCGGTCTGACACGGGCAAGTCCTGTATCGTTAAATGTATAGAATTTGTCTTTGGCGGCAGCATGAAAACTTTAAAAACGCCCTTTAAGCCATCCGCTGAATACAATGAGGCTATTGTTGTATTGGTTTCACCTGAAGGGGAAATTACGGTGAGCCGTAAAGTTGGTAAGAATCAGGTGGAGGTTTCCACAGAAATCGAAGGAATCGACAGCGGACTATATAATCTGAAGCATTCAGAAAAATCAAAAGTGCCAGATTTTAATCTGATAATGCTTAGACTTCTCGGTATAAATGGTGAGCCAAAAGTACCTTCAAATGCACGCTTTACACCAGGACGTCTGACATGGGCTAACCTGCTACGCCTGTTTTATGTAAACGAGCGCAGGATTGATGACGAAGTATCTATCATTGAGCCACAGGAAACATACGAGAAAACGCTTTTTATGTCATCCTTAATTTACCTCTTATCTGGTCGGGATTTTTCCGAAATGGATGTCCAGACACAAAAGGAAATTAGAAAAGCGAGAAAAGAAGCGGTTGAAGAATATGTGAATGGGAAACTATCGAATGCTGGTGAGCGAAAAGAGCGCTTAGAAAAAGAATTGCAGATATTCAGAGGCATCGATGTTGAAGCGCAAATTGCTCAAATGATTTCTTCACTGGAAGAAACGGAACAAAAGATAGCCGCAGCACTGGAAGAGAGCAAGAATCTGCTCTCCTCGATTATGACGTTGGAGGAAAAATCTGCTGAGTGCAATGTTCTTCTTTCAAGGTATCAGAATCTTCGTAGCCAGTATAAAGCAGATATTCAACGCCTTTCATTTATCGTTGAGGGAGAAGTCGAAACGAAGAAACTGCCGAGGGTTACCTCTTGCCCGTTTTGCGATGGTAAAATTACGCCTCACAGCCATAAATCGTATGTAGAAACATCCAAAGCGGAGCTGGCCCGTATTATGGCTCAGATGGAGGGATTAGCTGCAACTGAAATAGATGTGCGTGCGCAGCAGGAACTTAACGAGCAACAACTCACTGTTCTTAGAGAAAGACGTTCTGGAATTGATGCGATGATTGAACAGGAGCTGAAGCCGGAATCTGCAAAACTGGCAGAATCGATTAGAGGTTATCGTGCCTATATTCAAATTGATAAGGAAATGCAGCTTGTCTCAGAATTTGCGAGAGACTGGGCTGGCGACTTGACAAAATTGGATGTTCAAGAAGAGGATGATAAGGAAAAGGAAAAAATTCAATATCATCCCAAGGAACACTTTGATAGTCAGTTCCAAACTATAATGAGCGAGTATGCGGATTCTATTTTGAGAGAATGTAACTATCATGGTCTTGCAGCAGCTCGATTCGATATGAAAAAATTTGATATTGAAGTAAATGGCGAGCCCAAAGGAGCCAGTCATGGCAAGGGTTACTGCTCGTATTTGAATACAGTAGTGGCGCTTATGTTCCGCAAATATCTGATGGAGCATGGAAAATATAATCCAGAGTTACTCATCGTTGATACGCCGCTTCATGGATTTGATGAGGACGACTCTGAAGATGCACCTGAGAGCATGAAGGCTGGGCTGTTTAATTACTTCATAAATCACCAAGAAGGCCAGTTAATTGTGATTGAAAATTTAGACCACATTCCGCATTTGGATTATGAAGCAAGTGGTGCTAATGTTATAACCTTTACTAAACGAAAAGTAGATGGTGAGAGATATGGATTTTTAAATGATGTCTATTAATATAAAGTTGCGCGTGTTTTGAACAGACGGAGGTAAGAGAATGCGTATCAGTTATAACAAGCTCTGGAAACTGTTAATTGATAAAAATATGAATAAGCAGGATTTGCGAGAAGCAAGCGGGATTAGTTCCGCCTCTGTTGCCAAGCTCGGAAAAGGCGACAATATTACAACAGAAGTGCTTCTGCGTATATGCACTGCATTGAACTGTGATATCAGCGATATCATGGAAGTAGTGGAGGATGCTCCACAGGAGGATAAATAAGCATGGCTCAAAACAAAGCGGCAGCACTGAGGGACGCAAGTCCCTACAATGCCGCCATAACAAGAGAACAATTTGTATTTTATGAAATGCGCACGACGGCAAAGCTGCTGAATGAGGGCCTGAATGACGAAGAGACCGCCGACCGAATCGTATCAGAGAACCTGTTTCAGTACCCAACAGAGAAATCTGTGCGCAAAATGGCGCTGGCTTGCCTGCGCAGACTTCACGCAATGAACGACGATTCATTGATTTCTGCAATGGCCACTCAGCCGTCCGAAATATCAAAGCAGATTTGCCTATATGCCATGATGAAGCAATATCGTCTGGTTTGGGACTTCATGGTCACGGTTGTTGGCGAGAAGTACCGTTTAAGGGACACGTCCTTTGGTAAAATAGACTTGAACACCTTTTTTCTTCGCCTACAGGAGCAGGACGATTGGGTTGCCACTTGGAGCGACAGCACTATCACGAAGGTAAAACAGGTACTGAATAAAATGCTGGTGGAGAATGAGTACATCGACAACACCACTGCCGACCACCTCAATCCGGTATGGCTCAATCCCATTCTGGAGAATGCCATCCGCAGCAACAATGATGACATTGTTCTTCCGGCATTCAATAACTTTTCGTAAAGGAGGCGCAGCATGGCACCTATAAAAGAGCGCTTAGATAATCTGCGCGAGCACATTCAGCAGCCGGAGTTTCTCGAAGGTAAGGGCCTGAGTAACGAGGTGAATATCCGCATTTTCTGCTATGATGCCGCAGATGAGATGACTGTCAGACAGTTCATCAACCAAATAACCACAGACCAGACGATTGCCTGCCACCTGGTGGAGTGCAATCTGTACCAGACATTCTTGTCCCTTTGCGATGACATCGACATTACAGATGCCATCCCTGACATGGAAGACAGCGATGGAAAAACCTTCTTGTTGGAGCAGCTTCATTCTGCAATTGGTGAGGGTGAGTTCATCGAAAAAATACAATATGAGCCACATAGACCCGGCGATATTCTGATGCTGACCGGCGTGGGTGATGTGTTCTCGTTCATGCGTGTTCACTCCCTGTTGGAAGCATTGCAGCCGCACTTCTCTGACATTCCGATTTTGGTAATGTATCCGGGAACTTTTGATGGTAACTATGTAAGGCTGTTTGATAAGTTGACACCGAATCCCTACTATCGGGCATTCAATGAAATATAAAGGAGGCCAATTTCATGAGAATACAAAATATGTTCTTTGATGACATCAACCGTCCGATTAACGGCGTTATCAAAGTAGACCAAGACTCTATGGATATCGTCGAGCAGGAAGTTCGAGAGTATGTCATCACGAAGGAACTGAGGAAGCATTTCTCGGCCTTCTTTAATTACTATAGCGACGCCTTTGATGTTCCTACCGCTGATATCGGTGTATGGATTTCTGGTTTCTTTGGAATTGGTAAATCTCACTTCCTGAAAATGCTGTCCTATATTCTGGAGAACAAGGCCATAGGCAATACCAATACCGTAGAGTTGTTCCGTCAGAAGTTCGAGGATGACCCTGCCACCTTCATGATGATTGACAAGGCCACTAAGTGCGATACAGAAACCATTCTATTCAACATCGATATCGAAGGTTCCATTAATAAGGACAAGACCGCTGTTATGCGTGTGTTTGCCAAAATGTTCTATAACCATCTTGGATTTTATGGTGAGAACCTGAAGGTTGCCATGCTGGAATATTACATCGAGAAGAGTGGTAAAACCGAGGAGTTCCGCAAAGTGTTTGAGGAGAAGAAGGGCAAGCCGTGGGTGGAGATGCGCCGTGCATTTGCATTCAATGGTAAGTTCATCATCCCGACTCTGATGGAAGTGCTCGATATGAGCGAGAACGATGCGAAGAACTGGTTCAACGACAAAACTGCCGTAGAACTGTCTATTGCACAGCTCGTCCATGACATTAAGGAATATGTGGATAGCAAGCCGAAGAACTTCAGATTGCTGTTTATGATTGACGAGGCTGGTCAGTACGTTGGTACCGATACAGATATGCTGCTTAACCTGCAGTCCCTCACCGAGAAAATCGGAAGCGAGTGTGGAAGCAAAGTGTGGGTATGCTGCACTGGTCAGGAAGCCATCGACGAGATTATCAAAGTTCGTGCAGATGAGTTCTCCCGTATTCAGGCCCGCTTTAAGACCAGACTTTCTTTGACTTCTTCTTCTGTAGATGAAGTCGTACAGAAACGTATCCTGAAGAAAACTCCGGAAGCAACCTCTGAACTGAATGAGGTATATGACCAGAATGATTCTGTTCTACGAAACCTGTTTACCTTCAATGGAGCCCAGCTTGACATCAAGGGCTATGGTGGTGCAAAGGAATTTGCAGTCAACTTCCCGTTTGTGCCTTACCAGTTTATTGTTATGCAGAAGGTATTCAACGAAATCCGTAAGCATGGTAATGCAGGTAAGCACCAGTCCAACGGTGAACGCTCCATGTTGTCCGGTTTCCAAGAGGCAGCCCAGAAGATTCAGGATAGAGATGAGTACGCTCTGGTGCCGTTCTTCCGCTTTTATGATACCGTGCATACCTTCCTCGACAGTTCCATTCGTCGTGTCATCGAGCGCTGCGAACGTGCCGCTGACGCAGGCGATGGTATCGAAGCCTATGATGTTGATGTTCTGAAGCTGTTGTATCTGATTCGCTATATTGACAATGATGTGCCTGCCAATCTGGATAATATCGTAGTCCTCATGGCAGACGATATCCGCGTGGATAAAATTTCCCTGCGTGAGACTGTGCGTGATTCCCTGAATCGCTTACTGAGCCAGAATTATATTGGCAGAACCGGCGAGACCTACAACTTCCTGACCGATGAGGAGCAGGATATTCAGAAAGCTATTAAAAACGATACTTCTGTAGATACTGCTGCTATCGTGGAGCGTATTGCGCAGATGATTTTCGCTGACATTTATACAACTAAGAAATACCGCTACGGCAAATACGACTTCGCTTTTGACCAGATGGTAGACGGAGTGACCGTTGGCGCAGTCACTGGCGGTATGCGCCTGAAATTTCTGACCGATGCCACCGATGCAGCAGAGAAATCAAAACTGCGCCTGATGACGGAATCCACAGGACAGGCCATCGCGGTGCTGGCAGAGACGGATTATTACAACTCTCTGGAACAGGCCATGAAAATCCGTAAGTATGTGAAGCAGAGAAATGTGGCTCAGCTTCCGAAATCCGTGCAGGACATCATCCGCGACCAGCAGGATGAGGCGACCCGTTTGGAGACTTCCGTTACAGAGGAACTGCGTAAGGCCATTGTTGGAGCCGAGTTCTATGTAGCTGGAGAGCATATTGAAATCAAGGCAAATGATGCGAAAGTTAAAATCGACCAGGCACTGGAATATCTGGTTTCCCATGTGTACAGTGACCTTGACTTGATTGACCAGAATGTTGAATCCGATGCCGACATTCTTGCTATCCTGAATGGTACTGTTACCATGATTCCGGGCACTGAGCCTAACCGTGATGCAGCAGCTAAGATGGAAGAATATCTGGAGGTGCAGCACCGTAAGAATCTGCCGACCTCTATGGCAGATGTGCAAAGCCGCTATCAGTCCATTCCGTATGGCTGGCGTGAGATTGATATTGCAGCAGTTGCAGCTCGCTTGATTTACGACCAGAAGGTCACCATCAAGTATGCAGGTACCACCATCCAGCCGAACAATCCGAAGCTGCCGGATATGCTTCGTAAAAAGAGCGAAATCGGTAAGACCAGCATCTCCAAGCGTCAGGTGGTTTCCATCACCAAGATGAAGGAAGTTAAAGAGTTCCTCCGTGAATACTTCGATGTGATGGACGTACCGGATGACGAAGATGGCCTGATTGCCTTCATTGTAGATAGATTTACGAAACAGAAACAGCACTATGAGGAACTGAATGCCCGCTATGCAGGGCACAGCTATCCTGACCGTGCGCTGGTTTCTACAGCTATCCAGCTGATGGATGATGTGCTGTCCCAGCAGAAGGATAACATTGCCTTGATTGACCGCGTGGTGAAGAAGGAAGACGAGCTGGATATCAACCGCGAGAAGATGCAGCGCGTAGAGGCATTTTTCAAAAATCAGGTGACTGTATTTGATGCAGCTGTACAGATGGAAGCTGACCTGCATCACGATTTGGATTACCTTTCCCATGAACCCGAATCCAATACGGCCCTGAATCAGATTCGCCTTATCTGCATGGTGAACACAGGCAGCAACTTTGATTACAAGCGAATCCCAGACCTGAATGGTCTGATGAACACGGTTACCGAAGGCCATGACCGTCTGCTGAAAGCAAAACGGGATGAACTGCTGGAAATCGTCCGTCAGTGCATGGAAGCAATCCATACTGCGCAGGGTGGCAATGCTGATGTTTGCAATATCATCCAGACAGCGGATACCTTCTATTCCCAGAAGAAGCAGCAAATCAATGAACTGAAAAGCCTCGCATTGCTCGACGGCCTTCTGCCTCCGATGCTGCAGTATAAAGATACTACCGTGGACAGGTTGGAAACAGCAAACAGGCCGCCAGTGGCACCTCCAAAGCCTCCTGTAGGCCCGACCGGTGGTGGCGTGACGCCTCCGGCACCGAAGAAGGTATATAAGCAACTCAATCGCTCCATCGTATTCCCTGCAAAGCGTCTGGAAACGGAAGCAGAGATTGATGACTACGTAGAGAAGATGCGCAGCAGCCTGAAACAGCTTTTGAATAACTGCGATGGCATCCAGCTGAAATAAGAGGAGAAAACAATGGACAAGAATGCGATAAAAAAATACGCAGTCTGGGCACGGCGAGAGCTTATCTCCCGTGTTACCCAGAAAGCGCTTCAATATGGAATTACTGAAAAAGAGATGCAGCCAGCCGATGCTTCCAGTGTGAATGGCGTTGTTCTGTCTGCCAAAGAGAAAAAACAGCGCCAGGCCCTGATTGCCAAAATAAGTGCCGAGGGCTTTGAACAGGTCATGGAAGAAGTGGCCTATACATGGTTCAACCGTTTCTCAGCCCTGCGGTTTATGGAAGTGAACGGCTACCTGCCTACCCATGTGCGTGTGTTCACCGATGAGGAGAATAACTTCAAACCGCAGATTCTGGCAGAGGCTATCAATCTCGAAATTGATGGGCTGGACATGGAGAAAGTCTATGCCTTGAAGGACGCCAACGATAACGATGCCCTGTTCAAGTATCTGATTATCACCCAGTGCAATGCGCTGAGTGCGATTCTACCCGGAATGTTCCAGAAGATTGATGACTACACCGAGCTTCTGTTCCCGGACAACCTTCTGCGTGAGGGTAGCGCCATTGAGCAGATGATTGCTATGATACCGGAAGAAGACTGGCTGGATGCTGTGCAGATTATCGGTTGGCTGTATCAGTATTATAATGCAGAGAAAAAGGACGACGTTTTTGCCGCCCTTAAGAAGAACGTTAAAATCTCAAAAGAAAACATCCCTGCCGCAACCCAGCTATTTACACCGGACTGGATTGTCCGCTACATGGTGGAGAACTCTCTGGGGCGTTTGTGGCTGGAGGGTCATCCGAATGAAGAACTGAAATCCGAGTGGAAGTATTACCTGGATGAAGCAGAGCAGGAACCGGATGTTCAGACCCAGCTTGCAAAAATTCGTAAGGAATATGAAGGTCTGAAGCCGGAAGACATCCGCTGCATTGACCCTTGCTCCGGCAGCGGCCATATCCTGGCCTATTTATTTGACGTGCTCGTGCAGATTTATGAAGCCTATGGATATACTGCTCGTGAGGCGGCAGCCAGCATCGTGGAGAACAACCTCTATGGTCTGGATATCGATGACCGCGCAGCGCAGCTTGCTAACTTCGCAGTTATGATGAAGGCTCGTCAGTATGACCGCCGTTTCTTTAGCCGTGGGATTCAGCCCCATGTGTATGCCATTGTTGAAAGCAACCATGTGGATGCTTTTAATGTGGAATATTTTGCGAATGGCAATGCTGGCCTGAAGAAGGCCGTTACCACGATAATCGACGAACTCCACGATGCCAAGGAGTATGGTTCCATCTTGGCCATTACGCCACAGGATTGGACTGGACTTTATGCACGCTTTGATGAGATAAAGGATGATATCAATATTTCTCGTGAAGCAACATTGAATGAGTTATTGCCATTGGTACAGGTGGCACAAGCTATGGGGCAAAAGTACGATGTTGTAATAACTAATCCTCCATATAGAGGTATTGGTGATGTTAGTGCAAAATTGCAAGATTTTGCAAAAGACCACTATCCGGATTCTTGTTCTGATTTAAGTACAATATTTATGGAAAAATGCACTTCGATGACTAAAGCGAATGGATACTATGCAATGATAAATATTCCCGTTTGGATGTCATTGGCAAGTTATTCTAAATTACGCATGAAAATGATTGCTGAACAAGTTGTGGTGAATATGCTCCACTTAGGGAGAGGAATGTTTGGTTCTGATTATGGTACAACTGCATTTGTTATAGCGAGTTGCGCAATGAAAGAATATAGAGGACTGTACAAAAAATTTTTCGAGCGACAAGGGTCAGTTGAAACAGAAGATGCTAAAAGAGCCAAATTTTATAGCGGAGCTAAAAACTATTATACCAAGGAATCTCTTTATGAGCTTCTTCCCAACAGTATCATTGCGTATTGGGCAACAGCATCATTTGCGGCTGCATTTTCTTCTGGGAAAAACATAAACAGTTATGCAACCGTATTTGAAGGACTTAAAACGAGAGATAAAGACCGATTCCTTCGCTTCTGGTTTGAAGTTGCTAAACCAAAATGGAAACCTTACGCCAAAGGTGGAGCATTTAGGAGATGGTATGGAAACAATGATTATGTGGTGAACTGGGGCGAAAATGGAGATGAAGTACGGGCATTCAAAAAATCAAGCGGAGCTAATTTCCAACACTACTTTGAACCTGCAATAACCTATACAGCTATGACGATGTCCAAATTTACTGGAAGATATATTAATGGACAACTGTTCGGCGGCGGTGGTGGTGGCATTGCTGCGACAACTGAGGTTGATTATTTGCTCGGACTGGTGAATTCTAAACCGTACGATTATATCATTAGCGCGATGAAATCCACAGTGAATTTTGAAGTTGGTCAGATTGGGAAGATACCTGTGCTCTTTGGGTGTGAGCAACAAAATGTTTTTATTTCTAATAGCGTAGAAGAAAACGTGGAAATGTCCCGTAAAGAATGGGATTCGTTTGAGTATTCGTGGGATTTTCAACGACATCCGCTTGTTCATATGCGAGAGGGTCTTGAGGATTCTGTTAGTGTAGGCGCAGCCTTGCAGCAGTTTTATGGAGAACTGCCCAAGGTAAGCTGCCCTTTAGAATTGTGTTATCTTCTGTGGCAAGGTGTATGTAATGACCGATTTAATAAGCTCAGGGCCAGCGAGGAAGAACTCAACCGCATTTTCATCGACATCTACGGTTTGCAGGATGAGCTGACACCAGAGGTCGAAGATAAAGATGTGACTGTTCGCAAGGCTGACTTGCAGCGTGATATTAAGAGTCTGATTTCCTACGCCATTGGATGTATGTTCGGTCGTTACTCTTTGGATGTGCCGGGTCTTGCTTTTGCAGGTGGAGACTGGGATGACAGCAAATATACGACTATCCCGGCGGACAAAGATAATATCATCCCAATTTGCAACGACGGTGATTATTTCGAAGATGATATCGTAGGCCGTTTTGTTAAGTTTGTTGAAGTAGTCTATGGAAAAGAAACGTTGGATGCAAATCTGAAATTTATCGCCGATGCTCTTGGCGGCAAGGGTCAGCCCAAGGATGTCATTCGCAACTATTTCTTGAATGATTTTTATGCTGACCATTGCAAGATTTATCAGAAGCGCCCGATTTATTGGCAGTTTGACTCCGGCAAGAAGAACGGCTTCAAGTGCCTGATTTATATGCACCGCTATCAGCCGGATACCATTGCGCGTATTCGTACCGACTATGTTCATGAGCAGCAGGGGCGTTATCGTACTGCCATCGCTGATTTGGAGAAGCGCATGGAAGGTGCATCTACCAGCGACCGTGTAAAATTGAGCAAGCAGCTGGCAACCTTGCAGGCGCAGACCGCGGAAATCCACGACTACGAAGAAAAAATTCATCATCTGGCAGACCAGTATATCTCCATCGACCTCGATGATGGTGTGAAAGTGAACTATGCCAAGTTCCAAGATGTTTTGGCAAAGATTAAATAAAGGAGGCCGCTTGAATGGCGTCAAAAGATAAATTGAAGATTATGCTCAGCTTTATGCGGGAGCTGAATGATGGGAATATTCCCAAACCGGAAGACTATGGAATTGATAGGACGGAGTTTTATGATATTGTCGACGCTTGTCAGGACGCAGGATATATCAAAAACACAAGATTTTCTCGTGGAGGAAATAAGGGCATCATCATTGCTTTTCTCGAAGATGCAAAATTGACGGTGAAAGGAATGGAATATTTACACGAAAATTCAGCAGCAATGAAAACATACAAGGGATTGAAAGAAGTAAGAGAATGGCTCCCTTGGTAAGGAGGTGGCAGAATGGCCAGCATTGATTTACAGACAATTACAAATGACCTGAACCGGCGGTTTGCTGCGCCTCTGCCGGAGTTTTATAAACGCCGCATTATCTTCTGGTACGACGATGACCGGGAGTTTGAAGATTTGCTGGACGAGCTGGGGCTTGAGAACGCACGGCTTTTGGCCTTGACCGGCACTAACAACTTTGCAGCGAAGAAGCTCCTTGCAGTGGATGATACCACCAGCAACTTCCTTGTGTACTGCCCGCTCAGCTATGATAAGCCGGAGGATAACTGGCTCATCAATATTGAGATGTATAGTGAGGAATTTCGCGCAGACCTTAACTCCATCTGGATGGATGAGATGGGCCTGCCGAATAACCCAACCATCCGTAGGATGGTAAAGGGATACCGTAAGTTCTTTAATAATATTGACCGGCGTAAGACGGTGTCGGCACTGGCTGCGAATATTGCTACAGCATCCCAGCTGCATCTTGCTGTGATGGCAGCGATTTGCGGTTCTGGAGATATGCAGCCATCCAGTATTATTCGTGCAGTACTTGCACAGTCACTGGATTTGGAATCGAACACAATCTATCAGGATTTCGTGAAGTATGGCGCACAGAATCCGTTCTGGGTGATGGTATCGCAGGCAACCGGATATACCGAAGGTGATGACAGTGACCTTGGTCGTTTGGCAACCCATATCCTGCTTACAGCAACGACTCGCACCATGCGTTCGGAGCATCTGGCAGGCTTGGACGGCTTTATTTCTACGCCACACCAGTCCTATTGTTATGACCTCGTTTCCGATTGGCTTCAGAGCAACGACAGAGAGAGTTTGTACCATATTTCACGCTTTGTCGAGGATGAGGCACGGCTGCCACAGCGTTTCCTGAAACTGGATGTGAACGACCTTGTGGGAACAGAGAGCTTCCCGTGCATCAATGAATGTATCTTGACCATTTTGATGAAGGAAATTGGAGACTACATTATCAATGTGGATACGATTACCGCAGTGGTTGAGAAGCGTCGGGCGATGGCGTGGTATGACGCAGTTTCCTGCTATTACGAAGGCTTGTTGCAGGTGGCCAATATGCAGGCATTTTTCCATGACCATGCATCCGGTTTCCATTTGGCGCAGCCAAAGCAAGTGTGGGATGCCTATACCAGTGATTACTATAAGATGGATACCTACTATCGCCAGTTCCATCTTTGCTTTATTCGCAGCCTGACGGTTTCGAATACCGTGCTGGATGACTTGTTCAAGCACGTTGTGGAAAAGGTCGAAGGGCTTTATAATGGCTGGTACTTGAGCCAGCTCGGAAATAACTGGTCGGATGTTTGCGCAGAGGAATTGGCTGACTATGGACGTATTTTGGAAGTCAATCAACAGGAGAGCTTCTATCGTTCCAATGTGGCAAATGCAGATAGCAAAGTCTATGTGATTATTTCGGATGCCTTGCGCTATGAAGTAGCTGCGTCTCTGGCAGAACAACTTCGTCGTGAAACACAGAGCAAGGTTTCTCTGGATAGCATGGAGGCCATCTTTCCGACCATTACCAAATTCGGTATGGCAGCGTTGCTCCCGCATAAAGAGTTGGGTGCTGTACAGAAGCAGAGCGGGTTGGTTTCCGTTTTAGCAGATGGACAGTCTACCGAGAGCAACAACCGTGACAAATTGCTGAAAGGTGCCCATGCGCAGAGTGTGGCCCTGCAGTACAAGAATATCATCGGTATGAAGCGTGCAGACCGGCAGGCCTTAGTTAAGGGAATGGACGTGGTTTATATCTACCATGATAAGGTGGACGAAGCCAGCCATACTTCCGATACGATGGTATTCCCGGCCTGTGATGACGCTATTACGGAAATTAAAAACCTGGTGCGTATCATCTGTAACGACTTTGGTGGTACCCACATTTACATTACTGCAGACCACGGTTTCCTTTACACCTATAGCCCTCTGACTGAGGATGACAAGGTGGACAAGTCTGGCTTTGCTGACCGTATGCTGGAATACGGCAGACGTTTCTGCCTGATGCAGCAGGGCTCCAATCCCGATTACTTGCTTCCTGTCAAATTCTTAGAGGGCAAAACGGATATGGAGGCTTATGCGCCGAGAGAGAATATCCGTATTAAGATGAGTGGCGGAGGTTTGAACTTTGTGCACGGTGGTATCAGCTTGCAGGAGATGGTGGTGCCGGTGATAGATTATCAGTATCTGCGTAACCAAAGCAAGGTATACCAGCGCAACAAAGACAAGTACGATACCAAGCCAGTCGAGCTGAGCCTTCTTTCTGCTACACGCAAAATCGTGAATATGCTGTTCTCTCTGAATTTCTATCAGAAGGAACCAGTCGGCGATAACCGCTCGGCTTGTAATTATCAGTTGTATTTCACTGATGGCGCCGGAAAGCAAATCAGTGATACCGTGCGCATCATTGCAGATAAAACCAGCGATAACGGTCAGGAGCGTACCTTCCGGTGCAGCTTCAACCTCAAGAGTTTAAAATACAGTAACCAAGACAGCTACTATCTGGTCATTGCAGATGAATCCGGTCTGCAGGCACCGCAGCGTGAAGAGTTCCAGATAGATATTGCTTTCGCACTGGATGAGTTTAACTTTTTCGGATAATGAGTGCGAGCATGGAGGTGCAGATAAATGGAACAGAATGCTGCGAGTGAATCGACTCGTGACGAAATAAAAGAAAAGCTCCGTCAGAACTTTGATGGCAAAATTGTCCGTAAAGACCTGACGAAGAAGATAAAAGAAGGAGCCAATGTACCGGTATATGTCCTGGAATTTTTGCTGGGCCAGTATTGCAGCTCCGATGATGATGTAATCATCGAACAGGGCGTGCAGAAGGTAAAGCGCATCCTCGCAGATAATTTTGTGCGCCCGGATGAGGCACAGAAAATCTTATCGAAACTTCGTAGGAATGGCAGCCATACTGTTATCGACATGATTACAGTGGTTATTCGCTATTTAGTGTGGGTAATGGCTAAGACTGCTTCAGAGCAAGAAATGAAATGATGTATACTGTTGCCAA
>Ga0265294_10004909_pt1 | contig 16475 bp, 19 predicted proteins | sample MunlanPumphouse3_FD_192504 | JGI IMG/M metagenome (GOLD analysis project Ga0265294, IMG submission 192504) | Groundwater microbial communities from a municipal landfill in Southern Ontario, Canada - Pumphouse #3 | ecosystem: Environmental > Aquatic > Deep subsurface > Groundwater | place...
ATTTCCCAGGGCGGGTAGACCGGCCAGCCGGGGTCCTCGACAAGGATCACCCCCGTCCGGTAGGCGACCGCGTCGTAGTCGATGCCGCTGCTTTCAAGGCCCGCGAGGAGCCCCGGCACCATGCTCACCACCATGATCAGGGCGAGCATGAAGATCGTGAACCCCACGAGGAAGTCCAGCGACATCGCCCCGTCATCAGCCACCGGTCTTATACGATCACCTCTCCGGTATCCGCCCGGAACGCGAGGGTTTCCATCCCCGCGTCCGATCGGATCGTGGTCGCATAGACTCCCTCCGAGAGATCGATATCAACCGTATCGGCACCGAGCTGCTCCATTATGGGTGAGAGCATCCCATCCTGCATCGCAAGGAGTTCCTCCGGGGAGAGAACGCTGGTGAGGTTCACCTCCTCTGCGGGCACGGGGGCACGGAGCGAGATCTCTTTCCAGCCCGTGAGACCGAAGGTCAGCCAGCGCACCTCCTCGCCATCCCTGAGACCGAGGGCCCAGGAGGTGGCCCGACCGTCGAGGCTCATGCCGGTCCCGAGTACCTGGTGAACCGATGTGCCGGTGACGTTCAGGCCGCCTTCGGCCCCGAGCAGGTCCAGTTCCGCAAGAGCCCCGGTGAGGGTGCAGGTCCCCGGCGGCTCCGGCAGGTCGATGGGGGTGATGCCGCCGCCCGATGGCGACGGGGACGCACCGAGGCAGCCGCAGACCATGCAGAAGATGCAGAGTGCGGCAAGAAGGGCCAGAACGCCCCCCGGAGATCGTATCGTTTCAAAGCACGGGAGCTCCCGACCGGTACGGGCAAGGCTGATATCGGTGACCTTTGTGTGAACTGCATCGGACCATCGTGGGGACATCCAGGACTCCTCCATGCCACGAGCCACCGGGTTCGACCGACGGCTGTTGAAGTAGAGCAGTCATTATACGCGACGGTGTATATATACCCTCTTAATTACCCCGTCAACATTCTGCCGTTCGGGCCGGATATGGGAAACGTGCGGGTACCCGACGGCAAAAACATTTCACCGGAGGTGCGCTTTCTCGGCCCGGAACGCCCCGGTCTATATATACAGGAAGGGCCGGTCCGCGGCCTCCGCCGCGATTTCGTAAGATTTATCTGCAAGTTCGTAACAACTGATTGCGCAGGATAAGCATATGTGTACTATCACACCCCCCGGCACACCGGGAGAAGGACACGGGCGGTTCGCCGAGGCGGCCGCCTTCCACGGTCATGTCTGCCCCGGCCTCGCGCTGGGATACCGGGCGGCCGAGACCGCCCTTGAGCAGCTCCGCTCTGGCCGGGCCGAGGACGAGGAACTCGTCACCATCGCCGAGACCGACGCCTGCGGCGTCGACGCCATCCAGGTCCTGACGGGATGCACCGCCGGCAAAGGGAACCTCTTCTTTAAAGACCACGGCAAGCACGCCTTTACATTCATCAATCGCCAGACCGGCAAGGCGGTCCGCATCGCTGGAAACCCATCGTTTAACGCCGACTCCCTCGACCCCGCCCTCGCCCCGCTCCGGGCGCGGGTGATGCGGGGCCAGGTCCCCGACGAGGAGTGGGCCGAGTTCCGCGAGCGGACGGACCGGGTCGTCGAGGCGATCCTCGACCTGCCCGCTGAACAACTCTTCACCATCCAGGCAGTCGACGTCGATATCCCGGAGCGGGCCCGGATCTTCCGGTCGGTGCCGTGCGCAAAGTGCGGTGAACTGACCGCCGAATCCCGTGTCCGGGTCGAAGACGGCGAACTCGTCTGTTACGGCTGCTCGACGGAGTACTCCCGGCGCTGCTGAGGAACCTCTTCCTCACCCACTGTTTTTGCGATTGGCATCTTCGAGGAGATCCTCGACGCCTGCTTCCTTGATTGACTGGAGTGCTCTGGCTTCGAGGTCGCTTCGGGAGAACAATGGGTATAGAGGGGGCCGGGCGGAAAAAGAGTTGTATAGGGTGATATGAATCTCTAGTCGATGGTGTGGATGACAAGCCCCGAGAGAAGTTTCGGCTCGAACCAGGTGGATTTCGGGGGCATGACGCCGTTCGCATCGGCTATCGCGAGCACTGTCTCGACCCGAACCGGTTGCATGGCCACGGCGAAGGCGTACTCCCCGGAATCCACGAGTTTCTCAAGGGCAGAGAGCGGTTTCGCTCCGCCCATGTAGTGAAGCCGTGGGTCCCCCCGGGGGTCGGCGATGCCGAGCATCCCCTCGAGGACATCCTTCTGCAGCACCGAGACGTCGAGCGACCCGATCAGGTCCGTGGGGTCGCTCACCGGCCGGGAGACCTCGTACCAGGTCCCCCGCAGGTAGAAGTGCATGACATGCATAGGTTCGTCCCCGGTCGTGAGCGGCGTGATCTGGTAGCCTGAGGCATCGACCTTCCCGTAGGGGCGGATGTCCCAGCCCGCCGTAAAAAGCGCGTCGACGAGGCCCGGGAGGGTGTAGTCGCCGAGGTCCGTGACGAGCCTGCTGTAGCCGTGGATACGGACCCGATCGTGGGCGAAGAGGACCACCATGAACTTCCCCGCCTCTTCGGAGAACCTCCCCTCGCTCTGCCGCCGCTCCGCAACGTTCACCGCCGACTTGGCCCGGTGGTGTCCGTCTGCGATGTAGGTCTCCGAGACCCCTGCAAAGAGGTCTTCGAGACGGGAGAGTGCCGCATCGTCGGTGACCCGGTAAACCTGGTGGAGCACGCCCGAGGTGGTCGTGGTGCTCCCGTCCGGCCCCGCCTCGCTGATGAGGGAGTGGACGTAGGAGAAGATCTCGCCGGGATCGCGGTAGAGCAGGAAGACGAGGCCGGTGTTGGCCCCGACCGCGTCGATGTGCCGGGTCCGGTCCTCCTCCTTATCGTACCGGGTGAGTTCGTGCCGCCGGATCTGCCGGTTCTCGTAGTCCTCCGTCGCCACGCAACAGACCAGCCCAACGAACTCCTCGCCATCCTGGACGGCCCGGTAGACGTACATCCCGGGCTGGGGGTCCTGCTCCATCAGGCCGTCTTCAAGTATGCCGTTGAAGACCTCCCGCGCCCGCTGGTAGACCCGGTCGTCGTTCGGGGGGAGGTCGGGGAGTTCGGCATCGGGCCGGCTGACCCGCAGGAAACTCAGAGGGTTCTTCTCGATGCACTCCCGGGCTTCCTCTGCCGTCACCACATCGTAGGGCACGGAAGGGATCTCTTCGGCGTATTGCTGCCCAGGACGGACCGCCGCGAAACGATATATTTCAACCATAACATACCACCAGTCGTAGGTGCCTACTATTTTGTCTCTTGAGACTATATTAGATAAGGCACTCCATGAGGGAGCGATCGGTAACGATGATGCCACTTCAACTCACCATTCATCGGGCACAACCCGTAGATATTCCGCAGATAGTTGCCGTCGAGAAGGTGGTGTTCGTCGATCCCTGGGACGAGAGGACGTTCCGGGAAGCGCTTGCATATTACCCGGAGACGTTCTTCGTGGCCAGAAATAACGGGAACCTGGCCGGGTTCGTCGCAGGAGGCGTCGAGGACACCGGGGAAGAGGTCTACGGGCATATCATGAATCTCGCGGTCACCCCGGGATACCAGCGCCAGGGGGTCGGGCAGCACCTCGTCCGCCGCCTGGAGCAGGAGTATGCCGTCTTAGGCGCGAGCGCCGTCCAGCTCGAGGTCCGGATCACCAACACCGGCGCCCAGGCTTTCTACTGCCGTCTCGGCTACCAGGCGGTCTTCCAGGTCACCGGCTACTACGCAAACGAGGAGGATGCCCTCGTTATGATGAGGTGGTTCCGGTTCTGACAACCGGAACTGCATTCTCTTATCACCCGCGACCGTGCTCCTGGTGAGCCCGGGCCAGGTGCTGCGCCGCGAGGGCGCCGAGGAGGGAGAGTTCCCCGGCGAGCACCCCGGCGGCGACGATCTCCGCAAACTTCTTCGCGTGGGCTCCCGGCGGGTCGCCGCCCCCGGCGACGCCGAGCATCGCGAGGCACTCGTGCTGGGTATCGATCCCCGTGCCGCCGCCGACCGTCCCGACGGGGAGCGACGGGAGGGTGACCGAGACGTAGACCCCGCCGTCGACCCGGTCGGCGGTGGTGATCGCGGAACTCCCCTCGACGACGTGCGCCGGGTCCTGCCCGCAGGCGATGAAGACGGCGGCGACGACGTTTGCTGCGTGGGCGTTGAACCCGAACGATGCCGCCCGCGCCGAGCCCACCAGGTTCTTCCTGTAGTTGACCTCGATGAGGGTCGCCGCATCGGTCTTCAGGAGGTCGGCGATCATCGCGTCAGTGAGCCGGACACCCGCGACCACGGTCTTCCCCCGGCCCCGGACCAGATTGATTGCCGCCGGCTTCTTGTCGGTGCACATGTTCCCTGAGAGGGCGATCAGACGGGCGCCGGTCTCCCGTTCGATCAGTTCGCCGACCTTCTGGCCTGCGATCGTCACCATGTTCATGCCCATGGCGTCCCCGGTCTCGAATTCGAGCCGGACAAAGACGCTGGTGCCCGCGACGTAGGTCCCGACGTCGAGGAACCGCCCGTGTTTCGTGGTGCCCTCCGCGGCCGCCCGGATCTCTGCAGTGTGCTCCTCCACCCAGGTCGCCACATCGTGGGCGTGGCCGACGTCGCGGGCGGCGAAGACCGGTGCCCGGGTCATCCCGTCCCGCATGATCCGCACATCCGCACCCCCTGCCCGGGTGATCAGGGAGCACCCGCGGTTCACCGAGGCGACGAGCGCCCCTTCGGTCGTGGCGAGCGGGAGGTAGCAGGACCCGGTGGCATACTCGCCCTTCACCTGGAGCGGCCCCGCGACACCGAGCGGCACCTGCACCGTGCCGATCATGTTCTCGATGTTGCGCTTCACGACCCGGTCGATATCGATAGAAAACGACCCCACCGCGGGGAGGGCGGCGCCGGTCTCGCCCTCGATAAACGCCCGCCGCACCCGGACGGCCTCCGCAGGGGGGAGAACCTTCTCGAGGGCGTAAAGCTTGAGAGACCCGTCTTTCAGCCTCTCGATATACTCATCCATGAGTAAGTATGAGTACTAATACCTAAAGATGGCTGGTGGTCGATCTGGATGGGAAACAGTGGTGCCTTGCGGTGCCGAAGCGAGAGGCCGAAGCGAGACGGCGCCGGCTGCTTGAGGAAGGGCTCCTCGACCGGCGCTACAAGCCGCGCCCCGAGGGGGAGACCGTCCTCTTCCCGGTGATGGAGGAGGTTCCCGGTGCTATCCGGTGCGATTTCGAGACCGTGCCGGAACGTGCGGACCTTCCCCGCCACGAGCTCGTGGGCGGGATCGCCATCATGCAGGAGAACGACCCGGAGGGCGCAGAGCGGTTGCTCGCCTCCCGGCCGTCCCTCGAGACGATCCTCTTCCCGGCGAGTCCGGTTGAGGGAGAGTACCGCACCCGCCGGTTCGCCGTCCTCGCCGGGGCTCCGTCCACCCGCACCCGGGTGACCGAGTACGGGTTCTCCTTCGACGTAGACCTCGCCCTCGCCTACTTCTCGGCCCGGCTCTCGACCGAGCGGCAGCGGGTCCTCGAGACGATGGCGGAGGGGGAGCGGGTGCTCGATATGTTCGCCGGCGTCGGGCCGTTCGCGATCACCCTCTCCCGCCGGGCGAAGGTCGTCGTCGCGGCAGACCTCAACCCCGCCGCGGTCCACCTTCTGGTCCACAATATCGCGCTCAACCGGGCAACAAACGTCATTCCGGCGCTCGCGGATGCCGTCCACCTCGCCCGGCTTGGATTTGCTCCATTCGACCGGATCGTCATGAACCTCCCCCTGGCCGCGCCGCAGTTCCTCGCGACGGCCGCGGCGCTCTGCCGGGACGGCGGGACGATCCACCTTTACGCGCTCGAGGAGCAGGAGGGCGAGTTCCTCCCCCTGATCCAGGCAATCACCCACGGAGAGGTCGCCGAGCGGCGGGTCCGGACCTACTCGCCGGGGAAGTGGCACGCAGTGTATGATATTGTGGTGAAAAAAGAGGAGCGGTGAGGGGTTTTTGCTCCAGGGTTTTCGCGTGAGTTTTTTTGGTCCCCGGCTTCGTGATTCGGAGGGGTATAGAGCGTGATCTCATCTTGCGCGAAGCCGGGGAAAGAATGAAGGGTTACTCCACCGGCACGAACTTCGTGCCGTAGTGGATGGTGCCGCTCTCACCGTCCGCCGCTATGCGCCGGAAGATGCTCTTCACCCGCATCCCGATCTTCACTTCCTCAGGGGGGCAGGCCACCTGGGTGGTGAGCCTCGGGCCCTCGTCGAGCTCGACGATCGCAAGGACGTAAGGGGTGGTGTGCTCGAACTGATCGCTTGCCGACCGGATAACCGTGTAGGTGACGACCGTCCCCTCGCCGTTGAACCGGTGGTCGATGATATTGCCGTCTCTCCGGCAGTCGGGGCAGAGCGACCGGGGCGGGAAGAAGTACCGCCCGCAGGTCGTGCATTGCGTCCCGACCAGGTTGTAGCGTTGGGGGATCTTTCTCCAGAACCGTGATACCGACATCTTCAGGCCCCCAGGATGTGCACGACGACCGTCGCACCGGTGCCGCCGACGTTGTGAGTCATACCGACCTCCGCGTCCACCTGTCGGCCCACGGCATCGCCGCGGAGCTGGGTGACGACCTCGCAGATCTGCTTGATTCCCGTCGCACCGACCGGGTGGCCGCAGGCTTTCAGGCCGCCGCTCGTGTTCACCGGGATCTCCCCGCCGAGGGCTGTTGCTCCCTCCGCGGTGAGCCTCCCCGCTTCGCCCTTCTTGCAGAACCCGAGGTCCTCGATCGCACAGATCTCGGCGATCGTGAAGCAGTCGTGGACCTCGACGAGGTCAATATCCTTGTGGGCAAGACCGGACTGGGCGAACGCCCGCTTCCCTGCCGCCACGGTGGCGTCCAGGGTGGAGATGTCCCGCCGGTCGTGGAGCGCGATGGTGTCGCTCGCCTGTGCGCTTGCAAGCACCCGCACCGGTGAGTCGGTGAACTCACGGGCACGGTCGAGCGGCACCACGACGACCGCCGCCGCACCGTCGGTGATCGGCGAGCAATCGAAGAGCCGCAGAGGATCGGCGACGAGCGAGGAGTTGAGGACCGTATCGACGGTGATGCGGTTCCGGAACTGGGCGATCGGATTCTTCGCGCCGTTCTCGTGGTTTTTGACTGCAACCTGGGCAAGCTGCTCCCGGGTAAGGGGGTAGCGGTGCATGTAGTCGGTTGCGATCATCGCGTAGAGCCCGGGGAAGGTCGCCCCGGCGAACCCCTCCCACTCGCGGTCCGCAGCGCTCGCGAGCATATCCACGCTTGCCCCGGTCCCGACATCGGTCATCTTCTCGACGCCCGCAGCGACCACGATATCTTCCATGCCGCTTGCGACCGCGGTCACCGCCTGCCGGAAGGCAAGCCCGCCGGAGGCGCAGGCCGCCTCGACCCTCGTCGAAGCGGTGTGGTTCGTTGCAAGCCCCGCGTAATCCGCGATCAGCGCCCCGATGTGCTCCTGCTCGATGAATCTTCCTGCACTCATGTTGCCCACATAGAGGGCGTCGAGGGTCTCGCCGGAGAGTCCGGCATCCTCGAGCGCCAGCGCCCCCGCCTTGACGAAGAGGTCGCGGAACGAGGTACTCCAGTGCTCCCCGAACTCCGTGCACCCTACACCGATTACTGCTACATCTCTCATTTCTGCATCACGATCTTTCCCTTGTGTTTGGCATACAATGCATAGTCGAGATAGGTCGGGTTCGCGAGGAGTTTCTCCACGGTCGGCGCCGCCGTCCGATCGAACTCCGCAGAGTCGATGGTATCGTTGACCGTGATATCGAAGGCGTCGCTCCCGGCCCCTGAGCCGAAGGAGGTGACAAAGATCCGGTCGCCCGGCTTCGCCACATCCAGCGTTGCCGCAAGCCCGATCATCGATGCTCCCGAGTAGGTGTTTCCGAGCCGCGGGACGACGAGGCCGGGCCGGATCTGCTCTTCGGTGAAACCGAGCATCTTCGCCACCCGCTGTGGGAACTTCGCGTTGGGCTGGTGGAAGATGGCGTAGTCGTAGTCCTTCGGGTCCGTCCCCACCTTCTCAAACATCAGCCGCGCGGCGCCCTGGACGTGCTTGAAGTAGCCCGGGTCGCCGGTGAACCGACCGCCGTGGCGGGGGTAATTCTGCCCTTCACGCCGCCAGAAATCGGGCGTGTCGGTGGTGAAGGAGCAGGTCTCGTTGATCTCGGCGATGGTGTTCTCGTCGCCGATGACGAACGCGGCCCCGCCGGCGGCAGCTGTGTACTCGAGCGCGTCCCCGGGAGCGCCCTGGGCCACGTCCGCACCGATGGCGATCCCGAACGGGATCATCCTGCTCTTGACCATGCCCATGCAGGTCTGGATGCCCGCCGTCCCCGCCTTGCACGCGAACTCGTAGTCTGCAGCGGTCATGTTCGGGGTCGCCCCGATCGCCTCGCCGACCGTGCAGGCCGTGGGTTTGACCGCGTAGGGGTGGGACTCGCTCCCCACATAGATAGCCCCGATCGCCTCGGGGTCGACGGTCCTCCGGCGCATGGCAGCGCGGGCCGCCTCGACGGCGATCGTTGCGGTGTCCTCATCGAGATCGGGGACGGACTTCTCAAAGACTCCGAGCCCCCTCATGACGTCGTTTGCATTGCCGCCCCATACCCGTGCGATCTCCGGGACTTTTATCCGGTAGCGCGGGATGTAGACGCCGTATGAATAGATGCCTACCATAACTTTCCTCGTAGTGAACTGATGATCGTCTCGACATCCATCTGCGTGCAGAGGACGGTGATCCGGTCGCGCTCGGCAAGTCCCGGGATCAGCGGGTGCACCTCCTCAGGGCTGATGCCCTGCAGCACCACGCAGCGGGGTTTGAACGGCGTGACACGGATCGCCACCATGGGAGATTTCCCGGTTGAGACCTCGGTGAAGATGAGAGCACGTTCCGTGCTCCAGCCGTAGATGCGGTTGAACTCGCTCGAAGTGAGCTGGAGGATCGCGTTGAGGCTGTTGATCACCGTATATCCATAGACTGTCTGGTCCATCGGGCCGCAGAGTGTCGTGGCGTCGATGGCTTCGGCAAACTCGGTGAGGCTCACAGGGGAGGCATACTCGTGGATGTCGTAGATGACGTCTTCGTCAAATTCGCTGTACAGGATCTTTGCAAATTTGTTGATGAACCGACCACCATTGTCCTCGTCGATCGCGAGGATCGTATCGACAATCTTGCCGACGATGGCGGTTCCCGGACTTTTTCGTCGTCCGCTTTCGTAATCGCTGATAACTGAAGGTGAGACCTCAAGGCGCTCGGCGAGCACTCCCGGAGGAATGTTGAAACTCTGCCGCCACTTCTTGAGGGCCTGTCCTGGTGAGTCCGAGAGTGTGATCTCTCCTGCCATTTTCTCGGCAAGCTGATGCCGCACTCCGGATTTCATACAGGTAGTGTTACAACTCTGACTTAATAAATTAGCGTATATGCCTTCGACATTTCACGAAGGCGGGGCCGGCCGCGATCGTTGCGCAACCCGTATATAGTATGCATCTCAATTATGGTATAATGGTTGAAGCGGAAGACCTGCAGTCCCTGAAGACGATCGCCCTGCTCGGTGGGTGCCAGGGCCCGATCTGGCTCTCATCGCAGTCGCTCGGTAACGTTTTGGGCATCAGCCCACAGACTGCATCCCGGCGGTTGATCGCGCTTGAGCGGCAGCAGTTCATTATCCGGTCGATGAAACCTGACGGCCAGTATGTCGCCGTCACCCGGGAGGGTGAGCAGGCGTTGAAACGAGAATATACGGATTATGTCAGGATATTCAACCCGGAGCAGAGGCAGTACGTCCTCACCGGGACCGTGATCAGCGGTCTTGGCGAAGGACGCTACTATATGAGCATCCCCCACTACAAGGAACAGTTCGGCGGATGTCTCGGGTTCGAACCCTTTCCCGGCACCCTGAACATCCGGCTCGATGCGGCGAGCATCCAGGTTCGGAAGCATCTCGACCACGCCGGGTGGATCGACGTTCCGGGGTTTACTGCCGATGAGCGGACGTTCGGCGGCGCCAGGGTTCTTCCCTGCCGTATCGATGGCCGGAGATGCGCGATCATCGAGCCGTCCCGCACGCACTACCCGGAGGACATCATCGAGGTGATCGCCGGGTGCGAACTCCGTAAGGTTCTGAACTTGAACGATACCGATACGATCGAGGTGGAGATTAGCCATGATTGATGCAGCCATACAGGCCCTCGCAAGGGGCGAATTCGTCCTGTTATACGACTTTGACAACCGGGAGCGCGAGACTGATTTCGCTATCCGGTCGGATGCTGTCACCCCTGCCCACATCCGACAGATGCGTAAAGACGGCGGCGGGCTGATCTGCACGGCGGTGCACCCCGAGGCGGCAAAAAGGCTCGGTCTGCCGTTTGCGCACGACGTCCTGCGGGCCTGCAGTCTCGTCGAGAAGGACGGCGAGGTCCCCTACGACCCGAAGAACCACTCGTCGTTCTCCCTCTGGGTGAACCACCGGGAGACCTATACGGGGGTCACGGACCGCGACCGTGCCCTGACGGTCACCGCTATCGCAGAAGAGGTGAGGAAGTCGCTCAACGGCGGAGGTCACGACTTTGCCGCGCACTTCCGGACGCCCGGCCATATGGCGCTCCTCCGGGCAGCTGACCGGCTGCTCGACGAGCGGCGGGGGCAGACCGAGCTCTCGATCGCTCTCGCGACCATGGCGGGTATCACCCCGGCGGTCACGATCTGCGAGATGCTGGACGACGAGACAGGTTTTGCCCTCACGAAGGAGGATGCGGCGGAGTATGCGCGCAAGCACGGGCTCGTCTTCGTCGAGGGGCAGGATGTGCTGGACCGCTGGGAGTCCCAGAAGCCAGAGGTCTGACCTCCTCCCCCGCTCAAGCCTCGCGGTTCCTCCCTCCCGAAATGTTCCGGGAGGGCCTTTTTTGCACATCCCCGGAATGGTGTCGAAATATGTATGAGACTCCGCCGGGGTGCTGTACGGCGGCACCGTTCGTGCGTTTCCAAAATACTATATACAATTGTACGATATCATAAACGGATGAAAAGAGATGCCGTGGCATACTTGAATACGAAAAAGAAGGGGGATTTCACAGCACAAAAAAGTGAAGTCGAGAACTATTGTAAATACCGATTTCAGATTCTCAATATCTTCCATGACCACCGGGCAAATGCAACCCCTCCCGAGAAGCGGAAAGGCTTCACCGAGATGCTGGAATGTTGTGCCGCGAACAACTGTCCCGAGATCATCATCTATGATCTTGCTGATCTTGCCAGGGATATGGATCTCGGGCTTGCAGCCCTGAAAACCCTGAATGACCAGTATACGGTTTACTGCGTCAACAATGATTTCATCGGGTTCGGGGACGATCCGGGGCAGAGGAGGGAGGCCATCGGCAATTTCATCGCGTATATGGACCAGTACCGGGAGAGCGCCCGGAAGGTCGCCTCTCCTGTGGCAAAGAATGCGGAGAAAGGGGGCGGGCGGCCGATAGGAAGGCCGAGAGCACTCAACGAGGGTCAGGTCGAGGCCCTCCTCACGATACGACAGGCCGGGACGAGCATCGGCCAGATCTGCAGGATGTTCGACGTCAGCAGGAGCACGGTCAGCAAGATCCTGGCAAACTACCCCGAACTGAAGGGGGAGTGGAAGGGAACGCGGCAGGGGTCGACGGAAGGATCGATGGAGTGAGTCCCGGGATATAACCGCAGAAAAAGTTTTTGGAAGGTAAGGATCGCGGCCCTACAACTGCACCTGGGAGAGAGCGTCGTAGACGATCTTCCGGTAGACGTCGGGCTGCATCCCGTACTCCTCCTGGGCCCTCCGGGAGTCGTCGGTGGTCCCGAACGCATCCAGCCGGTCCAGGGTCTCGCGAGCGGTGTCAAGCACCCAGATGTCACGGGTCTCGTGGTCCACGACCGAGATCGACTCCACGCGGACCGAGACCAGGCAGGTCCCGTCCTGGGTCGTGTAGAGGTTCGGTTTCCCGACGACGGCGACGAAGGCAGGTGGCTCGATCCGGGCAAGCTGCTGCATCGCCTCGGGCTGGTATGACCCGGCCATGATGAAGAACGTCCCCGTCGGGTCAACCACCCGTCCGCGGTAGAAGATGTTCTGATCACCCTGCCGCTGTTTCTCCGTGAGGGTCCCGACGATGAAGATGCGGTTGCTCCGGATGCCGCTCGGGAGGAGGACATAGGTCGGGCTCTTCTCGTCCTCGCCCTCCTTGAACTGGACACGGGTCTCCCGGAGTTCGTTTGCAAAGACCCGCCGGGCCGGCTCGCGCTCGAATGCGCTCTGGGGTTTCATGCTGCCTCACCCCCGGCGCGATTCAGGAGGCCAGCCAGTTCCTCAGGCTTGAACGTGGTCGGGGTGCAGGAGTCGACGAGCAGTCTGCCACCGAACTCGCCCCCTGTGCAGGTGTAGTAGCGTCCGAGCACCGCGTTCCTGATGCGATAGAAGATCTCGTCCATACCAAGCGGGTTCGTCTCCGCGATCCCGACGGCCTCGTCGAGGGTGATCCCCGCGAGTCTCTCGACGACTTCGCGTTGCATCAGGATGTTCTTGGCCTGTATGCCGTCGTCCAGGACCGCCTTCAGGCGAAGGTCGTAGCGGAACTCAGGCTGGATCTCATGCACCGGGCAGTAGTTCTGCCGGGAGAGGGTCCGATTGCAGCCCTCGACCGGGCAGCGCTTGATCAGGCCCGAGCCGGGAGCGATATGGACAAGCGCACCCTGGATCTCGGTCTCGTTCCGTCCAACCTCGATGTCTCCCTCGTCGGATATGTACATCGCGGTGTTCAGGGAGAGGGAGAGTCTGCCGTTGTACTCGTCGACGGTGGCATAGAAGATATTGTACACTGCATCAAGTTCCAGTTTATCCTTCCCCTCTTCCTTCCAGATAACGAACTTGATGGTGCCGGTCTCGTCACCGAGGAGCCCCGTCTGGAGCATCCGGTCGTGGGAGACCTCCCAGTTCTGGATGACCTTGGCCCGCACACTCCCCACGCCGGGCTTCAGTTCCGCGATCGGCGTGATCGAGGGGAGGAGCGGTGCATCCTTCTCCATCCGGGCGATGGTGGTCCCCGAGTGAATCTTCAGGTTCGGTGCACCTTTGTACTCATCGACGACCGCGGACTCGATCCGGTACCAGTGGCCGTACTCCATCGCAGGGGGGTTCCCCCGGGCCCAGGCGACGAAGCGCATGGCGCCGCTCGAATCGGCGATGATCCCGTTCTGCGCGATCGAGGGTGAGAGTGACGGGGTCAATGCAACAATCTTTCCCTCGATCGTCACCCACTCGCCGGGGGCGATCTCGCTCATCTGCCGGAGTTCCGTGGAGGAACTTCCCCCTCCCCCGACCCCGGTAACGTTATACTCGCGGGCGAGATCACCTGTCACTGTCCGCTCGGCTTCGGCGGTGTTGACGCCGAACTCCTCAACAAGACGGCGGAGGCGTGATTCGATCTTCTGCCGATCGGGCTGTGCGCCTTTCGCTTCAAGTTTCCGGGAGATTCTTTCAGTTACCTCTGATAGGCTCATACATACATCTCCAGTCTATACTCTGACTCGTTGGGGTATTAAGCCTCGGCGCGCGGTGTGAAAGTGAAACCGTCTCCCTCATGGAAAAGCCCGCTGGCGCGGCCGATGGGCAAAGAGCGCGCTGTCGGCGGTCCAGTTCCCTCTTCCTTCTCATGTGTGCGGGGGGAAGAATTGGGAGGTGTCTCCTCGCTGGAGAAAGAGTGCTGTCCTGCCCGATGGAGCATCGGCGCACGGCTGGATGCACAGTTTCACGGTCTACGTCAGGATCATGCGTTCCGATCGCCCACTCCTTCAATGTTTAAATAGGGGCAGGGACAACATCAGCTGTATGGCAGTAACTGCGGACAGTACAATCGCGGACCTCCTTCGGGAGAAGCCCGAATCAGCACAGGTTCTCTTCCGCTTCGGAATGGGTTGCCTTGGCTGTGCAATCGCAAACAACGAGACGATCCGTGAAGCCGCCCAGGCGCACGGCGTCCCGCTCGAAGAGATGCTCTCCGCCCTCGGCATCGCCGAGGCGTGAGCACCCTACACCTGATCCCTGAGGCGCTTGAGTTCGGCGAGAGTGGCCTCAGGATTTCTTTTTACGTAGTCTGCGATCCCGGGGACGTGCAGGAGCGTACACCCCGTGCATGCCCATACCCTGCCCCCGCTTGAACTCTCGACCCACTCTCCGAGTTCTTCGTCAATGCAGGGGTAGCAGGGGCAGTAGCAGTAATCGCACCGCTGACCCGGGAAATGACAGGGGTAGTACGGGCAGCCCTCTTTCTGCCACTCCACCCAGTGCTCCCCGCCGTAGCGGCTGTAGATGAAGAAGGACGGATCGCTCCGCCGGACCCTGCCCTGGTGCCGCGCAAGGGCCTCCGGGAGACCATGCAGGACGGCCGCATGGACCCGCCGTCCGGTCTCGGTCAGGGTCCCGGCATAGGTGTGTACTCGGGGGGCGTCACGTTCGCAGGCGACTGCGATCGCGTCCGTGGTGGTTCCGGGGAAGTCGTAACCGAGGGTGTGGAGCGCCTGGGCCTTCGCCCCGGTCGCGGTGACGATCGTCTCAAGGAGCGCCGCATCGGTCATCCCCTCCCGGTTGTGGACGATGATGTTGATGGTCCGCGGGGTGGTTGCAGCCCCGGTCGGGTTCGTCACCCCGGCGGTGATGAAGACCGTGACAAAGTCGTACTGAAGGATGCAGAGGTGCCGCATATCGACGGCGGTTAAAAGCCCGAAGTAGTCGCGGGAGAGGCCGTGCCGGGCGGTGAGAAGGTCGAGGTAGCGCGACGGGTCGTCCTTGAAATCGTGCGGCACCGTGTGGTTGAAGACTGTCGTGACGTCGGCGAGACCGCCGTTGATGCCGGTGCTCGCCGCCCGGAATCGGCCGCGCAGGAAAAGAGTGTTATCCCCGGCAAAATGCCTCATACGACCGTGTAGTGAACCCGGTCTTTCAGTTCTTGCTGTTTGCCCGCGTTCCAGCCGGCGACGTCCTGAAGGTATCCGGTGACCCTGCTGATCTGCACGACGTCGTGGCTCCCACACTCCGGGCAGACGGCGTGGCCGCAGAGCGGGCAGTAGTCGATCGTCTCGACGATGGAGTGGTGACAGTCGCAGTGGTCAAGCGGGCACATGACCTCGAGCGTTGTCTCGCCGCAGTGGGGGCAGGGCGTCTCGTCCACGACGAAGTGGCAGGTGTGACACTTGTACCGCCGCTCCTCCGTGGGAATTTCGTCGAGGCTCCGGTATTTCTCCGCCAGTTTCTGCTGTTCGTGGCTCCAGTTCATGATAGGAGTATCGTCAGGCGAACATATAATTCTTCAGATGCGGCTCAAGCCGCATCCGCCTCAGACCACTCATAGGGCTCGTCATCTCCCGGAGGGATCGGAACGGAGAACTCATCACCGGCGGATGCGAGAGAACCGTTCGGCCTCGGCCGCCGGGTCTTTTGCCTCGTAGATGCTCCTGCCCACGATGACCCCGTCGACCAGGCGGGCCACCGTATCGAGGTCGCCTCCCTGGGCCCCCACGCCCGGGGAGTAGATCATCTTTTTGCCGACGATCTCGCGGAGCCGAACGATTCGGTCCGGGCGGGTGGCGGGGGCGATGATCCCATCGGCCCGGCAGGTGACGGCGAGCGTCGCGAGGCGTTCGGCCACGCCATCATGGAAGAACTCGGTCGCCCCCGGATGGCTCATCTCCGCAACGATGTAGGCGGCCCCACCCTGGTTGTGTGCCGTCTCGACGCAGGTCCGGGCGGCGTCCGCTCCCACGAACCCGTGGGCGATCACGGCATCAAAGCCGGCGGAAAAGACCGCTTCGCAGATGAGGCGGTTGGTGTTCGGGATGTCCGCGACCTTGAAGTCGGCGATGAGCGGGAGGCCGAGGTCGGCGAGGTCGTTTGCGATGGAGAGACCGGCCGAGAGGACGAGGGGGTAGCCGATCTTGATCGCGTCGATGAAGGGCGCACAGGACTCCGCAATCGCGCTTGCCTGCTTCCGGTCGAGGACGTCGAGAGCGAGGATGAGCTCGGTCATTCTTCCAGCCTCTCCAGGGTTGCGGCCACCAGGAGCGGCAGGTTGATCGTCGCATCGCCGTAGACCGTCATGGCGGTCGCCTCGCCGGTGAGTTTGCCCCATGAGCGGGCTTCCTCGAGCGTCGCGCCCGAGAGACCGCCGAGGTCCGGCCGGTCGCCGGTGAGCTGCACCGCGTAGTCAAACCCGGTCTCGGTCATCAGTTTGCTCTGCAGGATGTAGTTCTTCGGGACACCACCGCCGACGAGGATGGCCCCGGCCCGTTCTGCCTCGAAGCACCGGTCGAGGAGTCCGGGCATGTCGGCGAACGCGCTGATCGTGACCTTGTGTGTCTGCGAAAAGAGCCAGTACTGCAGCCCGATCATGGAGTCCTGGATGGCAGGGCAGTAGACCGGTACCCCGGCCTTCGCCGCC
>Ga0265294_10004911_pt1 | contig 16472 bp, 15 predicted proteins | sample MunlanPumphouse3_FD_192504 | JGI IMG/M metagenome (GOLD analysis project Ga0265294, IMG submission 192504) | Groundwater microbial communities from a municipal landfill in Southern Ontario, Canada - Pumphouse #3 | ecosystem: Environmental > Aquatic > Deep subsurface > Groundwater | place...
AAGGTAGAAAGCATAGAAGGCCAAGGCAGTCTGTTTTCTTTTACTTTGCCATGTTAATAACTCTACTTTTTGCTACCTAATTAGTTTAATTTTGTGAGACCAAGTTCTTCTGCTTTATTTTCCATTAGTTTTTGTGCATCTTCTTTGTTATTGGCTATTACTCCATCTAAGATTGCATTTTTGATATACTCTTTGATTATACCTACTTCTCTGCCAGGTTTTATGCCATATATTTCCATTATAATCTCTCCTGTTATAGGATTTTTGAAATTTCTTACGGCATCTTTCTCTTCTATCTCTATCAGTTTTTCTCTTACTTTAGCGAAATTATTTTTGTACTTTTTGACCATTTCGCTGTTTTTAGAAGTTATATCTGCTTCACAAAGGAGCATAAGATCTTCTATATGATCTCCAGCATCGAATAATAATCTTCTAATAGCGGAATCTGTAACCTCTTCTTGAACCAGTGCTATAGGTCTTAAATGAAGTTGTACAAGCTTTTGTACGTATCTCATTTTTTCGTTTAGAGGCATTTTAAGTTGTTGGAATATTTTAGGAATCATTTTGCCACCAATAAAATCGTGACCATGGAAGGTCCAACCAATTCCAGGTTCAAATTTTTTTGTAACAGGTTTTGCTATGTCGTGTAATAAAGCGGCCCATTTAAGCCATAGATTATCGCTTTTGTCTGCTAGGTTATCTACTACTTGCAGGGTATGAGAAAAATTATCTTTATGTTTTTTCCCTTCTATGTTTTCTACTCCTTTGAGCAGGAGCAGTTGTGGAAGAATAAACTGTAGAAGTTCTGTTTTATCTAAGAGATTAAACCCTATTGATGGTTTAGGTGAAAGAAGTATTTTATTTATCTCTTCATTAATTCTCTCTTGAGATAGTATTTTGATTCTCTCTTTGTTTCTTGTTATTGATTCCAATGACTCTGGTGTAATGGTAAATGAAAGTTGTGAAGCAAAGCGGATTGCTCTTAACATTCTTAGAGGATCGTCACTATAGGTGGTATCGGGTTCTAGCGGTGTTTTGATAATACCATTGTTTAAATCTTGTACCCCATTGAAAGGATCAGATAAATTGCCGAAGTCTTCTTTTTGTAGACTGAATGCCAATGCATTAATGGTAAAGTCTCTTCTTAATTGATCTTCTGTAAGAGAGCCATCTTCTACTATGGGTTTTCTGGAATTGGCTCTGTACGATTCTTTTCTGGCTCCAACAAATTCAATCTCAAGATCTTTCCATTTTAACATTGCGGTTCCAAAATTTTTAAAAACAGTTACGTTTGTTCCAATTGTTGAAGCAACTTTTTGTGCCAATTCTATCCCGCTACCTTCAACTACAATATCTATATCTTTACTTTTCCTTTTAAGTAGGGAGTCTCTAACATACCCTCCTATAACATAGGCTCTTACGTTTAATTCAAGCGCTTGTTCGGAAATTATGGTAAATATTTTTTTATTTAAAAAGTTCATTATAATGGGGTATTTCTGTTAGAAATGAGTATTCGCCTGTTTCTGTTATAATTTTTGCAAGAAATGTTTGATTCCCGTTTGTAACAATTAAATATTCTACTTTTAGTGTAAGGTTGTATCTGAGTATTTGATTGAAACTCTTTTTAGTTATTTTTATGTTTGGTGCTTTACACTCGGCTAGAATAATAGGTTGCATATCTCTTCCGTAAAGTACAAGGTCTGCTCTGTAGTGTACATTATTTATGGTAATTGCAAATTCACAGTTCATTAAAGAAAGTGGGTATCCTTTGCTTTGTGTAAGTTCTTTTATGAGCCATTGTCTTACTCCTTCTTCTGGAGTGAGCACTACTCTTTTTTTTCTTACTGGATCAAAAATGAGTTCTTTCATAGAGACTGGAATTATGATGCAAAGATATAAAATTTGCTCTGTTTACCCTTTTTGCATAATTTAGCGTTATATATTATGGGAAAAAGAGAGATAGATAATTGTGTAAATTTTTTTGGAAAAGTAGTCTCGGAAATAAAGGCTGGTATTTTTAAACCTTTCTATCTTATAATGGGAGAGGAACCCTATTATTCCGATATTATTATAAAAGAGATTGAGAAAAAGGCTTTAACCGAAGAGGAAAAAGGCTTTAACCATGTTGTAATGTATGGCTCCGATGTTACAGCAACTTCGGTTGTAGAGGCTGCTAGGAGATATCCTATGATGGCTTCAAGGCAATTGGTTATTCTTAGGGAGGCTCAGTTGATGGGTAGCCCTAACAATTTGGAGCATTATTTTAGAAATCCTATGCCTACTACTGTTTTAGTGGTCTCATTTACAGGTAAATCTATAGATAAAAGAACTTCTTTATATAAATCGGCTATGGCTAATGGGTGTGTGTTTGAATCATATGCACTTTACCCAGACATGGTCTATTCCTGGATAGAGAAATATCTTAAAGCAAAAGGGATTTCAATTGTTCCTGAGGCTGCTCTTCTTATGGCAGAACATTGTGGAACAGAACTTAGAAAACTCGTTTTAGAGTTAGATAAATTAACAACAAATTTACAAGAGGGAAGTACCCATATTGATCTAAATGCAATTGAAGAGAATATAGGGATAAGTAGAGACTATAATGTTTTTGAGCTTACAAAGGCAATTTCTTTTAAAGATTACAATAAAGCTATGAAAATTGTAAGGCATTTTGGGGCTTCTCCTAAGCAATTTCCATTGGTAGTTATTTTGGCCGCTGTTTTTTATCATTTTTCGCGATTGCTTAAATATCATTCTCTCCATAGTGGAGGAGCTAAACCTTCTAAAGCCGATCTAGCTTCTTACATAGGAATAAACCCCTACTTCTTGTCTGAGTATGAATATGGTGCTAGAAACTATCCTCTGATAAAGTGTATGGAAGCAATTTCTTTGATACGTAAGTACGATTCAAAAAGTAAAAGTTCTGGCCGAGGTGAATCAAATGATGGCGATATTTTATTTGAGTTGGTGTATAAGATCCTTCATTAAAACTATTTAGTAACGACTCTCTCTACTCTTGAAGAAACAGAAGTAAATATTTCGTAAGTGATTGTATCTAACTGTTTGGCAAGTACCTCTGGACGTGGGTTTTCTCCGAATATTGTTACTTCATCGCCAATTTTTACATCTGTATTTGTAATATCTAGCATAAAGGCATCCATGCAAATATTTCCTATTGTGGGAACTGCTTTACCATTTACATAAAATTTGATATTACCTCTACCAAGATGCCGGTTTATTCCATCGGCGTAACCTACTGGTACTGTCGCTGTTTTTTTGACGTTATTATCTATTTTTCCGTGTCTGCCATATCCAACGCTCCCTGCTTTTACTTCTTTTGTATAGATTACTGGAGTAACATATGAAGCAACAGTTTTAATTTCAGGGTTTTCTATACAACTTGTTCCATATAACCCGATGCCAAGTCTTACCATATCCATTTGGGCATATGTAAATCTTTCAATTCCGGCAGAGTTCAAGATATGTTTCATTGGAACATAGTCTAGTAAATTGGTGATCTCAGATGACATTTTAGAAAAAAGCTTAATTTGTTCTCCGGTAAAATTGTCGTGTTTAGATTCATCGGCAGCTGCTAAGTGAGAGAAGATAGATTTTATTTTCAGGTTGTGGTTGTCTGGAATTAATTCTTGTAACTCTTTTATTGTAGAACTGTCGAAACCTACTCTTTGCATACCGCTATCTAGTTTGATATGTATAGGATACTCTTTAATTTTGGCTTTTTTTACAGCTGTAGCCATAGATTTAAATGACTCTTTGTTAATAATGCTGGGTTCTAGGTTATATTCTATGAGTTTATCAAAATTGTCTACCCCAGCGGTAAAGATAATAATCGGCATTTTTATGCCGGCATTTCTTAATTTAATTCCTTCAGAGATATAAGCTACTCCTAAATAATCGGCACCAAATTCTTGTACTAGGCGAGCTATCTCGATATCGCCCAATCCATATCCATTGGCCTTTACCATTATTAGTAATTTTGTAGAAGGGAGGAGTTTTGATTTGTAATAGTTGAAGTTGTGAAGAAGTTTTTCTCTGCTTATTCTAAGCTCAGTATGTTTCATTGTTAGTTTATTAAAGAAACAAAGTTATGAATTGTTTTTGAGAGACGATTTATAAAGTTTAAAAAACATTTATTTTATTTAAAAACTTCATATATTTGGGCTCAAAGAAATAATAAGTTTAAAATAATTATTGAAATGAAATTAAGACATTTAGTTGCTATTATTGTTGTAATTGCAGCAGTGGCATCTTGTACTCAAAAAAAAGCAACTCTATCTGAACAGTTAACTGGGAATTGGAGTGGAACAGACACAATAGAACTTACAATGGTAGACAGTACTGGTAATACTGTAATTCAGAAATTCAGTGCTCCAATTGAGATTGAATATTTGGCCGATTCTACTTTTACAGCTATTATTACGATTAGTGAAACCAATCTTGTGAAAATGGGAGGAACTGCAACTTTTACAGATTCAACTGCTTTAATAAGTGGCTCGTTATCTTGCCAAAAAGTAATGGATATTACCGGGGAAATGAGTATTAACGAAGATAAATCTATGAAATTTACTTATATAGCCGAAGATACAACAGAGGGATTGACTCATAGGGGAACAGTGGTTGTTATTCGTATAAAAGAGTAACGGTATTCAAAGTAATTACTTCTCTATTTGTGTAAGTGCGTTAAAACAATGGCGGCAAATTGGTTCGTAGCTCTCTTTTTCTCCGAGCATAATTAGTTTGTCATTGTTTGTTAGTCTATGTGAGTGGTGCGCTAGGTTACCACATCTTACACAGATTGCATGTACTTTAGTTACATACTCGGCAACTGCCATTAAATTAGGCATTTGTCCGAAGGGATTTCCTAAATAGTCCATATCTAGCCCGGCTACAATAACTCTAATGCCGTTGTTGGCCAGTTTTTGACAAACATCTACGATTCCAGCATCGAAAAATTGTGCTTCATCTATGCCCACAACTTCTACATCTGTAGCGTAGAGCAGTATACTGGTAGATAATTCTACGGGAGTAGATCGTATTGTATTGGAATCGTGTGAAATAACATGTCCCTGTGAATAACGAACATCTATCATAGGTTTAAATATTTCTACCTTTTGATTTGCAAATTGGACTCTTTTTAGTCGCCTAATAAGTTCTTCTGTTTTGCCGGAGAACATAGAGCCACATATGACCTCTATCCAACCTGCTTTTTTTGCGCTTTCAAGAAACATTTTACTTACTTTTGTATATGTTGCAAAGATAAAAAAGTTGAGATGCTAAACGATAATAAAATTTCAGAAATTAAGATCATTATTGATGGGCTCGTAAAAGATATTGATTCTTTAAGTGAAGAAGAGATGATATCTCATTTAAAGTGGGAAGAGATTCTTATGAGTGCCTCTTTAATATCTCATAAATTAAATACTTTAAGAATTGAGCAGGAGCGGAATCATATGAAAAAATATCTTCTAATGGAAGATGCTAACAATCAGTTTGATTCTAACGATAATGAGTTTAAACGTCTTAGTTATACAATATCTCAGTTAAAAAAAGAGATGTCCGATATGCGTTTAAATGTTTCAAAGTCAATTTTGGGGGAGAGGAATGTATCTGGGCTGAATGAAGTAGATCAAGACATTCTTGAGTTTTCTAAATCAGATTTTTTTGAGCAGCAAATTGAACATAGAAAATCTAAACCAGATATTGAGCAACCAGATATTGAGCCAGAGCCACCGTATATAGAAGAACAACCTAGTAGTGTTTCTGTAGAGATGGGTACTAAAGAGAATGAATTAGAAGTTGACCAAGATGAATTAAACGTTCCTAAAGATGAACTTGATTTTTTGCTAGATAAACGGTCTTTGATGGATATTGCAGTTCCTTATAGTTCGGTACCTGAGTGGATGAAGGATATGCCAGGAGCTCCTGTAGAAGAACTGCATATGGCAGTAACATTGAATGATAAGTTGTTTTTTATTAGGGAGTTATTTCATGGAGATGAAGATAGGTACAGTTTAAGTATGGAGAAACTTAACGGGTTTAACTCTTTTAAAGAGGCTTTGGAGTATACTAGAGGCGCTTTTAACGATTGGGACGAGGAGTCCGATGCAGTATATAGGTTTTATATGATTTTAAGGAGAAGATATAATGGCTAAACTTTTTATTGTTCCAACACCTATAGGCAATTTGGAGGATATTACTTTAAGGGCAATAAAAGTTCTTAATGAAGTTGATTTAATTCTTGCCGAAGATACTCGTACTAGTGCTTTTTTGCTTAAACATTATGATATTAAGGGACATATGGAGTCTCATCATAAATACAATGAACATAGAAGTGTAGAGAGGGTTATCGATAAAATTTTGGCGGGGATGAATGTTGCCCTTATAAGTGATGCGGGCACTCCAGGCATTTCCGATCCCGGGTTTTTATTAGTTCGCGAATGTCGTGAAAAGGAGATAGAGGTTGAAACTCTGCCTGGGGCAACTGCTTTTGTTCCCGCTTTGGTAAACTCAGGATTTCCTTGTGATAGATTTTCCTTTGAGGGCTTCTTGCCATTGAAAAAAGGGAGGCAAACAAGGCTAAAAGAGCTTAGCGAAGAGAGTCGTACTTTGGTTTTTTATGAGTCTCCTTATAGGCTTGTAAAAAGTTTAAAACAATTTATAGAGTATTTCGGAGCAGATAGAGAGGCCTGTGTTTCCAGAGAGTTAACTAAAATTTATGAAGAGAACAGAAGGGGAACATTGGAAGAGTTGGTCAATTGGTATACAATTAAAGAGCCTAAAGGTGAAATTGTGATAGTGGTAAAAGGGAAGGGGAAAGCCTAATCTTTAGTCTAGTTATAACTTTAAATATTTTAGGAGGTGAGAGATGGGAGTGAAAATGAAATTGTCAAAGAGGGAGGCATCTGGAGCTGTGTCCCTTGTAATTTTAATTCTTTTTGTTCAAACAGTTATATTTATTGTTCAGCCACAAGCGGTAAAAGAACAGATTGCTGTTAAAGAGCATACAACAGTAATAATGGATTCACTTATTACTAAAGAGCGTGGGATTGGTTCTAATTCGGGTGCGAGTAGAGAAAAGATCGTAGCCAAATTTAAATTCGACCCTAACTCTGTTGCATTAGAAGAACTTGTAGAGTTGGGCCTCACCCAAAAACAAGCTGCAGTTATTATAAAATACAGAGAAAAAGGAGGGGTCTTTAAAACAAAAGAAGATCTTAAGAAAATTTATGTATTGCCCAATGGCTTTTATGACCAAGTAAAAGATTCAATATTTATTGGAAGTTTGAAAAATATTGAGAATTCAAAAGCTAATGAGAATTCAAAGCGAGATCATGAAAAATTGATGATAGGTAAATCAAATAGTACCAGAAAAAACAATTATAGTGTTAATCAAAAAGTATTGTCAATAGAATTGAATGAAGCCGATTCTGTTACCTTGCTCAATCTCCCTGGTATAGGTCCATATTATGCGAACAAAATTATTGAATATAGAAATAAAGCAGGAGGTTTTATCTGTGCTGAACAACTTATGGATATTAAAGGCATAGATTCTTCTAGATTTGCTCTATTCTCTCATAATGTATTTGCCGATACTCTTAAAATTGCTAAAAAGGATTTAAATAAGGCCACTATGAATGAGTTGAGCAGCAATCCTTATGTTGGACTATATTTAGCACGCTCTATTATAAGATTCAGAGAAATTGCAGGAAAAGAGAGCATAACGTTGGCAATTTTAGTACTAAATAAAATTGTCGCTCCAGAGATGATTAAAAGTCTAAAACATTATTTCAATTAGAGATATGATACTATTTTTTTTAATAGTGAACTAAAATAATTGATTAATTGTATATTTGTTGCTATAATAAAAATTCTACAGAAAAATGGATGTCATAACCTGCAACAATGTAGTTAAAAAGTTCAATGATTTTACAGCATTGGATTCTGTCTCGATATCGGTACCTAAAGGAGCTATTTATGGCTTATTGGGGCCGAACGGTGCTGGAAAAACTACTTTAATACGAATAATGAATCAGATTACTATGCCCGATTCGGGTGAGGTATTATTTAACGGGAATCCTATTAAACAGAGTGATATTGCTTATATTGGCTATCTTCCTGAAGAGAGAGGGCTCTATAAAAAAATGAAAGTAGGAGACCAGGCTCTCTATTTGGCCAGACTCAAAGGATTAAGTTCCTCCGATGCCACAAGAGAGCTAAAACAATGGTTTATAAAATTTGGTATTCAAGCTTGGTGGAACAAGAAGGTCGAAGATCTATCTAAAGGAATGGCACAAAAAGTTCAGTTTATTACTACTGTTTTACACAAACCTTCGTTGCTTATTTTGGATGAGCCATTCAGCGGTTTTGACCCTGTTAATGTTCAGTTAGTAAGGAATGAGATTTTAGATATGAGAGATTCAGGTACATCTATTATTCTCTCTACTCATAATATGGAATCGGTAGAGGAGTTATGTGATCATATAGCTTTAATAAATAAATCGAAACTTATTATTACTGGAGGTCTTGAAGAGATTAGACGGAATTATGGTAAAAATGAGGTTGAGGTAATCTATAGAGCATCTGAACCATATCAATTTGAAAAATTGGGTATGGTTAATACCGTAAGTAACGGCGCCGATAAAAGAGGCTATAGAGCGGTTCTCGAAGTTAAAAAAGAGATTAACTCTTCGGATGTTCTTAGAGAGTTGGTTTCTAATGTAGATATTCTCTCTTACAGAGAGCTTATTCCTCGGATGAACGATATATTTATTAAATTGGTAAGTTAAGGAGGCATATTATGAAAAACAGCAAGATATTTCTGATTATTTCCCGTGAATTTTTAATTCGTGTAAGAAAAAAGTCATTTATAATAATGACAATTTTGACTCCTATACTTTTTGCAGCGCTCATAGTTCTGCCATCATATATAATGACTCTCTCTTCTGGAGAAAGTGGTAAAAAAATTTTAGTGTCAGATCGTTCTCAAATTTGTGCTCCTTTTTTTAACGATACAGAGGAATTTAAATACTCCTTCGATAGTAGTACCAATGTAGATTCTATTAAGAAGAATTTTCCTGATGATTTATATGCATTAGTAGAGATATCGGAGTTAGATAGTGCTCTTAACCTGTCTGTTACTGCGGTTTCTACCAAGCAGCTTAATATAGATGCAAAAAAACAGATAGAAAGATTTGTGCAAAAAGCAGTAGAAAAAGCTAAACTCGAAAGATACAATATTGATAATTTAGATAATATTATTAAGGATATAAGAACAGATATATCCCTAAAAACTTATACAATTGACAAAGAGGGAGATGAAAAAGTCGCTATGGTAGAGGTCTATATGGGTATTGCATATATTGCTAGTTTTATGATATATATGTTTATATTTATGTTTGGCTCTATGGTAATGAGAGGCGTTATAGAAGAGAAAACTACTAGAATTGTAGAGGTAATTGTCTCGTCTGTAAAACCGTTTGAACTTATGTTGGGTAAAATATTGGGTGTTGGCTCTGTTGCTCTTTTACAATTTTTAATTTGGATACTTCTAACGGTAGGGATAACTGCAGGAGTACAGGCAGTTATTGGAATTGATAAAATCTCTGGAGGTCAAGAAATGACTCAAATGGCTTCTGCTCAGGCAGGAGACGAGGTTGCTCAGGTTATGGCTGCAGCTCAAAATAACGAGGGTTTTGCAGGAGATTTAATGAGTGCTCTTTCTGCTGTACCAATTACCAGTATTTTAATATCTTTTATCCTTTACTTTATGCTCGGGTATTTCTTATATGCAGCTATGTTTGCAGCAGTGGGAAGTGCAGTGGATAATGAGGCCGATACTCAACAACTTATATTCCCGGTTACATTGCCGCTTATTTTAGGACTCTTTATAATGATTCATACATTTCAACATCCCGATAGTGCGCTTTCTTTCTGGGGTTCTATGATTCCTTTTACTTCGCCAATGGTTATGATGGCAAGAGTTCCATTTGGAGTACCACTTTGGCAATTAGCCCTCTCTCTAGGATTACTTGTTGTTACTTTTTTCTTTATGACTTATGTTTCGGCAAAAATATATAGAGTTGGAATACTTATGTATGGAAAGAAAGCTACATTCAAAGATCTTTTTAAATGGATTAAGTATTAGTAATTAATTAAGTTTTAGCAATTAAATATGCTCGTATGAAAAAAAAATCAATACTAATATATCTTGCATTTCTTGTGCTGCCAATAGTGGTTAATGCACAACAGACTGGTTTTACATTCAGAGCATCAAGAGTACTTATGGATTCTACCTGGGATAAAAACAATGAACCCGTAGTTGCTGGAATTATTGAATTTTTCAAACCAGAGATGGATAGGCTCATGCAGCAGGTAATTGGCTATTCAGATTATGAAATGCGCTCTGGTAGGCCGGAATCTTTGTTATCTAATTTCGCAGCAGATGCAATGCTTGAATATGCACGAAAAATTGATAAAAAGGGAGTAGATTTTTCTTTAACAAACTTTGGAGGGTTAAGAGCTTCTTTACCTAAAGGTGACGTTAGAAGATACGATGTTTTTTCTATATTCCCGTTTGAAAATTACCTGGTAATTATTGAATTACCAGGTACTTCTGTGAGGCAACTTTTTGAATCTTTTGCACAAAACAGAGTAGAGGCATTTTCTTATAATATTCAGTTGGAAATTAAAGGAGGGATGCTAAAAGATGTTTTGTTAGAAGGAGAGCAGATAGACCCAAACAGGACATATCGTATTGCTACAATTGATTTTTTATTAGATGGAGGGGACAGTGTTAGTGCACTTAAAAGTGCTACAGAGGTAGAGCAAACAGGAGTGCTTTTAAGAGATGCTATTCTAGATGTGATTGAGGGGCTCACCTCTAAAAATAAGAAAATTACCTCCTCTATAACTAACAGAGTCAAGATTGAAGATTAATAATTAATGTTTCATTATTAACAATTAATTTAGGTGGCAGATATGAAAAAAATAAAATATTTAAAGATATTAATGGTAGCAGTAATGCTCATTTTTGTCTCTTTTTTAGCTGGGCAAGACTTGGTTATACTACACACCAATGATGTTCATAGTAATATTGAACCTCTAAGTAGTGGCAGAAATGCTGGGTTTGGAGGGTTTCAAAGAAGAGCAAATTATATTGAGAGTGTTAGAGAGTCCCATCCAAACGTACTATTACTAGATGCGGGAGATTACAACCAGGGTACTCCTTATTATACATTATTCAAAGGTAAGATGGAGATTATGCTCTATAATGCTATGGAATACGATGCTGTATGTTTAGGAAACCACGAATTTGACGATGGGCAGGAAGTTTTGGCTACACGTTTAAAAGATGCCGATTACGAAACAATATGTGCGAATTTTGATTTTTCTGACTCTCCACTAAAAGACATTATTAAATCTTATACCATAATTCATAAAGGTGGAAAGAAAATAGGGATAATAGGTGTTTTATTAGATTTAAATGGATATGTATCGCAGAAAGCTATTGTAGGTCTAAAATATAAGAATCCTATAAAGGTTGTTAACAAACTGGCGAAGCAGCTTAAAAACAAAGAAGATTGCGATTTAGTTATAGCTCTTACTCATATAGGTTATAAAGGGAATGGGAAAAAACGCCCTGGCGATCTTGAGCTTGCGCGCTATACAAAAAATGTAGATATTATAATAGGTGGTCACTCACACACCTTTTTAGAAGAGCCAACTATTGTAAAAAATAGCGCCGGGAAAGATGTTATTGTCAATCAAACTGGAGCTAAGGGGGTATATGTAGGAAGAATAGATATCAATTTTTAAGGTCATTGGTATGAAAGCCACTACTCTTTTTCGGTATATTTGTAGCGTTTGATTTTTTGAGTCGCTGTCTTTTCAAACTGTTCTGGATGGTCTACAACAACAGATATCTTGGAGAACTTATTAACTCTTGCATTTACATATTCAGAAACATCTTTCTTTATTTGCTCTAGTTTCTCATTGAATGCTGTAAAAATCTCTTCTTTTTTCTGGTCATATGAGCTCATTAGTTCTTCTTTTTTCTCTTCAAAAGAAGTTTTGAGTTCTGTTTTCTTCTCTTCGAAACTAGATTTTAAATCATCCTTTACTTTAGATAACTCTTCTAACTTTTCTTCATAACTCTTTACAAGCTGGTCTTTTGTTTGGTAATAAGATGCCAATGCTTCTTCTGAGGCCTCTTTCAATGCTTTGAGTTTCTCTGGATTAAAGTGAACTTTTGCAATTAGCTTCCCTTTGCTTTGAGTTACAATAGACTCGGCAACCATAACATGCCCATTTATTACAGACTCAATTTCTTCTGGATAAATATTCTCTCCACTTGGTCCAAGAATCATGTTTGTTAACCTGCCTTTAATGTAGAGCCTACCTTGTTTGTCAATAATCCCTAAATCTTTTGTTCTGAACCAGCCATCTTTTGTGAAGGCCTGCTCGGTAGCTTCTGGGTTTTTATAGTACCCTATCATAATGTTTGGCCCTTTTGCAACAATTTCTCCCTCTCCTGTTTCTGGATTGGGATTATCTATACGTAAAGTCACTCCATGTACAGCTGGTCCTGTAGATTGCCATTTAACAAATTCTGGAATAGCACCTGCAAGTAGAGGACAAGATTCAGTAAGCCCGTATCCAATTGCATAAGGGAATTTTGCTTCATAAAGGAATCTCTCTACTTCGCTATCTAGTTTTGCGCCACCTATTCCAAAGAATCTTATTCTGCCACCAAATGTTTCCATTAGCTTTTTCCCGGCAATTCTATGTAGGAGTTTTCTTCCTGGGGTAGTACTGTATATTGCTTTTATTATCTTGTTTGATTTGAATTTAGGCTTGACTGTGTTTCTGTATATTTTTTCAATAATCATAGGCACACTTAATATTGTGGTAGGTTTTACCTCTTTAAGTGCTTTGATAAGTATAGTAGGAGTTGGTGCTTTTTCAATATAGTAAACGGAAGAGCCACTAACCATTGGAAGCAACATACATAAGCTGCTTTCAAGAGTATGCGAAAGGGGTAGAAGCGAAAGCCATATATCCCATGAGTAACCAGGCCTTAGTACAGATGCAGAATAAAGATGCGAACATATATTTTTTTGAGTAAGCATAACTCCTTTAGAGTTTCCTGTGGTGCCAGATGTATATATAATTGTTGCAAGGTCTTGTTCTTGAGCAATTTTTACTTGCCCTTTTTTTATGCCCTCTTTAGAATGTATAACTTGCATTGTATCCAATTCAATTACCAGAGTCATGCTCTCTATAATATCTTTGGAAACTTTATAAAGTAATTTTTTAGATATAAAGAGAATTTTAGATTCTGAATGCTCAATTACATTGCGCACTTCAAATTCAGAAAAATCGGGTAACATTGGTACTACCACTCTTCCAAAAGCCGATGTAGCAAAAAAAGCAACTGGCCAATTAGGCATGTTTTGACTTAAAATTGCAACTTTATCTCCAGGGTTTACTCCGTTCTGAGTTAAGATGTCCGATACAAAGCGAACTTTATCTCCAAATTCTCCATAAGTATAAGAATTTTTAGAGATAAATGAAAAAGATATATTGTCTTTATATTTAGTTGTGCTATAATCAAATAAGTCTTTTAATGTCTTGAATTTTGGTATTTCCATTTTATATTATAAATAACTATAGTGTAAATATAGCAGCAATAATCATTCCAAGTCTTTGCCTGTAGTAAAATTATGAGGATGTTTCCCTACTATACCTTTTGCTTTGTATAAACTTCTAATTTTTTTAAGATCGGCTCTAGCATCGTTGGAGAGTTCAAATTTCTCCCCTCTTCCAATTTCTTTTTTACCCCAGTCGAAATAGCCAAGATAGACAGGAATATTCGCTGCTGTGGCTATGGTGTGAAATCCTGCTTTCCACTTTTCGGTTCGTTCTCTTGTTCCTTCGGGTGCTATTGCTAAGTGCAATGTCTCTCTTTTTTTAAACTCCTCAATTATTTGAAGCGTAATAGAGGCGCCCTTTTTTCTGTCTACTGGAATCCCTCCCATAGCTTTTATAATGGGTGCAAGAGGTCCTTTAAAGAGGCTTTGTTTTACCATTACATATGCAGTTCTGCCCATTGAACGGTAATATAAATAGGATATTATAAAATCCCAGCTAGAAGTGTGAGGTACCCCAAGAATTATGCATTTAGGCTCAGGCACAGGCGGTTCCATAACTTTCCAGCCTAGGATCCACAATAAAAACTTAGCAATGTATGTCATTATTTCTTTAATTGATTGAGCAAATATAGCCTTTTTCTACATTTAAGTGAAATAGCAATCGAGCGAAAAAAAAACTCTCTCAAAGCTTTTAAAAGCTTTGAGAGAGTTTTGGTTTAGGCACAGATAGTTACCAAAAACCACGGTGATGAATTTAAATGAATAAAGACATATTGGCTTGTTCGCTTCTCTCTAGATAGGTGGCTACTCCGGCAAAGTTTACACCATCCATTAGTTCTTCTTTTTTAACACCCATAACATCCATACTCATAGTACAAGCAATGAATTCAATTCCGTTTGCTTGTGCTTGATCTATAAGTGATTCTAAAGAGTCAATATTTTTTCTCTTCATTATTAATTTCATCATTGAACTTCCCATACCAAACATATTCATTTTTGATAATTTAAGTGCACTGGCATTTTTTGGTAACATTATTCCGAACATTGTTCCGAGAAAGTCTTTTTTAACCTTAACAGGATTGCGTCTCTTAATTATATTTAAACCCCAGAATGTAAAAAACATAGTCACTTTCTTACCCATAGATGCTGCCCCATTCGCTATGATAAATGATGCAAGAGCTTTATCCATATCGTCACTGAATACTACTATTGTTTTATTATCTCCAGCAATTATTCCACTGCTTGCATTCATTTGTAAAGAAGAAGATTGTTTTCCTTTTTCAATTTTAGCAGTAATTATACCTTTTCTGCTCTCTACAGATATTAGTTTGGCACCTACTATATTACACCAAGATGAAACATCTTTGCCAAAGGCTTGGTCTGTAGCTCTTATTTCTAGGCGTTCTCCCATCTCAATTTTATCATAGCTACTCTTGAGTTGCATGATAGGGCCGGGGCATTGTAGCCCTGTAGCATCTACCGATAGAACAGTTTCTTTATCTACATCTGTCAATAAATCGTTTGAGCCTATTTGTCCAGCAAAGAATTCTCCTACTGTACCAATCTCGTTTGCAATTGAGTAAGTTTTGTATCCGCCCGATAGATTATATATGTTTTCGAAACCATTTTGAGCCAGTATTCTATATGCTATATAACCTCTGAGGCCGGCTGCACAATAGATTATTATTCGTTTGTCTTTTGGTAGTTCAGAAAACCTGGTTCTAAGTGAGTCTACTGGAATATTAATAGATCCAGGGATAGATCCTAGTCTATGTTCGTCTTCGGTACTTACATTTAGTAGTATATCTTTTTTAGGATCGGCATTATATGCATCTCTCCAATAAACAATTTTCACTCTTCCTTTTAAGATATTGTCGGCCACAAATCCAGCCATGTTTACAGGGTCTTTTGCCGAGGAGAATGGAGGAGCATAGGCATGCTCAATTTCCATAAGATCATATATAGTTCCTCCGTTTTTTACAACCATTGCAAGCATCTCTATTCTTTTGTCTACGCCGTCGAATCCTACTGCTTGTGCTCCAAACAATTTTCCGTCTTTAGGCGAGAATAAGATTTTTATAGAGATTGGTAGTGCATTGGGGTAGTAGCCTGCATGTGAAGAGGAGTGGGTAAAAGATGCAATATAATCTATGCCATCTCTTTTAAGCCATTTTCCACTAGCTCCAGTAGATGCAACAGTAAGGTCAAATACTTTTGCTATACCTGTACCTATACTACCTTTATATTTAGATTTGTTTCCATAAACGATGTTGTCGGCAATAATTCTGCCTTGTTTGTTTGCTGGACCTGCTAGAGGGATTAGTGCTGGGATATTTAATACTGCATGTGTAACTTGGGCAGCATCTCCTAATGCATATATGTCTTCATTGGAGGTTTGCATAAATTCATTGGTTTTGATCCCTCCTGTTGTACCAATTTCTAGGCCTGCTTCACGTGCTAGCTTTGTCTCGGGGCGAACTCCTATACTCCAAATAACCATGTCGGTTTTGAGCGATGTTCCGCTTTTTAGAAAAACTTCTACTCCGTTTTCATAAGGAGCAAATTTTTTAACTGCATCGCTTAAATGTAGTGTAACTCCTTTGGTGCGGAGTTCTGATTGTACTATTGCTGCTGTAGAGTAGTCTAGATGGGCCATTACTTGATTGGCCATCTCTACTAGCTCTATTTTAATTCCAAGTTGGTGTAAGTTCTCGGCCATTTCTAATCCTATAAAGCCACCACCAACAACTACTGCTCGCTCAACTTTTTTTACCGTTACAAATCTTTTAATTTTATCGGTGT
>Ga0265294_10004912_pt1 | contig 16470 bp, 18 predicted proteins | sample MunlanPumphouse3_FD_192504 | JGI IMG/M metagenome (GOLD analysis project Ga0265294, IMG submission 192504) | Groundwater microbial communities from a municipal landfill in Southern Ontario, Canada - Pumphouse #3 | ecosystem: Environmental > Aquatic > Deep subsurface > Groundwater | place...
TGTCAGGGACTTTCTGTCAACATCTGCGAGGGCAGGCGTAGTTGTGAGCCCTTTTCCTCCCATAATTGACCCCAGACCCCGGATAAATACAGTGAAATCCTCATCCCTGTTGATTATGTTGTTGTCATCAATCCACCCGAAGATACCAAGGGGGGCAAGGAGTATGCCTACAAGAAGAACAATTACTCCAAAATTGACACCCAGCAACAGAAGAATCACCGAGGTGACTACGCATATTGGCAGAATTACACGTTCAAGACGCTCGATCATCTTCTGCTCATATGTACCACCATCAGGCAGATTGTGACATTTCTGGTCATCAGGAATGGCCTTGTACATAGTAATCAGGCCAAATGCAGATATAGCTCCTACAAGCAGGTATGATGTCCTCAGGGTGCCATCAATATCCTCAGGCGAATAGATCGCAATCGAGATCATTATAATAATACTGACAATGGTCGATGAGAGCATGAGGGCGATATAGGCATCACCCCACTTCTTAAGCATCTCTATACCCTGATCAAAGGTATTTCTGAAGACACTACGGGTTGTGGCGAGTTCAAGATGCAAAAATTCAGGATCCGGAACTCCAGACTCTATGGAATTGCCATACCTGTTAAAGAGACTGGCAAGTACCCTGTTGTGGACACGTTCTGCCACCATCCTGAGACCCTCGGCATAACTATAGTTCCACCGCTTGACAAAACACTCAACCCTCTTGACATACCTGGTGGTAATATACTCCTTTCTCTCTGCAGTGAATGCAAAGATCTCAGGCCTTGAGACAGATGCAGTGGTGATGGAGGCCATATAGGTGATCATAAAGAGGATATCTGTACCCATCCGCCTCTTCTCCTGAATATCACGGAAATAACCCCTGATACTTTCCAGAAGCCCGGCAAAGGGCAGATTCCCTCCAGTCTTCTCTTTCAGAGAATCAGCAAACTCTTCAAACATCTCACTCAGACCTCAATCTTCAGCAAACCTTGCTTCTTGATCTTAGCCATCATATGATAGAGATCCCAGAACCTTGTATATCCGGCTTTGTGCAGACGTTCAAGGATACGTGCACGCTTCTCAACCTCAAAGTAGATATCACTACGTCTGTTCTCAGGGATTCCAAGCAGAGTCGCGATCTTAGTCTCAAGGAGATAACTGCTGCCCCTGCCAGTGAACTCAAAGGTATCTGTTATAGGATCCCAGCCAAACATCTGCACAAATGAGAAACCCCCGGTATCAGGATCATAACCCACAAGTTCATTGACACTCAGCATGCGCCTCACTATATCGCCATCAGGGCGGCGCACAGCACTCTGGATAATAACAAGGTTCAGATTATCCACATGTGTCATAGGAATACTAATTGGCTCACTGCACAGACGCTGGATCAGTTTTTCGACAGATGCAGCATGGAAGGTGCTCATGACAGGGTGACCTGTCTGCATAGCACCGAAAGCGACAGCTCCCTCAGAACCACGTATCTCACCCACAAGGATCGTATTTGGACGCTGACGGAGTGCAGAACGCAGAAGATCAAACATGGTAATGTCACCACCCTGACCCTCCCCCTTTCCTTTACCCTTTGAAACCTCACGTGTCCAGTTGGCATGCGGAACTACCAGTTCTGGTGTATCCTCAATTGTCACAATCTTGTTCTCAGGTGCCAGGAAGGTGGTAATAGCATTCAGACTGGTTGTCTTGCCACTTGCTGTCTCACCACTCACAAAGAGTGACATACCAAACTCCAGACAGATCCAGAGATACGCGGCAGTCATATAATCAGTGGTTTTCCACTCGATCAGGTTAAGAATGCTCGCAGGCTCTTCACTGAATTTACGGATTGTAAAGTTACTTCCATTTTTGCTGATCTCAGTACCATACACAATGTTGATACGGGAACCATCAGGAAGAGTTGCATCCACAATTGGATCACGATAAGTAAGAGGGCGCCTGATCCTCTCTGCCATCTTGATGACAAAATCATCGATCTCCTCAGATCTCTTGAACTCGACAGCAGACTTGAGACCCCTGAAGATCTTGTGCTCAATGAATATGGGACCTACACCATCACAGGTAATATCCTCAATATAGGGATCTTCAAGAAATGGCTGCAGGACACCCATATTGATCTTGTCACGGATCATCATGTATTCCAGTGAACTGAATTCCTGAGGTGTGAGAATAATTCTGCCATCAGGCATCATTGGAGCATTGGAAGGGTTTTTTGATGACCCTTTGTTTAATGAGATATCACTGTTGAGGAAATCAGTAATCTTCTCCTTAATGTTCCTGTCTCTCTCTCCAGGGGACATGAGTAGTGCAAGATCATCACTACTTTTTTTTATGTATATGATCTCTCTGAGAACACGCTTGAGGACGATCTTACGCTCTTCTTCGGTTATAGGGTCCTCCTCAAGTTTGTCAATCAGATCAACCAGTCTACTTTCAATAATTGGATTGAGTCTGGCGACACTGTGGAGAAAAGAAGGCTCAATAGGGATGTAATAATTTCTGACATCCTCCATATCAGGGAAAATATGAACAAAGTTCATATCACCGGCAGGATATATTATATTTGGATTATCCATCCCTTTAAGATCTCTTTTCAGTTCTGAGAAGAATAAAGGAATACCATATGTGTTGACAGGAAATATCTGCAGATACTCCAGGAGATGAGGACTCTGTTTGACATACTCCCTGGCATTGGCCGGCAACATCCTGTAGAGGGCAGAAGATTCCAGATCATTATAATAATCTTCATCCTCATCCACAGGCTCGGGTTTGAAGGGAAGATTGATATTTGCACTGAGTGTACCCATCAGATGCCTCTCAGACCCTTGCCATTGATATTGGAATGATCTTCATGCCATATCCGGGATGAACCTCAAATGAAACAACATTGCCTGTTGTCTTTCTTGCACCCCGAACTTTGACCACCTCCATGACCATCACATACTTGTCACCTACAAGTGCCTTCTTCATGAAGAGATGTGCGTCACAGATAGATCTGATCCTTACAAGAGTGTCCTCCTCAAAGGCATAGGTGTGCAGTGTGATCATGATGGTCTTACCATGATCAACAAGATTCTTGCAATTTGTGAGGAAAGAGAGTATATCGGTCTTTGTTGCAGATTCTGTAAGCAGAGTCAGCGAATCTATTATAACTACCTCTGCCTTGCTCTGTTTCATGTGATTGATGATCCTCTCCATCATCCCCCGCATATCATCAGCTCCCCAGTCAAAATCAATGGTATGCATAGGGAACACACGCAGATATCCCCAGGCAAAGTAATCTGAGATATCAAGGCTCATCGATTTCATCTGTGACAGGAAACTCTTTGCAGTATTCTCAGAGGTATAGAGATCAACATTCAGGCTTGCTTTCATTGCACCCCAGATTATCTGCTGGGTCATAACGCTCTTACCTGTATCATTCTCACCCTCAATCAGGGTAAGTGATTCCATAGGGAGACCATCTGCGAGTTTCTTGTCGATCTCATTGTTTCCTGTTGAAAGGATGTTTCTGTCATCCCCCCCAATCAAATCGCCAAGGCCACCATTATCATTCTCATCCATTTAATTTACCTCACTAGATTACACATACCTTGAAGTTGAAACACCGTTCGCTGTTGTAACCTGCACCCAGAGCGGTCTGCTGGTGGTTTCAACCGAGATATTCATTACTTCTCCGGGATCCAGCTGACCTGCATGAATCAGATCCGGGGATATTCCTTCTTTTTCCCACTTGGGGATATATTCAGGTTCATAAGGACTTGAATTTGACACAATATAGACGTCAAAATGAGTGAAATCTGAGATGATTTCATCTCCGGTGTTCTCGATCAGCAGGTTAAGTACAGAGTCTCCGGCCCCCATATTAAGATCAGTTATATCAATGGATGTCTTCATTCTAATCTCCTGGATCTGAACTTTATCATCCAGAGCAGAGCCAACAATCTCAGCTGTGGTGAGAGTGGTTCCAACAAGGAAATACGCAACAATAACCAGGAGTATCAACGCGATTGCAGAACTAATCAACGCAGCACTGCCCATATTACCCACTCGGTGAAAAGATCTGTGATCTCATGATACCACTGGGAAGGACAATCTGGAAGTAGGCATCGCCCTCTGACTGAATTTTATTGCTCATCACCTCTATGAGAAGGGTCTCTGCAGGATCCCAGTATCCATCATCATCAGAGGTCGGGAGAATTGTATAACGCCACTCTCCATCATTAAGCGTTTCATTTTCCTCTTTCAGAACCGCCATTTCAAAATCACCCGGCTCTCCGATAAATATATCAGACCTGTTGAGATCCACATCTGCAATCCGGGCTGAACCAACATTCTTAATCCAGATCTTTGCATTAGGATTCTGGGCGCTGTTGGAGAAAGTATTGATTATCTTTATATCAGTCCTCAGATTCTGATCAGCAGTATGTGAGGAGGATGTAAAGGTATTGGTTGCAGAGTAGATGATAGGAAAGAAGGCGTTTACCAGAATAGCCGCAGCTAAGACGGCAGTTATAAGGAATATAGCTGTGGCAAAGGTCTCACTTGACATTCATCAGATCCTGTCCAGCATCTCGATCCAGTTTTCGCTGGAAGCCTTCGCTCTGGCATCCCTTTTGTCTGATCCTTCATCTCCTGAGGGTCTCTGCTCCATTAGCACCTCTATCATATCTCTGTCAAGTGATTTATCATCTGGTGAGAGAATACGGTTGAGAACATAAAGCTCAGAAACAAACTCATCAGAACTCATTTCATGAGATTCTCCAAGAGATTCTGGCATCAGGCGTGCGATTTCAGTTACCTGATCACAGGAGATCTCTGTAATATAGCCCATGGTCTTGTATGACTCTATCATGACTTCAAGACGGTCATGACCATATTTCCGAACCATCTCACTTGTCCATTCAAAGAGATGGTGAAGTTTCTGAAGACGAAGTTTCTCAGGCTTCTGAGGACGGACATTCTCCCCAAGCTCACCCAGACGATCCTGTATTGAGAGGAGGAGATCTCCATCAGATGATAACTGCCCAACTGCCTCATCAGATTTAAGTGATTCTGACAAAGGAACAGAACCATCAGGGATCTCTTCTGTTACAGGAACCTCTGCTTCGCCAGTCTCTGCCTCTGAGGTCGAAAGATTATCATAAGCACCAGATGGCGTCACGACAAGGAATGGATTTTCCATCTCATTCATTCGCTCACGTATGTCTATGAGAAGTTTTTTAACCGATTTTTTGAGGAGGTCAACCTCATCCTGAAGATTCTGCATTTTCACTTCAGGATCATCAGCAGAGGCCGTGCTGATAATGTGATCCACCTGCGACTGGTTGACTACCATGACAACATATTATTTTAAACTGACATTATAAATATGTTTGCCATATTAAAAGTTTATATTAAAAGCTTTTCATCAGCTATATATATACCCTGCCATGCAGCGAGTAACAATTGAGCAGGCAACAGAAATATACAGTGACTTTTATCAAACCAGACTTCAGCACCTGCATGATCCACACACACCCCAATATTACAGAGGGAATTTCAACCCAGAGATATTAGATCTTACGACAAACAATAATTGGTCTTTGCAACAGATAGATCTTGTGGTTTATTGTAACCTCACAAGTTCAGATTTTTAATAAAAAAATAAGAGATTTTCAGCTCAGTAAAGAGCATTCACCCTGTCAATCTTGGCTGGTGCAGAACGCTTGATTGCATAGGAAGTACCTACGGCAGGGCGGATCTCAAGATTGAACTTCTCATTTGCACTCAGGAGGTTGTCAGAAGGCAGGTTTACGCTAATGGTAAACTGTTCCTGGTTCTCAAGAAGTGCATCATACTTACCGCCTGTTGGGTTGTCAATCTTGCTTACGGTCCAGTTTCCGAAACCAAGTGTTGCACCATCTGCAAGAATGACATTACTGGTGTCATCAGCAAGCTGGCAGTCAAGTGAGTCGATAGCTTTTGGTGTGCTCCAGGTCATGGTCACAGTGTTGAAATCAACAGGCGAACCACCTGCAGTCAGACCGACCGTGAAACGGATATCTGTAACATTGTTCACTCCAAGGCCTGTCGTGGTGCCATTGTTGGTGCCATACACATCTCCCAGCACTTCAACACTGGAACTTGCCTGTGCAACACTGGTATAAATTACCTCTTCACTCTTCTGTGTGGTGTAGAAACCTGCACCCAGCACTACGTATGAGAATACAGCTGCGACTACCACGAAGGCAATGAGAACAATTGCTGCTTCAAGTCCAGTAAATGCGTTTTCATTGTCAGATATGATCTTCATATCAATACCTCTCCGGAATTAAACATTATTTACATCACATGATAAAATAAACTTTTCTAAAACTGATTGATTTGATGATCGATAACACCCAATCCATATTTAGTAATATTCCACAATATACCCATGAAGATATACACTATGGCATTACAAAACGGTCAATCGCTCCATTTACAAAAAACAATCAGCCAGCACGATACAAAAAAAAGATTAGTAGAGAGTGTTCACTGCATCGATCTTGGCTGGCGCCGAACGCTTGATTGCATAGGATGTACCTACAGCAGGGCGGATCTCAAGACTGAACTTCTCATTTGCACTCAGGAGATTCTCGGAAGGCAGGTTTACGCGAATGGTAAACTGTTCCTGGTTCTCGAGCAGTGCATCATACTTATTCCCTGTTGGATTGTCAATCTCGCTTACGGTCCAGTTTCCGAAACCAAGGTCTTTGTAACCAGTTTCTTCCTTACCTGGAATGATGACATTGCTGATGCTGTTATTCAGCTGGCAGTCAAGTGAGTTGATAGCTTTTGGTGTGCTCCAGGTCATGGTCACTGTGTTGAAATCAACAGGTGATCCACCTGCAGTCAGACCAACTGTGAAACGGATATCTGTGACATTGTTCACTCCAAGGCCTGTTGTGGTGCCATTGTTGGTACCATACACATCTCCCAGCACTTCAACACTGGAACTTGCCTGTGCAACACTGGTATAGATAACTTCCTGACTCTTCTGTGTGGTGTAGAAACCGGCTCCCAATACTACGTATGAGAAAACGGCTGCAACCACAACAAAAGCGATGAGCACGATAGCGGCTTCAAGACCGGTAAAGGCTTCTTCTTTGTTCATGAAATTGCGCATATTAAATGCCTCCATAATTGAAAGAAGACTGGATATAATCCGTCTTCTGTCATCAGATATTGATATCACACCCATAATAAAGATTTCTAATTAGATTTAATATTCATAATTTGTTTGATATAGGTTCCACTACAATTCTGGCAAAAGGCGCACAGGAGGATAAACCATTTAGCGTGCAATAATGATATGCAATGTGGAATGACAGTATATGTAATCTTCATTTTTGAAAATATCCCCAAAAGTCACGAATCTTCTGAAAAACATACTTAATGAGAAATGACAGAGCACCACAATAATTAAAATATGGCATAATTACAATGTACAGTATATGAAAAAGCAGGACATTACAGTCTTTGTCATAGGAATCGTAATTGTATTGATACTTGCAATGGTTGTAAAACCAGCAATTACAGGAGAAGAGGTAAAATTCCTACCTGATCAATACAATACCTCTGAATCCCCAGAACCCCTCCCCATCCCCCCACCAACAATACCTCAGACGCCCATTCCAACACCAACCCCTATATGGGACGGAGAGACAAAGTTGATGGATTACGTGGATCCCTCAACATATAATGTGCTCCCTGAAGAAAACCAGCACTATGGACTGGGACTGATAGACAATGCATCTTTAAAGGGAAAAGATGATATGAAAACCTATGCCCTGATCACAGGACAATGGGGCGGCACCACACAGATCATAAATGTACCATTCCCATACTGGGAACTTGAGATAAACATCAACAAAATGGTTGAGGAATCTGGCAACGCCGCGATCAATGTTCAGATCATGAATGCCGACGATCCAAACCCAATGGTCTCAATATTTAACTCACATATTGAAGGAGGGGCATCTCCCTGGACTGAAAAGATGCGACAGGGTGCAGGCAATTATTACTTCATAATTAATGGAAATATGCTGGATTCATACGCAGTCAAGATAAATGTCCCTGTAAAATATCTTAAGACCCAAAAATAAACTCCAGATTTCATTTTTTTCATCACCCACATTCAGAGATATAAATCATTCCTGAATTGATTATCAGGATATGAGAGATAATCCATTTTTAGAAAATTTGGCTCTGTAGAAATCCTATTAATGAGTATTATGGGGGCAAAATGCCCTTCTTGTAAGAGCTTAGTATATTCAGAAATTTTGAGATCCCCACTTGTAGGCAGAGGGTACCGTGTCAAATCAAAGATTTAACCAGACCCCGGTCTCATGAGAGAGTGGGGTGCAATCCCCCGGCCAGAGCATCTATACAGAGTTGATAACCAGGTTTTGCAGAGCAAGGGTATCTCCCAGTGCCAAAGGTGCGATTCAGAACCTTATCAGGGCCATAAACAGAAACCATCGGCAAAAATAAACTGCTCAAAAAAAATAGTTTGATTCAGAACATCTACAATCCAGGATGTTCTGAGCACCAGTGAGCGGCAATGAAGTCACGAATTATACGTGCCGCCACCGCAGCAGTCTGACCAGAGTCATTTGGGCAGACCTCAACATAATCAAAGCCCACAGCAGCCGGGGCAAAAGCCCTGACCACGTCGCGGACATCCAGAGGTGTGAGGCCAAATGGCTCAGGGGTGCCAAGACCGGGAGTAAGGCAGCAGTCGATACCATCAGCGTCGACCGAGAGATAGAGACTCCTGTCACCAACAGAGGTTCTGATCTCGTCAATCACCTTGTCTATACCCAGCCTGCGAACATCCTCAGCAGAGTAGAGATGAAGATCCTTCGCAAGCTCATATTCCTCCTTTGTACCACTGCGTGCGCCGATGATATATACATCCTCGACCCCGCAGTCCATTACACGGCGGGTGGCACAGGCATGACTGTCTGAAGTTCCGCCATACTCATCTCTGAGGTCAAGGTGAGCATCGCAGACCAGATAACATGCAGGTTTGAGAACCTTCACAGCCCCCGGAGTCACCGAATGCTCACCCCCGATCATGATCGGAAGCTTGCCGTCCCTGTGGAATTCATGCACAGCAAGTTCCACCTGCTCCACCACATCGTCAGGCAGTGAGAAAGGCTCAATATCCCCGAGATCAGCGACAGGCACATCAAGAAGATCCAGATCAAAATCAGGCAGATATGATTCAAAATTGTATGATACATCACGGATAGCCCGCGGCCCCAGCCGGGTTCCGGGCATGTACGAGACGGTTCCATCATATGGCACGCCATAGATCACATACCTGGCGTCTGCATAAGGGTTATCAGCGTCAGCAAAAAGTTGTTGGGTAAAATATTGCATACAAGCCTTAGTTGATCTTACGCTTACCCATTGATCTTGCGCTTACTCATTGAGGAGATATATGGAACTTCCTTACCTGCCTCAAGCTGAGCAACCTGATCTTCAGACACATCAAGTTCAAACATATCAAAGTCCTTGACATCCATAAACTGCACAGTTGTTCCGGCAATTGAGATGACCTGAGCACTCCTGCGCTCGACAAGTGGCACATAGACCTTGGCAGAGACAGGCTGCACAATCGAACGCTTCATTCCATCAAAGATACCGACGACATCAATACGTGCCTTTGCAGCACCGTGCTTTCCGGGCTTGGAGGTGGCTATTGAGAGAATCTTGCATGGTTCACCATCAACAACCATATAGCGGCCTTCTTTTAGTTTTCCGATTTCGGTCTGTTCTTTCATGATTAATCAAACCCCTACTAAGATATCTCAACTCTCTTAAATAAATACAGCGTAAAGGCCTGTGGAAGATCGAAGGCATATGAATTTCATTCATTCGTGTGAAGAGATGGCATCAGCCGTGGAAGAGTCAGTTTCAGACCTCATCGGAAAACCAGAAGGTGGGGAAAATACCGGGATGGGGGCAGACGGCACCCCCACAAAGAAGATCGACAGAGTCGCTGAGGACTGTATAATAGAATACCTCTCCTCCTCAGACCTGTGCGGAACACTCATCAGTGAGGAGCTTGGAAAAGCGCAGATCGGAGATGGTGAAGGCACAATCTTTCTGGATCCAATCGACGGCACACACAATGCTGTAGCCGGCATTCCATTCTATGCCCTCTCTGTTGCCCTGGCAGAGGACGGGATAGTACAGGAAGGATACGTAAAAGACCTGGCTCATAATGAGACATTCACCGCAATAAAAGGAAAAGGCGCATATCTCAACGGGGCACCAACCCATGTCTCTTCAACCAGTCTCCTCAAGGAGAGTGCAATGAGTGTCTACGGCCAGAAATTCAACCCCGAGACCATTGTCTCCCTTGGTGAGAAACTCAGACGATGGAGACTGCTTGGAGCATCGGCCATTGAACTAAGTTATATAGGATGCGGACGTCTCGAAGGTTTTATAGACGTACGCGGAACACTACGTGTAACTGATGCCGCCGCCGGAATGCTGATATGCGAGGAAGGGGGAGGGATGGTTACTGATCATCAGGGAAATCCAATCACCTTCCCTGAAGAGGTTACGGCCGGAAGGAGTCTGGTTGCGACAAATGGCGTAATCCATCAGAAAGTAATCGAATATCTGCGGTGAATAAAATGAAGATTGCAATGGTTTCACGTCTTGATGAGCAAAGGGCGCTGGACTGCACCAGAGAACTCATTCAATTTCTGAGAAATGAAGGATATGAGGTCATACTGGAGAAGGGGACAGCACAGGCTCTTGGTAAAGAGGGAGTCCCCTTCTCAGAATTGTCAGGTGACATTGCAGTCGTTGTGGGAGGCGACGGCTCTGTTCTGCTGACCGTGCAGAGGCTGAAGAAACAGATTCCAATCCTTGGCGTCAATCAGGGCAAGGTTGGGTTCCTGACAGAACTTGAGCCTGAAGAGGCCCATGCATTCTTCAGGCAGATCAGAACAGAGGGTTTCAGGGTTGAGAAGAGGATGCGCATCTCCCTGAATGCAGATGGTTTATACCTCGGTGAGGCACTCAATGAGGCTGTGGTTGTCACCTCACGCCCTGCCAAGATGCTCCACTTCTCAATCATCATCGATGGCATCACAGCAGAGAGATTCAGGGCAGATGGTACGATCATCGCAACGCCCACAGGTTCCACGGCATATGCAATGAGTGGTGGCGGGCCGATCGTCGACCCGCGCATTGAGGGCATCCTCCTGGTACCCCTTGCTCCCTATCTCCTGTCCTCCCGCCCGCACCTCATCTCATCAGACAGGAGCCTCAGGATCATGCTTGAGAGTGACAAACCAGCACGCCTCGTACTGGACGGCCAGCATACCTGTGAACTGCAGAACGGAACCATACTTGAGATCACAAAATCAACGGAGCCAGCGCAGTTCGTTGACGTTGGCAAGAGTTTCTTTGTAAAGGTAGACAAAAAACTCAGGCGTCTGTGAACAGCAGATGGCAGACAGCAACCAGGTATGTAAGGTAGGATAGTATTTTCTAAGGATACAACAATGACATCTAACTGGTTATGAGCGGGAATTTCCCATTCAGACCTGATTACAACAGGAGTGAATAAGATGGTTGACGAGATGAGGGCGTCTCTGCCGTACGCGGAGATCGCAAAGACACTTAAGGAATATCTGGGGCTGGAAGGATCACCAGTTGCAATAAAACTGGTGAAATCAGAGGACGGCATCCCGGAGGGCATATCAGAGATTGATGAGAAGACACGCCACTGCCAGATGGTCAATATTGCACGCAGAGAGGGTAAGATCTTCTATGCCACCTCTGAGAAGCATATGTGCATGGGAGGCGCCTGGGCACTCGGGCTTAAGGAACTCACACCAAGCCTGAAATCAGGCGAATTTTACTACAAACTGGGCAAATTTGAGAGCTGGGCAGCCTGCATGCGTACAATCGACCAGGTGCCGCATGTCCATGCACCTGCTGGCACTGATGCACCCACATATGCGACAGTCTATGCACCCCTGGAGAGCACACCCTTTGATCCACATGTTGTGGTGATTGTTGCGCAGCCAAGGATGATGCTCAAACTGGCACAGGCAATCCTCTACAGACTCGGCGGAAGGCTGGAGTCCTCAATGTCAGGCATTCAGTCAGTCTGCGCTGACGCCGTTGCACAGCCATATATGACAGGCAAGGTCAACTTCTCAATGGGATGCGATGGATCACGCAAATTCTCAGGCATCCCTGATGAGGAGATGGTAATGGGCATACCTGCCGAGATCCTGCCGGAGATCGCAGAGGCCCTGAAAGTTGTCACCGGAGCACCAGGCTCCGTATAAACACACATTTTTTCCTCAGGTCATCCTGAATAAGGTCCTGATATAATCCTGTTCTTCCAGAGAAGAATGGTAAAAGACTTATCATTTTTGCAGTGTAATACAGTGCAGGTGTTTTTTCTTGCAGGTGTCAATGAAACTTGAGATCAAGGATATGCCAGGTCAACTGGTTGCAGCCCTCAGGCCCATATCTGATGTTGGAGGAAATATAATAGCTGTGATACATCAGCATGAATCTGCCACCGTGCGCACAGGCACCCTTGGCGTCCAGATTGTGCTCGAAATCTCTGAAAGCGGCCTTTCAGAACTGATAAGACTGCTGAAAGCAGGGGGTGTGACTATCCTCCGCATTGGTGAAGAGAGGATGCTGATACGCCGTTCATTCATCCTGATCGGGCACCTTATGCATACTGATCTCTCAGATACTGTCGACAGGATAGACTCTACAGGGTTTGCTGAGGTTGCAGAACTCACAATGATGATGCCGGCAATCAATGAGCCTACCTCTGCAAAGATGATAATCAAATCTGAGAGTATGGAAGGTCTTTTGAAGGCGCTGGAGATCCTGCGTAAGACCGCAGATCAGAAAGAAATCCTGATCATCGAACCACTGGAGGAGAAACAATGAAGATCGCAATGATTGGCTTTGGTTCTGTAGGGAGAGGGATCGCAGAATGTATCGCAGAAAAAGGGCTGGATATTGAGATCACTGGAATCGCAGACTCAAGAAGCGGTGTCATCAGCAAGACTGGGATCGATATCAGGAGTGTGCTCACTAAAAAGCAGGAGACTGGCCTCTGCGGCGAAGAGGGAATCACTCCCGAGGATATTCTTGAAAGGGCAGAGTATGATGTCCTGGTAGAGGTCACCCCAACAGATGCAGTCACAGGAGAGCCTGCCTGTACCAATATACAGAGGGCACTCGAGAAGGGAGCACATGTTGTTACCTCCAACAAAGGCCCAATAGCACTTAAATTCAGTGAACTGATGAGAATTGCCGAGGAAAATGGCGTGCAGCTCAGGTATGAGGCAACTGTCTGCGGGGCAATACCACTCATGCACACCCTCAGGCAGGGGCTTGCAGGTAACACCATACAGAAACTCTATGGTGTATTCAATGGCACCTGCAACTATATCCTCACACGGATGGCAGACGAGGGCCTGACATATCAGCAGGCACTTCTTGAGGCACGTGAGATGGGTTATGCAGAGGCAGACCCCACATATGATGTCCAGGGGATCGATGCTGCCATCAAACTTGTAATTCTTGCAAACGCTGTCTGGGGCCTCAACAAGACACTCGATGACGTTGACAGGACAGGCATCGATCTCCTGACCTCAGATGCACTGGCACTGGCGGAGCGTGAAGAACACACGATCAGGCTTATCGGCGAGATTCTGCCAGATGAAGGAGTTCTGAGGGTCTCCCCCAGGATTCTCAACAAGAATCACCCGGTTGTTGTGAGAGGCACTCTGAATGCTGTTATGATAGAGACAGATATGGCAGGCGAGATCACGCTTATCGGGAAGGGTGCAGGCTCACGTGAGACAGCCAGCGCCATCATCTCAGACCTCCTCTTTATCAGGGATTTCCATGCCGGGCGTTCTTGAAAAAAGACGAGAATATCTCCGGCTGATGAGGAAGATGACCCTTGAAAAAGGTCATTTTACTATTCAGGATATAGCAGTTGCCACAGGATCGCCCAGAAGCACAGTGCAGGACTGGGTAAACAGGCTTGTGAAGGAGAAGTGTGTGGTGATCAAGGAGGAGAAGCGTGGGCGGGCACCAGCACGTTATATCTCAGGCAGTGCTGTCCTCTCCAGTGCCTGCCACAGGATCTTTACGACCACTGACGATGATATGGTCGCCATATACCATGAGTGCAGAAGCAGGGGCTGTGCCGCCTTCTGCGCCTATCATCACACACTTGCAGAGGGTGCACTCAGAAAGACAGACAGGGACGGCACCCTGCTCCTTGAATATGCATCTCTTGGATTTCAGGACGCCCATATAGGGCTCATGCCATCAGCCGCCGTGGGTGTGCTTGGAGTGCGGCGTGAAGACGGGCATATTGTCCAGACAATAAGGTGTATTGGCGGGCCTGCCTACTCACTGACAGATATGATGGGGATGGCAGAGGGCGTCTGTGATATCCAGTTAAAGAGGAAAGGACAGCTCGTGGAGGGTGAGGTGAAAACAATGGCACTCACTCACCTTATTATCGGGGTCGATGACACTGACACAGAGGAGGGGGGTGCAACCTTTGCCCTCGCCCTTGGTCTTCTCCAGTATATGGGCAAACTGGACGGAGTTATTCCTATTGGTCATTCTGTTGCCATGCTCTACCCACACATCAGGGAATGCACAGCAGGCAACTCATGCAGTTTTATCGAACTTGCAGTCCTGCCTGCCATCGTTAAACAGGTTATGATAATTGCAACAAGGTTTGTGGCAGACGAATCTCTCTCACCAGACTGGGGTGTCGCGATAAAGGAGGGATTCATAATTCCTTCAGGACTCCGGTCATTTGCCAGAGATGCCAGGGCAGGTGAAATCGGTGAGAGCCTGGCAAGAAAAACTGCAGGAAAATATGGAGTAATGATCGAAGGCGGACGGGGCATCACAGGCGCCCTTGCCGCTGTAGCCCTCAGGGGTGAGAGCACTGATGTGCTTCTCAACCCAACAGAGCCACTCAGTATCTGAAGGCTACATTGAAGATCATAGATTCTGCTTCAAAGAACTTTCTGCAGAATTTTGCCATAATGCTGGGTGGATATTCTTTACAGCTGAATATATCGAGGTACGCCGCATTTGTCTCATTTGCGAAGTGCCCTGATATCAGAGAGGTCTCGATGAGCTGTGTCATTGAGTAGCCTGCCACGCGTCCATCCTCACCAAAGTGAACGACCTGGGTCTCCCCAAACCTTTTCATATCAATCAGATCACAGAGCTCGATAACAAACCGTCTGATCATATCAGCATCACGGATTGTCGCAGGGTTGCAGCCTTTGAGGTCAACACTCGTATAAAGGCCCCATGCATCTCCCGTCTGAAATTCCCCAACAATTGAGTTGTCATCAATCAATTCAGCCATAGAATGGCCCCCGGTTTCTGTCTGATGGACTGTTTCCATTTAAATTTAAGGTGTATATTTGAGATTTAATAGTATGTAATGAGGAAACAAATGCAGAATATAATATCAAATACCAGCGATATATCTACAGGGATCACAAATATAAAAAGAGGATGAAATATGGGCAGAAAGTTCATTTACACAATTCTGGCGCTTCTGGCAGTTTCATGCATTCTGATCTCAGGATGTACACAGAATGGCGACTCAGACAAGAGCGCAGAGATTGCAAAAGACGGGGACACAGTGTTTGTCAACTATACAGGCACCCTAGATAATGGCTCTGTATTTGACTCGTCAACGGCGCACAACACACCATTTGAGTTTACCATTGGTTCAGGAAAGGCTATTCCAGGCTTTGACAAAGGGGTCATTGGCATGGAGGTAGGGGAGAAGAAGACCATCCATATCCCGGTAGAAGATGCATATGGGCCGCACTCTGATGAACTGGTGATGACAGTCGGACGTGAGAGGTTCGACGAGAACACTACACTTGAGGAGGGCATGTTCATATCAATATCCACACCCGACGGCAGACAGTATCCTGCGACAATCACCAGTCTCACAGATTCAAATGTAACAATAGATGCCAACCACCCCCAGGCTGGAAAAGACCTCAACTTTGAACTGGAACTTGTTGCCATCAGGTGACAACTTCTTTTTTTGAATTCTGCGCGGCAGAGTGAATTCTCCATATAATCCCCGGAATCCTGGATCCTGAACCAGATGATCTCATATAATGCTGATCACAGACCTGCATCAGACACTAATTATAGTCGAAAACCATACTTTTAGTAAAAAGTCTGGTTTTCTTCATTACAGTTACGAACATATTTTCAAAAATAACCAAAGAAAATCGCTCCCCGCGATTTCCATTGGTTAAAAATGTGAGGTTCGTAACTATATATACAACATCAGTCTGCAATACTAGAGAATAAATTACCTCACCTACCAGATGAGTCGGATGACCAGAACAAAAG
>Ga0265294_10004916_pt1 | contig 16456 bp, 14 predicted proteins | sample MunlanPumphouse3_FD_192504 | JGI IMG/M metagenome (GOLD analysis project Ga0265294, IMG submission 192504) | Groundwater microbial communities from a municipal landfill in Southern Ontario, Canada - Pumphouse #3 | ecosystem: Environmental > Aquatic > Deep subsurface > Groundwater | place...
GAGTACTCCTTGGTAGCAATACTCTTTATACATTTTCCAATACTCTTTGGTTCTTTGAAAGATGTAATGATAATAGATAACATATCCGATTATACATACTTAAGAAAAATATGGGAACAACTACTCTTCAGTAGGCGTCTTGCTATCAGTACCTTCTCCTTCCGTTGTATCTCCCTCTTGCTCACCTTCTGTCTCCTCTCCTTCCTCTGCCTCCTCGCCTTCTTCATCTTTTGCTTCCTCTTCTTCAACAACCTCAACCTTTTGGAGTTGTGTAATAGTTGCAATAGGCATAGCTTCATCTCCTTCATGTACTAATTCTAATCCTTTAGGGAGCTCTATATCTTCCATACTAATTGTTTGTCCAGGATGATCTAAGTGGCTTACATCTATTACTATTTCCGCAATAAGATCTTCAAGTTTGCCTCTTACTTTAACAGAATCAGAAACCTGTATGAGGATACCAAGATTATTTTTAACTGCTGGAGATACTCCCTTTAAAGTAAACGGTAAGGTAAAATCCATTACTACCTTAGGATCTATTTCGAAAAAGGAGACATGTAAAAGTTCTGTTGTTTTTGGGTTAATATCGAAATCTTTAATAATAGCTTTGCTATCTTTTCCTTCAATCTCGACATCCAGTATGGTGGTAGGAGTCGCAACCCTATAAAGCTGTATAGCGATGCCTTTTTCCAATGAAAGATTAGTGCTATCGCCCTTAGAGTTATATATTACAGCTGGTATGAGATCTTTTTCTCTCATCTGCTTAATCTTCTTACCAGTAAGCTCTCTCTTTTGTAATTTAATTTTTTCCATAACGGATGAAGTATAGCAAAGAAAGGATAATTTGGCAATAATTCGAAGCTATTATCTTGACGTTTAGCAAATACTCGCATATACTTTAGCAGATAATATAAACCCTTGCTAATGTGCAAATCACTCAAAGACAGAAAGAAGTATTAATGGCAATCATAAAGGAATTTATGGAGAATGCTGATGAAGTAGGATCTGTAACGCTTCTTGAGAAGTATAATTTCGATGTAAGCTCTGCAACGATTAGAAATGAAATGGTTCATCTAATGGACGAGGGTCTATTAGAAAAAAGTCATGTTTCTTCTGGTAGATTCCCTACAGACCAAGCTATTAGAATGTATGTTAAGCAGCAGCTAGATGAGTCTCAAAGCAATCCTCTTCTTAGTGTAGAGATTAGCCAAGGGATATTTAGAGAGAGATTTAACAAGGATTTAGTTACAAACTCTGTATTAAATCTCTTGTCGGAAAACACAGGTTCTATAGCCTTTGTAGTTTTAGATCGGATATTAAGATATTGGGGACTCTCAAACATTTTAAAATATGAAGAAATTAACAATGAGAAGACCCTAAGAAGCCTGATTAATATTATAGAGGACCCTGTATTCTTAACTAACCTTTGTCAAAAATATGGAGGAGATAAGGTATCATTGCTAATAGGGGAGGAATCCGGGATTGAGGATTTAGAGGACTGTTCAATAGCCTTCATTAAAACACCATTCTGGGAAACAAAAGAGGCATATGTAGGAGTTTTAGGGGCAAAAAGAATGGATTACAACAAAGTCGTTATAGCACTAAAGGAAATTAGGAATTCATTACAATCATCTATGCATGGTTGGAGTTAACTAGTTGACAAATCCAATTTGAAATCATATACTTTAGCACTTGACTGTTAAGTTTGCTAGGAAAAGAATGAAAGGGAATAATAAGGAAGATAAAAAAACAAAAAACTTCGAGTTACAGATTCAAGAGCTTGCTAATACGATAGATGCACTTGAGGATGAGAAGTTGGAAATCTCTAATCAACTAAAAAGAGCTTTAGCTGACTATCAAAATTTGGAGAAGAATACAGAAAAATTCCTAAGGTTGAGATTTCTACAGGTTAAGAAGAATTTAGTAGAAGATATACTTCCAATAACTGATTCTTTAACAATAGCGATAGAAAGTAAAAAAGCTTTAGAATTAGATGAAAAAACTTCAGCATGGGTTGATGGAGTATCCGCAAGTATAGAGAATTTAGAAAAAGTGCTTGCAGATATGGGATTAACCAAATTTATACCTAAAAAAGGTGACAAATTTGATCCTGAAGTACATGAAGCGATTACAGTAGTAGATAAAGGTAAGAAAGATCACATCTTTGATACCATACAACCTGGCTATAAACTAGATGATATCCTTATCCGCCCAGCCAGAGTTGCGGTTTCCAAATAGTTAATTTTTAATAAAGGTTTTTAAAATGAGTAAGATAATAGGAATAGACTTAGGTACAACTAACTCCGCTATGGCATATATGTCAGGAGGTAAACCCAACATTATTTCGAATGTACAGGGAGGGAGACTTACTCCTTCTGTTGTCGCCCAAAATGATAAAGGCGAAGTAATTGTTGGTCAACCAGCTAAGAATCAAGCAATTACAAATCCGGAAGGTACAATTTACTCTGTTAAGAGGTTAATAGGTAGACCTTGGGATGATCCTGAGGTACAAAAAGATAAAGAATTACTACCCTTTGAGATGAGGAAGTCTAAAACAGATGGTGTTGAGGTAAAAATGGATGACAAATGGTACAGTCCTCAAGAAATTTCTGCGAAGATATTAGCTAAGCTTAAAGAAGATGCAGAAGATTTTCTAGGAGAGAAAATTAATGAGGCAGTTATTACAGTACCTGCTTATTTCGACGATTCTCAAAGACAGGCAACAAAAGATGCAGGTAAAATTGCAGGCTTCGATGTTAAGAGGATTGTCAATGAACCTACTGCTGCAGCTCTGGCATATGGATTGGAAAGCAACAAGGATGAAAAAATCGCGGTTTTTGATTTGGGGGGTGGTACATTTGATATCTCTATATTAGAAATTGGAGATGGAGTGTTTGAGGTGCTCTCGACCAATGGGGATACACATCTTGGAGGTGACGATTTTGACCAGATTATTATAGATTATATTGCTAAAGAGTTTGAAAAGGAGCAAGGCATTAATATTAAGGAAGATAGAACAGCACTGCAAAGACTTAAAGAGGCCTCTGAGAAGGCAAAGATAGAATTATCAAACTCTGAGAAAACAGAAATAAATATTCCATATATCACAGCAGATGATAAAGGGCCAAAGCACTTAAAGGTTGGATTAACAAGAGCTGATTTAGAGAAACTAACTTCCAGTTTGATTGATGAGACTATAGAGCCAACTAAGAAAGCTCTAAAAGATGCGAAACTTAAAGTTGAGGATATAGATCAGGTACTTTTAGTCGGTGGTATGACTAGAATGCCAGCTGTCCAGAAAAAGGTAAAAGAGTTTTTCGGCAAAGAACCTAATAAAACTGTAAATCCTGATGAAGTAGTAGCTGTAGGAGCTGCTATACAGGCAGGTGTGCTAGGAGGCGATGTAAAAGATATCACACTACTAGATGTAACGCCTTTATCACTTGGACTTGAGACTTTAGGTGGCGTTATGACAAAACTTATAGATAGAAATACTACTATACCTGTAGAGAAAAAACAGATTTTCTCAACTGCAGCTGATAATCAGCCAGGAGTAGAGATTCATATCTTGCAGGGTGAGCGTGAGATGGCGGCAGATAACAAAACTCTAGGAAAGTTTATTTTGGATGGTATTCCACCAGCCCCAAGAGGGATTCCTCAGATTGAAGTTAGTTTTGCTATTGATGCTAACGGTATTCTAAATGTTAGTGCAAAGGATATGGCAACTAGTAAGAAGCAAGATATAACTATTACTGCATCAACTAGTCTTAAAGATGATGAGATCGAAGAAATGGTCGAAGAAGCAGCAAAACATGCAGAAGAAGATAAGAAGAAAAGAGAGAGAATAGAAAAGAAGAATGATGCAGATACACTATGCTTTACTGTAGAGAAACTGTTAGATGAACAGAAGGGCAAGATAGATAAGGAAGATGCAGAGGATCTAGGAAAGGATGTTAAGGAACTAAAAGAACTTATATCAAAGGATGACTTTGACGAGAAGAAGGTAGAGGAAAAGACAGAAGAGCTAAATAAGAAAATGCAGGAAGTTAGTAAAAAGATGTACGAAAAAGCTTCAAAAGAGAGTAAGGAAGAAGATGAGAAAGAGGACAAAAAAGATAAAAAAGACAAAAAAGATGAGGAAAATGTAAAAGAGGGAGAAGTCGTAGACGAAGATTAGTACTCTGGTAGCAAACTACTGTTTGTGATAGCATTTAGTTATATGCTTAACTTGTTGTATTAACTGTCTATGTCACTAAAATCTGAGCAGAATATCAGTACAGTGGTTGCTTCTATTCAGAAGATCTTGTTATATGTTTTTATAGCTATACTACCGATATCGATTCTGCCTTTCCCGTGGGATTTAACGGAGAAGGGTATGTCTATAGTAGTGCTCTTTTTTACCGTGCTTATTGCAGGTCTAGAAATTATCAAGACTATCTGGTCTGGGAAGATATCGTTTGTTAAAAGAGGCATTGATTTAATAATATTCTCATTATTTATATCAGCAGTCCTGACTACAATATTTTCCCAGGATAGCAATCTTAGTCTGTTTGGTTACAACTATAGATTAAGTGCGGGCTTTTTGAGTATTGGATCTATATTCCTCCTCACATTTATCGCTCGGGATTTCATCTCCACCAAGAAAGATTTACTTAATGTTTTCAACGCATTCTTTGTAGGCAGTATATTGGCCTCTTTTCTTAGCATAATATCTCTATTCGGGGGAAATATTTTTAATATTATCCCTAAAATAGGGACTCCAAACATGGAAGGTTTCCCAACATTAGGATCTCCAGTTGCATTAGCTATCTATAATTCTGTCTCTATTTTCTTAGCATATATCTCGCTTGGTATGTATAAAAATGATAACGAGCAGATGGATGCCAGTTGGTTTGCGGTATTAACAATATTTGTAAATATTATATCTCTGACGCTATTTTCTGCAAACGAAAAGGTCTTCCTTATAGGCATGGTTTTCATCACTCTATGGATGCTTGTCCTTGCAGTAATTTTCTTAAAGAAGAGAAGAAATAATCTTAAAGAGAAACTAAAACAGGCAGTTGTTCCATTAATCATACTATTAGCAATAATTCTTATCCAAATAGGTCCGATTAAAAGCTTGATTTTTGGTGAAACCGAAGTAATTACCTCTCTTAACCTTTCAGTGGACGCAAGTTGGCAAGTTGTATCAAAGTCCTTAATGCGCTCATTGAAAAATGGGATATTCGGATTAGGGTTAGACAGTTTCGGAGTAATTTTTACAGAATTTAAACCGGTGGAATTAATTAATATAGAGCTTACTACCGGATTCAATGAGATCTTTACCTCTCTATCTAACGGTGGATTTTTATGGTTGGTAATTTGGTTACTACTAGGTTGGTATATATTGAAAGACTTAATAACAGATATCAGAAATTATGATCAAAAGGATAAGAGTGTTATTCTTTTTGACACGCTTTTACTCTTTATATACCTAACCTCCTTTTTAACCTCATATACTGTAGCATTGCGCTTCCTTTTCTTCCTCATGCTATCTAGTGGTGTAATTTTAAGGAGTACGTTAAAGCAGCAGGATGTTGATAATCTATTACTTAAGATGTGGGCTATGGGGACAGGTAAGAAAGATGAGAAGAGCTTTCCTGTAATATCTGTCTTCTTTACTATTATTATATCTCTCTTTATGATTTTAGGGATTTGGAAATTAGGAAGGGTTACCTTATCTAGCATTTATCTTCTTCGTGCAGAAAGCTATATTTCCAAAGAAAGTGATAAACTCGGTGATAGAGAGGCTACACTTGAAGAAAAAATTGAGATAACAGGGAATTTATATCGATGGTATAGCAAGGCCTTGGAGTATGATAGAACAAATCCTTTGACAAATCGTAAGGCAAGTGTAGTGGCTATTGATAAACTTGGAATACTTATGCGAGAGTATAAGGATAGTAGTGATGAGAATATATTAAGCGAAGCAGTTGCTTTAAGGAGTCAAGCCTTTGAGTATAGTAGAACAGCAATCAATTTGTCTCCATCTCTATATTCTAGTTACAACAGCAGAGCCTCGATATATCTAGCTATTATAAATTTGGGCTATACAGAGTACATTAGAGATGGAATATCTGTGATAGACGAGGCGATAGGGATGAATCCATTGGATTATCAGAATTATTATAATAAGGCCCAGCTTTACTATCTCTTACAAAACTATGAATTAGCTTTAGCATCTTCTACAAAGACATTAACCATTAAGGGTGATTATATTCCGGCCTTACTACTCTCAGCCAATATAAACGGAATACAGGGTAATATAGAAATACAGCGTTCATATCTAGAAGCAATAAAAACTATAATGGAAGCAAATAATCTTCAAGAAATTCAACTATATGAAGATATAATAAAACAAATTGATTCAACTAAGCCACAAGATGAGCCTACGGCTCCTGTTGAAGATAGTGTGGACGTCCTCGAAATAGAGCAATAGCTTTTATACTGTTGTTTTCTAAAGTCTGGGCTATTCTATTGATAGTCGTGCCTGTTGTAATTACGTCATCAAGTATAATAAGATCTTGATTCTCTATTTGTTTTTCTAATCTAAAAACTTGATCCAAAATCTTTCTATCTCTTAGGCTTGATTGTGATTGGTACTGATTTTTGCCTACCCTTACTAAAAGATTCTCATCTAAATGGCACCCTAAATGCTCAGATAATTGTCTGGCGATTAAGAAACTTTGATTAAATCCTCTCTCTTTGTTGTGTGAACTGTGTATAGGGACAGGAACTATGATACTATTTTTCTTAATGTTTTTAATAAAACCTGTTCTTTTTAATCTCTCCAACAGAAGCGAGGATAATATAGTGGATAGTTTGTAAGCGTACCTATACTTGTACTGTGAAAGTATCTTCTTAGCGATGCTGTCATACTGCCATCCTATAAAGGCAGAGTCAATTCTATGAGCATTGCATCCAGGATGAGTACTGTAATTATTGGAGATTCGCCTACAGACATAGCACTCAGGAAGACTAGGTTTAAGCTTCTTCTGACACTTCATACAGAGATACGCCCCTGGCTTATTACAGTTAATACAGTAAGAGGGGAATAATAATTCAAACATAAATAAAGGATATCTTTAATTTATGAAAGTATTCTGAACTGGTTTGCTTAATCTTCATACATATTTTATGATAGAATCACGAATATTTAATAATTACTCATTAAAACAGTGGTAAAGAAAAATGGGGTAGTATCGGTAATGGGCCTATTACTACTTACAAAAATTTTAGGATTCTTTAAACTTAGAATTATTGCCCAACTATTTGGAGCATCTCATGACTTAGATATTTTCTGGGCCTCCTTTACAATCCCCGATATGGTATTTTTAGTTATAGTAGCCGGTTCAATTAACGCTGCTATAATCCCTATCTTTAGCGACATCTTATACGATAAGGGAAAGAAGTCTCTAGATTCGTTATTTAACAAAATAACATTCTTGTTTTCAACAGCTATCCTACTTACGACCATTATTTTGTATCTATTTACACCACAAATTGCTGATTGGCTAATATGTTCGCAAAGAGCGAGCTTCATATTTGGTGCATCTGACACTTTACAAAGTACAGATCTATCCCGTTTTACAAATGTTATGAGGATTGGCCTAATATCTCCATTTATATTAGGTTTAAGCTCATTTATTACAGCATACCTACAGGTTAAAAGACAATTCTTTATCACATCGCTAGCTCCTGTTTTCTACAATCTAGGGATGATTATTTTCTCATTTATTTTTGTTAAATACCTTGATATGGGTATATATGGTCTAGCATGGTCGTCTATAGTTGGGACAGTATTACATTTGTTGATACAGTTACCACTATTCGCAAAATACTATAAACAGTCAAAGATTAGACCGTTTGAGGGTCTTAAGAATATATTTAAAGACAGTGCAGTTATTCAGACTATTAAACTTGCTACCCCAAGGATTTTATCTATACTTGGTGAACAATTTAATGTCATTGTTAATACAATTATAAGCTTTACCCTTGCTGCTGGAGCGCTTAGTGCATACAGGTTTGCATATAGCCTTCATATGTTTCCAATTAATATAATTGGGAGCGCTGTAGCCCAGGTAACGTTACCTAATTTAGCAGAATTTAGTAAAGAGAAAGGGAAACATAAGTTTAGTGAAGTTCTCAATAATGCCATACAGTTTTCAATGTATCTAGTTTTGCCTATTGTTTCTGTTTTGATAATTTTAAGACTTCCTATCGTAAGACTCACATATGGTGCTGGAGCTTTCGACTGGCAAGATACTCTTCTCACATCCTTTTGCCTAGTTCTTCTTGGACTATCTATAATTGGGCAGACATTAATGCAAATAGTAATGAGAGCGTTTTATGCACTTAAGGATACTTGGAAGGCTCTTATTATAACAGTGATAGGTATAGTCGTTAACCTTACGTTTGTATATTTTCTTACAAATTTCTTTAGTCACTACTATGACTGGAGAATTATTCTAGATAGAGTATTCTACCAGATCTCTCATGCCAATGGCGCTGGTCTAGCTCCTGTTTTTAAGAGCTTTTTTACAGATTTGTGGCTATGGATGACTACAAGAGGCGATTCTGTATTAGCTGTAGGAGGTTTAGCAGTAGGCGTTAGTATGACCTATCTGGTAGAAACAATCATTGGTTTTATATATCTTAATAAGGTAACAGAAATTAAATTAATAACTTGGGAAGAAACAATTAGACCGATTTTCCTTAAGCTATTAAATGCAGGGATAATGGCCATCGGTATGTATTTTGTGTTTAAAATATTTGATTTGCAGTTAGATACAACAAGAACTATCTGGGTGGCTACCCTAACCTTAGCTACTGCAGTTTATGGATCTGTATCATATCTTTTAGGCTCCTATCTATTCAAAATTAAAGAGTTTGTCTATATTCGTAAATATGTTGTGGATATAATCAAGGAACTTAAAGATAGAATTATTAAGAAACATGAGTAAATTTTTAAAAGTATTAGGTGCGATCTTCCTCTTTTTCCTTATCACCCTTACATCCCTTTCTCTGTTTCTCTTTATCAAATCTAAGACATGGGAAAGTAGATTTCACTCTACTATAAAACCAGAATATATGGTTACAGAATCTATGCAGCTTGAAGAAGCCCTCAATGAAAAGATAGCAGGCTACATCCTAAATCAAGAATACACAAACTACATTTCATTCTCTCCAGTAGAAATAGGACAAGCAGTGAGGGGCTCTCTTTCTGAGGTTTCAAAAGGTAGTGGTTTAAATATAACTAATATATATATTGAGCCAACAGAAGGGTTATGGAAAGTCTGTGGACTGGCGAGATTAGACAAATTCCAGAAATTAGATGCTTGGGTATGTGTTGATGTAACAAAAGACAATATACAGACAGCCCAATTATTTGTGAGCAATCTCTCAATACAGGGGATTAACGTAGGGAAAATATATCCATCACTTTTAACTAAAATTAACAGTGGTATAGCAGAAGCCTTAGTTATTGTTAACGAGAATGGCTTCGCAGGGAGGGTTTTTGAGAATATAGAATTGCTTGGAGATGAGCTAGTTATAAAAGGCTCACTTTACTAATCCTCATATCTTGACATTTCCTTCACTTCTTCCTAAAATACTTAGCAGTTTGTCAAAGTTCTTGCTAAAAATTTGTTTATATAAATTTATGATTAAATTAAATGGCAGAGATAAACATACAACCTTTAGGTAATCGTGTTTTAGTAAAACCTCAAGAGGAGGAAGAAACAATCGCTGGAGGTTTAGTTGTACCCCCTAGTGCAAACGAGGATAAACGACCAGCTATGGGAGAGGTTCTCAAGATTGGTAAGGGAAAAGATGAAAACGGTAAAGCTGTTGAATTCCAATTTAAGAAAGGAGATGTAATATATTTTAAGAAATATTCACCAAACGAGATTGAGATAGGAGGTGAAGAGTACTTAATAGTAGATGCAGAGGATATCCTTGCAGTAATCAATAGTTAATATTTTAAATCTAATACAAAATGGCAAAAGCAATTAAATACGGCGAAGATGCACGCAAATCACTTAAAGCTGGCGTAGACGCTATCTCAGATGTAGTTAAGACAACTCTAGGACCCAAAGGAAGAAATGTAGCACTTGCAAAGAGTTATGGCTCTCAAGTGATAACAAAGGATGGTGTAACTGTTGCAAAAGAGATCGAATTAGAGGATTCTTTTGAGAATGTTGGCGTTGAGATGATTAAAGAAGCTGCTAATAGGACTAATGACATGGCAGGAGACGGAACTACTACAGTTGCTGTAATAGCTCAAGCTATTGCTAATGCAGGGTTTAGAAATGTGACAGCCGGGGCAAATCCAATATCTCTTAAGAGAGGCTTAGATAAAGGAGTAGATATTGTTGTAAAGGAACTAATTAAGAGTGCTAAGAAAATTAATGGAAAAGAAGAAATCTCACAGGTTGCTACAATATCGGCTAATAATGATAAAGAATTAGGAGATATGATAGGAGATGTTTTCGATAAAATCGGTAAGGATGGAGTTGTAACAGTAGAGGAAGCAAAAGGCTTTGAGGATGAGGTCGCTTACACTGAAGGTATGCAGTTTGATAAGGGGTATGTAAGTCCTTATTTCGTAAACGATCAAGATACCTTAGAGGCTATTATGGAGAATCCGTATATTTTAGTAACCGATAAGAAGCTTTCCAATTTACAAGACATACAGGCTATTGCAGAGAATGTTTTATCTGCAGCTGATAAACCAATAGTTATAATCGCTGATGAAATAGAGAATCAAGCATTGGCTACATTGGTAGTTAACAAGCTAAGAGGTACATTAGATGTAGTGGCTATAAAAGCTCCTGGATTTGGCGATAGGAAGAAGGAAATGCTTCAGGATATTGCCGTTATAACTGGGGCGACATTTATTTCTGAAGAGATTGGTAGAACACTAGACTCTGTAACCGTTGGCGATCTAGGTAGTGCAAAAAAGGTTGTTGTTAACAAAGAGGAGACAGTAATCATTGAGGGGAGTGCTACAGCAAAATCTATTAAGGGTAGAATTACTGAGATTAAAACACAGATAGAAAATACCTCCTCTGATTATGATAAAGAGAAATTACAAGAGAGATTAGCAAAGATATCTGGTGGAGTTGCAGTTATTAAAGTAGGTGCAGCTTCTGAGGTTGAGGCTAAGGAGAAGAAACAGAGAGTTGAAGATGCTATAAACGCAACGAGAGCAGCTATTGAAGAGGGTGTAGTTGCAGGAGGAGGTTTAGCATTTCATAATGCCAAGAAGTTCTTAAAAGATGTTGAGCTAGAGGATCTTGACGAACAGCTAGGTATTGAGATATTAAAAGGGATATTAAGTGAACCTTTGAAGCAAATAGCAGAGAATGCAGGACAAGATGGTGCCGTAGTTGCTGCTAATTGCGGTGGGAGTAAGGGTTACAATGCTAAGAGTGATGAGTACGTAGATATGATTAAGGAGGGTATCATAGACCCTGTTAAGGTAACAAGATTGGCCCTAGTAAATGGAGCATCCGTAGGTACAATGTTAATAACTACTGAGGCAGTTGTTGCGGAGATTAAAAAAGAAGAAGATGCCTTTGGTGGTGGAGCAGCAGGGATGGGAGGAATGGGAGGAATGATGTAATCATAAATCTCATTCAATAGGAATGAAAGTAAAGGAGAGGGTTAAGCCCTCTCTTTTTATTTAAAGATAACTTCTTGCATCATTACCTTACCAATAGGTATAACTCCATTATTATTAAAAACTTCAACTCTCAACTTACTATCATCTGATATAAGGATAAGATCAGAATTCTTAATTTCAGAATTTGGGCTTATAAAAAGATAACCCTCCTTTGAGCTAATTTCTTTGTCCTGTATAACTAACTGTGTGTCTATTGCAAAAACCTCAGGGTCTAATTTTATTAACCATCTAGGGCAATTATACGAGAGTGTAGTGTTTTTCCTTTTGAATTCAAAAGCTTTAGGGATTTTTGCAAAAAGAGGTATGTTGTAATCAGCACAGCCATTCTCTGAAAGAAGATCTGTAACCCTTATATTCAAAGCATTAGAGAGCTTATCCAATTTATTCATAGGCGAACTCTCACCCCTTTCGTATCTAGAGATCATCTCCCAAGTTACGCCGACTCTATCTGCTAATTGATCTTGAGTGAGATTTAACCTTCTCCGATATTTTCTAATACTCTCTCCTATATCACGATATTCCATATATATGAATTGTAAAGAATTCTCAGGCAGGAATATATAGAACAGCAATTCTTTAATAAGAACTCTAATTTAATATTTTCTAATTACATCTAGCCAATTCTCTTTCAACCACACTTCACTCTTATCGAGGATATCTTCCAAACCTCTATTTTGCATCTCCTTTTCGACAACTCCTCCTCTATGGGGATATCTATATTTTCTTGGCAGAGGAGAATGGAAACCGTGAGCGTAGTGAGAGATTTCGTGTGATAGAGTTGATACGAGAAGAAACTCTGGCACACTTTCATCCATAAAGTATCTAGTCAGAAGTATTACAGAAATACTATTGACGTCTTGTAAAGCTATGTCTTCTCCATATTTATTTAACAATCCTTTAATCTTAGTATTCTCTGTAGCATACTTTAAACATCCTAACTGGCGCTTAGCATACTTCCCAAATTTTGTAATGACGAAATTCTTCCTAGGGATATCATTGAAATACTCTTCCCATACTTCATACATCAAATTTTGTAAATAAGTATTGTTTCGCAAATCTAGATTCAAGCCATTTAAAATGATATTGTATATTAACATGAATCAGAAACTTAAGAGTAAACTCAAGACCTTAGTGCAAATTGTGAAATTCTTCTATGGAAGGTACACACTTTGGGTCGTACTCAGAGATATCCTCTTCCTAGTTACTACAGTAGCAGAGATGTTTAACATTACTGTTATGGGTAATTTCATTGATAGTACGGCAGACTTACTAAGAAGTGGTGCTACTGATTTTAAAATAGTGGACTATATATACTCAGATTCGTTCTTTTATCTAATGATGTACCTTTTGCTATGGATAGTAATAACTATTGGCAACAAAGTGAGGACAAATATATATGAAAATATAACAGATAAAGTATGGGCAGATAGTAAGTATGAGATGGTTAACAAGGTGTCAAAGTCGAACTTACAAGATATAATTGACACAAAATTCCAAGATTTAGTTGCCTATGTTCCTGCATATTCCATAGACACCCTCCTGTCATCGTATCTTGCCTTTTCTGACATCCTCTCCCAAGGAGTACGATTAATATCTGTTCTCGCCATAATGTTCGTAGATTTAAGATACTCTGTATTTTTGCTGATACTTTTCACTTTGCCAGAAGTGATAGTAGGATATATTCAGAGAAGAAAGATTAGAAAATATAAGGAAGGGAAAGTGGAAAATCTCCAGCTAGTTAATTACTTATCGAACCTAGCTCTAGACAATAGATATTTTGAGGAACTGCGTGTCAATGGCACATTCCAACATATAAAGAATGTTCTTAAAAAGGAAAACGAGGGGTATCAGGAAGGTTTGTTTAGCAGAAAGAAGCATTTCTATATAGATCATATTGCAACCTCAATTTTCGATCAAGTTCTCAAATATGGTTACATCATATATTTAGTTGGATACTCTATTATAAACAAACTTACAATAGGTACCTTCTCAGCACTTTTCAACTATACGGATGTAATATATAGCAGTGCATATAATGTCCTAAACACTATAGCAATAATGTCAGACAGACTCTCCTATGCAGATGAATTCTTCCAACTTATAGAGTGGAAAGATTTTGGAGATGTTAGCCATGGGACTCTCAACCTACCTAACAAACCATTAAGTCTTAAACTGATGAAATTAGATTTTGCATACCCTGATAAACCTGAACGCAAAGTGTTAGAAGATGTTAGTTTGGAGATACAACCAGGAGAGAAAGTTGTGTTCTATGGTGGGGACAGTTCTGGAAAAAGTAGTTTAGTAAAAATCCTAACAGGAATGTATGAAATCATCTCAGGAGACTATATGATAGGAGATCTCTCTATAAGGGAACTTCAAAGGGGAGAGTTAAAAAGTCGTATCTCTGTTGTATTCCAAAATTTTATAAATTACAGTTTCACCTTAGAGAAAAATATTACAATAGGGTCTGATAAAACAAATGTAGATAGAAAGCTGTTTAAGAAAGTCCTAAAGATTACAGGATTAAACAAGCTCCTTGAGAGGGGTGATATAGAGGAAAAGACAAGGTTAGGTAAAAATTTTGCAGATAGTACAGAACTATCCCCTGGCTATTGGCAAAGGATTGCTATAGCACGAATGCTATATAGAAATAAAGACATTTTCATTATGGATGAACCTTTTACCTACATTGATAGCGAATCTAAATCAAAGATGATTGAGGATATTATGGAATTTGTAGGAGAAGAAAGAATATTAATATATATCAGTAGAAGTACTGAAGACCTTGAGAAATTTGATAGAGTCTTCTATTTCGAAAATGGTCATTTAGTAGAGTCAGGTCGCTGGAATGAACTAATGGGCAAAAAGGGGAAGACATATAAAAAGGCGAAAGATGGTAAATAGGCTGTATTAATACAGATAATTTTGGTATTAACAATGCTATCAGATATCCTGTAAAATATAGAAGTAAAGAAAATATTTATAAAAAGGCAGATAAATGACGATATTAGATGGTAAAACAGTATCAGAAGAAATACTTCAGAGATTAGAGGAAGAGGTTAAGAATCTCTTAGATCAGGGCCATAGAGTACCTAGATTAGATATCATTATCGTTGGGCACGATTTCGCTAGTGAGAAGTATGTCTCTATGAAAGAGAAAAAAGGGCAAAAGGTTGGTATTAAAATTGTTTTGCATAAATTTGAGGATGATGCAGAAGATGCTGAGATTATCTCCCTTATAAGGAAGCTAAATGAAGACTCTCTCATAGACGGCATTATGGTTCAATTACCTCTTACCAACATTAGCAAAACTTTCAACACAAAAGATATCTTAGAGAGTATAGATGTGTCTAAGGATGTTGATGGTTTAACATACTCCTCTCTAGGAGCTGTATGGGTAGAAAGAGAATCTATTGGGCCTGCGACACCTACCGGAATCATCAAGCTCTTAAACGAATACGATATAGATGTCACAGGTAAAAATGTAGTAGTAGTTGGTAGAAGTAAGATTGTTGGATTACCTCTAGCTGCTATGCTATCACGAAGAGACGCTACTGTAACAGTAGCTCACTCTAAGAGTGAGAATTTACCTGAAATATGTAAAGAAGCAGATATTCTAGCCGTAGGAATTGGTAAACCTAAATATATTAATCGTGATTACATTAAAAAGGGTGCGATAGTAATCGATATAGGGATCAACAGAGACTATGAGGGGAATCTGGTAGGTGATGTAGATTTTGAAGAGGTAAAAGACCACTGCTCATATATCACTCCTGTACCTGGCGGTGTAGGTCCCATGACTATAGCTTCACTCTTTTCTAACTTAATAAAGGTATATAAAAGAAATGTTAAAAGATACTGATAAACAAATCTATAACTTAATACAACAAGAATCCCAAAGGCAAATAGAAGGTATTGAATTGATAGCCTCAGAGAACTATGCGAGCTCTGCAGTATTAGAGGCGATGGGCTCTATATTAGCCAATAAATACTCCGAGGGGTACCCAAACAAGAGATATTACCGTGGTAATGAACATATAGATAAAATAGAGGAACTAGCGATAAAGAGAGCTAAGGAGCTTTTTCATGCAGAGCATGTAAATGTACAACCATATTCTGGTTCTCCTGCTAATTTCGCGGTCCACTTAGCTTTCCTAGAACCAGGAGATAAGACAATGGGTATGTCACTAGATGCTGGAGGGCACTTAACACACGGCTTTAAAGTTTCAGTATCAGGTAGATATTTTAACTCAATTGGTTACGGCGTAGACGAGAACGGGTATATCGATTACGATGAGGTCCGTAGAAAAGCTAGAGAACACAAACCTAAACTAATATGGGCGGGGTTCTCTGCTTACTCTAGAATAGTAGACTGGAAAGCATTTAGAGAAATAGCTGATGAGATAGGAGCAATATTTGTCGCGGATATAGCACACGTTGCAGGATTAATCGTTACAGGAGACTATCCATCTCCTATCCCTTATGCCGATGTAGTTACTACAACCACCCACAAGACCCTCAGAGGCCCTAGAGGAGCAATGATAATGTGTAAAGGGCAATACGGCGAGGTAATAGATAAAGCAGTGTTTCCAGGCCTACAGGGAGGTCCACACAACTATACGACAGCCGCGATTGCAGTTGCCCTTAAGGAAGCATCCCAACCAGAATTTAAAGAATATATTAAACAGGTAATTCTTAATGCAAGAAGATTGTCTGAAGTTCTAAAAAGTA
>Ga0265294_10004918_pt1 | contig 16452 bp, 14 predicted proteins | sample MunlanPumphouse3_FD_192504 | JGI IMG/M metagenome (GOLD analysis project Ga0265294, IMG submission 192504) | Groundwater microbial communities from a municipal landfill in Southern Ontario, Canada - Pumphouse #3 | ecosystem: Environmental > Aquatic > Deep subsurface > Groundwater | place...
CGTTATGAACCCAGGGGATATGCTTGTCGCCAATGCCCTCGATGCGGTGGCCACCAAAGCCATTATTCAACAAGGTTGGGCATTCAAAGGCTTCAGCAGCAGTTGTTTTCATCAGAGGATGGATTCTTTTCAGATAGTCTCCTGCGGCAATGGTTCCCGCCGAACCAGTTGCACTCACATATCCTGAGAGCCGGTTCGTGGGCTTTTTCAGCATCTCAAAGAGCTCTTCAATGGCATTTCCGGTCACATGATAGTGCCAGAAGGAATTGCCAAACTCATCAAATTGGTTGAGGATTACATATTGAGGATCAGGACGCAGCTCGGCACACTTGTCATAGATCTCTTTAACGTTGGATTCACATCCGGGAGTGGCATATACTTCCGCGCCAATTTCCCTCAGCCAGTCAAAGCGTTCCTTACTCATCTCCTCCGGCAGAATTGCTACAGCAGGGCAATCAAGAAGGGCACAATCAAATGCACCGCCCCGGCAGTAGTTCCCGGTGGAAGGCCAGACGGCTTTGTGAATTTCCGGATCAAAGGAACCGCTTACCAGACGAGGAGCGAGACAGCCATAAGCTGCTCCAACTTTATGCGCGCCAGTGGGGAAATACTTGCCTACCAAGCCGATGATCCGGGCTTTCACGCCAGAGATTTCCGGTGGTATTTCCAGATAGTTTGGGGATCCAAAAAGACCTGTTTGGATGTTGTTTTTCCAGGTAATACGGAAAAGATTAAGCGGATTCATATCCCAAAGACCAATGGGCTGGATTCTGTCCTTGATCGTCTGGGGGATTGTTTCAGGATAGATTTGTTGGCGGATGGTGGGCATGATGATGCCACGGGCTTTACAGCGTGCAGCGTTTTTCTTTGCCACCACTGGGTCAGTTTTCACTATTAGTTTTGGCATTTATACTCCTTATGATAATAATAACATTGAGAACAAGAGGGGATATGAAGAATTACAGGAATATCCAGGTGTACTGTAGGTTGGTCTGGTCATCAGTACTTGATTTCTTCTCATATCTGAATCTCTCATCTCTGTTTCCTTATTTTGAACAAAGAGGGAAAGAGAGAAAGAGGGGAAGAGAAGGAATAGATAAACATACTGGTTCCTGGTTTGGTAATCTGTATTGCGTTTCTTCTCATGATCTTAACCTAATCACTTATTTCTCTTGCTATCTTTAACTCTTTGTCAAACACATCTCGTCTTCTCATGATTTCTGTGTCACATAATACTAAACTCTTGTGGACTGGCCTGGGCTGGGGAAACCTGGGAAAAGCCTCTTTACCCCATCATTCAGTCTTAATGTATGAAAGTTAATCAGTAAACCTGTGGGCTTATTACTCAAGTTCAGATAGCTGATCAATTGTGCTTGATGGATGGGTAATATATCGCTGACAGCTTTGATCTCGACAATTACTTGGTCTTCTACCAGGAAATCTGCAATATACATCGTATTCAACGTAGATTCTTTGTAAGATAAACCAATACAACATTGGGAGATGTATCTCACATTCTGTAAGTCAAACTCATGCTGGAGACACTCCTGGTAAGCTCTTTCCAGCAAGCCGGGACCCATTAATTGGTGCACCTCAATGGCACACCCGATTATCTTATAACACAGATCATCAAGAGCTTTTTTATCTACTGGACGCGACATAGACACTCCTTTTGTTTTTGAACAAAGAGGAAAAGAGAGAAAGAGATGAGGAGTAATGATAGATTGACCTGCTGGTTCCCGGTGAGGTATTCAGCTTTGCGTTTCTTCTCATGATCTTAAAACCTAATCTCTCTTTTCTCTTGTTCTCTTTGTTGATACTATTCGTTATTGTTGCTACTTCTGGGTTTGCTCATAAGCACTGAGTCTTTTCTTTTACTCGTAGCTATCATCTCAGTTTCCTTTTTGAACAACGAAGAAAAGAGTGAAAGAGATGAGGAGTTATGATAGATTGACCTGCTGGTTCCTGGCGAGGTAATCAGCTTTGCGTTTCTTATCATGATCTTAACCTAATCTCTCTTTTCTCTTGTTCTCTTTGTTGATACTATTCGTTATTGTTGCTACTTCTGGGTTTGCTCATAAGCACTGAGTCTTTTCTTTTACTCGTAGCTCTCATCTCTGTTTCCTTTTTGAACAACAAAGAAAAGAGGGAAAGAGATGAGGAGTAATGATAGATTGACCTGCTGGTTCCTGGTGAGGTAATCAGCTTTGCGTTTCTTCTCATGATCTTAACCTAATCTCTCTTTTCTCTTGTTCTCTTGTTCTCTTTGTTCCATCACCTTAACGTGTGAACGATGAAAGCTTAGTAACGGGCTGGCGCACTTTGCTCATGAAGATCATAGCGGCGATCACAAACGGTTTGTATCCCGCTTCCTGATATGTATGCAGGCGATAGCGTTCAAACACGGTTTTTGCCACTTCTCCATGTTCACAGCTGATGCCACTGATATCGGCTGGTAAGCAGTGTTCATAGAGTGCATTGCCCGCTTTGGTGATTTTCATCATATCTTCGGTGCATTCCCAATCCATGTGCCGTTTGTTTTCGGCCAGGCAGTGCTGTTCAAGATCTTTCAGCCCCTGTTTATCTCCCTGTTTAAGAAGTTCTGTGCGTTTCTGCATAACAGCCATGGGAGCCCAGGATTTGGGATAAACGATATCCGCATCCTTGAAAGCTTCGGCCATGCTATGCACGTGTGTGAAGGAGCCACCACTCTGATTGGCAAAGGTTTTGGCTGTATCCAGAGTATCGGGCAAAAGATCATATCCCTCCGGATGAGCCAGGACTACATCCATACCAAAGCGGGTCATCAGATTGATAACACCCTGTGGCACAGAGAGCGGTTTGCCATAGGAAGGTGAATAAGCCCAACTCATGGCTATCTTCTTTCCCTTGAGGGCATCCCAGCCGCCAAAGTAATCCTTGAGTTTGAGCAGGTCGCTCATGCTTTGAGTGGGATGATCCAGATCGCATTGCAAATTCACCAGGGTGGGACGTTGAGCCAGCACACCATTGGCATGACCTTCGGATACAGCATCAGCTACTTCCTGCATATATGTATGTCCTTCGCCAGGATACATATCGTCGCGAATCCCGATCACTTCAGTAAGAAAGGAGATCATATTCGCGGTTTCACGAACAGTTTCACCATGAGCGATTTGGGACTTCACTTCATCAAGCTCAGATAGAGCCAAGCCTAATCCATTTACTGCGGAAGCAAAGCTAAACCGGGTGCGGGTGCTATTGTCCCGGAAAATCGAGATGGCAAGTCCATAATCAAAAATGCGCCAGGGTATCTTTTTCTTGTGCAGCATTTGCAGCATTTCTGCTACCAGCATTACTGCCTTCAGATTGTCGAGGCTGTTTTCCCAAGTGAGCAGGAAATCTCCTCCAAACAAATCGGGAGCCAGAGACTCCAGTTCTTGTAAACGCTTATTAAACTCTGTCATTTTATCTACCTCTGTTATGTTATGAATACATTATATGTGCTGCTGCCTCAACGGCATCTACAATCTGCTGATAGCCAGTGCACCGGCAGATATTACCCTTGATGGCTTCCCGAATCTCAGCCCTACTGGGATGATGATTTTTGAGGAGCAAAGCTAATGCAGAAAGCACCATCCCGGGAGTGCAAAATCCGCATTGAATTGCGCCGGCATCAATGAAAGCCTGCTGCAGGGGATGTAAGCTGCCGTCTGGATCAGAGATTCCTTCAATAGTGATAATTTGTTTACCCAAGACATCCTTCAGCTTCAATTTGCAACTGCGTTTCGCTTCACCATCAACCAGTACGGTGCAGCTTCCACAAACACCTATGCCACAGCCGATCTTGGTTCCGGTTAAGTATAGGTCTTCTCTCAACCAGGTGGAAAGGATCAATTCCATTTTATTCTCCGGAATCTGGTGTTTAATGTTATTCACGGTAATCATTGTTGAGCTCTCCTGATTTTGATGGGTTGATGGTTATAGCGTTGCCCTGTCGCCCGATAAATTGCATTGGCGATGGCTGGAGCTGTGATTTCCAGAGTTGGTTCTCCAATTCCTTTGGCCTTCGAAGGCGAAGTAGGATCCGGGTTTTCCACAATGATCGCAGTCATTTCTGGCAGGTCGGTTGCCCGGTACACGCGGTATTGATGATAGTTTGTAGGAATCGGGTTGCCATCAATGAGGGGAACTTCTTCCAGCAAACCATATCCGGCACCCATTGTCATCCCGCCATAGAACTGACCTTTGACCATTTGCGGATTGATAGCTTTGCCAACATCATGGGCCGCAACCAGATTGAGCAACTTGACCGTTCCGGTTTTGGGATTCACTTCCAGTTCAACTGCCTGAGCCGCATAGACCCAGGTGAAATAGGCATCGCCATGACCGGTTTCTTCATCCCAGCTTACCCGGGGAGCCTGAAACACACCGAAGGCATAAGGATAGACCTGACGATTGTAACAAAGACGGATGGCCTCTTCCCAAGAGCAGATCAGCTCTCCTGATGCGTCCAGAATCTTCGCATCGATAAATCTTTCAGCCGCTTTGCCATATACATGCATCAAGACTTCCGAGATAATACCCCGGAGTTTCTTGCAGGCATTGGTTGTTGCTCCGCCTCCCAAGAGAGTGCCGCGTGAAGCTACAGTTGTACCTCCATCGGGAATATTTGAAGTGGATGGCTGGCGGTAACGAATGCGATCCAGGGGTAGCCCCAATTCCTCAGCAGCGATAAGGATCATCGCAGATTCAGAGCCCTGGCCATTTTCGTGCACTCCGGTTTCGATCAGCACGCTGCCGTCTGGTTGGACATTGATAATGGCACTGTTAAAATCTGTACCTTCAGCTCCCAAACTCATACCCCGATATGAAATAGCCAGGCCAATGCCATACCATTTATCCTGATTGGGATCTCCAAAGCTGCATTTCGAGCGTTTGGTTTCATAATCAATTTCCTGAAGCACCTTATCCATCACCTCTTTCAGCGAAACGATATGGGTGTCCAAAACCTGATTTGTGACGGTGGTTGAGCCCTGTTTGACCATATTCAGACGCCTGAACTCAAGCTCATCCATGCCCAGTTTTTCAGCGGCAATTTCCACCAATTGTTCGATAGCCCAGTTCACCTGAGGTGAACCAAAACCACGGAAAGCTCCCGTGAATACATTGTTTGTGTAAACTCCATAGACATCGCAATGCACATTGGGTACTTCATAACAACCGCAACACTGTACCGTGCTACGCCAGGTTACCCAGGGTGTCACGCTACAGTAGGCTCCGCTATCGGCAACCATGCGCACCTTGACAAAGCTGATCTTGCCGGTTTTCTTCAACCCCATGCGATATTGCATCGTATAGGGATGCCTTTTGTAGCTTTCCCGCATGCTCATTTCGCGGCTATAAGTAAGCTTTACCGGACACTTCATCAGATATGCACATAGCGCTGCCCGGGCACAAACCAATGCCGCTGTATCGTCCTTGCCGCCAAAACCCCCACCCATGGGCACTGTTTTTACTTCCACATCTTTTAGCTGCAAACCCAGGGTGGACGCCACAAAGCGGCGAGTGCTGAAGGGATGCTGCATGCTGCCAATTACTTCCATCACTCCATCAGCTCTCAAATGGGCAAGGCTGCATTCTGGTTCCAGATAGGCATGTTCAACTCGGGAAGTACTGAAGCTTTGTTCGATAACCAGATCTGCTTCCTGTTCGCCACTTTCCAGATTCCCGGTGCGGACACAGTGATAGTTGCAGATATTTGTGCCATGTTCTGGGTTGATCAGCGGGGCATCAGGCTGCATGGCAATCTCAGGATCATATAGTGCTGGTGATTCCTCCAGCTTTACCTGGATTCTGGGCAGTGCTGCCAGGGCATGCTCTCTGGTATCGGCAACTACCAGGGCTAAAACGTCACCAGTGCTACAGATACGATCCAAAGCCAGGGTGGGATAATCCCGAATGATTTGGCCAAACTTGATTGCACCGGGAATATCCCGGGCAGTGATTATCCTTTTCACCCCCTCCAGCTTCAAAGCCTCTGTGCAGTCAATATCAAGTATCCTGGCGCTGGCCATTTCTGCATGCAGTGGTGCAGCATGAAGCATCTGGGGCATGGAGTAATCATCAGTATACTTGGCCTTGCCGCTTACTTTGGCATAGGCATCATTTCTAAAAGCAGGCCTCATAATAAACTTCCTTTGTTCAAGCTTCAAGCTCCATCAGCTGCATTACTCTGGTTTGAGTAAGCTCTACAAGCTGCTGAAGCGTAATTTTACCAGATCTTACCAAAGCCTCATATACGGAACTAAACAGAGTGCCTATCCCGGCAATGCCGCAGGGCACTTTTTCGGGTTGGTTTTTGTAACGATCTTTGTCCGGCAAAGTGAAAGCACAGTGATCGCTGGCCAGAATATCAAACACTCCATCCTGAAGCAATTCCACCAGCATTCCCCGAGAACGCTCGCTGCGAAAAGGAGGTGTGCAGATCAATCGATGCGCATCTTTGGCTTTGAGATCATCTTCATTGAGTAGCAGATAATGGGGTGTTGTCTCGCAGCTAATCCCCGAAAACTGCTTTTTAGCTTCCTGAATCAGAAGCGCTGAGTTTGGGCTGGAAACATGGACAATGTGTACTGGATGCTGGTGCTTTAGTGCCAGATCCAGAACCTTTTCCACGGCAATGAGTTCGCAACGCTCCGGACGGCGCAAAGTATGATCAAAGGGATGCCGGAAAGGGTGCTTTTCGGAGTAGTGCTGCACAGCGTCATCATCCTCACAATGGATCAGGAACCGGGTCTTTTGATCAGAGAGATTCTGCATCCAGCGCTCCAATTCTGTATATGATCGGTACAAGCCCTGAGCCCGGTATGTAGTATAAAACTTCAGATCAATGCCCTTGCCCAATAGAGGTACCACTTGTGAGACATCATCCCTGGTGGGGGTAAGATGCCAATACACAGGAGAGCTAAAGTTCCTGGCGGCATGAGATTGCATTTCCTCCAGGTGCTGTGCCAATGAACCAGTATCAGGCTGTGTCACAAAGACCCCCATGCCCATCAGAGGAGGATTTATCGGATCATCAGGATTGTGGCAAAGGCGCTGCAGATCGGCAAAATCATCTCTGAGAGTATAGCCACCAATGCGCTCTCCCACATGCACATGAAAATCCAGATAACCCGGCTTAATCGGCAAAATCCACCGCCTGAATATCCTTTAGACCATGTCCGGTTAACATGAGTACAGCTTTTGCGCCATTTCTGATCCAGGCTTGTTCCTTGGCTTTGAAATAAGCCGCAAGAGTAGAGGCGCTGGAAGGCTCACAAAAGGTTCCGCTACGCTCTGCCAGCATCTTTTGAGCCGAAAGAATCTCCACATCACTCACTCGAATTGCCATGCCACCGCACTCCTTGAGAGCTCGAAAGGCAAGATGAGCCGCCGAGGGAGTTTTTACCGATATCGAATCAGCCACAGTGACAGGATTGGCGGCATCACGATAATAGCCATTTTCCAGATAACTGCTAATGGCATCCGAGCTTTCAGCCTGTACTGCAACAAGAACTGGCAGTTGCTCAATGATTCCTGCCTGACGCAGATCACTGAAGGCTTTATGGATTCCACTCAGAATAACGCCATCACCAGTGGGTACAAAGATATAATCCGGCACTCCATTCATCTGGATGAACAGCTCCAGGCCGGCTGTTTTCTTCCCCTCAATGGTATAGGGATGATATGCGGTATTGCGGTTCAGACATTCGTGCTGGGTAGAATATTCCAGAGCCTGGGCAAAGGCATCGTCATAGCTGCCCTCAACCTTGTGCAATTCAGCACCATGCACTCTGATCTGCACCAATTTAGCCACCGGCGCTTTAGCTGGGGTAAAGATTATCGCTTTGAGCCCTGCTGCAGCACAGAGGGCTGCCAGAGAAGAAGCCGCATTGCCGGTGGAAGCGGTAACGATCTCACGGATACCAAGACGCTTTGCCTCTGCTACCACGAGGCTGGAAGCGCGATCCTTGAATGATCCACTGGGATTCACGCCATCAAACTTCAGGTACAAAGGTTCGGCCAGCAAATTGGCACATTCAATCAAGGGAGTGTTGCCAACTGGCAGATTGGGATAGTAATCCCGGTTTAAAGGTGAAAACAGATCACACAGCTCGTCCATTTTCTGCTGCTCAGATGCTTCAGGGAAGGCGTTCAAAAACTCATCCCAAGTCTGCTTGATGGCATCATAATCAAAGATTGCTTCCAGGATCCCCTTCAGGGGCATTCCGGGATGATAATCCTGACTACAACTCTCACAAAGGTAATGCAATCCGGCAGGATCAAACTCCCGCCCACACATGCTACAGCGCAGAGTGCTTAGATAACTCATGCTTTCAGAGTGTGGATCAAGGCTGCATAAAAAGCTGCAGCTTCGGTGAGATGCTCAATCGGCGTAGCTTCATTGGGCGCATGGGCAAAAACTTCATTACCCGGTCCCAATCCGATGCAGGGGATGCCATGCATGCCGGCGATGGCAACGCCATTGGTGGAAAAAGTCCATTTATCAATCTTGGGAGTGCGTCCAAGACTTCCCTGATATGCCTTTTCAGCGGCAATAAGCCAGGGAGAATCAACCGGGGTTACCCAGGTCGGGAAATACTTTTCGGTGGGATACACAAGGCCGGTGAAGGCTGCTTCTTCATAGACCAATACTTCGATCCTGGCATCGGGTTGACCTGCCAGGGCACAGGCCTCACGAACTTCAGCCACAGCACTATCTTTGGTCTCGCCCCAGGTAAGCCTGCGATCCAGGTGGATGCGAGCACTATCCGGTACAGCACATTGAGAAGGGCCGGTGAAATATACTTCGGTAACAGTCACACTGCCTTTCCCCAGAAAGTCATCTGTATGCAGGCGTTCATGCAGCTTTTCGATCTCCAGGGCAATGCGGGAAATCTTGTATATGGCATTATCTCCACGTTCTGGAGCAGAACCATGACAGGAGAGCCCCTTTACATGCACCTGCATTTCCATACGTCCGCGATGACCACGATAGATATTCATATTGGTAGGTTCGGTAACTACCACCAGTTCCGGTTTGATCTTGTCCTCTTTGATGATGTATTGCCAGCAGAGGCCATCGCAATCTTCCTCCATCACAGTACCGGTGAAATACAGTGTGAAACCTTCCTGTAAACCCAAATCCTTGATGATGCGAGCAGCGGTGACCATGGATGCCATGCCGCCTTCCTGATCCACCGTGCCGCGTCCCCAAACCTTGCCATCTTTGACATGAGCATCAAAGGGATCAAAATCCCACAGGCTTCTATCACCTGGATACACTGTATCAATATGAGCATCAAAGGCTATTACCTTGGGTCCGTTTCCGATCCGCCCGATCACATTGCCCAGGGGATCAATGGTCACTTCATCAAAACCGGCAGCTTCCATCTCTTTCTTGATGCAATCAATCACGTCCTTTTCCTTGGTGCTAAAGGCGGGAATGCGCACCATATCCATCAGAAAGCGCACCGTTTCATTCTCATAAGCTTTTGCTTTTTCAAAAATATCTTTATACATCGTTCCTCCAATGCTGAACCAGGGAGCTTCCTCCCTATCCAGCCGGTATCGTTATCTTTTAGAATCTATCCCAAAGAGCTGCTGCCAGCTCACGGCTTTCAGCCCTAAGCTCAGCTTCATCAAGATTTAGCAGCAATTCACCTTCCCACATCAGGAAATCTCCCCGGCATACTGTGGCTTCGATCCTGGCCTGTGAAATGCCATAGATCAAATGCCCAATCCAGGTATCCGCATTCAGAGGGGTATGAGGATCATAATCCACCAGGATGAAATCCGCAGCGGCTCCTTCAGCTATGGTACCATGCTGTTTACCCCAATACTTCTGAGCTATGCCGGGATTACCTGTGATGAGAGTGCTGGCGATTTCCATGAATCCCGCAGAGGGATTACATTGCTTAAGGTGTTGCGCCCAGAGCCCAACCCGCAGCTCTTCCAGCATATTAACGGTCATGGCATCAGTGCCCAAACCCACGGTTACGCCCAATTCACGCATTTTGCAGATATCGGCAATACCCACAGCATTGTTGAGATTGGATTGGGGGTTGGTGACGATTGCAGCGCCTTGTTCTGCCACGATCATCATCTCTTTGGGATTCAGATGCACACCATGTGCCAGGATGCTTTGCCTATTGATCAGACCGTGATCACGAAGGCGTTCCACCACCCGTTTGCCATAGTGCTCAATGTTATAGCGTTGATCACTGTCCGCTTCTGCAGCGTGGATGTGGGTGCCACAACCGCTTTCCTGCACCAATCTGGAGATCTTGCTCAGGCTTTCATCACTGAGGGTAAATGCTGCATGCATCCCAAACAACGCTTTGAGCTGAGGATCATCGGCACTGCTCTTGATGAAGCTCATGTTTTCGGCAATACCTTCTTCACAACGCTGCTGACCATCCCGATCCGACACCTCATAACAAAGATTGGCACGAATCCCGGCATCCTTGACTGCCTGAGCAACTTGCTGCAGGGAGCCAGTGATGGCATATGGAGAAGCATGGTGGTCAATAATGGTGGTGCAGCCTTTACGAATTGCATTGAGCGCGGATATCAGCGCTGAAATGTATGTATCACGCAGGGCCAGCTTTTTGTCCAGGCGCCACCATAGATTCTCCAGAACCTCGTTGAAATCTTTGGAAGGTGCAGCTTTCCCCAGACCTGTAACCAAGGTTGAGTAAAAGTGATGATGCGCATTGATCAACCCCGGCATAAGGATCATGCCATGGGCATCCACATGTTCACATTGCTCATCTTCCAGCTCTGGGGAGGGAGCAATTCTACTTATTTTGCCGTCTTCAACCAGGATGCTATGCGCATCCAGATAGGGTTGCTCTGCCACAAAAGTTAAAATGTTCGCATTCTTTACAATGTATCGTTCCATATGTCTCGTCCTTAGTTTATATTTTGGGGATTCAAGACTAAAACAATCTACATTTTTGTCAATGAGTTATTTGCTGTACAGGATCCCTTGGGTTTGGAGACTGCCGGATTTTGGCTGGCACGGCATGGAGTATGCGACACTTGTGACTCCAAAGCTGAACTAGGCGAAGGCTTGGTTGCCCGAGTGGAGAATTGCAAACGTCTCCGCCTGTGGTGACTCTTTGTAGCTTCAGGAAGCAGAGCTAGTAAATCCCAAGCGACAAGATGTCATTCACAAGCGACAGAATGTCATTCTCAAGCGACAAGATGTCATTCTCAAGCGACAAGATGTCATTCACAAGCGACAGGATGTCATTCTCAAGCGACAAGATGTCGCTTCCACTATTCTTCCCCGATGCATGACCACTAGTTCAGCACTACATCACCCCATAATCTCCGCATGGCAGGGGGGAATTATGGGGTGATGTAGTGCTGAACATAGCGTGAACCCGGGTGGAAGAAGAAGCAGGATAGCTAAAGCTATTTGATCTTGGTAATGGTCTTTTGCAGGCTCTGATGTGGAGTGCGGATGCGCAGAATATATATGCCAGATGCACAATCGCCTCCTCTGTCATCCTTACCATCCCAGATAAGATCTTGATGGCCGGCTTTGAGATCGCCAAGTTCCTTTTTGTACACCAATTGTCCCCGAATATTAAAACACTCGATTGTGGCCGGAGCTGATTTCTCTGCATCCCAACTGATGTTGACCACATCTCTGAACGGGTTTGGATAAGCATTCATGGCCACCTGAGCCGGAGGAACCTCAATGGGAAGATCAAGAGTTGTCCCCAAAGAATGCACCGAGATCCCAAATATACCATCGGCACTGAGCAACATATCATTATAAATGGCAAGATCAAGGGATCCGTGAGGTTGATGAATGCTGAAAACCTCCTCTGGAATTAGAGGATTATCCAGACTGACCACATGAATCTGATTGGACATTTCATAGCTTTGAATCAAGTGAGAATGGCGGTATTTGATTGAGCATAAGCAGCCTTTGTGCATGATATCGCTGAACATCGTGTGCCGGGGCCGGGGAACACCATGATCCAATTCCAGGATGCTGTAACCGTTACCCAGAACGTAGAGATAATCTCCAATGCCATCAATCATATCCATTATCGAAGAAGGATACATTTTACCCACAGTGCCATCCCGGAGCCAATATACCATGATGGGATAGTAACCCCATAGCGCACTACCTCCCAAACCAATTGAGTAAACACCCCCGTCAGCCACATAGAAATCCAGAAACAGAATATCATAACCATAATCTGAATCATGATAGCTATAGACAGTGCCAGGTATGGGAGCTCCATTCTCTGGTAAATCATAACAGGTGACCTCAAGATTGGATCCCAAAAAGAGCTTTCTGCCTTTGACGATAAAGACATTGGCGTAATCTACAGGTATTCGATCAATCACAATGGGGTCCAAAGGATTCTCCACATTGATGGTGCTGAGCCAAGTGTCATCACCTTCTATGCTTATGGTATAAAGATTCTGGGCATAGCCACGACACGTTCTGGTGGATCCCTGATTGGGAATGCTACCGCCTGCAGTCAATTCGCCAGAGCTGCTGATCTGCATCCATTTCAATTGTCCATCACTGGTGAAATAAGCATTGTTTTGCCCAGTAGGGATATAGATATTCGCAATCTCAGTGCCATCGCAATACGTTGATAGCAAATGCGGAGGGGGGCTGAGATTGGAGACATCCATGATGGCGCAAATCAGCGTACTAAATGAAAATAGCAAACGCCCATCCCGAAGCTCAAAGAGCAAGCCACTTTGAAAGGATGAATGAGATAGATCATAATGGCCAATCTTGTGCAGATTGTTTTCCGGATCCAACCGCCAGATCTGCACCTGTTTGTTTGCCCCATAACCCAACAGGATATTTCCATCGGTAAGAATACTATTCATGTGATAAGCGGGAGAAAACTCGCTGACCAGGTTTGCTCCGCTTTGATCATAATCATAGAGGCGGACATAGGCATCCGCTGCGCGATAGATCAGCTTTCCCTGGATCTCACTCACATAATCAATCACACAGTCTTCTGTTACAGAGACCACCTCTGTGAAGCTCTTATCATCTTCATTGAAGCTCATCAATTTAGCGGTATTGTATTGAGAGTGACCGCACCTGACGGCAAGTTTATCTCCCGCAACCCACATATCCCAAATGCTGGCCAGGGTGTTTGATGTACTAAGATGCTGAGGAGCTGCTGTATTAGCTATGTTCCAAAGATCAATGCTGCCATCTCCATTGCCCAGCACGAGATAGTTTTTGAACATAGTGATACAATAGGTCTGTGATACCCAGATCTGACCGATTTGCACAGGATTATGAATATTGGTGATATCATAGATCTGCACATAACGTCCTTCCAGGAAAATCAGATAATTCCCCCACACCAGAGGGTCTGCCAGGATTTTGTAATAGATGTAACTGGACATTGAGAATGTATCACCAGCTTGAGGATAACCGGGATTTGTGATGTCCCATATTGTGATATGTGTAAGTCCTGAAGCATATGAAGTATCATAAGGGTAACAGGTTATCATCCTGGTATCCGAAAAAGAAGCATGCCAAACCTCTTGGTTGATCATGGTTTCTACGATGGGCTCGCCATAAAGGCCAAGGCAGAGGATAAGACAGATAAGCATCAGATATGTTTTCATAATTTGGATAGATATGCAATTTTTGTTCCTATACGCAGATTTCCCGAGGGAAACCGGGGCTTTGGAAAAGGAGTCTTGACAATAAAGTGGCATTTTGAAGCTTGCGTTTTGAAATACACTTCAATATGGAGAACTTATGCACAAATACTACATTGCAGCGGTGGAGTTTCCCACCATAGCTCTGGCCTTGCTTTTGATTTGGGATGGATTCGGTCTTAGTTCCTGGATGGGATTAGAAGCCCTTTTGGGACTCTTTCTGGCCTTTGTTGGTTTTGAACTTCATCTGATCTATCATCGCAAAGAGCGCGAAGAGAACCAACAGAAGCGCTGTGAGAAGGCAGCAAAGATCAAGCCTGATCCGGCTCATAAAGGTAAAGCTTGATTTCTTCTGTTTTGCCCTTGAGTAATTCGGAATGGTGATACTGGAAACTGGGCACTAATTCGGAACCAAGCCTGGCCAGGCAAGCCTCTGAAATCATCAGCCGGCCTGGAATTGCAGCTTTCTCCACCCTTGCCGCTACATTGACGGTGTCGCCAATCACCGTAAGATCGCGCCGTTGGTCTGTCCCCACATCACCTTGTAACAGCAGTCCACTATTGATCCCGATTCTTACCTGGATTTCCGGCTCATGATGCGCTAGACGAATGCTATTCATCTGGACTAGTGCCTCTTGCAGGATTTTGATCCCGGCTCTCACCGCATCCGAAGCATCATGGAAAACTGCCATAATGGCATCACCGATAAATTTGTCGATATCACCGTAATGTTCACGGATAACTACTTCACAAATCCCAAAGAGGTCGTTGAGCATCTTTACAACCTGCATGGGTGGATTGGATTCTGAATAGCCAGTGAAGTTCACCACATCAAGGTATAACACACTCATATCCACCAGTCGGGTAGTCCCCGAGGAAGGTTCCGACCCCAATGCATCTTCAATGCTACTATAAGTGGCTTCAGACACGTATTTCCTGAGCATGTTGTTGAATTTTTCCTGCAGAATGCGGTAGTCTTCCTGATGGCTGATATCGCGAAAGACCTCAATTGCTCCCACCAGGCTGCCATCATCTTCCAGCAGAGTTGAAACGTGGGTCTCAACCGGAAATCTGCGGCCACACTTGTGTTTGGGATAAACTTTGGCACTCGTTTTCCCCCGATTTCGCATGGCTATCAAAAGAGGACAAGCTCCCCGGCATAGCAGGACCCCATTCTCGTCGATATGATTCAAGATGTCATCCCGGCAGCTTTTGCCTATAACCTCCTCCGCACTATATCCGGTGAGCTCTTCAGCTGCTTTGTTCCAATATAGAATTATCCGATCGGGATCTACGATGTAAACCCCGTCATAGAGACTATCCAGCATCACGCGGAGCTGGGAAGATGGGTTACTGAGTGCTTCCAGAATCTTCATCCTTATTCCTTGTTTAATGTTTTGTTATGCAAGCTGTCCCATCCCATTGATTCCACTCATCCACTAATCCCAAACCGGATTGTTACGATGAATACAAACTCTTAACATAGGCTTGTGCATAAACAACGGGGACATGGTGCAAGACCCTGCCTGTTTCGTCAATAGCTTTGTGAAAAGCGGGAAGAGCCTGCCATCATCCGCTATTGATTTGTCCGGACTCCCCCCCTTACATGTGCCATTGGCGCAGGCTTTCTTTCTCTTTCTCGAACAAGGCAGCCAGGTGTTCACAAAAGCAAGAGCAAGGGGAGAACGTCGTAAGCCAATCATGTGCGGATTCAAGCAATGGGCATGCATATAAACAAAGCTATTGACACAAATCCGCATTAGCTTTTTATGACTTGGATATATTAGAAATTCGGGAGTGTAAACAATGAAAATACCGGGAACAAGCTGGAATCCGACCGTTACATTGGCCAAGTTGTTTGAAGAGCAGAATCAATTCTTTGATGCACTTGCTACCTATGAGATGATTGCCCAGAACGATTCTTCTCCTGCGATCAGGGAGAAGATTGAAGCTTTGCATGCCCGGATTTTGAACGATCCAGCCAACCGCTATGACCCCCGCATTGAGAAGCTTTTCTCTCCCGAAGAGCTGGCCTATTTGAAGATACTTTCCCATCAGGGTTTTGACAATATGTCGCGTACGCTGGAGAAGCTTAATGAAGGTATCGCTGGATCTGAGATCATCTTTGAAGAAGAGGAAGTTCTTGCTGAAGAATCTGAGCTGGATGCTCTTTCCGAAATGCTCCGGGAGATAGAGCAACAGGCTCAGTTGAGTGTGATCGAAAGTACAGGGGAATTCAGCGAGCTCACTATCGGTGATATGTTGATTGCGATCCTATCCCGCTATGACCGCAGCAAAAAGCTGAGCCAGATCAGTGTGTCTGAATTGGTGAGCCTTTTCATCGATTTACAGAGTCCCAAAAGCAGATGAAATGATCAAAGAGCCTCACAGATACAATCGCTTTTGCCTGAAGTGCACCCGCCATTGCAAACAAAATGAGAATGTACTGCTGATCGCTTGCCCCCGTCATGATCCCATCCCTGTGCAACTTGAGATAAAGGTTCCGGGTTTGGGAAAGCCACGCTATAAGAGTTCCTGATGCGCATTATCAGCGGAAAGTTCAAGAAACGCAGGCTTTATGCGGTTCCCGGGCGAAGCACTCGTCCTACCACTGATTTCAATCGGGAGATGCTCTTTAGTGCCTATCAGGATTATGAGGGAAAGCGAGTGTTGGATCTATATGCGGGAACCGGATCATTTGGTCTGGAAGCTCTTTCCCGAGGGGCAGTCTGGGTAGATTTTGTGGAGTTTGCCAGCCCG
>Ga0265294_10004919_pt1 | contig 16449 bp, 8 predicted proteins | sample MunlanPumphouse3_FD_192504 | JGI IMG/M metagenome (GOLD analysis project Ga0265294, IMG submission 192504) | Groundwater microbial communities from a municipal landfill in Southern Ontario, Canada - Pumphouse #3 | ecosystem: Environmental > Aquatic > Deep subsurface > Groundwater | place...
TGCATTCTCCAATCTCTGCCCGTCTCGAGGAACCCGTCCATCGTGATGGATCACTGCCGGAGCCTCGATTCGAACGGCTGGGCCCTCTTCGTCTGCGGCACGAACAACGCGCTCGTCAGGGAATTCATCATGACCAATCCGGCAGGCATCGGGGGTATCGGTGCGATACTGGGATGCCCCTCCAGCAAACTCCCGGTAAATTCGACGATCGATGCGGGCATCTCCAACTCGACCATCGACCTTATCGCATCGGGAGACCGCCCGCAGATTCTGGTATACATTGTGAACAACAGGAACGTCACATATTCCGGAAAGGTCGTCTCCGATGCCGCCCGGCCGGTGGCGGTCGAGTGGACCCTCGCGGGGGGTGCGAACCTGACCGGTCTGGAGGTGCTGCCGGCCAGCAGCACGGCATAAGGGTCCGGGGAACCCGGTTCCTTAAGACCGCACGTGCAAAAGTTCAACCTTTCCGGGGTCGGAAACCCTGCCGTTTTCTCTCCAGACTTCCGAGCCGGACCCTCCGGCGGGAGCGGGTCGGGTAAATCATTAAATGGTACTTCTGTGCCATAGGGGTATGAGCCGGGTAGAAGGGGTTATGGGCTCTCTCGATCCCGTGTTCGGGCGCCCCCATACAACACCCTGGCGGCATCGAAAAAATACCGGGCAGGTCATAGTCCCATGTCGGAAAGACCACATCTGGGGGCCAGAGGCAGACGCATTCTCATCGCCGTTGCGATCATACTCTCGGTGATCGCCGCTGTCGTGCTGATCCTGCACTTTTACCCGCCGGTACCGGTGCCCCCGCCCCCTCCTCCCCCGCCGATCACCCCGATTCCCACGACGCCGGCAGTGCCCCCGGAGGTTCCCGGACCAACGGTCGTCGTCGCGGCAAGTGACAGCAGTTCCGCGTCGAAAGCCCGGGCGGACGTCGTGTGCGACGGTACCGACGACCAGCTCGACATCCAGAAGGCGTTCGATTCGCTGCCGTCTTCGGGCGGCACGGTGGCCCTCTGTGAAGGCACGTTCAACTGCGCCGGGAATGTTTACCCCCGCACGAACTCCATGCTTCGCGGGGAGGGGCCGGATGCAACGTTCCTCGAGTTCAGCCGGAACGGGCGGCTCCTTGTCTCGCAGGAATCCGTCACGCTCTACAACTTCCACCTCCGGGGCACCGGCTATCCGCAGACCGAGCCCGACCGCTGGCTCGGTGTGGCCACCATCTATGCGAGCCACGCGAAGGTCCTCGCCGTCGAGGGAACCGCGGATGCAACCACCCAGGCGGTCTTCCTCCTGCTGCACGACCCGGACGTCTATGCGCCGACCCTGCAGGACATCGAGTTCATCAACTGCAAGGCAGTGGACCCCGGGACCTACGGGTTCCTCCACAATGCCTGGGGGACGACAAACGCGGTGATCCGGGACGTCCGCTACGAGAACTGCGCCGCGATCAACTGCGGCAGGAACGGGGCGTTCAACCCCTGGGTGACCGGGTTCGACTTTGCGGAGCAAAACGACATCGAGTGCCTCCGGGTGACAAACTGTCTTGCCGAAGGCTCTCTCGAGTCCGGGTTCCATTTCGAATGGGACCCCGAGAAGCGGGATTGCATCCTCACAAACTGTATCAGCAGGAACAACGGGCAGAAAGACTTCCCGATGAAGCCCTACGTCCAGAGTGACATGTCGACCCACTACTTCGGATGCGGTTACTATGCCCCCCGGGGTGACATCACCTTCATCAGCTGCTACTCCGAGGGGAACAGCCGGCACGGATTCTACGCGACGAACGGCGGCAAGCTCTACAGTTGCGTCGACAAAAGCGTCGGCACCGGGAAGACCGATTACCGGCTCATCCAGCCGGCATCGTTCTACGCTGCCCCGACCCGGTCGATATCCCCGTCGCTGGTGCTCGAGAACTGCTCGAGCATCGACTCGCACGGCTACGGACTCCATATCGATCTTGCAAGCGACGTCTGGATCAAGAACTTCCGCCTGGAGAACCCGGCCGGCATCGACGGGAAGGCGACAAACCTTGGCGGATCACAGGGAGGGCCGCTCTCCAACTCCGTGGTAAACATCTATGCGTCGGGCGACCGGGCAGAGACACTGATCTGGGCCAGGAATAACGAAAATGTCGAGTACTCCGGCCGGATTGTCTCGGACTCGGCAAAGCCGTTCGTGATCGAGGGCGACCGCACTAGGGACGTCCGGATCAAGGATATGGAGATCGTCTCCGCAAGCCTCACGCCGTTCACCAACGGTGTGATCCTCACAAACACGGTGCCTGCGGGAGCCGTGACGTTTGAGAACGTGGCGGTCACCTCCGGGGTGCCGTGACGGCCCGTGCGTGGGCCCGTTATTCTGGCGGATGCCCTGGCGTGCGGTGTGCCGCCGAATCCTGTTCGAAACCAGATAACCGGTGTTTGTCCCTGGTTGATCCCATTGCTGCCGGGGTGCGGCAGGGGGGGTGGCTGCCGCCCCGGGTGGCTGGTGGCGGCGGCCTTTATATTTCAAGGAGTTTTATAGAATTAATCGGATTATATTTCGTATCCGGGGCCTGTTAACCCATCAGGAATACCCCCCGGAACCTCCGGCCGTGATGGGCATTCACCGTGCCATACGCGCTAAAGTTTGATACAGTATTTATTTATTTCTATTTTCGCTCGAGTTTCGGAAATAACTGAAACGAGCGATTACCTCTGAAATCGGTTGTCCGTTTGTGATTTAAAATAATGTGGATCGTCCGTTCGATTTAAAAAACATTTTAAATTACGGTTATCAGATAATGCAGTATCTCCCAAGAGGTGAGATAATGCGAGATAGACGGACAACGAAGCTTCTCATTGCAGCGTTCCTGATCATCGGGTTGATCCCGATTGTCGGGGCGCTCGAAGCGACCCCCAACACGATTGTCGCGGCAAGCGACAGCAGTGCGGCCGATAAAGCAGCGGCCGACTACGTCTGTGATGGGGTCAACGATCACGTGGAGATTCAGGCAGCACTGAACGCCCTGCCTTCCTCAGGCGGTGTTGTCCTCCTGAAAAGCGGCACATACAACTGCGCCGGGATCATTGCTCCCAAAGCAGGCTCAACTCTCATGGGGGAAGGTGAATCGGAGACATTCCTCGTGTTCACCCGTGACGGGCGGATCAACGTCGACCGCGAGTACGTCACGCTGGACGGGTTCCACATCAAGGGGACCGGCTACAGCAGCGGCGTCAAGTGGCTCGGCGTGATGAACGTCCGTGCAAGCCACGCGAAGATCCACAACATCACGGGAACTGCGGATGCGAGCATCCAGGCGGTTTACCTCCTGATCCACGATCCGACCGTGTATGCCCCGACCCTCGAGGACGTCGAGTTCGTCAACTGCCGGGCCGTGGACACCGGGACCTACGGGTTCCTCCACAACGCCTGGGGCTCGACGAACATGGTGATCAAGAACGTTCGCTACGACAACTGCGCCGCGATCAACTGCGGCAAGTACGGGCAGTTCAACCCCTGGATCACCGGGTTCGACTTTGCGGAGTTGAACGACATGGACGGCCTTCGCGTGACGAACTGTCTTGCGGAAGGCAACCTTGAGTCCGGGTTCCACTTCGAGTTCGATCCCAAAGTGACGAACGCGGTTCTCGAGAACTGCGTGAGCAGGAACAACGGCCAGAAAGCCTTCCCGACGAAGGCTTACAACCCGAACGACATGTCGACCCACTACTTCGGGTGCGGCTACTACGCCCCGAACTGCGACGCGACGTTCATTAACTGCACGGCGGAAGGCAACTCCATGAACGGGTTCTACACGACGAACGGCGGCAAGCTCTACAACTGTGTCGAGAAAGACACCGGTATCGGGAGGACCGACTTCTCCTACCGGGTGCCTGCCGGCTACTACAGCATCCCGAGTCGCTCGGTCAACCCCGCCACGGTGATGGAGAACTGCACGAGCATCAACTCGAACGGCTTCGGCCTCCAGGTCGACCTCGCGAACAACGTGAAGATCCGGAACTTCCACCTGATCGATCCGATCGGGTACAACGGTAAGGGTTCGAGTCTCGGCGGCACGAACGGCCAGTTCGACAACGCCGAAGTGAGCATCTATGCATCCGGCAACCGCGTGGAGACGCTGGTCTGGGCGAAGGAGAACATTAACACTGTCTTCTCCGGTCAGATTGTTTCCGATGCTGCAAAGCCGTTCGTGATCGAGGGCTACAGAACCAAAAACGTCCTCGTGAAGGACATGGAGATTGTCTCTAAGACTCTCCCCGCCGGCTCCCCCGGTGTGACCATCGTGAGCACGGTTCCGGCCGGTCAGGCAACCCTCCAGAACGTGGAGGTGACGTCCACCGGCTCGCCGGTACCGACACCGACCCCGACCGTCCCGGGTTCCACCCCGACGCCGACCCCCACCACCCCGCCGGCTGCCTCCGGGAAGCCGGACCTCGTGGTGACCGACATCTCCTGGACGCCGGCAAACCCGGCAGCAGGGGATGCGGTGACGATGAAGGCCACCATCAAGAACCAGGGCGACGCCCCCACGCCTGCGGGCACAAAGCACGGCGTCCTCTTCACGTTCGATGACGGGGCCGCCGGTCCTGGCGTCTGGTCCGATGCCCACACCGCACCGATCGCTCCGGGTGAATGGGTCACCCTGACCGCGAACGGCGGCACGGCCGGTGCAACCTGGAAGGCCACCCTCGGCACTCACACCGTGAAGGCCAACGTGGACGACGTCAACCGGATTGCCGAGAGCAACGACGCGAACAACGTCAGAAGCGAACAGATTACGGTCGTAAAGGCCGCGTCGGGGTCTACCCCGACCCCCACTCCCACCACGCCTGCCCCCTCCGGGAAGCCGGACCTCGTGGTGACCGACATCTCCTGGACGCCGGCAAACCCGGCAGCAGGGGATGCGGCGACGTTGAAAGCCACGATCAAGAACCAGGGCGACGCTCCCACGCCTGCGGGCACAAAGCACGGCGTCCTCTTCACATTCGACGACGGGGCTGCCGGTCCCGGTGTCTGGTCGGACACCCACACCGCATCGATTGCGCCGGGCGCATCGGTCGCCCTGACCGCGAACGGCGGCACGGCCGGTGCAACCTGGAAGGCCACCCTCGGCACTCACACCGTGAAGGCCAACGTGGACGATGTCAACCGGATTGCAGAAAGCAATGAGAACAACAACGTCATGAGCAAGGAGATCGTTGTCGGAAACCTGCCGGTTCCCATCAGGGGAGACCTGAACGGAGACGGCAACGTCAACTGGGCCGACGTGACGATCGCTGCCGAGATGGCGCAGGGAACCACCTCGTCAGACGCAGCTGCTGACTTAAATGGAGACGGCACTGTGGACTGGAAGGATGTTGCCCTGCTGACTGACTTCTTCTTCGGTAGGACCTCTTCTCTCTAAAGCGTTCACCAGGAGCAGAGATTGATCCCTCACCTCCTCCTGGTTTTGCCACAGGTGCCGCCCCCTAACACCTCTACAGTGCGTGGTGATATTGGTTATGGACGGGTCCCCTCACCCGATCCGGCGAGCCGCATTCTGCAGCCACGCCGTGCAACGAGGCCCTGAAAATTCTCTCCTGAAGGATCTCCGGCTCTCCCGGGGTCGGAGCGGAGGATACATCTATATAGGTGCCGCCCGATACTGGCGACCGAATGGCAGTAGCACTCCCGAAAAACTTCAGTGAGGTCAGGCGGCACCTGCAGGAGCCGCTCATCAGGAATTCGTTCTTCATCATGGCGTCATCGTTCGCCGCTGCGGGGTTCGGGTTCTTCTTCTGGATGATTGCGGCCCGGTTCTACTCGCAGGCAGACGTGGGTATTGCAACCGCCCTGATGTCGTCCATGGGGCTCCTCATTCTCATCTCCCGGCTCGGCCTGGACCAGTCGGTGATCCGGTTCTTCCCTCTGCGCGACAAGAACAAAGTGCTCGGAACTGCCATCCTCGTCCCGACCGCGGTGGCGCTCGGTGCGGGGCTGATCTTCATCGCCGTAGTGGACGTCGTATCCCCTGAGCTCACGATCGTCAGGTCGATCGCGCCGCTCTACCTCATCATCCTCGGGGCCTACTCCATCACCTGGGTCCTTGAAGGCGCGTTCAACGCCCTGCGCAAGTCCGAGCACTACTTCACCCTGAACCTGCTATACGGGACGAGGATCTTCTTCCTCGTGCCCCTGGTCTTCCTCGGTGCGGTGGGCATCTTCGGCGCCTTCGGCCTTTCGTTCATCCTCGGGCTCATCCTTGCCCTCGTCCTCCTCACCCGGTGCTCCGTGAAACCGACGCCGTGCGTCGACCGGGTCTTCCTGCGGGAGGCGTGGCAGTTCTCTGCCGGTGCCTACATCGCCGGGATACTGATGTCCGCGCCGAACATGGTCATCCCGATCATGGTGCTCCATGTGCTGGGGGCGGAGAGCACCGCCAACTACTACATCACCTACGCAATCGTCTCGATACTCTTTATGATCCCCTACGCATTCACGACCTCACTCTTTGTCGAGGGGAGCCACGGGGGAGAGATGAAGAAGAGCGTGCTCCGGACGCTTGCGGGCATGTTCGCCCTGCTCATACCCGCTATCATCGCCCTCTCCCTCTTTGGGGAGCAGATCCTCAACCTGATCGGCAAGGACTACGTAGAGGGGATGGCCCTGCTCCGCGTGCTTGCCATATCCGCCCTGTTTGTCTCCGTTTGCCAGACCTTCATATCCATCGCAAAGGTCAGGAACGATGTGCGGAGCCTCATCATCCTCAGCAGTTTCATCAGCGTTGCCCTGCTCGGGCTCGGCTATACCATGATGAACCAATTCGGCCTCATCGGCATGGGATATGCATGGCTCGCCACGTATGTGGCGGGAACGCTCCTCGTCGGCATCGTCCTGAAGAAGAAGGGGTGGCTCTGACCGCTCAGAGCACCGATGCGGGCTGGTTCACCAGTAGATGGCGGAACCGGCATTGTCATAGACCCTGTGGCGGTTCTGGGTGAACCAGCCCGCATCGGTGTAGGCTGCCGTAGTGACCGCGTGCTCCCGCTCCTCGATCCGGATGCTGTCCCGGACAAGGTTGTACGTGCCGAAATAAAGGTAAGTACCAGGCTCCACCAGCGATGCGTTTGCTGGAATGTATCGCTGGCGGTGCGGGTCGAACCCCTGCAGGAGCCACCAGCGTGTTCCGTCGACGTAGATGGGGCGCTCAACTCCTTCCGTGAAGACCCATCTCGCTCCCTGCACCTCTTTGCTGTTAAAGACCGGTTTGTCCCCGGTGGTCTCGAGCGCCATCGATGTCGGGTTATCGTCCACGACCTGGTAGATGAAGCCGCTGTTGAAGAGGAAGAAGACGACGAAGAATACCGATAACGCCTGATAGGCCGATCCCATGAAGGGAACGGCACTTATCGTGCGTATCTTTTCGGCTATTGCCTCGTAAATCGCTATGCCGCCGATGATTGCGAACGGTGCGAGGAAGATCAGGGTGATGTGGTAGAGGCGGCTGGTGTTGAGCGAGCTTGCGAAGAACGGAACGGCGATACCGGCTACGTTGATGAGGAGGAAGACGAGCGAGATGGCGAGGTACTCGGGCTCGATGCGCCATCGCTCGCGCTTTAAGAGGGTTGCGAGCAGTCCCACGGCTATGAGGCCCTGGGTGGCGATATGGACAAGTTTTGCCAGGCCGTGCAGGGGCGTCGTCGACTGGCTGGTGAGGATCTGCATCCCCTGCGCGGTTGTCGGGTTGAAGGAGTCCATAAAAAGGGTGGTCCATATCTTATCCCCGATCCCGGTGACGGTAGCAAGCGCCGTGCCTTCGGCCACCGTCGAGTACCAGAAGAAGGCGAGGGCGGCAAAGATGAGGATGTAGGGGAGGACGAGCGTTCGGATTGGCACTCCCCCGTCGGTTGCCGGTGGAGCGAGCGGGTCGGACTTCAGGAGAGCCATGCTTTTGGTGATCCAATTCGGCAGCCAGGACTTCAGGCGCTCGGGAATGACGAGCAGCAGCCATGCCGGAACGAGCGAGAAGAAGTAGATGTACGAGAGGCCGTAATGCGACACAATCATGGCGAAGGCAAACGTGACCATGAGAAGTGCCTGCTTGTTGCGGTTCATGGTCTTGTCGATCATCGCAAGGATGGTCAACATAAGAAAGAGTTCCGCGATCTGCTGGCGGGCGAGAGAGATCATCTCCGTATAGAACGTGAAGAATGAGAAGAAGAAAAAGACCGAGAAGAACCCGATCCTCGCATCCGTCTGTTTCTCGACTGCCCGGTAGAGCCCGAGCGGCACGAGCGCGAAAAGGATGGGGTAGAGAATCTTGAAGACCCAGACGGGGTCCAGATCGGTGACGAGTGAATAGATAGGGACGAGCGCAACAACGGAAAGCATCCCATTGGTGTTGTATGGCATGGTCATGTCCCAGAACCCCGGTATCAACACGCTTGTTGCCAGGTGCAGTTCATGGTGAATATCGTAGCCCCAGATATACTCTGATATCAGCGAGGTATGGTAGAGGAGCGAGAGCGCGAGGGTGTAGACGGCGAACGGATAACAGGAAGCCGGGATGAGGCGGTCAAACCCGACGGCGAAGCCGACAGCCGCTATCAGGATGAGGAGCAGGAAGAGGAGCGTGACCATGTGGTAATTATCACGCATGTATGTCCCGATGATCGCGATGCACGGGAAGAGCATCAGAAATGGTACTGCAGGAGAGGAGGGTATGCCTAACTCCGGACGCGTGCCGGTATATTCTCGGTCCCTGGTGAGCGCGAGGTAGAGCAGAACCTGCACGACGGCGACGATCGTGATAAAGAGAATCGCGAACGAGAACGGTTGTGCATACCCGAGCAGCGGGTAGGCGATGTTGGCGGCGAGGCCGGTGAGCATGAGGACCGCAAGGCTCAGCCCGACCGAGTAGAGCAGTGTCTCGATCGTGCCGAGATCGTGGAGCCTGAGCGCCTTCAGCACGAGAATCCCAGGCAGGAAGGTGAGATACAGAAAGGCCAGGACCTCTCGTGCGATTGGTATGTGATAACCGATAAGGCTGAGGCAGACTACCCCAACGAAGACGAGCTGGATCGTCTGGAATACGCGGAAAAACGTTTTGTTATCCCAGTCGTTCATCCGGAACGGGTTGAGCAGGTGCATGGTATCCCTTGTTCTCTGGTCGGCTATCTGCATGGACAGCGTATCTTTTCCTTCGGTGGCGCCTGGCAGGTCGTGTGCCGCATCAATGCACCTACTCTCCGGTCAACCTATTAATGTGTTGCGTCGGCCCGGCCTTTTGCGGGGACGGCCCCCGCCCCGTGCGCGTGTTCCGTCCGGGAGGCGGGGGAGTTCACCGCTCGTTTCCGCCCGCGGGGGCCGTCTCAACGAAGGCCTCGTCAGCACGGCTTTTTCCCTTCCCCGGGGAGGGCGCGAGCTCGCTGTAGACCGCGAGGAGAGATCGTGCTATCGTGGACCAGGCCATGTCCGTCTTCAGTTTCGCATACCCCTGCTCTCCCATGCGCCGGCACGCTGCCGGGTCCTCGAGCAGGCTCACGATCGCGGCGGCAAGCGCAGCCGGGTCGCGGGGGGGCACGATGTACCCGGTTACCCCGTCGTCGACGACCTCCGGCAGGCTCCCGACGTCCGTGACCACCACCGGCCGCCGGAACCCGTATGCGGTCGGTATGACGCCGCTCTGGGACGCTTCGACGTACGGGAGCGCCACGATGCTCGCCTGCTGGAAGAGCCGTGCGCCCTCTTCGTAGGGTATCCGGTAGTTGTGGACCTCGAATGCGTCCCGGCCTGCCATTGCCTCCTCGTATCTGCCGAAGTCCTCGCCTGTCCCGGCGATGACGATCCGGGCGTCCGGGACTTCCCGGGTGATGAGCGGTTCTGCCTGGATCAGGTAATCGAGCCCCTTGTAGCGGTGGATGCGGCCGAAGAAGAGGACCCGGCGGCCGTCCGGCTCCATACCAGCCTCCTCGAATTTCACGAACGGCGTCACTTCGTGCTCACCTATCGGGATGACGTGCACCTTCCGTGCCGGGATGCGGTAGTTCTCCACCAGGATGTCCCGGAGCGCTTTCCCGTGAACGAAGATCCGGTCAGGGAGAACCCTCGATACAAAGAGGGTGAGCCGGTAGAGCAGCGAGCCCACATCCAACAGACGATCCTCGCCGGGGTGCGGCTCGATGTCGTGGAACGTCGCCACCAGCGGGTACTTTCGGAGCATGGGGAGGAGCGGGCAGAGCATGGGGTTGTTCACCTGGAAGTGAACAACGTCGGGCCCGAAGCCGTCGATTGCGGCGACGATCTCCCGGAGCATCGGGTAGCACGACGGACCGAACCTCCCGGCGTGCCGGGAGTAGCCGAATATGTGGACCTTCATCTTCGGGTCGATGCTCTCCACGTACTCCTCCGACCTGTAGTCCGGGAGCAGCAGCAGCACTTCGGTGTGCCGGGCAAGTTCGTTTGCCATCTGGATGGTGTAGTCGTAGAACCAGAAGGTCAGGCATGCCACTCGCATAGGGGCACTCTCTGTGAAGAGACCCTATATAGACATTGCGCCAGGGAACGCCATTGGGCCAGGTAGCAGCGGACAGGAGGGCACGAGTCCGGCAGGCACCTTCCCGGCGGCGTCTCGGATTCGGGCATTTTCCTTCCCTTTCCCTGCGGCAGCAGGGTCTTCTGCCCCCCGATCCGGGCCAGCGGGATGATGCCTGTGCCGTCTCACGCCGCTGTCCGGTGGTGGAGGGCGGAGGTCCCGGGGCGTGCCGGCGCAGGGAGCAAAATCCCTATCCGCTCTGCATGAAAGCGTTTCGAGGAGGGTCGTTTGGGCTGATCGGCAGGGGTAGGCGCGAGTACTTATAATTTTTGATTTTAATTTCAATAATTATATAATATGTTTTTGTGTTAATCGATATCAGATATGCCGTGCTTTTTTACTGACCGACCGGATTATAATGGCCTATATCCGCGTATAATGGGTTTCCTGAATTTTATTTTTAGAATAAAATATTTATATTGCGATTAAAAGACGGTAGTGATACCTCACAGAGAGGCTGAATGGCATGACAGACAGGCGAAATATATTAAGACTGGCTGCAGTGCTTCTGGTGTGCTGCCTTATCCCGGCATTCTCCCCGGTAAGTGCTGCCGAGTCTGCAAGTCCGGCCACGCTCACCGTGGCTGCAAGCGATAGCACCGAACTGTCGAAGAACCAGGCAGACTATGTCTGTGACGGCGTCGATGACCAGGCCGAGATCCAGGCGGCACTTGCCGCACTGCCGGACGGCGGTAACGTCGTCCTGACCGAAGGCACGTTCAACTGTGCCGGCGTCATCGCGCCGCCGGTGGGCACGACGCTCTCCGGCCAGGGTCCGGATGCGACGAACCTTGTGTTCACCAACGACGGGCGCATCAGCGTCGACCAGGAGTCCATCACGCTGGACGGGTTCCACATCGAGGGCAGTGGCTACAGCAGCGGTGTTAAATGGCTCGGCGTGATGACCATCCGTGCAAGCCACGCGAAGATCCACAACATTGAGGGAACGGCGGACACGAGCATCCAGGCGGTCTACCTCCTGATCCACGATCCGGCGGTCTATGCCCCGACCCTGGAGGACGTCGAGTTCATCAACTGCAAGGCCGTGGACACCGGGACCTATGGGTTCATCCACAACGCCTGGGGGTCGTCCAACAAGGTAATCAAGGACGTCCGCTACGATAACTGTCAGGCGATCAACTGCGGGAGCAAAGGCGCGTTCAACCCCTGGATCACCGGGTTCGACTTTGCGGAACTAAACGACATGGACGGCCTCCGGGTGACGAACTGCCTCGCGGAAGGCAACCTTGAGTCCGGGTTCCACTTTGAGTTCGATCCCACGGTGACGGACGCGGTTCTCGAGAACTGCGTGAGCAAGAACAACGGGCAGAAGCCCTACCCGACGGTGCCCTACAAGCAGAGCGACATGTCGACCCACTACTTCGGGTGCGGCTACTACGCCCCGAACTGCGACGTGACGTTCAAGAACTGCGTCGCGGAGAGCAACTCACTGTATGGGTTCTACGCGACGAACGGCGGTAAACTCTACGACTGTGTCGACAAGGACACCGGCGCCGGGAAGACCGACTACACCTACAGGAAGCCGGCCGGCTACTACAGCATCCCGAGCCGCTCTGCCGATCCCGCCCTGGTGCTTGAGAACTGTTCGAGCACCGACTCGCACGGCTACGGCCTCCAGGTCGACCTCGCGAGCAACATCCGGATCGAGAACTTCGAGCTCGTGAACCCGGCCGGGATCGACGGCAAGGGTGCAAGCCTCGGCGGTACGAACGGCCAGTTCAGCAATGCCGAAGTGGACATCCACGCCTCCGGCGACCGGGCCGAGACGCTCGTCTGGGCGAAGAACAACCAGAACGTCCAGTACACGGGAGACGTAACCTCCGCCTCCGAGAAGGCGTTCCTGGTCGAGGGCGGAGAGAACGTCCGGACAGAAGGCATGGCGGTTGCGTCTGCCGGCGCGTAAACCGGTCGATACTATCGGGCCCGACGGGGCTCGGTCATAATCTTTTTTTGGTTTTGCACCCGGCCGGAGGGCGGGTGCATGAGAAACTCGGAGAATTTTGATAGTGCCGGCCCGCTGTTCCGCCGGAGTCGCAACTCGAAGACCTTTGGCCTTCTCATGCTCCGGCCCTTTGGCCCATCGCAACTCGCACCTTCGGTGCTCGCACCGTGGTGCTTCCAGCCAGTCGCGTTTCGGGACGTCATACTAATGAACCGTCGCACGTTCCGACAGTTTCACTCCGAACGGTTGTATGCTGCGGGCAGTCGTTTCAGTCGGAACATTGCATGCCCCGTGTACGGCTTTCGAGGGGCTATCGGCGAGAGGGGGGTTGGGACAGGGGGGGGGGGAATACTCCCCCCTCCCCGTCAGCCCCTCCCCCATATGGCGATAGCCACCACGGTCCACTTTTTTGGGCTTTTTCCTCGCTTCGGCCTTCCGAACGCCCATCGCAACTCTCACCTTCGGTGCTCGAACTCCTGTCCTACGGGCAGTCGTTCCTAACAGTGCTCATGCACCCGCCGTTCCACCGGGTACACTCAAAAAGTATCCGGGGCCTTCGGTGTTGTCCCTTTTGAGACCCCCGCCGGGATGCCTCCTTCCGCGCTCCCGGCAACCTTCGTGTAAAACGTCTCGATATCGCGGACGATCGCCTTCCAGTTGTACCGTGTCCGGACGAGCTCCTTCGCCTGTTCCCCGAACCCTGCCCGTAACGTTTCGTCGGCAAGCAGACGTCCGATGGCGTCGGCGAGCGCCTCCGGCGTGTACCCGGTATTGAACCCGACGGTGTTGTCGATCCACCCGAGCAGATCCCCCTTGCCCGTGGTCACGATGGGTGTCCCGCAGAGGCACGCTTCAAGGAACGTGACGGGGAAACCGGTGAAACTCGGCGTCACGAAGACGTCGGCGTCGGTGTACGCGGCCATCTTGTCCTCCTTGCTCACGAACCCCGTGAAGATCACCCGGTCGTCGAGACCGAGCGACTCTACCCGCTGCCTGAACTCCTCGTTGTGGCCCATGTCCCCGCCCACGATCACCAGGACAGCGTCGTCGAACTCCCGCGCGACCACGGCAAACGAGCGGATCAACAGATCGATCCCCTTCGTGGGGTCGAGCCTCCCGAGATAGAGCACGACCTTCGTGGCGTCGTCGATCCCCCATGCCGCACGGAACCTGCCGCGGACGGGGAGGTCGGGGTACTCGGCGAGGTCGATGCCGTTCGGGACGATCGCGATCTTCTCATCGGCAACACCCAGCTCGCGGTACCGCTCCGCTTCCGTCTCGTTGAGCGCGATAACCCCCGCGGCGCCGAGGATCACTTTCTCCGACCAGAACCGGTCGAAGAGCCGCTTCATCCGCGCAGAGCCTGTATCCTGCGGGAGCGCCCCGTGCGCCTGGAGCACGTAAGGTATGCCGTACTTCCTCGCGTAGTGCGAGGCGATGATGGTGAGCATGGTGCGGTGGTCGTGGATGTGGACAAGGTCGAATGCGGCAATCTCCCTTCTTGCGACCGCCGGCATGCGGTAGGGCATCACCGGCGGGGTCACGCCCGGGGCGTATTTTCGTAAATTCTCAAAGTAATAAACGTCCATTCCGTCGACGGAGGTGGCGCGGTTCGTTGGAAGGTCGTTTGGGTAGATGCTCCTGTTCGTCGTGTAGACGGTGATGTCGTGCCCGTTCTCGTGCAGGGCCCGGGAGATATCGTATGCAACCCGTGCCACCCCGCCTGACTCCCAGAGCGGTTTGAAGAACGGGGTCACCTGCAGGATTTTCATGTCTGCCTCCCGGTGCCGCGTTCCCGGAGCCGCTTCCTGATCAGGCCCGCGTAGCAGTTCAGGCAGAACGGTGTAAAAAGCCAGACCCCGCACTCGACCAGGGGCGCAAGCCCGTGCTGGCGGATCCGGTAACGGTAGCTCTCCAGGTTGTACTCCAGGTAATCCGCACCGATCTGCTCGAACCACCACTGGCTGGTGACGTTCCCGTTGCGCACCCTCTCGGAGCACTTCGCGATCCAGCGTTCCACCAGTTCCCGGGTTTGCCCCTCCGCCACCCCGGGCTGGAAGTCGCTGTTGATGACGCAGGGAACGACCGTGTAGTCCCGGATGCCGTGCCGGTCAAAGTCCACCGAGAGAATCATGGTGCTGTTGATCTTCTCCTTGAAGAGCTCGGTATCAAACTGGAAGTTCCCGAGGGAGTAGGCGATCAGGCCGTCTTTGTACCGCTCCAGCCCCTGGATGGCATGCGAGTGGTGTCCGAGGATCAGGGTCGCCCCGTTCTCGATGAAGGCGTGAGCGAGCCTGACCTGGTCCGGGGAGGGATAGTAGGTGTTCTCGATCCCCCAGTGGAGGGAGACGACGATATGGTCGCACCGGTCCTTCAGTGCCCTGATATCGTTGATGACGGCTTTCTTCTTCAGTTTGGCTACGGTGACGCCCGGGGGCGACCGGAACCTCCCACGTGTGTAGGCCAGGAAGCCGAGCCGGATCCCGTTCTGCTCGACGACCAGCCCTTCCGGTGGCTCGTCACCCCGCCCCCCTCCGACGTAGGCGATGCCGCGGGCTTCGAGACCCTTGAGGGTATTCTCAAACCCCTCCCTGCCCATATCGAGCGTGTGGTTGTTTGCCACGCTGAGGATATCGAACCCGGCACCTTTGAGGTACTCGCCCGCCTCCGGCGGGGTTGTATTGACCCAGCGTTTCCTGCTCTCGGTGCCGCTCTCGGAGAGAACCGTCTCCAGGTTGCCGAAGAGCAGGTCTTTCTGCCGGAGTTCGTTCTGAACCAGAGCAAACGGTTCTTTACCATTCCTCATCCAGAGGAGCACGTCCCCGATCGCTCGCAGCCGCACCGATGTCATACCTCTTCTCCTGCAGAACCCCTGCTCGGGACGGAAGATCCGGGCCTGCAGCCGGTCTTCATCGTCGATCTGAAGGTCCCCACCCCTTTGAGCCGTAGCAACGGAACCCCGTTGTCGTCTGCGAGAGAAGTTTTTGTGTACGGGTAATCGTGAATACTGCCTTCCCTCCCCGATGCGTTGAGTTCCAGACAGGTGATGCGACAATATATATTTTGCCCTGATTATGCCCCCGGCATGCGTATCTCGACGCATATGGCTTTCGGGGAGTTCCAGAATCCCGGCGCGGTATGGTGCGGCTCCGGCAACGGTGGAACTCGCGATGCCGAACCATTAATTGCTCATGCACCGAGTATGTACCTGGATCGTCAGGCGGCAGATGATGAGAGTTACCCCCACTGACCGGTGATGAAGCAGGGGGCTGATGCCGCCATCCTGCGGAGATGGTTTTTGCACCGGGGACCACTTATTTTGTATCTTTGCTCTCCGGTCGGGCTGTCCGTTCCCTTGAGCGGGCGTAACCCACGTTATCACGGCGGATGCGGTGCTCCCGGGATCGATGATAGCCGAACTGTCCCACTGGTTCGCAAAAATGGCGCTAGTACTTGTTGTCATCTAAACCTAAAATCCGACATCACCTTCGCAGTTTCGCGCTCTTCGCGTGAGACCGTACCGCCTCTATACCAAAACCTCACGCGAAGCCGCGAAGGACGCGAAGACTGAGCGATACCTGCCGGCAACTTCACTTCGCGGCTTCGCGCTCTTCGCGTGAGACCATGGTTGCCGTCCTGGTACATGCAAGAAATTTCTATAATAAGATGACACGGTGCACTAGTGCTCATTGTCTCCTAATTCTCTAATATCATCGGGTAGAGCCGCTTGAGTTTCCTCCTCGCATCGGTTGTGGTGAACTGCCAATCCACGCCTTTCTGGGTCTGATTTCGGCTTCGGTTCCAGGCTGCCGTCTCTGCCCGGAGTGCTTCGATGGTCGGGATTCTCCGGTTCAGGCATTGGCAGGTCAGGGCACTGAGTTCAATCTCGGCGATATTGAGCCAGCTGCCG
>Ga0265294_10004921_pt1 | contig 16446 bp, 15 predicted proteins | sample MunlanPumphouse3_FD_192504 | JGI IMG/M metagenome (GOLD analysis project Ga0265294, IMG submission 192504) | Groundwater microbial communities from a municipal landfill in Southern Ontario, Canada - Pumphouse #3 | ecosystem: Environmental > Aquatic > Deep subsurface > Groundwater | place...
GATTGATGGAGCCGGAAGATGGACCATGTTGCGTTCAGTCATCCTTCCCTCAATCATGCCATCAATTACCATCTGCAGCTTCCTTACCCTTACAAATGGATTCAAGCTCTTTGACCAGAACCTTGCTCTCACAGCTGGTGCTCCTGGAAAGCAGACAGAGATGTTGGCACTTAACATCTTCAACACCTTCTATGGCCGCAGTGGCTTTGAAGGAGTAGGTCAGGCAAAAGCAGTGCTCTTCACCATCTTGGTTGCGATCATTGCCCTAAGCCAGCTTCGTCTTACCCGTAACAAGGAGGTAGAGGCATGAACCTACAAACCAAAGAGAAACGGATCAACTATGGTTTGATCATTATCCTTTCCCTCCTGACTATTCTGTTCATCTCACCAATCTTGATCGTATTGATGAACTCATTTAAATCAAAGCTGTTCATTTCCAATGAACCATTTTCCTTTCCCAATCCTGATACCTATGCAGGAGGGGAGAACTATATAACTGGATCAGAAAAGATTAAGTTCTTTGATGCATTCGGCTATTCACTGTTTATCACCGTCTTCTCCGTGATCAGCATCTCACTGGTTACGAGCATGCTTGCCTGGTATATAACCAGGGTGAAAACAAAGTTCACCAACTTTGTCTATTATTTGTTGGTGTTCTCCATGATCGTCCCTTTCCAGATGGTCATGTTTACGATGAGTAAGACGGCCAATGTTCTTCATCTGGATAATCCAGTTGGTATTATTGTGCTCTATGTAGGATTTGGTGCAGGACTGGGAACCTTCATGTTCAGTGGATTCATTAAAAGTATTCCCCTCAGTCTGGAAGAGGCTGCCATGATCGATGGAGCTGGACCTGTAAAGACGTACTTCCTCATTGTCTTTCCGATGCTTAAGCCAACTGCGATCACGGTTGCCATCCTTAATTCCATGTGGATCTGGAATGACTACCTGCTCCCTTACCTGACCATTGGAACAGAGTACAAGACGATTCCTGTTGCCATCCAGTACCTGAGAGGTGGCTATGGAGCGGTCGATATGGGGGCTATGATGGCAATGCTGGTCTTGGCCATGGTCCCGATCATTGCTTTCTATCTTGCAGCACAGAAGCACATCATCCGTGGTGTAGTTGCTGGCGCTGTGAAGGGTTGATGACAATGGGAAGTATTTATCATGAGAGGGGTGTGCAACGATGAATAGCAAGCATAAACGAGATGCCGGTATTCTCTTGCACATCACCAGTCTTCCTTCTCCTTATGGTATCGGGGACTTGGGGCGTAATGCCTATGCTGTTGCCGATTGGATGGAAAAGGCTGATATCCGCCTCTGGCAACTCTTGCCGCTCAATCCAACAGGATTTGGGAATTCTCCCTATGCTCCACGTTCCACGTTTGCCGGCAATGAGTTGCTCATAGATCTGGAGTCGTTGATGCATGAGGGATTCCTTTCCTCTGAGGATTTGCTTTCCTTGCCATCTTTTCCAGATGATAGAGTGCATTTTCAACTGGTGCAGGAGCGAAAATTACCTCTCTTGAAGAAAGCGGCACGGACTTTTCTTGCTGCCAAAAAGGATAAAGAGGATGCGTTTCTCTGCTTTTGCAATGAGCAAGCATTCTGGTTGGATGATTATGCGCTTTTTATGGTCCTCTATGAGACCTATCATGATGCTAGGTGGTTCAGCCAATGGCCTGAAAGCTTTGCAAAACGTGATAAGAACGTATTGAGGGAGTTTTGTGAGGAACACAAGAGTGAGATTTCCATCTGGAAGGTGCTGCAGTACTTCTTTGCTTTGCAGTGGGATGCATTCAAACAGTATGTGAATGCAAAGCGTATTCAACTGGTAGGTGATGTTCCCATTTTCGTGGCAGCTGATAGTGCAGATACCTGGAGCAACATACATCTGTTCAAGACGGATGATGAAGGGCATTTCAGCGCTGTCAGTGGTGTACCTCCAGATATCTTCAGTGCAACTGGGCAGCTTTGGGGCAATCCTGTTTATGACTGGAAAGTTCTTGAGGCAGAAGGGTACCAGTGGTGGATCAAGAGATTGGAGAGATTGTTTGCCATGATTGATATTCTGAGAGTCGATCACTTCAGAGGGTTCGATGCATACTATGAGATACCAGCTGGGGATAAAACCGCGGAACGTGGTAAATGGATTGATGTAGATGGTAAAAGTTTTTTCAAGAAAGTGCGAGACCACTTTGGATCAGTTCCCATCATTGCAGAGGATCTTGGGTTGATGACTGACTCAGTTGAAGCATTACGGGATGACAATGGATTTCCCGGAATGAAAATATTGCAATTTGGATTCAGCAAGGATGAGAAAGGGAGAAGTAATTATTATGATGATTTTCTGCCGCATAACTGGCAGGAGAACTTTGTAGCGTATACCGGTACCCATGACAACAACACCACCCTTGGATGGTTCAAGTCCCTGGATGTACAGGATAAGGAGATGGTACTTACCTATCTTGATTGCAAAGAGAATGAGGTGTTGCGTAAGATGATACGTACCCTGATGCTTTCCTGTGCTCGTACAGCCATCATCCCCATGCAGGATCTCTTGGAGAAGGATGAGGAAGCAAGGATGAACTATCCTTCAACTTGCAATGATGTCAATTGGAGTTGGAGAGCTACTGCAGAAGAGTTTACTGATGAAATTGCTCATGAGCTGGCCCACCTGGTTGCAATATCTGCCAGAAATGGGCTGCTGGGAAATTGAATGTGGCGCCCTAGGGTGTTCATATACCTTCCTGACAAGGCCGGAACTGCAAGGTTCCGGCCTTGCTCCGTCTCTCAAGCCTTGCTACAGTAAGGCATGAGTACCCTGCACTTTGGAACATGTTCGTGGAAGTATGAGAGTTGGGAAGGATTGGTGTATGAGCCTGGTAGGACCGAGCGGTACCTTGCCCAGTATGCCAATACCTATGATTCGGTGGAAGTGGATAGATGGTTCTGGTCGTTGGGAAAGCAGAGCTATGGGCTTCCTGACCCCCATGATGTGAGAGAATATGACCAGGATACTCCTGACAGCTTTAGGTTTACCATCAAATGTCCAAACACCTTGACCCTTCCATTCAGTTACCAGAGCAAGAGTGAACCAAACCCTTGGTTTCTTGATGCCGAAGTGTTTTATCAGTTCATTGAAACCCTTGAACCCCTTATCCCGAAAATAGGCTTGCTGATGTTTCAGTTTGGATACCTGAACCGTAGTATGTTCAAGGATCGTGATGAGTTCCTGGAATCCCTTGACAGGTTCTTCTCCTTGCTCCCTGATTCTCTTCCCTATGCAGTTGAGCTCAGAAATCCTGCATGGATGGATGCTTCCTACTTCTCCTTCCTCGAGGAACGGCAAATAGGTCCTGTATTGCTCTCAGGATACTGGATGGATGATCTTGCCACCCAATTACAGAGAGCAGGGTCCCGCCTCCATTCTCCATTCTGTGTGCGTTTGCACGGTGAGGATAGGAAAGAAATTGAAAAGGAGAGTGGAGGGAAGTGGGATCGAATTCTTGAAAGCCATGATCAGGAACTGGTCGCAATTGCCCCAAGACTGGTAAAGCTAGCACAGGAGGGTAAGGTAATATACATCAATGTGAACAATCACTATGAAGGGAGCGCCCCGCTTACCATCAGGAAGTTGATGGATTATCTTCAAGAGGCATAGGCAGACGATGTACGAATCTTGGAAGGTGTGCTACGGTAAAGTGTAATCAGGAGGCAAGCAGAATGGTTGGCTTTCCTGTCATGAAACTACCAGAACTCTCTGCAGGGCAGATCTGCAGTAATCCATTTGTGTACAATCATAATCTAGGAGCAAGGATCTATACGATTCTTGCTCTTTTTATTGTGCATCAACAAGGAGGGAAACGATGAAAGAAGAAAAAACGTATGCTAACGGTCAGGTGGAACAGAGAATGCAGGGTGGAAAACTGACCTATTTCTTCAAGGATGGAAATATCAAGGCTGAGGGACCCATCAAGGATAATCTTATGGATGGACTTTGGCATTACTATCGGAAAAATGGAATTGTCTGGCAGGTAGGGAGTTTCAGGCATGGGGTGAAACATGGTCCATGGGTCCGGTATGACCGTGTAGGGGCTGTTGAGTATGAGGCACAGTTCGAAGACGGGAAAGAAATTGCAAAACGGTTGTACCACTGATATTGGATTCTGGAGAAGCGGTGGTAGAATAGAGATATCACACAAACCGATTGGGAATCGGGGAAAAGGAGTAGAATGATGAAACGAGTACTCTTGAAACGGGTATTGCTCGGCATTCTGATGCTTTGCATCACAATGGGATTCCTCTTTGCACAACCACTGCCGGAACAGGCGGAGGAGCTGGTCATTCTTGCCACCACAGATATTCATGGAAATGTCTGGGGATTCAGTTATGAGAACGACAAGGAGACAAACAACAATGGAATGGCTCGTATTGCTACCTATGTGGAGGAGGTGCGTGAAGAACATCCAGCTGTCATCCTGGTAGATAATGGTGACGTTATCCAAGGGAATATCATGACTGATGATATCTACAACAAGAGAGAGGGTGAGCATCCTGTCATCCGTGCGATGAATCTCTTGGATTATGACAGTCTTACATTGGGAAACCATGAGTTCAATTTTGGGGAAAACCTGATCAAACGAATCCAGGAACTGGCAAATTTTCCAGTGCTTGCCGCAAATATGTCACGTGTTGACGGTACCATGGCTGCCCTTCCGTACACCATAGTAGAGAGATCTGGAGTAAAGGTCGGAATCATAGGCCTTACCAATCCAAATGCTCCTAGATGGGATGGCGAAAAGACCGATCCCTTTGTCTATGCCCCGGTAGGTCCTGCTGCAAGACGGGTAGTGGATATCCTTGATGATAAAGTTGATGTCCTGGTAGTTGTAGCTCACGTGGGACTGTATCCTGAGTATGATGTTGACGGTGGCAGTGATGGAGGCCTTGCTATCCTTGAGCTTTGTCCTGAGATTGATGTGCTTATCGTTGGGCATGCCCATACCACGATTGCAGAGGTACAAAATGGGATTGCTATCGGTGGGGCAAAGAACCTCGGTCGTGAGGTTATCCGCATCGACCTCAGTCTTGATGAGAACAAGCAGGTTGATGGACAGGAAGTGACCATCGTTGATATGACTGACTATGAACCGAGTGAGTTGATCAGGGGGAATGCTTTCATCAAGGAAGCTCATCAAGCAACCAGGGACTTTATTTCCGGTGGAGCACCCTCTGCTGATGGAAGTCCCAGCGGTGGTATCTTTGGAACAGCAGCCGTTGACTTCCAACCCAAGAATGAGATTATGGGTATCCCCGAGGGAAAACTTCGTGATACCGCTGTCATGGATTTCATCAATGAGGTACAACTGCTTAACAGTGGTGCCGATGTGTCAGCAGCAGCGCTCTTTGCCGATACCAGTGATATTCCCAAGGGTCCGATCAACTACGGAACCATCTTTGGTATCTACAAATACGACAATACCCTCTATCGAGTACCAGTCACTGGTGCTGAGCTGAAAGCCTACATGGAGTGGTCAGCAACCTGCTACAACCAGTGGAAACCTGGTGATATCTCCATCAGCTTCAACCCAGACAAACCGGGTTATCTCTATGATATGTTCAGCGGTGTGGACTATGAGATCGACCTGAGCAAACCTGAAGGGCAGAGGATCAAGAATGTCATGTTCAAGGGCAAGCCGCTCTCTGATACACAGAAACTTACCCTTGCCGTGAACAACTACCGATATTCTTCGGCCCTGAAAGCACAGAAACTGGTATCTGGGGTACGGGAATGGGAGAGTCCAAACTCAATTCGTGATATGCTCGTAGCATACATCAAGGAAAAGGGGACGATATATCCAAAGGTAGACAACAACTGGAAGATCGTTGGGGTGAACCTTGATAGTCCCTATCGCAAGCAGGTGATCAAGATGGTAAATGAGGGGAAACTTGAATCACCCTACAATAATCCATTGAATGTTAACGAGCTGAAGAAACAGGGGATCATCAAATAATAGCAGAGTGGGCTGGTCATCAAGCCAGCCCACAATACTATGTCTCTTGATCGTCATCCTTGAGCGCTTTTCTGCGGTTACGTACGCTCTCGGTGAGCAGAAACTCAATCTGGCCGTTTATGGAGCGGAAGTCATCCTCCGCCCAAGCGGCCAGCTCTTTCCACAGCGATGACGAAAGACGCAACAATACCTGTTTCTTGCTCTTATCCTTTGCATCCATACGTCATCATCCTTATGCTAATAAAGCGACCCACTGTTTACGATTGGCTGTACATCCTTGTTTCCACAAAGAACCACCAAAAGATTGCTTACCATGGAAGCCTTACGTTCTTCATCCAGGTTCACTATCTCACTTTCATTCAACTGCTCAAGAGCCATCTGGACCATTCCAACCGCTCCTTCCACAATTTTTTGTCTCGCGGCGATAATAGCAGAAGCCTGTTGACGCTGCAACATTGCTGCAGCAATCTCTGGTGCGTAAGAGAGGTGGGTAATTCTTGCCTCCAGAATTTCCAGACCCGCAACGGTAACCTTGCCTTGCAGTTCCTTAAGCAGATCCTCTGCTACCTCCCTGCTGCTTCCTCTCAATGATTTTTCATCATCATCACTATCATAAGGGAAGAGCCGTACCACATTTCTCAAAGCACTATCGCACTGTATGGAAAGATAATCCACATAGTTGTCAACGTCAAACACCGCTTTCGCGGTATCAACCACTTTCCAGATAACGACAACACCGATAATGATTGGATTGCCCTGTGAATCATTGATTTTCTGCTTCTCATTGTTCAGCGTCATTGCTTTGAGGGATAACTTTCGTTTTGGAATCTGTATTGAATAGGCTGTAGTTCCACTCTTATTCGCATCCGGTTTTCCTTCCAGCTTATAGGAACCTGAAGAATTTTCTGATGACGATGCAGGATTCACTGCAGTGACAAAAGGGTTTACGAAGAAAAAGCCCTCTTTCTTGAGTGTCCCATAATACTTGCCGAACAAGGTAAGGACCAATGCTTCATTTGGTTTGATGATCTTCAATCCGCCAAACAGGATTGGACCAATGATAAAACCATAGAGTGCTCCAAGAGTAATGACAACTGCACGTATGGCTCCTGGGATATCTGCAGCCATTCCAAAGATGAACAGGGCAAATGACAAGAGAATAAGTAGCACATTGACTACCAGGATTGTCAATCCGATTGAAGGTCGGTTCAGGACTTTTTCTTTTGAGTAGACAGGTTCATTCATACAAATGCCTCCAAGGTATGATAGTAAAAGATATCATAATGATATCAATTAGATAATTCACTAATCTATGATATTTGTCAAGATTAAGACTTATAAATTACATGAGATGCAAGACATTTATATGCTTATACTTGTTGAACCTCCCAAATTGAAGGGTTCTTTACTCTGCATCTGTACACCATTACTGTTGTGTGCATTGTCGATAAATTCTGGTATACTGATGAAACGAAAAGACCTATGAGGAGAAGTAATGGATACTTGGACACTAGATGATGCAAGAAAGCTGTATCACATCGATTCCTGGGGAAATGAGTATTTTCATGTCTCAGAGAAAGGAGAAGTGGAAGTACGGCTAAAAGATAAAGACCCAAAAAGTCAAGTAAGCTTGTTATCCATAGTCAAGGGTTTGCAAGAGAGAGGTATGAAATTGCCCGTACTCCTGCGATTTTCAAATATCCTTGACTCGAGGATCCAACATATCAATGAGAGTTTCCTTGGTGCCATGAAGGAAGCCGGCTATACCGGTACCTACCGGGGCGTCTATCCTATCAAGGTAAACCAACAACAACAGGTTGTTGAGGAAATATGCAAATACGGTAAGCAGTACCATCATGGTTTGGAGACCGGCAGCAAGGCTGAGCTTTTGCTTGCCCTTGCTCATATCGATGATCTGGAAGCCTATGTTGTCTGTAATGGATACAAGGATGAGGAATATATTGACTTGGCCCTGAGAGGCCTCTCCATGGGTGTTCAAACCGTACTGGTGGTGGAGATGCCGGGAGAAGTGGATATCATTCTTGAACGAAGCAGGGCAATGGGTATTAAGCCTAATATTGGACTGAGAATGAAACCCTCAACCGTTGCAAGTGGACACTGGACAGACAGTGGTGGGGACCGCAGTGTTTTTGGACTGAATACCACACAGGTTATCCAGGTGGTTGATAAGCTCAGGAATGAGCAGATGCTCGATAGCCTGAAATTACTGCACTATCATCTGGGAAGCCAGATCCCAAACATTCGTGACATCCGTATGGGTGCAACGGAAGCAGCACGTTTCTACTGTGGATTGGTGCATGAGGGAGCCCCAATGGGCTTGTTGGATATCGGCGGGGGATTGGCAATTGACTATGATGGTTCTCATACTGATAGCTCGAACAGCCGAAATTATTCCACCAAAGAGTATTGTGATGACGTTGTAGAGGAAGTGATGACCATCTGCAAGGAAGAGAATGTTACCCATCCAACCTTGCTCAGTGAGTCAGGAAGAGCATTGGTCTCCTACTATTCGGTCCTGCTGTTCAACGTCCTTGATACCAATATTTTCTGGAACGGGGAGGATGTTGAGGCAAATCTCGACCCGGAGGTTCTTCCAGCATTGGAGAACCTGCTTTACGTGAGGAAGATGCTCAACGAAAAGAATGCACAGGAGTGCCTGAACGACCTGGACTATTACCGTGAGGAGATTAGAAACAAGTTTCTCTATGGTAAGGTGAATATGAGGGAGCGTGCTGCAGCAGAGCATGTTTACTGGTCTATTGTTGCGGAGATCAAGCAGACCTATGGGGAGGTTGAGTCCCCTGAGTTTGAGAAGCTGGAGCAGCAATTATCTGATATCTACTACGGAAACTTCAGTCTCTTCCAATCACTTCCTGATGTTTGGGCGATTGATCAATTATTTCCCATCATGCCGATCCATATGCTGGACAAGAGACCGGACAGAAAGGCAATCCTGAGTGACATCACCTGTGACAGCGAAGGAAAGATTGATCGATTCATTGGTCGCTGGGAGGTGGAGAAAACCCTCAGCCTGCATACCCTTCCTGAGAATGATGACTACATCCTCGGGGTCTTCTTGGTTGGGGCTTACCAGGAAACACTGGGGGACCTGCACAATCTGCTGGGAGATACCAATGTTGCCTCAGTTACCTATGAGGATGGGAAATTCCGACTTCATAATGAGTTGGAAGGTGATACTGTGGCTGATGTACTTAGTTATGTGGAGTATGAGCCAAAACATCTTGAGGCTCTGATCAGAAACAAAGCTGAACGTGCAGTTCAGGATGGAAGAATAACCCCGCTTGAGAGGCGGCGCATCATTGCTGCCTATACAGCCGGACTCAGAGGATATACCTACTACGAAACCGACCAAGAGGAGTAAAACATGGAAAAGAAACGTTTAATGATCATAGGAGCAGGTGGCGTCGGTAATGTTGCCGTACGCAAATCTGCCAGAATGGAAGACCTCTATGAGGTAATCTTGCTTGCAAGCAGGACAAAAGCAAAATGTGATGCAATTGCTGCTGAGGCAGGACCAGTTCCTGTTGAAACTGCACAGGTTGATGCCGATGATGTTGGGGCCTTGGTCACTCTCATGGAGAGTTTCAAGCCTGATGTGGTACTCAATGTTGCGCTTCCTTACCAGGATCTCCCGATCATGGATGCCTGCCTGAAATATGGTGTTGATTATATTGATACTGCAAATTACGAACCAAAGGATGAAGCCCATTTTGAGTATTCCTACCAGTGGGCTTACCAGGAAAAGTTCAAGCAGGCTGGCCTGACAGCACTGCTTGGAAGTGGGTTCGACCCTGGGGTGACCAATGTATTCACCGCCTATGCTGCAAAACACTATTTTGACGAGATGCACTACCTCGATATTGTAGACTGTAATGCAGGGGATCATGGAAAGAGCTTTGCTACCAACTTCAATCCTGAGATCAATATCCGTGAGATTACGCAAAATGGTCGCTACTACGAAGAGGGAGAGTGGAAAAGCACGGAGCCCTTGGAAATACACCAGAACGTGGACTATCCACGAATCGGGGGAAAAGAGAGCTATTTGCTCTTCCATGAGGAATTGGAATCCTTGGTAAAACACTACCCAAGTCTGAAACGGGCTCGTTTCTGGATGACCTTCAGCCAGGAATACATCACCCATCTCAAGGTACTGGAGGATATTGGTATGACCAGCATCAAGCCTGTCATGTTCCAGGGAATGGAAATCCAACCATTGCAGTTCCTCAAGGCCGTACTTCCTGAGCCTTCCTCCCTTGGCGAAAACTACAAGGGACAAACCTCCATTGGTTGCCAGATCAAGGGGATCAAGGATGGCAAGGAGAGAACCCTCTACATATTCAACAACTGCAGCCATCAGATGGCCTATCAAGATACAAAAGCACAGGCAGTGAGCTATACAACAGGTGTTCCTGCCGCTCTTGGAACCAGTTTGGTTGCCCGTGGCATTTGGAAGGAGCCTGGGGTAAACAATATGGAACAATTCGATCCTGATCCATTCCTTGAGGAACTTGGGCCATTGGGCCTTCCCTGGGAAGTGGTTGTCGATGGCAAGCTTGCCTTTGGTGAATAGCCAATGATCGATTTAAAAAAGATCAGCCATACTCCAGCATTTGTGTTGGAGTATGAGCTTCTGGAAAAAAACCTTTCCATCATTGAACAGTTGCAGAAGGATCTTCCCCTCTCCTTCCTCTTCGCTCTTAAAGGGTTTGCGATGCACGCGGTATTCCCAGAGCTGGCCTCTGTGGCAAGCGGGGCAACAGCCTCTTCATTGAATGAGGCACTTCTTGCATCTCCCTATTTTGATGAAATCCATGCATATGCTCCCGTGTATCAGAAGAACGAATTTGAAACCATTGCCTCAATGGCAACACATATTACGTTCAACTCTGTTTCCCAGTTGGAGACATATCGGGATAGAAGTAGCAATGCTCAATTGGGGCTTCGCATCAATGCCATGTACTCGACAGTCTCTACTGCCTTGTATGATCCCTGTAGCTACGGGAGCCGTTTGGGTATTCTTCCCAAGGATCTTCCACAACTCCCAGAGGGGGTGAGTGGACTGCACTCCCACAACCTCTGTGAGAGTGGTGCACAGGAACTGGCCCATACGCTTTCATCAATTGAAAAGCATTGGGGGCATTTACTTGGTGATATTGAGTGGTTGAATCTTGGTGGAGGCCATCTGGTAACCAGGAAAGGATATGACCTGGATCTTTTCAGGAAAACGATCTCGGATTTCCATGATCGATATCCCCACATCAAACTCATATTGGAACCTGGTGCAGCCTTTGTATGGGAAACTGGGTATCTGGTAACCGAAATTCTTGATATCGTTGAAAATGGTGATATCAAGACACTGATGATTGATGCCTCCTTTGCGGCCCATATGCCGGACTGTCTGGAAATGCCGTACTCCCCAAATGTAATTGGAGCGAAGCTGGAAGAGAGTGGTGTCTATCGTCTTGGTGGATCATCCTGCTTGGCTGGGGACTGGGTGGGCAGTTATACCTTTGAGAAAGCACCTAAGATTGGTGACTATCTTATACTCTGTGACATGATGCACTACACCATGGTCAAGACCACCATGTTCAATGGGATTGCCTTGCCTGATATCGGCATCTATCGTGATGAGACTTATACCGTGGTAAAATCCTTCGGGTTTGATGATTATCAACGACGCTTGTCGTAGGAGAGAGAGAATGGAACACTGGTTTTTGGATTCAGAATTTCCCAACTGTGACAAGGAAACAGCACGATTTCATGTAATACCCTTTCCCTTGGAGGATACAGTCTCCTACATGGGAGGTACAGCGAATGGACCAAATGCCATTATAGAGGCTTCATCACAGCTTGAACAACTTGTTGAGGGGTTTGGGAATCCTGGTGCCTTGGGAATTCATACCAGGGAACCGCTTGGAACAGAAGGTATGGTTGAACAAGCGATAGCAGCCGCTGCTGAAGCTATCCTCCAGGCGTATGACCATGGAGCAATCCCTGTACTTCTCGGTGGTGAGCATTCAGTAACAAATGCAGCAATTCCTCTCTTGAGAGACCGATTTCCCCAAGGGGAGGTCGGTATCCTGCAGTTCGATGCACACATGGACCTAAGGGATGCCTATGAAGGCAGCAAACTCAGCCATGCATCGGTCATGAGACGTGCTGTAGAGGCAGGCATTCCCCTTTTTCAGGTAGGGATAAGGAATTATAGTGAGGAAGATCTTGAGGCACGTGAGCGCTACCAGGTTGGTCACTATGATGCATCATTTCTCTACAGCCAGAAGAATACACACTCGCTGGAAACTTTGGATCTTCCATCTGATTTTCCCAAACAACTATATGTCACCTTCGATGTTGATGCATTCGATTGTGGGTTGATGAGTGCCACCGGAACCCCTGATCCAGGTGGACTCTCATGGTGGGATGCAATTACGTTACTTACCGTTCTTACCAAGGATAGGACGATTATTGGGTGCGATGTAGTGGAATTGGCTCCCAATGCCTTGCATCACCCCTCCTATACGGCAAGCAAGCTTACGTATTTCCTGATGGGATTAGCCAGCAAGCGCAGTTCCCAGTGAAAATGCTGCGTTCAACGCTTCTTCTTCAGGGGTGTCCAAGGCGATGACCGGGTCGCCAACCAATACTGCTCCTGCTTCCTTGGTGACTTCTGCCCAGTCGTCCATCCACTCTCCGTTTCCCCATCCATATGAGCCGAAAAGTCCAACAGGTTTTCCCTCTAGATGGGGAAGGAGTGCATTGAACATTGGTTCGAATACTTCATCCTCCAAGCTTTCTGAGCCCATTGCAGGACACCCAAATGCTACCGCGTCATAGCTATCAAGCAAATCGGCAGAGAAGAGACCGGCCTTGATCACCTTGATATCTGCACCGGCTTCCTTGGCTCCTTTTGCCACCGCTTGAGCCAAGGCTTCGGTATTTCCCGTCCCACTGTAATATACAATTGCAATACGTTTCATAGTTCCTCCATCGGAGCTTATTACTAGTTAATCTATAAGGGTTAGGCAATGCTAACATTTATAATAAGTACTACACCATTGTAGGGAAGCATGTCAAGAATGAGATTATCGGTTATTGTGTTCAGCTGCCTTGAGAAGTCGTTGCATTTTCAAAGCCAATGGAGAGGCAGGACCAAAATAGACGTGGGCTTTACGATGAGCCCATCGGTAGAGCGTTCTTGCATCCTCCACTTCCCCGAGCTTTCGATAGCATCGCGCTATATGTACAAGCAGTCCAATTTTCTCTGCTTCAGAGGCGAAATCTGATTCTATATCAAGGTAGGACCGGATAATCCTGTACTGCTCGAGCGCTTCTCTCCAGGCATATCGCCTCTCCAGGCATACCCCAAGTGCACAGCGAGCCATAATACTCTGGCTGCTCGTGGATCCTTGGAATGAGGTAAGGATGGTGAGTACCTGCTGACGGAGCAGAAGCTCCTCATCGAACTTCTTCTTGATATGGTAGATGTCTGCCTGCAGGCAGAGTGAATCGATATAGAGATCATAGGAGGGACCATTCTCTTTGGTGTAATCACGACCAAGCAGCTCCTCAACAATGGATTGTGCCTCAGCACTCTGTCCATCATCAAGATAGGAGTTGCCTAAGGCGATCATAGCCTCAATGGTTGACTCATCATCATCACCATGAAGAATCTGGTTCGTCTGATATATCTGTTGTGCAACCTCCAATTCTTTATGGGTCTCTCCTGCACGGTAGTAAGCCATGTTCAAATCCCCCATCAGGAGAATGTATTCTTGATTCATGGGGCCATATTCGTTGAAGTGAGCTATGCGCTTCTTCTCCAGATCAGCGATATTCTGATGAACCCGTGCAAAGTAGAGCGGGTCATCAAGTTCACTGGAGAGTAGTAATCGTGCAAAATAGTTTTCCATATCCTTAGTATACACAGATGGGTTTGTACCCTACAAGCTCTTCTCTGCACGAACTGCAAGATAGCAGTCATGGATATAACTGTCGATCATCATGAATCCTGCCGTGTCGGTGTAGATACCCGTTAAATGAAACCCACAGTCCGTAAGCCCTCCAAGCAGGTCTTGCAACGTATGGGAAAATTCAATGGTATCATGTTTTCTCATACGCTTTTCCAACTCCTTTTTCCCAAGGCTTTTCAAGTCAGAGTAGGGGATGGTGTATTTCACCTGGAGGTGGTTTCTCAAGGCTTTCTTTTCGTCAAAGAGATAGAGCACTGGGTTGGTGATGCTGGTAAGCATTCGCCCACCTTTCTTCAAGATCCTGTAGCAGTGTTGATACATGCTGTGCACCTCATCAATGAAACATGTGGAGGTTGGGTTGTATATCATGTCAAACGTGGAGTCTGCAAAACAGGAGAGGTCCCGCATATCTCCCTTGACGAATTCCATTTCCAGTTGGAGTCGCTCAGCATAGGATGCATCCTGTGCAAGTTGTTTTTCTGAAATATCATACAGGGTTACCTCTGCACCAGCGAGTGCAAGAAGAACCGCTTGCTGACCACCACCACAGGCAAGGGCAAGGATCTTTTTTCCTTTAACACCACTGACCCAGGATGGAGGGACCTGCTTGAACGGAGAGAGAACCATATCCAATTCTCCTCTTCGTGCTTTCTCTATCTGTTCTTCAGTGCAGCCATCTGTCCAGATGGTGTGTTTTTCAACTTCACTATCCCAAGCTCGTGCATTGTGCTCAACATATGTATCCATGTGTGGAGGGTAGCATGGAAGGGTATAGTTTGCAATGAGATAAAATACAACTGTATTTATTGTATTGTTTTAGAAATGAGAGGAGTATAGGTAAGAACTCCTTGTACGCGATGTGACTGCATAAGAGCAATACTCTTTGCCTTACTGGAAAAGAGAGGCATATCGGGAAGTTCTTTAAAGCGAGCTCTTCGAAAGAGTGTAATGTGTGCTTTGAAACGGGTGTCCTTGAAAACCACGTGGTATTCTTGCAATAGGGCAATAAGTGTCTTCTGTAATTGAAACAATCCTGTATGATGGGCTATCCCACTGTAGATGATGTCACCTCCCTGCTTGGGAAATGTTCCTAGATGATTGAACAGGACTTCGACCTCTCTTTTGGGCATTGCCTCAAGGATGTCTCCAAGCAAAGGAAGGATTTTCTCATCCTGCTCTCCGAGAAAGGCAAGGGTGAGATGGAGATTCCCTTTGCTCGTTGGATTTCCTTTAGAAAGATAAGGAACAATGGTGTTCTGGATGGATGTAAGCTGTTGCAAAGTGCTCTCTGGAAACAGCAGTGCATAAAAGAGTCTCATGGAGAGAGTATACTATGAAACAAAGTCTTTGTAGCCAGAAAAAAGCATAGTATAGTGTTGTGAGGAGAAAATCATGAAGATAGTTCTTATTGGGGCAGGCAGTGCACAGTTTGGGCTTGGTACCATTGGCGATATTATGCAAAGTAAAACATTGGTGGGAAGTACCATCAGTTTGGTTGATATCAATGCAGAAGCGTTAAAGAAGGTCTATAACAAAGCCAACGCATTTGTCGAAGCGAATAATCTCCCTTTTACCATTGAGGCAACCACTGACCGTAAGGAAGCACTGCAGGGTTGTGATGTAGTGGTCATCTCCATCGAGGTGGGAAATCGTTTTCAGCTCTGGGATGAGGATTGGACGATCGCCCAACAGTACGGCATTAACCAGGTGTATGGGGAAAACGGCGGCCCTGGGGGAGTATTTCATTCGCTGAGGATTATCCCTGTTATCATGGATATCTGTGAAGATGTGATATCTCTCTGTCCAGATGCCTGGATTTTCAATTATTCCAACCCAATGACCGCCATTGTGACAACGGTACTCAGAAAGTATCCATCTCTCAAATTCGTGGGAATCTGCCATGAGATTGCATCCCTGGAACGGTATCTTCCCTCAATCCTTCAGACTCCATTCACCAATTTACAAACCCGTAGTGCTGGGTTGAATCATTTCAGTGTGCTTTTGGAAGCGTACTACCGGGACAGCGGTAAAGATGCCTACCCAGATATCCTGGAAAAAGCTCCTGCATTTTTCGAAAAAGAACCAGGGTATTCCGATATTCTTTCCTATATGGAGCAGCATGGAGAGGCGTTCATCACAGAGGGGTCCACCCATCGTCCACTGCCAGAAGGAATAAGAAGCAAGAAGCCCTGGGCGGATAGGACTTTGTTCAAGGAAATTTTCGACCATTACCACTTGTTACCCATCACAGTGGATAGTCATTTTGGTGAATATATTAGTTGGGCGCATGAGGTAGTAGACCATAAGGGGATAAAAGATTTCTATCGGTTATATCAAAAAATGCTTTCACGCTTGGAACCAAAGATTGAACTGAAAGTAACCGAGCGTTTGGTCTATATCCTTGAGGGTATTGA
>Ga0265294_10004922_pt1 | contig 16444 bp, 18 predicted proteins | sample MunlanPumphouse3_FD_192504 | JGI IMG/M metagenome (GOLD analysis project Ga0265294, IMG submission 192504) | Groundwater microbial communities from a municipal landfill in Southern Ontario, Canada - Pumphouse #3 | ecosystem: Environmental > Aquatic > Deep subsurface > Groundwater | place...
TAGGGTTCCCCCTGCAAGTGGCAAATAACTATGTGTATGAGAGGTAGCACTAATACCTGCTTCTGCCAATGTCTGATTAATCCATGCTGAACCATTCCAAACTGCAATTTCCCCAGATGCAATATCTGTAATTGTTACATCATCAAGTCCATCAAATCCAATGGTTGATGAATAGGCAATAGACGGTTTATCTGATAAATCTGTATAAGAACCACTTGTAGCAACATTGGCAAATCCAATTTCTCCAAGTGTCTTATTAACCCAGCTTCCACTATCATAAACTAATAACTCATTATCACTAACAGTATCTAATTCTATTGATGAAACAATTGCATAATCGGTAGCATCTAAATGATAATATTCAGATGTAGTACCACCTTGCAATCCAGTCAGATTATTATGGTCATTTATTGTAGCATATGATAACGCAACATCCGATACCTGTTCTACTGCATAAGCACTACTTGCACTTTTCTGTACAATAATCCTACCAATCAATATACCAGTTCTTGTTAATGTATCTGGAACTTCGGGTAATGAACTTTCCAATGCCTGACTTAATGTATAATCACCAGTACCTAATACAATACATACAAATTCTTTTGTATCATCAACAGTTCTGAATACCCAATTTACCGCATATCTATTAGATGTAAGAGTTGCCAAATTTGTCCCATTATCATATTGAGTATTATTATATGTCGTACCAAATGAATATTCCCATTCCCCAGAACTATGATACCATAGGCATACTGAATTTGCACTTCCAGCAACTACTGCATCTAATTCTGTTGATTTTGCACCATACCATACAATACCAGAAGTCACGGCAATAGTATTCCCTGTATCTTCAGATAATGCTAACCCACTTTCTTTATGAAACCTATCAGTTTTTACAAATCGTAAATGTAATTTATTGGCAAGTCCCTTGCCCATTTCATTCCAAGATAATTTACATATATCATTTCCATCTTTTGCCAATGTATATACTGGTATAACATCACTTTCATTAATATCATCAACATCAGTGGTTACTGTTAATATAGGACTACCACTATTGTAATCAACAATGATATAATTCATTCCATCTGTTAAACTATCAAATGTCGTTCCGCTTACTGTATAATCATTAACATTTCCTAAAAATGTACTATTATTATATAACTTATAAACACCAGTTCCAATGGTAACTGTCCCATCACCATTATCTGTATATGATGGTGCAGTATAACTTCCAGCAGATATATGCTGTCTTTCAGCATCTGTATATGCAAAGAAATCAGAGGAATCATATGTGTCTAATGTATCAGCATCTAATCCAACAGTGTTTATAATACTCGCTGGTATTTCATTATTCTCAAATATTACATTCCCATCACCATCAACAATATAATTGGCAATAAGTTTCCTTCGCACTTCCAATGTATTCTCTGATTTCTTCATTCATAATCACCCAGTTTTTGTAACAATCCCATCATAAGCAATAGAACCAGCAACACCACCAGTTTCTGTTATCTTAATATAATAATCATTTTTAATATGTATTGGTAAATAGGTAAACCCATCATTCTCATCATAAACACTGTCAATCAACACATCCGTAGTGCCATCTGATATATAAAAACTAAATGTTCCATTATACCACAAATTATGTATAGTTACCTCATTCCCTGCTGTGGGTTGCACAAGTACAGTATCTGAACCAACAAAATTTTCAATTCCTGCATAAATATCACCAGTTGCCAATTATATCATCTCCTATTAACTTAAAGTAATTCGTATCTCCAGTATCCAAGATTCACCTGAACCTTTAGTTCCCTTATTCTCTACCTTTCTATTTAAGCAAATCCCAGACGCATTATTCTTAACTACATATTCATTCCAATCCTGATTCGCAGTATCACCATCGAATGTTGCCCTGAAATATACCGTATTCCCAGATACGTATGGATATGTTGCATCCATAGATTCATACACACCATTCGCCAATACATCAGTATCTGATGCACCAGATGCTGTATCATCTATCCCTACACCAACACGGGCATTTGTACTGTTGAATGTATCCGTAGAATCACCAATTATAATATCCCACATCTCGTTCATACCCACATTGAGTAATGTATTCCTTTCAAATGTAACAACTTCATAGGGGAATATATGTTCCATATTAACCCCTGCCTTTGACATCTTGGCAATCTGTCCATCCTCGTCATGATATTTGTAAATCTTATACACCGAATGATGTTTAATAGTTTCTTCCATATTCTCACCTATTATTTTTATTATTTAAATAGTTATATGTGCGTATATATAACTATTACAACTCCTTCCCAATTAACATATTACTATTAATACTACTTGTCTTATTTAAATTTATCAATTTAGTATTACAAACATCTTTAATATGTTCAATAACCCATTCTTCTCCATTAGCATTAATCATATCATGTGGAATTACAATTTTTAATATACCCAATATTTCATGTTCTACTGTAAAGAATGAATTAACACTTGTATTCTTAACATTAATAATCTTCATCATTGCACCCCATAATCTAATATACTCCCATATAAATGTACACTACCTTTACTTGTATCACTGCATTGTATTTGGAATAGATTATTCCCATCAGTTAACTCACTTTTAATATCAGCAGATGTATATCCATCACTACCTATCTTTTGACTACCACCTGTATATACTGTTGGTGATACTGGTAATATTTTTGTCCATGATGTATATGTACTATTTTTAATATATATCTCCATAGTTGAAGGATAACTTGTACTTACATGACCTTCATCTTCTATATAATAATCCATAGTCTCTTCGGTCTCACCAGTAACTACTGAACCTGCATCAGTATATGTATGAGTATGTCGTTCATATGTATATACATAACTACTTTGTATATCTAAATATACAACATTATCTGTACTTGTCAAACTCGGTGATATTGTAAATTGAACAGTCAATGTATTATTACTTGTTGTAGCCGTACCTGGAAGTGGCATTATTAATGTAAATGGTGATTTTACATGATTTGTTGGTAAAAAATAACAGTCAACTAACCATTCTTGTGTTTTACCAGTAACAGTAGAACTACCATTAAATGATGTATATGGCGTTGCATATAGTTTAACAGTTGAATAATATGAAGTATCTGTATGTAATCCATAAAGATTACCAGTAATTATCAATAATGCATCTTGCCATCCATATGATGTTCCAGATGGAGTAATATCTGTTGCAGATGATGGATAAAAATGTTCATAATCACTACTATTAAATTCTAATATAGATGAAGGTATTGTCATTGTTTTAACTCGTTGTGTTGGTACTGATAAATAATCAATTGTAATATTAGCATCGACATCATCAATATCCAATGTTGCATTTGTATTTTTTAACCATGATGCTGTTTTATAACTATCACATTCCAATGTTAGTTTAAACTCTCCAATACTATCAATATCATTAACATTATAACTATATATAGGATATACTTCGCCATTGCCAACATCTTCTCCTTGTATGTTATGCCATCCACCATCCCATTGAGTATACACCCCTGGATTTACATATCCACTTATCTCATAAACATCTTCACCAAGTAAATCTTTTAATGTGGTATTCTTACTGTTCAATCCCAAGACCGTCTCACTCATGGTTTCCTTGACATCATACACCACATAATTGGAACTGTCGACACTTACCAAATCGCCATCTTGATAACTATGCGTAGGAATCAAATGTACCTCAATACGCTGTTTTATACTTCCAAACTTATTATATATTGCTTGTGCTAATGCATCGGCTTCATCATTATCAGCTAAATCCTTCTTTTGAAACACTCGTATATAATCACCAGTGATGCTCGATGGATACTGCCCTTCTATCTCACTGCCATCCTTTCCAATTACAATTATCCCATCTACATTATAATCAAAATCACTTTCCTTTACATCCTTTCTATTATAACTTATATTTCCAGATGATGTCAAATCATTATTATATTTCCCATAGGTCACAGTTTTGGTAGCACTGTTGAAATACATATTGATATTGTCACCACTATCATTCGATAGTTCGGTAATTACTTTTGTTAGAGCATCCCAGATATTAGTATAATAGAAATACACTCCATTTATAGTTGTGGAATTTGTACTACCATTTGTCCATCCGCTACCACTTAATATCGTACTGATTGTTGATGTCGTTGTACTAGATGACACACTAAATGTATAACTACCACCACTACTTACTAGTCGTTTCTTCAATGTATATGCATTCTCTGTCAATGTATAACTATGCCAACCTTCATCAGTCAATGTCCTATCACTAATATATCCAGAGAATATTGTGGTGCTATCTTCCTTGATATAGAATAATGTTTCTGTTCCTACACTAAATTCCTCATCACAATGAAATTTACAACTGTTCAATCCATTCAATATCTTATCAATACTGTCAATAGTGATTGAATAATTGTCACTCCCATCATTCACATAGTACGATGTCATATCAAATCCTCTCAAATATATATTTCAATTTCATATCAAATATCCATTGATTAAGATACCCACCTTTACGTTGTAACTTCATATCATCAACTAACCATTTTGAACTTGCTGGTATCTCTTTAAATACATATTCGCCAACACCATAGGAAGCAATTATATAATCCCCTTCCCACGCATCCATTGCATCGAAATCAGTTGTACTATATATATATCCTTTTAATTGTACCTGTACTGGATTAGCACCCATTGATATAACAATTGGATTTTGACCTTTAATTGGTATGACCTTACTGGTATGTGACTTAATTGGAATAATCTCATTAAAATCCAAAGTCACTGCATGACTGCTATCATCTGTAAATGTAACTGCTATATGTATCCCTCCTTATGATACTAGCGAAGATGATTGTCTTTCAATCTCCTCTTTTAATTTTTCAAATAAATCTGCCGCCCATTTTTCATTAATTGCTTCAATTGTATTATACTGATATATATTAACTTCCTTACCTTGTGATTCCTTAATTGCCAATTCCATCCAATCAGTACCTTCATATCCATATGTTGCTGGTTGTGCTCTTGTTTCTTCCAATACCATTCTCATAGTATCATCATATTGAATACCTTGTTTATCCATAGATTTTTCCAAATTATCATAAAATGTTTCTGGAGTTTCAGTACCAATACCTTTTTTAGTCAAATCATAAAATGACCAAACTGCAAGTGTTGTTCCTGCAACTGCGGCGGCAACGGTAGCAAATCCAACGAATGTAGCATTACCAGCAGATGCACCAGCAGTTGTACCTATACTTGTAAACCATTCAGACAATGCAGTTGTTAATCCTACACCACCAGCACCCCCTAAAACTCCACCTGCTGTTGAAGCACCAGCACCGCCAAGTATTCCACCACCTGCACCAGTTGCACCTGCGCCAAATAAACTTTTCAAAAATACAAATCCACCAGCACCAGATAATCCAAGATTAAGCAATGACGCTACTGGCATACCAACAAGACTAATCGCCGCTACATAACCTGCCATTTTACCCAACTTAGACAAATTATCTTCACCAACAACCTCTTTCAGCTTTGTAAGAAAATTTCCAATATGAGTAAATGCATCCAAAAATCCTTGTGCAATGTCTAATACAAATCCAGCGACTTCACCAACATTACTTCTAAATTTATCATCACCCATTGTAGTAACCAATGTCTCAACAGCAGTATTCAATTTACTCATGAATTTCTCATCAGAGAACAGGTGATTTGCCAAATCCATCATGGCAACGCCTACATAGCTTATAATCCCCTGAAGTTTCATCCATGTATCAACTGAACTTTCAACAAATCCATTCTGGTCATCAACAATATTATTAACATCAAATCCGGCTTCACCAGCAAATGCCAATGCAGTACCATATGTAGTCATGGCACTGCCTATATCTTTAAGTGGATTTAAAATTGTAGTAAACATCCTACTTGCCATATTCATGACAGACATCATTGAGAACCACGTTCCCAACATACTCATATTTATAGCAAGAAATGACCTTTGTGCTGTACGTAATCTATTCTGTCCATTAGCATATCGACCAGATGCCCGTGTAGCATTATCAGCAGAAACTGTTTGTTCATCTAATGATTCATTAACTTTAGAAACATCACCAATAACATTCTCATTTGTCATTTGTGCTCTTCCGGCTTCAACAATTTCATTAACTTTCATTCCAACTGTATTTGCCGGAAGCCCAACACTAAATCCAGCAGATGTAAATCCATTACGACCTCTATTATATGCAGAACCAGCAGTCATCATATTTGATTTAGCAATCAATGATTGATTCCTCTGCATAACTTGGGCAAAGTTCATAGCACCACGTTCATTCTTTTTCATTAGTGTTGCTAACATTTTTAATTCTTCTTCACCCAAAACATGAGCACGTATATTCAAATCAACATCTGCCAAATCTTCACTTCCTTTCCTTTTTCATTATCTCATTACATACCAATGAATCAAACATCAATCTATCATACCAATCATCATCATCATTCCAGTGGAACAATTCAGATGGTCTACTTCCGCATTTTATTACAATCGGTGCAACAATACGTACAATCTCATCACTGACCATGAAAGGATACTTCTGGTGAGTATGTCGCCACCGTCACATAACATCTCATCATATCCTCACCGGGCATTTCCTCATACTTATGGGGATTTGTACTGTCAAAGTCTTTGATTATATTTGGCAAAACCTTCTCTGCCCATATCTCAAATCCTTCAACAAATCTCTCTTGGTCTTTCAATGACATCCTGACAATTTCATTTCCTTCCTCGTCAACATCTTTGATTGGATTATTCGTTGCAAATTTGGTAATGATACCAATATGTTTGATTGCCATTAGACCAATCGGTCTCTTACACTTATAAACCCCACTATCTGTTTCAACTTCAATTATTTCCATGCCACTCATCCTCCTTATTAATTATGTTTCGTTATCATAAACACACTTGATGCTGTCTGATTTGCAGTGAATTTAATAGTATTCTCAACTTCTGATGCACCACCATTCATATTCTTACTCATAGTCTCCGCAATTGAAACCGGAGATGATATTGTAAATGCATCAGTTCCCTCATCATCAGCATATATACACGCAATAGTAATTGCCAATGTATCCAAATCGTTGGTTGCCGGAACAGATGTACCAGATGAATCACCATACATCACACTCTTAATCTCATCCGCTTCATGTTCTGTAAATGTAACATTAAATTCGACAGATGTAGAATCCGTTAATGCCACACGCTTCAAGAACGGACTACCAACTACAAAATTCTCCGCATCAACATTACGGTTTATCACCATATCCATAGATTTGACCTCTGTGTTTGATGCAGATGCGATTGATACGGATGCACCCCATGTCAATGTCGGTTCTTCTGCCGCAAATGTAGGCATACCATACGTACCTTCTGCCGGTTGCTGACATACAACATCACAATCAAATGTCACATAATCCTTTGGTTCAAACTTGAATGTACACTGATTTGGAATACATCCAAGATATTTAACCTCATCATCAAACGTATCATTTGATTCACCAACATCTATTTCCATAGAACCCGGATAACCCAATGTATATTCATAATCATCTGTACCACTATTCGTTGCTTTTGCACCGAGCAATGTATGCAACAGTACATCCAATTGTGCTGGTCGTACCGTACCACTCAATTTCCCAGATACTTTATAAGCCGTTGCATTAGAACCACCCGGAAGAAATTGGTCAACCCTATTCTCACGAATGACCGACCTATCCACTGTAAAATTACTAGCAGTACATAACACCCCTGCGGTAGTTGCACCATCACCATAAGATGTTTCTTTTCCAATTTTTACATATCTTACCATGTTATCACCTTTTCATAATAACTATCTATTTTTAACGTTTTCAACTCCCTATAATCAACAATTTCAGGTTGGTCAAATTTGAAAGTCTTGTTTGTAATATTCGCACTTAACAGTTCAATTATCCGTTCAAATGTATCAACCATAGTCTCATCATTTTTGCTAACTACAAATATCGATATTTGATATTTAACTCTATAACTATTAAAACTCTCAAATTTAAATTCAGGAATATCATCTATTTCTATAATTAGAGACACATCATCTTCCAATAATGATGCTTCATAATCACAAATCTTATATCCGTTGTTTCTTAACACAACTTTTACATCAGTTAATACACTTGTCATTCAAATTCATCCTCAATAATACTATCCACTTCTTTGTTTAAAAACCTTTCTATCTCTTGTGCTAAATCATTAATCCATGGTTTCCATCGTTTAGAATAATTCCTTGCACCCTTATGTATTAACCATTTGCTTCTTGCATCCCATTCCCATACATATACACCAGTAGATGCACCAACATCCCTTCTTAGAAATTTACCATAATCATAAGTTCCCGATGGTCTACTGCTATATATTGGTTTCATATTAATTTTAATTTCCTTGCCATTTCCAGAAACTTCACACGCATTACCCAATTGTCCAGTAACAGCTAATCCTGCATTTAATCTTCTATTATAATATCTATATACATTATCTCTCCAATATCGTTTAATATGCCCTCGTATTCTTGATTGCCCTGCACGATTTATACCACGTTTAATTAATCGTTTAATCTTGCTAACCATATCATTCAATTCAGAATCTTTAACATCAACCTTTAATCGAATGGTAACCATTATAAATCATTCTCCTCCAAAGCGGTGGCACTAATATCAAAGTATACAATCCGTCTATTATTAACCTCACTATCATCAATTTCTAGATTATCAGTCAATGTATAGTTACTCTTAACCTTTAAAAATGCCAATGCAATTGCCTTCAAATACATCAACTTGGTAACTGCCATTTCCGGCATTGTTCCCAATCGTTTGTCAGTCATACCCGTGTACGTTATATAAGAATAGTATGTAGCAAGAGAGATGTACATATGTTCCAGATAATCATCATCAATATCTGCAATCGTGCATATCTCACCAATATAATCTCTCGCCTTTTCCAAATTATGTTTAATAGCAAATGTATCAATAAGCGAATCAGGTATATCACTAAAGTTATCCCTAACCCTGTCAATTAACTTTTCAAGTACAACTGTCATTACAACTCCCCCGATAATTGATAAAAAAAATTAATTGGGAATTTAACCCAATTAATCATCTACACCAGAGATGGTAATAATCCTACCAGTCGTGGTTCCACCATCCGTATCAGGAATGACCTTAGTCTTGTAATACTGCGTGAAGATATACTCATCTCCCACACCAGCAGTATTCGTTTCCTCTGCGGTTGGCACATCAGTACCGTTATACACCCAATGGATAGCAGTTTCTTCACTCTTAACCATCATAATCGCAGTCTTTGATAACTGCCTAGTCGGATACATCTTGATACCAACGTTATTCTCAATCCAAGACTGTATGGACATATCCATCTGTCCTAAATCCCCATTCTTCAATAGGAATCCTTTAAGTTTCATTGGGTAGAAACACACAATATCTTTAATCTCACTCTCTGTGATATTCGTGCCATCAACGATATTCTGCACACCAGTCGCAATATCATCTGGAATATCTGCGGCAGATGTCTCATCCCATGCATCCGTTGCGGTTACAGCACCACTAGAACTCGTACCTGCGGCTATTTCCGTAAATGCTTCAGTATCCTTACTATAAGCAAGTCCCCTTGCTGATGCTTTCAACATACCCCTAATCTGTTCATTACCAAGTTGTCGTGCCTTTACCTCATACGTAATTGGCAGTCGTGTCTGATATTTCTCTAGAGAAGTATCCACATTACGGAACTCTAGGGTTGACTGCGGTGCAAGTGCACCCTCTGAAATCTGTGTCGGGTCTATCCTCGTACTCGTTGGAAGCAACATACGAATATCAAGTACCGGAGTTGGTCGTACAACCAGTCCTTCCTGCGCATTCATCATGGTATCTGCTTCTGTATATAGCACCTCTCGCATAACATCCTTCTTGGCAATATCACCAGTTGAAGTTGTCCATCCATCACTAAAATAACTCATTACCATTTATATCACCTCTATTAAGCACCTACTCCAACATAATGTATATACACTTTTGCCGCAAGTCCAGCAGTAGCCGCAACTTTTCCCTGAATAGTAATGAATGAAGTAGTCCCACCATTTTCATCAAGAACCCGTGCAGTAGCACCATTAATACCATTTGTCGTATCATTCAAATTATCGAATATGCCAGGAGTGGTTGAAGCAATACCATCGATAATAGTATCTGAACCTGTCGTTGCATCAGCAGCAGCACCAATGTCAATAAGTTCACCACCTGCTGTGGTTGAACCAGTCGTAATACGTAGGAGTACACGGTCAACTATAATTGCTGTTGATTCTGGATTCTCAAATGAACCAAGAATTGCATCTGCATCCCCTGCCGCCGAAAGAGTTACAACTGCCCATTTACCTGCCGTTGGTGCCAACATATCATTATCAACTGCATCATCTGCAATAATCGCAACATCAACTTGCTGGTTATATGCAATACGGACATCCATAGCACCGCCAGTATTCTTACTCACCGCTTCCTCGGCAAATCCAAGAATATCACCAGTGTTCGTGGAACCATCTCGCTTATCAACAAGACCATCACCTACACAACAAATCGCATCACCAATTGCAATTGCCGCATTAGTTGCAGACACTCGAAGTGTCGCAATATCTCCATTATCAATTCCCACAATCCCAACATACTTGTCAGCAGTGGCAGTACCAGTAATGGCATCCTTCGTATCCTTCGCAGTATAACCAATTGGATGGTCACTTGCACCACAAAGTTTAACTTCCCGTGCATCAGTATCATACGTTACAACCATACCCGGATACGTTACCGCATCTGAACAAGTATAACTGATAACCTTTGCATCATTTTTTAGTCCACCAGACATTTACTCACCTTATCCTTTTTTAATCTTATCATACAATTTATCAGACAAATCAGAATATCCTATCTCTGCAAGTATCTTGTCCAATTGCTGTTTTACATTCACCTGCGGTTTCTCATTCTTTGTTTCAGGTGCTGGTTTCTGCGCATCCTTACTTGCAATGATATTCTTTTTAATCTGTTCCAAAACTTGAATACCTTTCTTCGTATCCACATTCTCAATAAGTATATCGGGATTTATACCCAACTTATTAACTTCACTTTTCAAATTTTCCAATTTGCTAACCATTATCTCGTCATATTCCTTCTGAATATTCTTATATCCATCAACCTCTTTCTTCAGCTTTTTCAACTCATCCAGCGTCTTTGGATTATCAATTTCCTTAATAGTTTCCCTTTCAATAATCTTAGCTTCCCCAGAAGGTTTAATCACTGGAGTTTCAACTATCTCCTCTGTTCCCTCACTCATATGTTCACTCTCCTTATGTTCTTCAAACGCCATTGGGATTATTCTGCAATCAGTTCCCTTGATTGCCGGATTTGATACGAAAGCAATCGCTTTCAAATCCCCACCCTTTACATAACCAGTATCCTCATCGTAATCAATATCAATCTCCGCAGAAACTTTATCATATCCATATTTCGATATTTCAGGATAGGCAGTTTCATCGAAAACAAATCCACTGTATTCCAGTGACTGCCCATCCTTACTCAATCTAAATTTAGGCGCATACCCAATGGGTATTTCGTTGTGGTTGTGGAGAAGATATAACTTTATATTACCATTAATCTTATCATGAATGTTTTTCAATGACTGCTCATCAAAAGTAGCAGTTTTTCCATTAGCATCTGTGAAAGTACCAGTTTTGAATACTACCCCGGAACTTTCCAAAACACTATTAGATTTCCATTGAACGTCATTACTCTCAAATGTTAACATTTCTGACAACAATATCACTCCTATATTATTACATTATAACTTAATCATTTATATACTTTTCGTTAAATCTGTTACAACTGTTATCATATAATCTCACAATTATGCACATATCCCCGTTTAAGTATCAAATTCTTAGTGTATTCATGAAGAAGAATGAGGGTGCATTTGTCACCCACATCCTCTTCATAGCACCGATGTATCTGATAGTGCAGTTTAAAGAGATTCAGATTCCCTATTTGCATTTTGTCCTGCATCCCTAGTGTGCTGTACATCCGATTGCGGTGTCTCCGGGAAACTGTCTCCCTTCATAGTATTTGACACAATCTGTTCATCAGTTTGCGTTACCTTGTTTGTGACAATATCATCACCAGTCTCAAAGTCAGTATACCCAACAGATTCCCTTATCTCATTCTGTGTAAATGAATTTAATGTCGCCATTATTGCGGCAATACGGAACATTTCCAGCTTGGATGTTGCCATTACTAATTCAAACACAGCATCTAATTCATCAACAGGATAATTGCTATTTATAGACAACAACCTGTCTTTCACAATCCTCATAGGTACGGCACTCGCCTTTTCCGCAAGTTCTATTGCCTTTGCAGATACATAATTAGATATTATCAATTCAGACGCATAACTTCCAGTATTTGTACCATTCACAATAGAACTGGACACATTCAATGCCGTATATATCTCATTGTTTAGCTGATTCATCAAATCGTTAGTTCTCATATAACTATTGCTGGATTCCACCATATCAATATCGACATTATCCAATGTCACATATTTCTGGTCAGGTGCTTGATGTTTCATAGTCTCGATATATGCAGTTGTAAAGGTCTGCGCATCCCTGTTTGCACTTGCATTTTTCTCACTTGGCGAACCACTATATCTACCCAACTCGAACATCGTACTGTCAATCTTATGATGTTCTCTCGGCACATTCATCCATCTCCACAATATATCAATAATCATGGTCTGTCTCTTCCACCAGACTGGATGTATTGCCCTTGCCAAAGGAGATATTGAATACAACCCATATGTCTCTCTCCCCAAATTATCAGTGAAGAATATCGGCGTATCTTTATATTTAATATGCACAACATCCTCTGGTTTCAGTACCTTTCTCTCACCTTCTTCACCATCTTCCTTATACACATACAACCCTGTTATCATCAATACCTTATCAGAACCAGTATCTCCGACATCACCATTCTCTTCAACAATCGTCATATATCGCATTGGCAATGGTCTAAATGATTCATCAATAATCTCTACAATATAATTTCCATTAATCATCAGTTGTTCAGTACAACTTTCAACAATCCGTTCAAACTTGATGTTATCTGCAATAAATTGTGCATCGGCAATCATCGAATCACCAAGTTTCCCGGCACGTTCCTTATTCTTCAATTTAAATCCTTTAAAACATTGCCCGGCAAGTGTGGACATTCTATCAATAGAACCGCCTACCTCTGCATCTTGGTAATAAATATTCTCATATGATTCAAATGTAGGCATATTATAGAAATCACTTTTCTCTACAACATCCTTTACCAATTCATATTGTACACTTCTTGCAGACTGGATATTGCTTGTTGCCGTATTGCTATATCCCCTGCTGAACTTAAACATATCTCTTAATCCCATACTATCAACTCCCTATGTTACATCGATGCCGTATAAAACAACGGTATCGCTGGTTTATAAATAATCCTATCACCTGTGTTTGTCAAATGCCAGAGAACGTTGCATATGCAATCCGATACATCTTTCGTTGTATTCGCCCTATGGTCTACCTTTGGATTCCCATCAATATTCTTGACAATCAACATCTTCGCTTCATTAAAAAGAACCTCATTAAATACAATATCCAATTTATACCCATCCTCTTTGTTCAAATGTCCCTCTTGTAATTCAACCCATCGTTTGTAATCCTCAAAACGGACAATATGCTTTATGCATTCGACACCCATTCTTTTATCCAATATCTCAATCAATTCTGGATACATCCATATATCAAAGATGAGTGTATCTATGTTAAGATTTACAACAGCATTCATTATCAAATCACGTACTTCACTCGGTGATATATATGCTTCTCCTTCTGTTTTCATAAATCTGGTCACACCATCAATAACATAATGATTTCCTTCCTTATATCCACACGCCATTCCAAAGCCATCATTACGTACTGCCGGGTCTATCGCCAATACTCTCTGTATCCTATCTTCACTTTCCAATGTCTCCAATTTATTATCCATATTATAATTGAATAATATTCGGGGTTTTCCATCTACCGATACTGGAAATACAGATGTTGTATTACCTGATGGTTCACAGGCATAGTCTCGAAGGAAAGTTCCATAATCATTTTTATATTCTTCCCTTAACTGTTCCTCTGTAAAATTGGGATTTGCCACCCATGTTGGCGTTTTCACCGCCAATATATCATCTCTCTCTAATCCAAGTTGGTACAGTGTCATCATTATGTCATCTGGTCGCTGGGCAGAACTTATAGCAATTACATGACCGTCACCCTTAAGTGTATCCGTAGATTTACGTATACGGGAATATACCTCCCATGCACCACGCTTACTCGTAGTATCCTCAAATGATGCAATCTCGTCAAAGACTACGCATTTATTAGTACGTCCCACACCAGTTGATGCTTGACTGCTCAATATCTTAATACCGATATTCTTGGATTTATTAACAACTTCCTCACTTTTAATCATGCTGTCTGACCAAGTGTTAAACCACTCACTCCGTTCTACAAAATTCTGCATATTACTAAACAGCGTATCCTCTGCTTGTTTAGATGATGGTGCAATACACATTACAAATAGTAGCTGATTCTTCATCAACCCATAATAATCTGCTGGATTCTCCATAGTATCAAGTAGCCAGTATTCGTAAGTCCCCATGATACTTGACAATACTGATTTGCCCGAACGCATCCCTGATAACCAATCCAATTCCTTATATCCTCCCCAATAAAAATCATTCATAATCTTTTCTTGCATCGGATACAAGTTTACTCCAAGTATGTTGGTTGCCCACCATGCCGGATTCTGTCTGCCCATCATACAGACTTTCATATATTGAATATAATCCTTATCTAAATCTCTTCGATTATTTCTATCAATTTTATCTTGCACTCTGGACACACCTTTGCCTTAACCAATTCATTAGTCAATTTGAAAAACTTGCCTTCCATGTCATCAATCTTAAATACCAATTCCTCATTCAGTTCTCCGCTAAATTTCCCCAATGTCTCAATGGTTGACCGTACCTCTTTAATAAGGGCAATCCCAGTTCTCATATTGTTAATATCTTCAGAACCTCTGTCAATAGTTGCCATAAGCCAGTCATTCAATATATCAAGACATCTGCGAAGTTCTTTCACACAATCATATGTTGATTTCTCATCAGTTTCAATTATGATTTCCTCCCACTGATGATTGTACAGATGTTCGTACACTTCATCCTCACTAATGTTAAAAATAGTCGCCACTTCCTTAACACTGTGTTTGCCGTTAATAATCCCCTTACTATATTCAAAACATTTTTCAGATTTGCATAATTTACAATCAATAATTTCTTCCATAATATATATAAACACTCTCTCTTTAAAAACTTTACTATCAGTCTTACATTAATTATATAAATGATAAAGTAAATAGTATATCTGCCACTCTCCTTTCGCATAATTTTGTGCGCACAATGTGAGTAATCCTCCACTTGCATTGTGGGGTTTTTAATTTTATATATATATTGGGTAACCGAAAGATTTATATAGTGTGAGTGGGAGTATTGTTTACGGTAACTCTCGCGGCTCACATGGATTTTTATCTGGTCACATTTTTTTCCATTAATACAATTTATTATATCATTTATATTCTTATTGGTTATTTTATTACAAATCCTATTACCTTATTGAAGTTATATATTTCAAGATATATAAAGCATTTTGATGAAATATTGCACATCTTGTAATCTTGTATGAAAGTTGAAATTTTGGATAATTTTTGGAGAGACATCGGCTAGTATAAGGGAGTTTAGGGTAACCTAACAATTTTCGCCATGCCAAACTTTTTTAGGGTGACCATACATTTTTAGGGATACATAACTTTATATGGGTAACCTAACATTCTCATGGCCGTATTCCAATTGGAATATTGGGGGTGTGCAATTATTATTTGTATAAGCATCTACTAATATGTGCATCATATTACTACTTACTAATATGTATATAATTCTTCTTGCTTATAAGGAGAATGAATATTATACCGATGCCTTATATACAATATGTATATTATTCATATGGGTATATATATGGGGAGAATGATATCCTATAAGTAATGACTTATATATTTGCCAAATAATTATTGCTCACGAATATATATATAGATAACAGTGATAATATATATAAGAGAAGTATTATAAATATTATATATAGTAAGGTAAAAAAACAAACAG
>Ga0265294_10004923_pt1 | contig 16434 bp, 13 predicted proteins | sample MunlanPumphouse3_FD_192504 | JGI IMG/M metagenome (GOLD analysis project Ga0265294, IMG submission 192504) | Groundwater microbial communities from a municipal landfill in Southern Ontario, Canada - Pumphouse #3 | ecosystem: Environmental > Aquatic > Deep subsurface > Groundwater | place...
CAGACTTTGAGGTGCATAATGCCTTTTTCCCCCACGCAGACGGGGTACCCCGCGTCGGGGGTGAAAGAAAAAGCGGGGGGAGAAAACTTTGTTTTATAATATTCAAGATCGGTAGAGCCCACTTCCTCGTCCGAACCGAAAATAAGCCGAACCGCGAAAGGAAGGGTTATATTGTTTTCCCAAAGAAAGCGAAGCGCGTACACGGACATTAACAGCGGCCCCTTGTCGTCGCCCGACCCCCGCCCGATATACAGCCCTTTTTCGCGGTCTATCGTGAGCGAATAGGGGTTATAACTCCAGCCCTCTCCCGCCGGGACAACGTCGAGATGGGTGATTATGCCCACTTCCGTCCCGCCCCCGCCATAGACGGCGGAACCGCAGCGGTAGCCATGATTTTGCGTTTTAAGCCCATACTTGCCGGCTATTTCAAGCGCCTTGTCAAGCGCTCTCGCGCATTCCCCGCCGTAGGGGTATTCCCCTTGCCCGCCTGTCGCCACGGAGGGGATTGAAAGCAGTTCGTCAAGCTCCCTCTCAAAGCTTTTTATCACTTCGCTGTCGTTTATAAAGTCTTTAATTTTGCTGCGCGGCAAAGCCTTCACTTCCTTTTATTATATTTTAAATAAGCTTGTACTCCATTCGCCTTGACATTGTGGTAAAGCCATAGCTACGGTAAAAGCCCTCGGCCGAGTCTTTAAATTTCCAGACATTAAGCTCAATGCTCGAGCATCCCCGTTCGGCCGCGTAACTCTTCGCCTTGTCCATAAGCATTCTTCCCGCGCCTCTCCCTCTTGATTCCTCCGCCACGCATAAGTCGTCGATATAAAGCGTTTTTTTATCAATCAATATGCTGTGGTCTTTATATTCCTTAACCGCGGCGCAGATATACCCCAAAAAGACCTCTCCGTCGGCCGCCGCGAAGATTGCCTCGTCCGGGTTTTTAAGTTTTTCCGCAATTTGTTCGGGGGTATATTTTGTGCCGTTGTCTTTAAAAACGTCGGGTCTGCCGCCGTGGTGGAGGGCGCGTATGTAGTTGAGGAGCCCAATTAAATGCGGTATATCTTTAACTTCCGCGGGACGTATTTTAATCGCCATAAAAACCCTTCCTTTCGCGCCGCCGCCGGCTGAAACTTTGCCGCCGACGATATTTGACCGGCGGCTTATCCGCTTATGCGTTTAACGCTAATGCGTTTAATGTATATATACCACCAAACGCCGTAAAAGTCAATTATCTGTTATTAAAGGATTTTAACGGGTTAAACACGTTATTTGTTTTTTTGTTTTAAACTGCCCCGGGCGGGGTTTGTTTTGTAATATTCCCGCTTGATTTGACATAAACATTTTATGAAACACTGTATCGGAGGTAAAACCATGCCTGATTATTCTATTTATAAAGATATCGCCGAAAGGACCGACGGGGATATTTATATCGGTGTCGTAGGTCCGGTGAGGACGGGTAAATCCACCCTGATAAAAAGATTTATCGCCGATCTCGCGCTCCCGAACATTAAAAGCGACCATATCCGCGAGAGGGCGAAGGACGAAATGCCCCAGTCCGCCTCCGGAAGAATGGTTATGACGACAGAGCCTAAGTTTGTGCCGGAGGAAGCGGCGGCTATCGACCTTGACGAAAACTCGTCGTTTAACCTTAAGATGATCGACTGCGTGGGGTATATAGTCCCCGACGCCATCGGGCATATCGAGGAGGGGGAGCCGCGGATGGTTATGACCCCTTGGGCTGAAAACGCGCTTCCCTTTGAGGAGGCAGCCGAAATCGGCACGCGCAAGGTGATAAACGAACACGCCACTATCGGGCTTTTGGTGACCACCGACGGCAGTTTCGGCGAGATTCCGAGGAAGAACTTTTTAGACGCGGAAAAAAGAGTGGCAAACGAGCTCAAGGCCATAAACAAGCCGTTTGTGGTTGTGCTCAACACCACCTCCCCCCGCTCAAAAGAAGCGCTGTCTCTCGCAGAAGAGCTTGAGAGAGAGCACGGAGTCGCGGTAATCCCCGTCAACTGCCTTGAGATGACCGAGGGGGATATAAAGGACATTTTAAAAACCGTGCTGTTTGAGTTCCCGGTAAAGGAAATAATGTTTGGTTTCCCGCCTTGGTTTGACTCTCTCGAAGACGAACACCCCGTTAAACAGCGGATGTTTTCCGCTCTCCACGCTTTCGCGGGGAAGGTTAAAAAAGTGGGGGATCTCAAGCAAAAGATAGGGCTTCTCTCGCTGCCGGAGGACGAGATCGCGGCGTCCGGCCTTAAGACGGAGCTTGGAAAAGGCGGGGCGGAAATAACCCTCGCCATCCCCGACAGGCTGTTTTATCAAATCCTCGGGGAAAAGAGCGGGTTTGAGATAAGCGATGAAAAAGACTTGTTTGACATCCTCACCAAACTCTCGAGAGTACAAAAAGAGTACGGAAAAGTGTCGCGGGCGATCGAGGAGGTCAAGGAGACCGGGTACGGCATTGTCTCGCCCTCAATGGAAGACTTAAAGCTTGAGGAACCCGTCATAGTAAAGCAGTCGGGCGGGTACGGGGTAAGGCTGAAGGCGTCGGCGCCGTCAATCCACATGATAAAGGCGAACATCGAAACCGAGGTGTCGCCGATAGTGGGCACGGAAAGGCAGTCCGAGGAGCTTGTCAGGTTTATGCTTAAAGAATTTGAGGAAGACCCAAAAAAAATATGGGACTCGAATATGTTCGGCAAATCGCTCCACGAGCTTGTGAACGAGGGGCTTAACACAAAGCTCACCCATATGCCCGACGAAGCGCGGACCAAGCTTACCTCAACGCTTCAGCGGATAATTAACGAGGGGAGCGGCGGGCTTATCTGTATCCTGTTATAAACATGATTGAAAATAGATTTTCAATCATGTTTGTGTACCGATAAAAGGGATGGTTATCAAGATGTTTTGCTCTTTTTGCACGCTGCGGGAAAAAGAAGTGGTCAACATAAGGGACGGCAGGATTTTAGGCTGCGTCATCGACATTGAGTTTGACGTCCCCTCCGGGCGGATATGCCGGCTTGTGCTGCCGCCGCCGGGAAAGTTCGCTTTGTTTTCCTCATCTAAAAACAACATTTATATCCCTTGGGACCACATTGAAAAAATCGGCGACGATATTATTTTGGTGCGCTGCGCCGAAATAGTCTGCGCTAAAAAGTTCCGCTAAAAGCGCTTAGCTTTTGTTTTACATAAAAAATCCCGTCCGCCCGCCTTTTATTGGCGGGCGGCTTGCTTTGCGGCAAAAAAACGCCGTCGGCAAAAGCCTTAAGCTTTCGGCGTTTTTTCGCGCTTTTGTTTTAACGTCCGGCTTGACAGGGACGCAAATATAATATAGAATAAATTCGGAACTTTGCGCGGGTAAACTCGCCCGTTATATGCAAATCAACGCAAAAAAACAAATAATTGAAAACTTTTTAAAGGGGAAGACCATGAACGACGATAAAAGATTTGCCGTGCTTATTGACGCGGACAATGTTTCCGACAAGTATATCAAGCCCATACTTGACGAGATGACAAACTACGGGATTATAACCTACAAGCGGATTTACGGCGACTGGACAAAACCCGCTCTCTCTCCGTGGAAAGGGGTGCTTTTGGAAAACTCCATAACCCCGATTCAGCAGTACGGCTACACCACGGGGAAGAACTCCACCGACTCGGCGATGATTATTGACGCCATGGATATTTTATACTCCGGGCATGTAGAGGGCTTTTGTATTGTTTCAAGCGACAGCGACTTCACCCGGCTGGCGTCAAGGCTTAGGGAATCGGGAATGTATGTGGTGGGAATGGGGGAGAAGAAAACCCCGTTTTCATTTGTTTCGGCCTGCAATATGTTTAAATATCTTGAGATTTTGTCTCAGGTAGGCTCAAAAGATTCCGCCGGGGATACGGACAAGGCTAAAGAGCCGAAAGACGGCGAGGCCTGCCCAGCGCAGGTCGGGGCGCTCAACGCCGCCATAACGGCGATAATAAACGACACCTCCGACGACGAGGGCTGGAGCTCGCTCGGCGAGGTCGGCAACATACTGACAAAGCGGTTCCCGGACTTTGACACAAGAAACTACGGCTTTTCAAAGCTCACCCCGCTCATCCGCTCGCTCCAGAGCTTTGAGATTAAATCGGTGAGAAAGAATAATCAAAAACTTATCTATGTAAAGCTTAAAAAATAGACTTTTCAGCGGTATGCGCTCACATAAACCGCCCGCGTTTGAGTTATCCGCGGAAAAGAGGGCAACAGCAAGTTGCTTTAACTTTGGGTTTATTTACGGTATAATTGTTTTCAAAGGGGGCGGATGCGGATGGAACCGAAAGAATCGCTGCTCGCGCTGCGCAAGCGGCACGGCCTGACGCGGGAAGAAATGGCGCGAAAGCTTTTGGTTACGCGACAAGCTGTATCGCGCTGGGAAAACGGCATCACCGTGCCAAACTCAGATACCTTAAAAATTATTTCGGCTTTATTTAAGGTTTCAATAAACGCGATCTTGGGTCAGGAGCAAAACTTCGGGAAAAAGTTCCCGCCGGCTTTAGAACATAGGAAAGGTGATTATATGCTGAGTTTTGAAAACATTCACAAAGAACACTTCCCCCCGCTGCGCTTTACGGGAAAGCGCTACACAAACAAAGACCGGGTGGACGGCGGTTACGGGGCTCACTGGCGGGAATGGTTTGAAAAGAGCTGGTTTGACGCGCTGGTAATCCTCCCTCCCCTGCCGCAAGAGGTGCAGACAGGTTACATTGGCTTTATGCGCTGGAAATGCGATTTTGAAAACACGTTTGAGTACTGGATCGGCACTTTTGATTTGCCGGACACGCCTCCGCCGCCGGGGTATGCAAGCCTTGATATTCCCGAGAGCGACGTCGGGGTGGTTTGGATTCACGGCAGGGAAAGCGACGGAATTTATTCCCAGCACGGCAAATGCGAAAGCCTGCTTGAGGAGTCCGGCATGACCGTCGCGCGGAACATCGGCGGCGACGGTTATACATATTGCTTTGAACGCTACCACGGCGGCCGTTTCGACACCCCCGATTCCGAGGGACGGGTTATTCTTGATTACGGCATATTTGTCGAATAATTTGAGTTTGCAAACAATATCTACCGCTTCGTTTACATTTTGTATGACAACGACATTTTAACTTTAAGAAAAAGGGAAAATACACAAAGGGATGACAAATTTCGATTGAAACCTGTCGTCCCTTGTGCCCGGCGGACACAAAAGTGGCAAAGAACGGATAAAGCCGCGGCTTTGCCGCTAATGAAGTTTCGCCTGCGGCGAAATGAAGTGTTTGCTTCGCATATATAAGGATTTATTTCATTGAAAAAAGCGCCAAAAGTCAAGTGAAAAGAGAAAAAAACCAATAAGCTATCAAAACAAACTTGTTGATTTAAAAAAATAATGATATTGGCTTCGCCAATGATATTACTGCGTAATGATATTCAGCTATAGCTGAATGATATTATATTCGTCCTTATTTTTATTCGCCGCAGCGAATATCATTCGTCCGCAAGGACGAATATAATTGAAAAAAGCAAGTCTTTGACTTGCTTTTTTCTGTGATCCACTGACAAAAAAGATGCAGGAGATTTTGACGCGGATAATGTTTTTTAGCCGTGATTGAGCCTAATGCGCTCGGAACCAAGTAAAAATGGGGCAACACCATTTTAATAGATCAACTATCTGCTCGCCTATTACTTTTGGCAGAAGACGGACATTTGCCAATGATTCAACAGCAATCAACTCACTATTTCTTTGCATACTGTCTTTTTCGGTTGGAGTGTTTGGCTTATCATTTAATAACTCACAGGTTAAGATATGGTACATTTTATGAGCATAATCTGAATATAACTCTCGAAACTCCGTATCTAAGCATATTTTTTCGCACACACCAACAAGTTTTATCGGCTTGACTTCATATCCTGTCTCTTCCATACACTCTCTAATAACAGCTTTTTGCAGTGTTTCATATTTTTGTTGCCCGCCACCAATTGGTACCCCCTGTGCCAAAACAAAGCGGTGGTTAAAAGATAATTATAGTTTCTTCTAATTGCTTATATGATTCAAAGTTTTTCATCTTTAGATGCGTGATTTTTAAGTTCCTCGCAGATTTTTATATATTCGGGCGTAACGCGTATCGCATTGTATTTTTCGTCATCAAGTATTTTTAATAAATTATATGATTCATTGCCTTTATAGCTCTTAATGAGTCCCCCATAATATGCTTTATTAATTAATGGCGATGTATACAACTTAAAGTGGTCTGTGTAGTTATTATCAAAAGCTATTGCATGGTCGGCAGCACTTTTAAGATGTTCGAGAGTTTTGGTGTTGTTTTTTAAATCTAAATTTATACCCATCGCATAAACATGGAATTCTTTCACCTTTATGTGATAATAACCGTAGTAACCGTCTGTGAAAACCATTGAATATATTTTTATTATATTTTCAAGTACTGTAAGCCTGTCTTCCGGTGCAAAATTTACAGAAAGATCCCACATTTCCCAAGAATACAATTCTGTTAATGTAAGCAAGGTTTGCTGGCGGTGTTTCATTAATTCTTCACCTTCAAGCACCCTGTTCAGCATATGATTTTGTGAGCACCAAATATCACTTAAATTTTCTTTAATTATTTTTTTCGCTTTTTCTCTTTCGTTTATAATGGAATATACATGGCACATCACTTCAATAATACCGGTACGGATTACGTTGTCTTTACATTCCGCTAAGATTTTTTCACCAATTGATATTATTTCTTTATGTGCGGTTTGTCGGTATTCCGTTTCGTGTTCGGGTGAAAACGAATCCATATTCATTGCGTAAGCCAAATTATACATAATTCTATAATTACCGGGATATTTCGCATTTGTTTCGCGCATTACCGCTATTGCTTCTTTTACGTGTCCTTTTGATAATAATTCATGGTAACATGTAGTATATTTCTGGATTTCTTCCTGCTTTTTTAATATGTCGATACACAAAAGCTCGTCTGTCGTTACGCCGAAAAACATGGCTATTTTCGGGAGCATAGCTATATCAGGATATGCGTCTCCACATTCCCATTTGCTCACAGATTGAAAGGATATGTTCAAATAATTAGCTAATTGTTCTTGTGTGATTTCCCTCTTTTTTCTAAACGACTTAATTTTTTCGCCGATAGCGATTTCTAAACTATTAATCATAACATATTCTCCTTTGATTTTATTAAAATGAATTCGGTGTACGCACGTTTTTATTTTATTTTTATTATACAACAGAAGATATTTACTTACAATAACCGCTGAAGCGAGTCGATTCTACTAATATGCGAATTTTCAACTTACTATATTCTGCGAAAAATTTTACTCGAAATAAATACTAAACCATTTATTAATATAAGTATTCCAATTCGATATTCTATAAAAAACAAAACCTACCATCAACTGAGTTTATCAATTGATGGTAGGTTCTTTGGAATGGGCTGATGAAAAAGATGCAGAACAACAATGAAGTAAATATTTAATTCTACATCATATTACTAACTTCCTCATGCAAGGAATGTAATATCTTACCGCAGTTATTTTGAATATCTGTATCCCATTTCTCCTTATTTGCAAAGTATAAAACCGACATCGGTGGAGTATCGTAGGCATTGAATAAATCGGTATAGGTAAGAGGATATTGCTTTGTAGATAAATATCTTTCCAACCGAAAGGCAAACATTAATGGTTTCAATACCTATGTCTTTATTTTATAAAATGTCAATTTTTCAGCAGGCTCATTCACAGCGATATAGTGCCTTATACTCAATAATATTTCAGCGAGAAATTCTTTGCATATCCTTTCCGCCTGTTCGTCCTGCACTGCCCTGATTGCAAGATCGTCACCCCAAAGAAGTACGGACTCAAAATAAATAATTGGGTAAGATAAAAATCTTGAAAAAGAATCGCTTTGAAACTCATTAAGCGTTAAGCACTGGGAATTTATTTCTAATTGATCATATCTTATCGGCAAATTTTGAACCGCTAAACCAATTTTGCTCAAAGCTTCCGCGCTTAATTCTTTAAAAATACACCAAATATCTAAATCAGAGGTTTCAGTTGCTTCACCTCTTGCAAAGCTTCCTGTTAAAAATATGCTAATTATATTGTCCTTCTCCGTTTCGGTTATTTGCTTTACAAAAACGTTTAATAAGCCCTCATAATCCACTGAAACGCTATTTATTGGTATTTCCTTTCTCATTTCAATACCTCCATCAATATAAGCAATTTGCATTATATGATTATAGCCAAAACCTGCCGAAAAAGCAATTTCAGCTTTTTCGACAGGTTTCGTGTTTTGCCACGACCTGATGAAAAAGATGCACGGCGATTTGTATTGGTGTTGCAGGCTTTCGCCATTTTGAATAGTATATCACAAAAAGTATAAAAACGCAATGGCAAAACAAAAAAATGCGCTCTGCAGTTTGAATGCATTATGTGCGTTCAAACTGCAGGGTTTTATGTGGGGAGGTAAAAAGAAGGCGTTATTGCATAGTCATACCGGAGTTCTGATCCTCGTTCATTTCCGCGATGCATTCGTCCAGTCCGGCTTCTTTCATTTTGGCGAGGATGGCGGCTTTTTCACTGTCGGATATTTCCACCGCTTGGAAGTCGCAGTCGGAGCCGTCATCTTTGATCAGTGTATACCCGAACTCCAGCTCTCCGGTTTCGGGGACGCTTGTCTCCCCCCCTGCTATGCAGGAGGTAAGAAAGACGGCAAAGCCAAACAAAGCCGACAGCACAATAAACAAAATAAGTTTAGTTTTATTATAACGCATATTCAAACCCTCCGCTTATAAGTGATGTTATATGTAATATAAATATAAAACCAATGGTCAAATTTGTCAACATTCAGCGATTATATTCTACAAAATGCACTATTTTCTATGTTATGACTTGTATATGTTTGAATTTTGTTTTGTGAAAATAAAAGGGGAAAATATAAAGTGGCGACAAATCGGGATATAAAAGTGAAAAGGAGCGAATGAGGTGGCGGGAAACGAATGAAACCGCGGCTTTGCCGCTAATGAAGTTTCGCCTGCAGCGAAATGAAGTGTTTGCTTCGCAAATATAAGGATTTATTTCATTGAAAAAAGCGCCAAAAGTCAAGTGAAAAGAGAAAAAAACCAATAAGCTATCAAAACAAACTTGTTGATTTAAAAAAATAATGATATTGGCTTCGCCAATGATATTACTGCGTAATGATATTCAGCTATAGCTGAATGATATTATATTCGTCCTTATTTTTATTCGCCGCAGCGAATATCACTTGCCCGTAAGGGCGAATATCATTCACGAAGTGAATATCATTCGTCCGCAAGGACGAATATAATTGAAAAAAGCAAGTCTTTGACTTGCTTTTTTCTGGCTGCGGAAGAAGGATTTGAACCCTCACAAACAGAGTCAGAGTCTGCCGTGCTGCCGTTACACAATTCCGCAACGGGGAATAACCCGAAAATCCCGCTTTGCAAAACAGGGCTTTTGTAGAAAAATGGTGACCCGTAGGAGAATCGAACTCCTGTCTTCGCCGTGAGAGGGCGACGTCTTAACCGCTTGACTAACAGGCCATACTGCCGATAAATTGCCGATAAATCAGCCGCTAAATTAGCTTTTGTATGTTAGCATACTTTTATAAGGTTGTCAAGGATAAATTTCAGCTTTAGCCCCGCTTTAAATTCTCAAAGTAAACGCCGCAATGGAATTTACCCGGAGGAAAAGACCGCCCTTTATGGTTGACAAAGCCAAAGCGCGGTGATATACTTAACTGAAGAAAACAAAACATTTATTTTGGCAAATATCAAGCATGGAAGTCTGAAGGATTTTTTCTTCAGACATAGTTTTGGCTTCTTTCAAAATCTTCTTTAAAAAATCCGATGAAAGGTAGGGTTATTCATGAGAGTTTACGACAACATGCGCTGTCTGGTCGGCAACACGCCCATGGTCAGGCTTAACGGTTTCCCGGTAAGGGAGGGTATAAACCTGTTCGCGAAGCTTGAGCTTTACAACCCGGCGGGGAGCCTTAAAGACAGGCTCGGGATGTATTTTATACAGGACGCGGAGGAAAAAGGCAAGCTTAAAAAAGGGGACACCATTATTGAAGCAACCGCGGGGAACACGGGATTGGGGCTGGCGTTCGCGGCGCTTAACCGGGGGTACAAAGTTATTTGCGTGGTTCCCACAAAGTTTTCGCTTGAAAAAATCGCCCTTATGCGCGCGCTCGGGGCGGAAGTCGTGCAGACGCCGAGAGAAAACGGAATGGCGGGCGCCGAGGAAAAAACCGAGGAGCTTCTCGCGAGCATCCCCAACTCAATGTCGTTCTACCAGTTCCGCAACCCGGCCAACCCGATGGCTCACTACCTTTCCACCGGCCCGGAGATATATAAAGATATGGACGGGAAAATCGATTATCTTGTGTCGGGCGCGGGAACGGGCGGAACCTATACCGGGGTGATGCGCTACCTAAAAGAGCAAAACCCCGCAATCAAAGGGGTGCTCGCCGACCCGGTGGGGTCCATTATCGGCGGCGGGGACATCCACGCCGACTATAATATAGAGGGAATCGGCAACGATTTTATCCCCGAAACAATGGACGTTTCGCTTGTCGATATAGCTATCAAGGTGACGGACGACGAGGCGTACTCAATGGCGCGGGAAATTGTAAAAAGAGAGGGCATTATCGCCGGGACTTCCTCGGCCGCCGACCTTGTCGCCGCCTTAAAGCTCGCGGAAAAAATTGAAGTCGCAAAAGGAAAAACCGTCAATATTGTGGTTCTCTTCCCCGACAGGGGCGACCGCTACATATCAAAAAACATTTACGGCTGAAAAAACCGCCGCCCCGGCAAACGGGGCGGTTTTATTTTAACCAAAAACAAAGGCTACTGCTTAACTATTTTTATAAGAATAAACGCGGCAGTCAAAAGGACTGTTATCGCCGCTATGAGGTACATTATTCTGACCCCGCCGGGGTTTGGCGGCTCGCTGCTTTGCGGCCGGGTTTGCTCGCTTGGGAAACCGCTCTCCCCCGGCTCTTTTTCAAAAGAAAGCGTTATAACGGTGTCGGAAGTTATGTTTAAAAGGTTTAAAACGCCGTCGGTGACAACTGTTTCCACCCCGTTTACAAGACAGGACGAAAGTTTATATGAAGTTTCCGGGAAGATATTTACCGTTATTTCGCCGCCTTCGGCCACAAAAGTTTCTTGGCTGTCCCCATCCCTGTCGGAAAACTCGCCCCTGCCGCCGCCCGATACGCTGAGCTTTACCGAATATGACGGGATTTCCTCAAAAACCAGCTTAATTATCATGTCTTTTTCAATCGGGTCTGTTATGTAGGAATCCGACAGCGGTTTTTCCTCATCCCCTATAATCACCCCTTTTAGCCGCGCGCCGCTTTGCGGAACCGGGGTGAAAGCGTAGGTTTCGCCCTCTTTTATAACTAAGGGCCCCTGCGGCGTGACTTGACCCGGCCCGACGATTTCAAAGCTCACCTCAAAATAATAAATGGCTTCCGCCCATACAGCGGTGAAAACAATCTCCTCTTCATCACCCTCGGCGTTATAAACATCCCCCGGGCTGTATTCCCCGCCCTCTGTCGCCCAGCAGACAAAAACAAAGCCGTCCTTCAAAAAGGGGTTGTCTTCAAGAGTAAACAGGGTTTTTTTATACAGCACATAAGGGGACGGGGGTTCGCCCTCGGAATCCTCGCCGCCCTCGTATGTAACGGTGTGGGCGGGGAGCACATTCATGTCCCGTTTCCATGTCGCCGTCAGAGTGGCGGAGATTTTCTCGACCGTGTATTCGCCGCCTTTCTGGATTATCCTGCCGTCGCTCGTAAGCCAGCCGTCAAACAAGTGGCCGTCTTTTATAAACGGGCAGGCGGGCAGTTTTATCGTTTTCCCTAAAGTCAATTTAAGCGGGGATAGTCCCTCCCCCTCGGCGTTTTTATCGCCTTTGTCAAAATAAAGAAAACCTGTAATGATAAGATCGGCGCTCTCGGGGCGTTCCCAAACCGCGGCAAACGCCATGTCGCTCGTCACGGCGTCGTAAACGTCGCCGGGCTCATAGGTTTCGCTCGCTTTCTTGCCCTCGCTGTCGGTATATGTGTACTTCCAGCAGACAAATACATAGTCGCGGAAGATAATGGTGTTTTCGGGAAGGACAAAGCTTTCCCCCTTCATAAGTTGTATGGGGGCGGGTTTTTCGCCGGTAAAAATATTTTCGGCTTCCTTGCCGGTCAGGGGGTCGATAAATTTATATCCGTATTCAAAAGTTATTTCATAGTCATAGATTTCGTCGTCGGCTGCCTCGCTGCTATCGGCGGCTCTGACCCGGGGGGCAAACGGAAAAAAGCCCGCGGCCAAGACCGCCGCGCAGAGAAACGCGGCTAAAAACAACCGGCTCTTTTTTAACTTTGAAACTGACATTGACATGCTTTGTTCACGTCTCCGTTCGCAAGGCCGAAAAGTTCGGCTTTTTTATATAAAACAACTATTTAAACGGGGATATTTTAACACGCCCGCGCTTTTTTGTAAAGGGGTTTAAAGTTAAACTTTGTTGACAAAATAACGGCGGTGTGATAAACTTTTTATGTTATATGTTTTAAAGATAAATCGTTCTATGGCAACTTTTTGTCTTTGCGGTTTAACTCATTGCAATTTCGGCAAGCCGAAACCATAAAAAGGTTGCGGTTCTCCATATTTATAAAAATGGAAAATAAATTTTTAACGGCGGCAGATGGCTTTTAAATAGAAAGGACAACCTAAACAAATGAAAAAAATGATTGTGTTTGACGGAAACAGCATACTCAACCGCGCCTTTTACGGCGTGAGACCGCTGAACACAAAAGACGGTTTCCCCACCAACGCGCTGTACGGCTTTGTGAATATACTAAAGAAAAACCTCGCGGGCGGCTTTACCCACGCCGCCGTCGCCTTTGACCTGCCGGGCAAGACGTTCCGCCACACGGCCTGCGAGAGCTATAAGGCAAACAGAAAAGGAATGCCGCCGGATTTGGCGAAACAGCTCCCCTTATCTAAAGAAATCTCCCGCGCTTTGGGTCTGAATGTTATTGAGTGCGAGGGGTATGAGGCCGACGACATCATAGGCACGCTATCAAAGCTTGCCGACGAGTCGGGCGTGGAGACGGTGGTGGTCACGGGGGACCGCGACAGCTATCAGCTTGTCAGTAAAAATGTCACCGTTTGGTTTACAGCGAATAACGACACAAAAATAATCGACGAAAAATCGGTCAATGAATTATATAACCTCGCCCCGAGCCAGCTTATTGACTTAAAAGCCATTATGGGGGACGCGTCGGACAACATAAAGGGTGTGCCCGGGATTGGCGAAAAGGGCGCCTCCTCTCTTATTCAGTCCTACGGTAGCCTTGACGGGGTGTACGGGCATCTCGACGAGATTAAAGCCCCGCTCAGGGAAAAGCTTATCGCCGGCAAGGAATCGGCTTATTTGTCCCGCTTTCTCGCCGAAATAGAAAAAAACGCGAAGATTTCACAAAACCTTGACGATTATATATTCGCCGAGCGCGACGGCGGTAAACTGTTTGAGATTTTCAGCCGCCTTGAGTTTAGCACGCTCATAACCTCGTTAGGGCTTGAAAAATCAAGTGTGCTGTCCCGGCAAACACTGCCGACGCCGCTTAAAGATGAGGAAATTAAGCTTTCCGAGCTGATTGCCCGCGCTAAGGGCGGGCTTTACGCGGTGCTTGACGGCGGCAGGCTTGAGGTGTCCGACGGAGTTTCGCTTTGCGGCTATGATTTTTCGGAAACCGAGGAGCTTTTTAAAAAGAACGTCTCTGTTACGTTCTGGTCGGTTAAGGAAATAGCCCTCCTCGCTCTTGAGTCGGGGTTTGGTTTTGAGTGTAGCTACGACGACGTGTCGTTAATGGCGTATTTGGTATCCCAATCGGAAACAATGCTGACCCCCGAGAAAGCGATAGGTGTCTATTTGGGGGAAGAATCATTTACATCGGTAATCTCATCATTGCCCCGCCTAAAAGAAAAACTTTGGGAAGAAGTAAAAGAAACCGACAACATATATCTCTATGAGAAAATCGAAAACCCGCTTGCCCTGCTGCTGGCAAAGGCCGAGCACAAGGGTTTTTCTCTTGACGCCGAGGGACTTAAGGCCTATTCGGACGAGCTTGAGGGCGAAATGGAAAGGTCAAGGCAGACGGTTTATTTTGAGGCGGGGCGGGTTTTTAATTTAAATTCGCCGAAACAACTGGCGGCGGTGCTGTTTGAAGAGCTAAAGCTTCCGCATTACAAAAAAAACCAAACCGGTTACTCGACCGACGCCGAGGTGCTTGAAAAGCTTGCCCCCTACCACCCGATAATCCCCGCGCTTTTAAACTACCGTAAGATTTCAAAGCTGAAATATACCTACTGCGATGGGCTTTTGGCGGCGGTTTCGCAAAAAGACGGCAGGGTTCACACCACTTTCCGCCAGACACTTACAAAAACGGGGCGGCTCTCGTCCATTGAGCCGAACCTGCAGAATATCCCGGTACGAACCGAGGAAGGCAAGCGGTTTCGGGACTTTTTCAGGTCGGGGGAGGGAAAGCTTTTAATCGACGCCGACTATTCGCAAATAGAGCTTAGGATTTTAGCGCATATCTCCGGGGACGAGGCGCTGCTCGGGGCGTTCGCGGGCGGAAAAGACATCCACACCGCCACCGCCGCGAGGGTTTTCGGCGTGGGCGAGGAAAACGTCACGCCCGAAATGCGCAAAAGGGCGAAAGCCGTCAATTTCGGGATAGTTTACGGCATCGGCGGCTATTCGCTGGGGAGGGATCTCTCCATCACCACAAAGCAGGCGTCGGAATATATAGCGAGCTATTTTAACACCTACCCGAAAGTCAAAAGTTATCTCGACGGCATAAAAGAAGAGGCCAAAGAAAAAGGCTATGTCACCACTCTCTACGGCAGACGGCGGTATATCCCCGAGCTCCGCGCCACAAAAAAATCATTGGCGGCGTTTGGCGAGAGGGTTGCCATGAACACGCCGATACAGGGCACGGCGGCGGATATTATTAAAAAAGCCATGACAGACGCCGAAAAAGCCTTTGAGGAAAAAGGCCTTGACGCGGCGATAATTCTTCAAATCCACGATGAGCTTATAGTGGAATCAAGCGAAAAAGACGCCGAGGCGGCAAAAAGAGAGCTTATCTACGCCATGGAAAACGCCTGCGAGCTTAAAGTTAAGCTGACGGTGGACGCGGGCGTGGGTAAGTCATGGAGCGAGGCAAAAGGAAACTAAACTAAACTACCAAATTAAAACAAAAAAGCGAAACCGGCCGTAAAAGCGGCGGCGCGAAAGGATCATTGGTAAAAATGCTTAACCTAAACGGAAAAAAAGCAAGGGTGCTGCTTGTCTACCCCGACTACACCGACAGAGACCAAAAGGGGAAAATAACCGGGGGCAACTATTCCGAGGGGCTCGCCTCTATTTCGGCGGTGCTCAAGGAGGGCGGGCATAGCTGCGGCCTTTTACATTTATTATATCTCCATTCGGAGGAGGAATACAAAAAAAAGCTAAAATCGCTGGGCGAATTTGACGTGATAGGCTTTTCAATCCGCACGACGGCGTTCCCGGACTCCTCCGATTATATAAAATACACCAAGGATGTCTTCCCCGGCGCGTTTATTATCTGCGGGAGCTATCATGTGACCTTAATGCCGGAGGAAGTGCTGTCCCTTGAAAACGTCGACTGCGTGTGCATTGGCGACGGCGAATACGCCTACCTTGAACTGCTTGATAAAATGACCGCGGGCGAGGACTACACCGGGGTGGAGTCGCTTTGGTTCAAAGATAGCGCGGGGGGGATTATTAAAAATCCCATCCGGCCGCTGTTCGCCGATTTGGACAGGATTCCAATTCCCGACTTTGACCTTTTTGACTATAAAAATCTTGAATCCATGAAGGTGAACACCGCCATTGTGGTGGTAAGCCGGGGGTGCTTTTACAACTGCACCTACTGCGGCAACGGAAACTTCCGCAAGGTTTACCCCAACAAAAAAATATACGCCCGCTTCCGCTCGCCGGAAAACGCCATTTTATACCTGAAAACCCTTCTTTCAAAATACCCGAACATTAAATATATCAATTTCCGGGACGCCATATTCAATATGTTCCCGGACTGGTTTGACACGTTTATCGACCTTTATAAAAGCGAAATTTCTCTCCCCTGCACCGGCAACATACGCTTTGACATACTCACCGAGGAAACGGTGAAAAAAATGAAAGAGGCGGGGTTTTACACCGTTGACATGGGGCTTGAGTCGGGCGACCAAGAAATGCGCTTTAAATACTTAAAACGCTTCCAGACCGACGAAATGATTATCAACTGCTCCAACTGGTTTCACAAATACGGCATTTCACAGCTGACATATAACATTATC
>Ga0265294_10004924_pt1 | contig 16434 bp, 14 predicted proteins | sample MunlanPumphouse3_FD_192504 | JGI IMG/M metagenome (GOLD analysis project Ga0265294, IMG submission 192504) | Groundwater microbial communities from a municipal landfill in Southern Ontario, Canada - Pumphouse #3 | ecosystem: Environmental > Aquatic > Deep subsurface > Groundwater | place...
GGCCCCACAGCCCGAGAACACCCCCCCCCTCCCCCCCCCCCTCAAGGGGGGACCTTCTTGCCGGCAATGCCGGGCTCAGCAGAAAGATCTCGGTGGCGTGCGTAACTTCAGTTAAGATCAAGGAAAGGGAGACGAGAGTCATAGAAATCCGATGTCCGTAGTCCAGGGCCGAAAGTCTTTGTAGAGGCAAGGCATGCCTTGTCTCCTGAGATATCGGCAAGTAGCAAAATTCAGCTCGAAAAGTGACATTTTTTTTCAGGACTCGACAGTTTTTTGTTTTTCCTGTCTCCGTTTTCCCGTCTCCTGTTTCCATTTTTTTCCTCCCGTCTCCCGTCCGTTTTTCACCCTGGGTACTGCCTCCTGCGCACTGCGCACTTTCCTCGTCTTGATTCTTCCCCTGAAATGGGCCAATTACACCCAAGCGCCAGGCAGGTTTGGTCTATGTCGTTATTTTGTCCTTTCTCTACAGCTGCGTGCCGACAATCCCTATGATCTTTCCTTTTTTTAAACATATTCTGGTCAAAATCCTGTGGCTCGGGGTCGTTTTTATCGGCATCACCGTGCTCAGTTTCTGGGTCATTCATCTGGCGCCTGGATCGCCCACGGATCTGCAGACCACCTTGAATCCCATGGCCGGCGAGGCTGCCCGGGCTCGCCTGGAAAAATTGTACGGTCTGGATAAGCCCGTCCATGTCCAGTATCTCAACTGGATGAGCCGCATCGTGCGTCTTGATTTTGGCCGGTCCATGAGCGGGGATCACCGCCCTGTATGGGACAAGATCAAAGAACGCCTGCCCCTGACCCTGGGTCTTAATATCATGGCCATGTTTCTGATCCTGGGTATAAGCATCCCCATCGGGGTGATTTCCGCCTATTACCAGGGAGGGTGGTTCGATCGCATCTCCACGGTGATCGTGTTTGTGGGCTTTGCCATGCCCGGTTTCTGGCTGGCCCTCCTGCTGATGCTCTTTCTGGGTATCGCCTATCCCCTGTTTCCTATTTCCGGGCTGACATCTCTGGGATTTGCCACCCTGTCCTGGTGGGATAAGCTGTGCGATCTGGCCAATCACCTGGCCCTGCCTCTGCTTGTGTACACCATCACCGGCCTGGCCGGGATGTCCCGGTTTATGCGCTCTTCCATGCTTGAGGTTCTGCGCCAGGACTACATCCTCACAGCCAAGGCCAAAGGACTTCCCACGCGGACGGTCATTTTCCACCATGGACTGCGCAACGGTCTGCTGCCGGTGATTACCCTGCTGGGTCTTTCTGTGCCCGGGCTTATCGGCGGTAGCGTGATCATTGAATCCATTTTTGCCTTGCCCGGCCTGGGACAGCTTTTTTATCAGGGGGTCATGTCCCGGGATTATCCGTTGATCATGGGTAATCTGGTCCTTGGTGCCGTGCTCACGCTGGCCGGGAATATGCTGGCTGATTTCGGGTATTCGCTGGCCGATCCCCGGATCAGGGCGGGGAAGTAGGGGAATGATACAAGATGTCGGCAGGGAGGAAGGAGAAGGGAGGCGGGGAGAAAGGAGAAAGGAGAAGGGAGGAAGGGAGACAGGAGAAAGGAGAAGGGAGAAAGGAGAAGGGAGAAAATGTTTTGAAACGGTTTTGATACCGAGATGCTGGGGGTCAGGATCGTTTTTTCCGTAAATATGACCAGGGCTTCTCTGGGGTTTGTACCCTTACGCCAGGTAAAGGAATACGTAGCACCATGTTTGCAATGAAAACGCGGCTTTTTATTTCCAGATACGGCTTGTTTTTTGTGGGCGTTATTCTGGTGGGGACCATGGTCTTTTTGGCCTTGCTGGCTCCGTGGATCTGTTCGTATGGCCCCAATGCTTTGGATGTGAACGCTATCTTGCTTCCCCCGGGAAGTGACCATCTGCTAGGGACTGATGCCCTTGGGAGGGATGTCTTTGCCCGCTTGGTGTATGGGGCCAGGGTCTCTTTATGGGTTGGGTTTGTGGCCGTGGGGATCTCTGCATCCATCGGGTTGGTTCTGGGGCTGGTTGCCGGGTATTTTGGTGGTCTTGTGGACGAGATTATCATGCGCTGCGTGGACGTGATGCTCTGCTTTCCTTCGTTTTTTTTGATCCTGGCGGTGATTGCTTTTCTGGAACCCAGCCTGACCAATATCATGATTGTTATCGGCCTGACTTCCTGGATGGGGGTGGCCCGTCTGGTGCGTGCCGAGACCCTGAGTCTCAAGGAACGCGATTTTGTCAAAGCGGCGCGTATTTCCGGGGCTAGCATCGTACGTATTCTGGGGATGCATATCCTGCCTAATGCCCTGACCCCGGTACTTGTATCTGCAACCCTGGGCATTGCCGCGGCCATTCTTACGGAATCGGCCCTCAGCTTCCTTGGCCTCGGGGTCCAGCCTCCGGTTCCCAGCTGGGGCAATATCCTCATGGAAGGCAAGGATGTCATGGAGATAGCGCCCTGGCTTTCGGTGTTCCCCGGCATGTGCATCCTGCTTACGGTGCTTGGGTATAATCTTTTGGGCGAGACCCTGCGGGATCTGCTTGATCCCCGTCTCAAACAGCGTTGATCGATTATGAACATTGTTTGTATTGATTGTTTGTTGGTTCAGCCCCTATGCGATGCCGAATAAAAATCATAGTTTCTTGCGGTGAATTGTGAACGTTGAACTGCGAACTTTAACCCATTTTTTTGACCAAGGAAGGCCATGCTTGAATTTTTGCGCATCAGAAATCTTGCTCTGATCGAGGATGTTGAGCTGGATTTTGCGTCCGGCCTTAATGTGCTCACCGGAGAATCAGGGGCAGGCAAGTCCTTTATCCTTAGTGCGCTGGATTTTATTCTGGGGCAGAAGATATCTGCATCCATGATCCGGGCGGGGCGGGACAAGGCTCAAGTGGAAGCGGTTTTTGTCCTGGATGGGGACGAGGTCATTCTGCGCCGGGAGATTTTTGCCGAAACCGGGCGGAGTCGGATTTACATCAATGATGTCCTGGGTTCCCAGGAAAAGGTGCAGGCCCTTAAGCCCCGGCTGCTGATCCATACCAGCCAGCACGGTCAGCAAAAGCTTTTGCGGCCGGCATATCATGCACGCATCGTGGATGGTTTTTTGGCTGATCCTTCTATCCGGGACAGACATGCCGAAGTCCTTCGAGAAATCGCTCAGATCATGGCCCGGGAAGAGGATATTCGGTCTAAAGTCAAAGGGTTGGTGGATAAACGGGATTTTTTGGAATACCAGCGGGAGGAAATCCAAAAAGTGGCCCCCAAGCCGGGTGAAGAAGATGTGCTTATGGCTGAAAAAAAGATTATTCAGTCTCAGGCACAGTCCAGGGATCTGGTTCAGCAATCTTTGGAAATCATCAACGGCCAGGAATTTTCTCTGTTGGAAGGTATGGGAACATTGCAACGGCAGGTGCAGTCGTTGGCCCGCATCGACGACAGATTCACCCTGTTTGGTTCCCAACTGGAGGAAAGCAGGCAGGCGATGCTGGAACTGGATCGGGAACTGCGTGCCGTGCCCATGGATTTCGAGTACAAGAACCGATTAGAAAGTATTGAATCCCGTCTGTGGAAATTGACCCAGCTTGAGCGCAGGCTCAAACGGCCTTTGGAAAAAATCCTGGATCTGGAACAGGAGATTGATGAAAATATTTCTTTTCTTGACCAAAGCCAGCTGCAGCTGGCCCAGTTCGAACGCCAGAGAACAGAACAGGCGGAACAGTTACGTGTATTGACAACCACCTTGAATACCGCACGTGCCAGTGCCCAGAAAATTCTTCAGGAGCGTCTGGAAGTCAGCCTTAAGGAGCTGGGATTTTCCGACAAGGTCAGGATCGTTTTTGCATCTCAGAGGAAGGAAATTTATCCGGGGATTATTGAAGACCGTCCGCGCATTCTCTGGGTTCCCAATCCGGGTCAGCCGCCCCAGCCTCTGGATAAAATTGCCTCGGGCGGTGAATTGTCCCGCTTTTTGCTTGCCGTGGTTGGTCTGCGGGGGGAAAAAGAAATGCCCACTCTGCTTTTTGATGAAGTTGATTCCGGGATCGGGGGCATCACCCTGAACAAGGTTGGCAAGAGCATCCGCGAGCTGTCCACCCGCCAGCAGGTCATCCTGATTACCCATTGGCCGCAATTGGCTGTCATGGCTAAACGTCATTTTTATATCTGTAAAGAGGTCCGCGACACCCAGACTTTTACCCTGTGCCGCTGCCTCGCTGACAATGAGGTCGTTGATGAACTGAGCCGGATGGCCGGGGGCGGAGATAAGGGGCTGATGCTGGCCAGGGAATTGGTGAAAAAATAGATACAGGAAAAGTAGCTATGTTTTCACCAAAGCATTATGGATCGTTGATACGACATGTAATCCTTGACATGATAGCAGGCAGTGCCGTGGGAACAGGAGTCCGTTGCAGGGGATGGGCGCAGGATGCCTGGGCTGTTGTGCTCCATGATTCGTGATGTTGCGGAGGTGCTTGGCGTATGTATACGCCGTGAAAAGAAGATGCTGGAATCAAGGATACGTGAACATGCGAGCGGATATGTTATATAAAAAATTATGTTTTGCTTTAGCCCACTGGCGGATCGGGGCCCATCTTGTTTTGCGCACCCGGCATTTCGGTGTGAATAACCTGTGGTGGGAAGGGCGGTTTCAGTCTGTTTTGGGGAAACCTTTGTGGGAAGTTTTGTTGCGTATCGTGCTGGTCTATCCCCTGATCCGGGATTACCGTTTTGTGCGTGTGAGGATGACGGCCATGGGTATGGTGCATCCGGATGAAAGTGCGGTGTTGTTCGGGAAATAAAAATGAAGGATGTAGGATATAGGATAAAAGATATAGGTCAGGAGACGGGAGACAGGAGGACGAAAAGAACAAAATCCGAGTAGAATGAATGCCAGCCTGGAATTGACCCATGTGCTAACGTCGTCCCCTCGTATATCCTTTATCCTGCATCATATATTAAACCAAACCCAGTTTCAGACCCATAGTTTTCGAACAGGTTATCACTGTTCAATTCTTTTTTCACCGCGAAGGGCACGAAGGAACGCGAAGGGTGAAGAATCTGGGATAGATTGAGCTTTATTTTGTTGCTTTTCTTCGTGTTCCTTAGCGTTCTTCGCGGTGAAAAAAACTCAATCCCTCAAACGTGGTTTGGTTTAAATACTATATCGTATATTATTTATCACGCCACTTTCAGTGGTGAATCAAGGAACGTACATGGATCTTTCTGTAAATTTTGCCGGGCTGAAGCTCAAAAACCCCGTGATCACGGCATCAGGGACCTTTGGCTATGGCGTTGAGCTTGAGCAGTTCGGTGCCTTGAGCACCCTTGGCGGCATCGTGGTCAAAGGGCTTTCCCTTCTGCCCCGGCAGGGCAATCCTTCGCCCCGGGTGGCCGAGACTCCGTGCGGGATGCTCAATGCCGTAGGGCTCCAGAATATTGGGGTGGAAGCCTTTGTACGGGACAAGCTGCCTCTGCTTCCATGGCGGGAAACGGCGGTGATCGCTAATCTCTATGCCCACAGTGCTGATGAATTTGCACAACTGGCCGGGATTCTGGCCGGGGAAGAAGGTATTGCCGCTCTGGAGGTGAACATCTCCTGTCCCAATGTTAAAGAGGGGGGCGCTGCTTTCGGGCAAGATCCGGTGCAGGCGGCTGCGGTGACCCGGGCCGTGTGTTCCAAGGCGGGAACCAAACCGGTCATCGTCAAGCTGAGTCCCAATGTCACGGATATCCGGATTATTGCCCGGGCCGTGGAAGATGCCGGAGCTCATGCTCTTTCCCTGATCAACACCATCACCGGCATGGCCGTGGATATTCGGACCAGAAAACCGCTGCTGGGGAACGTGACCGGTGGATTGTCCGGACCGGCCATCCATCCCGTTGCCCTGCGTATGGTCCATGAGGCATGCCAGGCGGTCAGTATTCCTATTATTGGTCTTGGTGGTATTGTTAGTGCTGAAGACGCCCTAGAGTTCATTCTGGTGGGCGCTCACGCAGTGCAGGTGGGTACAGGATCATTCACCCGATCGGATTTTGCTTTCAGGCTGGTCAAAAAGATGGAAAAGATGGTTGCCCGGCTGGGCATTGCAGATTGGGAAGAATTTCGCGGTAGGCTTTGCACGGGATAGGCGGGGATGCGTGTCTGGTGTATGGTATCTCGTCCAGTTGGATTCCTGTCGTCTGTACGTTGAAAAGGACACATTCTTCCCATTGTAGAACGGATGGATCGTAAGGGCTCCCCTTGCGGGGCCCTCATCTTGGAACCATCCTCAATCCGGGAGACCCGTTTTCCGGATCACCGCTCCATAGAAAAATTCCCCCAGTTCCTCATGTGTTCCTGTCTGATATTCTTTTTCCAGCCTTGCATGGGCATGTTCACGGCATATCCTGGCTATCTGTTCCTGATTTTCAGCAGGATTCAGGGTGCAGGTGAGATAGACTATGCATCCTCCCGTGGGAATCGTGGTCCATGCCTTATCGACGATGGCCTGCTGGGTATGTATCAGTGCGGCTACGTCCTGTGGGCTGCGTTTCCATTTGCTGTCGGGCCTGCGGGATAGCACGCCCAGGCCCGAACAGGGGACATCAAGAAGAATGGTCTGCGGGGCAGAGCGTAAAGGCGGGGCGTCTTTGGCCGAAGCCCTGAAGATGGGGATGGTTCGTCCGGTGCGTGCACATTCACGGGCAAACCCCAGCAGTCTTCCCTTGTGCAGATCGCTGGCCCAGAGAGGTGCAATGCCCTGATCGTCAAGAGCCATGCTTTTGCCTCCCCGACCGCAACAGGCGTCCCAGACAGGGGTTGGCCAGGAGGCTGCATCCAGTTCTGTGAGCGCGGCCTGGGCAGCAAAGCTTTGCCTGGTCATCTTGCCCTCTGCGAGGAGTGTTTCCAGATTGTCCGGGGATGTCTTCAGAGCCAGGGCATGCCCTTCCTGTCTGAGTAGGGTGCCTTGTAACGTGTGTGTGAGCATTCCCGGGGTCAGTTCCGGCGCACTGCGTAACCCCAGCGGGGGGCGGGATATGGAAGACTGAAGGAATGCGTGGGTCTTTTCCTCGCCGTAGTTTTGGAGCCAGAGGGTAACAATCCACGGGGGGCAGGAATAGTACCGGGCCAGAAAGGTTGTTGGGTCCGGATGATCTTTATTGAAAAAATCCGGTTGCCGGGCCTGATCCTTAAGCTCTGCTATGCGCCTGAGCACTGCGTTGCCCACCCCGGCAAGCCTGGTACTCAGGTTTTTTTTGATCCATTCTACGGCCCAGTTCACCGTGGCGTAGGTTGGGATTTTGTCCAGGAAAGTGAGCTCATATGCTGCCAGACCGAGGAGGAGCAGGAAGTGGGAAGGCAGCTTTTCGGGTGATTTCAGAAAGGACGTGACCAAAAAATCGCTCCGGCTTTTGTTGCGCAGGTATCCGTAGGCCAGTTCGGTCGCTAGCCCCTTATCCCGTGAGGTGCACATTCCCTGTTTTACGGTCTGATCCAGGGCAAATTGGAGATCCTGATTTTTATAGAGGGCTGCGTGGACGGTCAACGCGGCAATGCGACGGGCTGCAGGCAGGGATTTGGTCGGGAACGTTGTCGATGTTCGAAGGGGTGGCATGGGGCTCGATGGGGGTAGAGGATGGAAGATGAAGTTGTAAGGGCACAGTAGGCAGTGCGCAGGGAAAAACAATGGCTTGGAGAAAAAATACGACGGTAGAACGTGGATGCGGGTTATGAGAGATATCCTGAGAGAGTGAGGATCTTACGGCAATTCGAGTCTCAGGTTGGCGCAATAAGCTGCGAGCTTTTTCTGTGTACTGCCGACTGCGTACTGCGCACTATCCTTTTTCTTCGCTTTCTATATCCAAAAATTTTTTGATCGCCCATTCCACATGATCTAAAGGTACCTGGGTGTCCAGGCAGGGGCCGTGCGGGCGCTGGTTGAGTACGCCGAAGCAGGGCAGGGGGTAGACGTCCTGGATGCCGCTGGCCAGATCACGTTCGCAGGCCACGGCCAGGATGAACCTGGGCTTGTCCTGGACCACGATGCGCCGGGCAATGGTGCCGCCTGTGGCAATGGCCATTTTGATGCCGTAGGTATCGCTGATATCCAGCAGACCGGCAATGGGGCACTTGCCGCACCGTTTGCAGTTACGGATATTGTAGGTCAGGCGGATTTTGCATCGGCTGTTTTGCAGGCAATGGGGCATGAGCATAAGCATGTCCTGGGGCTGATATCTTTTGCGCTCTCCCAGAACGAGTTCGTTGTTGACCTTGATGAACGAGGCCCTGATTTTGGCCTTGGGTATACCCAGAAATCGTCCCAGCATGGTCATCAATGGGAGAAATATTTTGATAGTCATCCCGCGCATTTTGTTGGAAAAAAATATTTTTTTTCCCAGAAGAATGTTCATAATCAATGCAACGGAGGACCAGGCTATCAGCAAGATGGCCCCAATGATGACGATTCCAAGGACCCATGGGGCTGCGGGATGAATATTGGCAAGGCCGATGAAGGGGATAATCCACAAAAGGAGCAGAATCAGGGAAGTGAGTACGGACGTCCCGGTGATCAAACCGATGAAAAGACGCTTTTTGGCCACATAGGTGGATTCGATGGCGTCTTCAAGGGCGAGGATTTTTTGGTCTTTTGTGGGCATTAACTCAGGATATATGGTAAAGGATATAAAATATTGGCAGGGTTATTTTTTATGCTGTAAGAAAATGTCGGGTGTGATGTCCGCCTGTTTCAGGATCGCCCGTAATGTGCCCTCGGGCAGCTCACCGGAATGATTAGGGATGGTTGTGAAACGGTTTGTAGCTGGGTTGTGCCAAATTTCATGGCTGCCTGCAGCCTGACGATAGAATGCAAAACCGAGAAGTTTCAATATCTGGATGATCTGTCGGTATTTGAATCCCGCCAATCGCCCCATCAGACGCCGACCAGAATGGGGAATTCAAAGGAATCACCTGGCAGGGGGAGATCGGCGTGGAAGGATGCACTCTCTGTGGCTTCCAGGAGCTTTTGGGCGACATCTTTTGCGATCTCAAGGGTCTCACTGATTGTCCGTCCCTGGGCTACCAGACCTTGAACATCTTCAGAGGTGGCAAGGAAAAATCCTTCAGGAAGTTTTTCAATGTGCAATCGAATAATTTTTTCCATGGCATTTCCTCGGTAGCGTTATTTTTTACAACGATCAATGATCCAGCATTATGCAATTATTATCTTGGGAACGCCCAGCAGATACGACATTGGTTGTATCTGCAACACGCTGAAAAATGATGGGTGCCTGAGGAAATCCCCGTAAGATGCGACTCGACAAATGGTGCGATCCAACAGGGTACGCCCCTACCAGAAGATTTCGGGGCTGAATAGGTATCTTTTAGCAAATTCCTTGATTCAAATACCCGCAAAAAAAACTCTTTGCGTCCAGTGCCTTGCTTCCGGCCGGTTTGACTTTAGGCAGCAGGTATTCCCGGTCTTTGCACGCTATGGCCAGACAGTCGCCACGCATGCCCAGAAATGTCCCCGGAGCTGTGCCCTGTTCCACGGGATCGCCGATGCTTCCAGGATATAGGGTCAGTTTGACGGTCTTGCCGGGTCTGCGTTCCCAGAAAAACCAGGTCCCGGGCCAGGGGAACAGACCGCGGATCTGGTTGTGAATTTTCTGGGCCGGACGATTCCAGTCCACCAGCCCTTCGCTTTTTTGGAGTTTGGGAGCGTAGGTGGCCAGGTCGTTGTCCTGCACCATAGGGTGTAGTATTTTTTCATTTTGTTTGATCAGGGCTTCAATAAGCAGTTTGCCGCCCATTTCCGCCAGATCATCGTGCAGGGTTTCGGCGGTGTCATCAATGCCGATGCCCATGGCCAGCTGTAGGAGAATGGGACCGGAATCCAGGCCCTTTTCCATCTGCATGATGGTGATGCCCGAGACGTGGTCGCCGTTCATGATCGCACGCTGGATAGGTGCTGCGCCGCGCAGTTTGGGCAGCAGAGAAGCGTGTACGTTGATGGCCCCTAACAGGGGAATGTCCAGAACGCTCTGGGGAAGGATCAGTCCGTAGGCCGCAACGACCAGAAGATCAGGATGCAGGTCGGCCAGTTCCTGGCGGTCGGTCTCTTCTTTGAAGTTGACCGGCTGGAAGATGGGCAATCCTTTTTCCAGAGCCAGGGTTTTGACCTCTGAAGGCCTGCATACCTGTCCCCGTCCGCAGGGGCGATCGGGCTGAGTGTACACACCGATGACCTGGCATCCATCCCAGTCGATAAGCTGTTGCAGGGTGCTGGCCGCAAACCCCGGAGTGCCCATGAAAACTATTTTTTTGCGTCGCGGTGTTTGTTTCTCAGCCATTTTCCCACCTTCCTATCATAAAGGGTGCGTTTGAGCCTGCTGATATGATCGATGAACAGAACACCGTTGAGGTGATCGATTTCATGCTGCAGGCAGATGGCCATGAGTTCGTCGGCCTCGAATTCCACAGGATTGCCTTCCAGGTCCAGAGCCTTGATTCCGGCCCAGGCCGAACGTTTGACCTTGGCCCGGTAGCCCACAACACTCAGACAGCCTTCCTCGGATTCGGTTGTGCCCCTTTTTTCAATAATTTCAGGATTAACCAGGATGCGCAAATCTTCCCGTTTGCTTGGGCCTGAAATATCGACAGTCACTAAACGGATATTTTCGCCCACCTGGGGCGCGGCCAGTCCGATCCCGTCTTCTTTGTACATGGTTTCAGCCATCTCCTGTGCCAGAGTCCGGATCTCTTCGGTGATATCTTCGACCCGGGTACTTGTGGCCGCCAGGATGCTGTTGGGATAGGTTAGAATGGTTCTGGTCATAGTACTACTCCCCTTTTTGGGTTTCCCTCAATCGGATGCCCAGCTCTCTGAGCTGGGCGTTGTCTACTGCTGACGGGGCGTCGGTCATGAGGCAGGTTGCCTTTTGTGTCTTGGGGAAGGCGATTACGTCTCTGATGGAGGTGACATTTCCTAAGAGCATGATCAGGCGGTCCAGACCGAAGGCGATGCCTCCGTGCGGCGGTGCACCGTACTCCATGGCGTGGATGAGGAACCCAAATTTGTCTTCTGCATCGGCCCCGCTGATACCCAGGGCGCTGAGAACTTCCTGCTGGAGTTCGGCTGAATGGATGCGGATGGAGCCCCCTCCGATCTCATTGCCGTTGAGCACCAGATCGTAGGCTTTGGCTTTGGCTTTGCCAGGATCGGTTTTTAAAAGTTTCGCATGCCCGTCTTTGGGACAGGTGAAGGGATGATGCATGGCGTGCCATCGTTTTTCATCCTGACTCCATTCGAGCATGGGAAAATCTGTGATCCACACGAAACGAAATTCATCTTCATTGATGAGGTCAAATCGTTTCCCTAGTTTGAGTCGCAGGTTTCCAAGGGCGGCATTGACCATACCAGGTGCTCCGGCCTGAAAGAAAACGATATCGCCGACTTCAAGACCCAAGACCTCGGTCAGTCCGGCACGTTCTTCATCGCTTAGAAACTTGGCGATGGGTGACTGCCAGGTGTCTTCCTTGATCTTGATCCATGCCAGGCCCATGGCACCATAAATATGTACGTAGTCCGTATAATCATCAATTTCCTTTCTGGAAAGGACACTGCCGCCGGTTACTTTGAGGGCTTTGACCAGTTCGGCTTTGGCGAAGAGACGGAAACCCGAACCGCGCACGATATCGGTTACGTCTTTCAAGGGCAGATCGAAACGCAGGTCCGGTTTGTCTACGCCGTAGGATTCCATGGCGTCATCATAGGTCATGCGCTCGATGGGCAGGGTGATTTCATGACCCAGAGTATCTTTGAAAACCGAGGAAATCAGACCTTCGGCCATTTCCATGACATCATCTTCTTCCACAAAGGACATCTCGATATCAATCTGGGTGAACTCGGGCTGACGGTCAGCCCGCAGGTCTTCGTCCCGGAAACAGCGCACGATCTGGTAATAGCGTTCTAATCCACCGACCATGAGCAGCTGTTTGAAGAGCTGGGGAGATTGGGGCAGGGCATAAAAGGAACCCGGGTTGACCCGGCTGGGAACCAGAAAATCCCGGGCACCTTCAGGGGTGCTTTTGGTCAGAATGGGGGTCTCGGTCTCAATAAAGTTCAAACTGTCCAGGTAGCGGCGTACACTCTGGGTTGTTTTGTGGCGCAGGATTAGATTTTTGACCATGCTGGGGCGACGTAGATCCAGGTATCGGTATTTGAGCCGCAGGTTTTCGGATACGTCCACCCGGTCTTCGATGGGGAAGGGAGGGGTTTTGGCGGTATTTAAGAGCTTGAATTCCTGGACAAGCACTTCGATTTCGCCGGTTTGCATTATTGGATTGATCATGTCCCCGGGGCGGGCAAGAACACGGCCTTTGACCGCCAGAACAAATTCTGTGCGCAGGTTGCCTGCCTGTTTCAGAATATCAGCATGTTCCTCGGGGGAAAATTTGATCTGGGTTAGTCCTTCCCGATCCCTGAGGTCGATAAAGATAATCCCGCCGTGATCGCGTCTGTACTGAACCCAGCCCATGAGACAAACGTCCTGGCCTATATTCTCTTTGCGTAGATCGCCACAGCTATGGCTTCGTTTCCACCCATCCATTGTATCAAGCTGTAAATCTGTCTGTCGTTCGTCCATGGGAAAATGCCCTTTTTTGGTATGATAAAGGATATATGATAAGTAAAGATATAGGATATGCGATTGAAAGGCCCTCGTAGAAGGATCTGTTCCGTCCTGCTGCGGACGGCCTGCCGCACACTGCCTGTTTTTTTAACGTTGCAGCCCAAGGGCCTGTTCCAGATCGTTCTGGCTCACGGCTTTTTGGGCTCCAGTGGCCATGTCCTTGACGATGATCTGGTCTTTTTCCAGCTCTTCGGGGCCCAGCAGGAGACAGGTTCTGACGTTGTCCTTGTTGGCCTGGCGCAAGAGGCTTTTGACGCTTTTGGCGTCAAAGCTGACTTCACCGGAAAAGCCCTTGTCCCTGAGGTGCTGGGCAATGATCATGGCCCGATTCAGGGCACTGGTGTCCAGGACCGCCAGAAAAAAATCCAGCTGGCTGGTTCCAATGTTATCCAGGAGCAGGGCCAACCTTTCCATACCGCAGGCAAATCCAAGCCCGGGCAGATCCGGTCCGCCGAGTTGTTTGACCAGACCATCGTATCTGCCGCCACCGGCCACGGATGATTGGGCCCCGATGGCGGTGGACACAATTTCAAAGGTGGTACGCTGGTAGTAGTCCAGGCCGCGGACTAGGCATTCGTTGTGCGTATAGGGCAGACCCGCTTCGTCCAGGATGGACAGCACCGTGTCAAAGTGTTCCCGGCATGCGGGGCACAGAGAGTCGCTGATCCTGGGAGCATCGGCCACCAGTGCTTTGCACTGGGGAACTTTGCAGTCCAGCACGCGCAGGGGATTGGTGGAGGCCCGTCTGCGGCAGTCTTCGCACAGTTCTTCGTGATTCAAGCCGTCCAGAAAGGCTGAAAGGCGTTTGTGGAAAACCGGGCGGCAGGCGGAGCATCCCAGGGAGTTTATTTCCACGCTCAGCTTGTCCAGCCCCAGGGCCTTCAGATAGGACCAGACCATGAACATGAGTTCGGCATCGGCCTGGGGGGCATCCGTTCCCAGAACTTCCACGTTGACCTGGTGGAACTGGCGCATACGCCCCTTCTGGGGGCGCTCGTACCGGAACATGGGTCCGCAGGTGAACAGCTTGGCAATGGGATTCTGGGCATAGATTTTATTTTCAATAAAGGCACGCAATACCCCGGCCGTGGCTTCGGGGCGCAGGGTCAGGGAACGGTTTTTACGGTCCGGGAAGGTGTACATTTCCTTTTGGACCACGTCGGTTTCTTCGCCGATGGAGCGGGAAAAGAGCTCGGTCTTTTCCACCAGGGGCAGACGAACTTCCTGGCACCCGTATTTGGAAAAGATCTCTCTGGCCGTCTGCTCCATGAATACGAATTTGTCACTTTCCGGGGAAAAGAGGTCAGAAAAACCTTTGATCTTTTGTATTTTGGACATAGTTTATATATGTTGTGAAAAAAGGTTGGCAGACGCCTGAACGTCTGCTTGAGGTGCAGAAACGTACCTGCATAGTGGATCACGGGGCTGTTGTCAAAAAACAGAATGTGGTTCGCATTCCGTGCGCATTTTAGTATGACAATGATATTTTATTGGCTGTTGGCACAGGTGTCTTCGGCTCAGCACATAGAGAGCAACAATAAGGATAGGTATGCCCGAACAAAACGCCCCGGCAACGTTTTCCATGGTCAGCAAATGGACCCTGTACTGTGTAGGGATTGGTCTGGTGGCCGGGATCGGAGCCATTGTTTTTCATTTTTTGTGTGATGTGGGGTTCCATTTTTTTATGCACCAGCTGGCCGGGTATCATCCCCCGTCACCGGCCGGGGAGCATTCCTTATTTGAAGATCCTGAGACCGAACTGGTGCGCTACATGCTTCTTATTCTGCCCTGCATCGGCGGATTGGTGAGTGGTTTTCTGGTGTACACCTTTGCTCCGGAGGCCGAGGGGCACGGCACAGACGCTGCCATTGATGCCTATCATAACAAGGGGGGGCTTATCCGTGCCCGGGTTCCCTTTATCAAGACCCTGGCATCGGTCATTACCCTGACCTCTGGAGGTTCAGGGGGCAGAGAAGGACCCATCGCTCAGATCGGGGCGGGGTTTGGTTCGTTTCTGGCGACGAAGCTCAAGCTGTCCCGCCGGGAACGCCGAATCATGCTGGCTGCCGGCATGGGTGCGGGTATCGGGGCTATTTTCCGTGCCCCCCTGGCGGGAGCCCTTTTTTCAGCGGAAGTCCTGTACAAAGATCCGGATATTGAGCCCGAGGTGCTCATTCCCTCTGGCATGGCTTCGGTGGTTGCGTACTGCACCTTTTGTGCGGTCTTTGGCTGGGGTTCTCTGTTCCATTCCCCGGATTTTACGTTCAGTGATCCCGTAGAGCTTATCCCGTATATCCTTCTGGCCTTTGTGGTCACAGGATTCGGCTGGCTGTACGTGCGTTTTTTTTACGGGATCACCGGATTGTTCCGTAAATGGAAGATACCCAACCATATCAAACCGGCCATTGGCGGATTGATCACCGGGATGATCGGCTTTTTTCTGCCCCAGACCCTTTCCTTCGGGTACGGCTACATGCAGCAGGCCATCAACAACGAATTATCCATCATGTTTCTGTTGGCCCTCTGTCTGGGCAAGATTCTAACCACCTCGTTTACCATCGGTTCGGGTGGTTCAGGAGGGGTGTTTGGTCCTTCGGTGGTTATCGGCGGGGCCGTGGGCGGAGTGGTGGGCAATCTTGCCAATGTGTGTATCCCCGGTCTTGTGGGAAACCCTGGTTCCTTTGTGGTCGTGGGCATGGCCGGATTTTTTACGTCCGTTTCCAACACCCCCATTTCTACGATTATTTTTATCAGTGAAATGACCAACTCCTATCATCTCCTGCTCCCCAGTCTGCTGGTCTGTTCCATTTCCTATATGATTTCTAAAAAATGGACCATTTATGTTAAGCAGGTCCAGAGTAAGATCGATTCTCCAGCCCATGCGGGTGATTTTTTTGTGGATGTTCTGGAACGTATCCGGGTTCGGGATCTCAAGGATCGCTTGGTCCAACCGACCATGGTGCGTAATGATATGCCCCTGTCCCGGTTCAAGGAAATATTCAGCCACACTAAACAACATTATTTTCCCGTTGTGGATAGCCGGAATCGTTTTGTGAGTATTTTTTCATCTACGGATATCCGTGAGATTCTGTTCGACAAAGGGCTGGATGAACTGGTGGTCATGGGAGATATCGGGACCAGGGAAATTCTGGCTACCACTCTCAATGAGGATCTCAATACCGTGTTGGGGCGGTTGACGGTCAGGAATATCGACAGTCTGCCGGTGGTCAAGGCAGGCGATCCCTATACCTTGATAGGGATGCTCCCGAGGCGGGCAGTCATTGATTTTTATAATGGTCAGGTGGAGGCGATGAAAAAACGGGTGGAAGAGGGATGATCCGGGTCGTCTGGAGGAATAATTTTTCAAGAACATTTTGTGGATAGGTATAGTGTGAGCAACTTATGACATTTGAAATCCATCCTCAATTGATAGCCGATTGCCATCATCTGGGATCGTTGTCCGTCTGTCATGTCCTTCTGCACAAAAATGCTATCCTGCCGTGGTTTATTCTGGTCCCCGAAGTTGGGGATGAAGATTTCCTTGATGTGGACCCGGAGATCAGAAACCAGATCGTGCAGGAAGCCGCATGGATCTCGGCGTTTATCAAGACAACCATGCGTTGTTCCAAAACCAATGTTGCCGCTATCGGCAATGTTGTCCGTCAGCTCCACGTCCATATTGTGGGCAGAAATCCCGGAGATGCCTGCTGGCCCCAGCCTGTATGGGGGAATCTGAATACGGTTGCTTCATATACGACAAAGGATCTTGCAGAGATC
>Ga0265294_10004925_pt1 | contig 16433 bp, 8 predicted proteins | sample MunlanPumphouse3_FD_192504 | JGI IMG/M metagenome (GOLD analysis project Ga0265294, IMG submission 192504) | Groundwater microbial communities from a municipal landfill in Southern Ontario, Canada - Pumphouse #3 | ecosystem: Environmental > Aquatic > Deep subsurface > Groundwater | place...
CGCACAAGTACTTTCCCCAGGTCGCTTCAGTCATATTCCCGGGGATCTCTCCGGAAGAAGCGGTAAGGAAAATTTTGACAGTCAAGACTGTAATCCAGTTTCAGATGGAATGGATGTACGCTTTCAATGAGCGAATTATCCGTGCTACACTGGAACAATTCACTTACAATTTCAGTCCGGAAATCAAACGGGATAAAGGATACCTATACATTTCCAACCATAGGGACATCATACTGGATTCGTCACTCCTTCAAATGGTTTTTGTATACAACAACCTGCCAACCAGTATGATCACTTACGGAGATAACCTTATCATCAATAAATTGGCAGAAGACATTGCACGTGCCAACAAAATGTTCAAGGTTGTTCGTAAGGGAAGCAAAAGAAAATTGTTTAAAAATTCATTGATACTTAGTGAATTCATTCGCAGCTGTGTACAGGAAGGAAATTCCTGCTGGATAGCCCAGCGCAACGGCCGTACAAAAGACGGGATAGACAAAACCTCCCAGGCACTGGTCAAAATGATGGCTATGAGCGGATCACGTAAAGATCCGGTTGACAACTATGCTTCATTAAACATAGTTCCGGTGACGATGTCTTATGAATACGAGTCTTGTGATTATTTGAAAACCCGCGAATTGCTGGCTTTAGCGGATGGCGATCCATACGAAAAAGAAGAAGGAGAAGACCTGAACAGCATTCTGACCGGCATTTCACAATACAAAGGACGGGTTCATATTAATGTGGGAGATCCTATAACCCGCGAACAACTGGAACCTTACCGGGGTGATGACTTTGCCACATTTTCCGGCAGGGTTTGCGATCTGATTGATGCCCAGATAACCCGCAATTACCAATATTTTCCCTCCAATTACCTGGCATACGACATGTTACACGGCACTACCCGGTTCAGCGACCACTATACACCGGAATATAAAGCCGCCTTCATCAAACGCATGGAAAAACTCTTCCTTGACTCGGGATCAGACACGCCATTCCGTGAATATTTACCCAAAACGGGTATTTATACAGACACGCTTTCCCCGGTAGAAATGAAAAAAGCCCGCGAAATCTTTTTAGGTATCTACGCGCATCCGCTGGAGGCGCAGCCGCTGTAAATCTCAGAGATTCTGCGCAATGGCTTTTTGATGGAATGTTTATTCACCTGATTTACTGTGTGTTGAAAATTTCGCTCACGGTCTCTTGCGCAGAATCTCTGAGATTTTTGTGTTCACGGCCGCTTTCCCAACGCTGGCAGTGCAGGCATCTTGAAGATGACACGCCACTTTTGTTTGTTGAAATTTCAGATGCCTGAAATTCAGGTGTTTGCGTTTTGTTTTCAGAGGGTGTGGCGCGCCATCTTCAAGATGCACCTTGGTACTGTGCTGCAGACAGCATTAAAAAAAGCTCCGGGTATAAAAAACCCGGAGCCTACGGAAATAATCTAACCTAACATTTATTAAAAACCTGATATTTAATTAATAAATGGGATAAAGACAACTTCCAGCGGAGGGGTGGGCATTTCAGGGTCCAGAGGGAACATCGGCCTCTCAATTCTTTTGTAGGGTAGTTCCAGCAGGTCCTGATCTACGCCACCTCTCGTGAGTGCCATCATCCAGTCTCCGCGCATGTTGTAAACACTTTCAGGCAGGTAACCGACTTTGATCACAATAATGTCGGTTTCTCTCGGTTTAAAACCCAGATTTTCAAAATCTCTTTCGTAATGGTAGGGCTTCCGCTTTTCCGTGACGATCACGTGCATGCTTCCGGTCCTGATCACTACTTCTGTGTTCGTATCGCTTTCTTTGATAAATTCAACGGTGCCTTTGAGCAAAACGGGAGGTTGGTACCTGTCGTCAATCATGGCTCCGACATAAGCTTCCACATTAGCCCCAACCCCGGCTGCTACCGCATTTTTCACCATTTGGGGTCCGGGTATGGAGGCATATATGAGGCTTGGACCCCGGGAAGAACGGAATTCTTTGCGCTCCAATATTCTGGCCAATGTCCAGGTAACATCTCCCGCCCCGCCTGCGGTGGGATTATCTCCCATGTCGCTGATCATAAAGGGTTTTTTATCGCTTGCAATGGCTTTGTCCAGACATTCGTCCAACCCGGCTGTAGGAGCTATGAAATCGAATTCATTTCTTATATTCCAGAAATGTTGGGCCAGTTCTTTGGCCGTCTTGCCTACAATTTCCTGATTGTCACCGGTTACCATTACCACAGCATGGTTACGGGGTTCATCGGCCCAGGCATAACCTATCCAGATGGCGGCATCAATGACTCCTTCCCGGGCAGCGGCCGGGGCCACTTTTGCATACAAAGATTTGGCCGGCTCTACGCGTGTGCTGGTCTTTTCGCCGGGTAACAGTATGGGAACGTTAACCCAGGCCTTGTAACCCGGACGTCCTTTGCCGTTTTCCAGCCTTTCCAAAAGATTGGCCACTGCACGTCTTTTGGATTCCATGGCATCTTCATGGGGGGCCAACCGATAGCAGGTGATCAGATCTGTGTTTTTGGCCAGCCGGTGGGTCACGTTGCCGTGCAGGTCCATACACGTGGATATGATAGGTTTGTGGCCGATCACTTCCCTAATTCTTACAATCAGGTCCCCTTCGGGATCATCCAGTCCCTCTACGCTCATGGCTCCGTGAATGTCAAAGAAAAGAGCATCGTAGGGGAGGTTCTTTTTAAGCTCTTCCAATGTCTGGCTAACGAGCGATTCATAGGTTTCCCGGGTTACGATGCCTCCCGAAGAAGCTCCGGATACCATCGCCGGTAACCAGTGAGCTTTTTGCCTGAGAACGGAATCCTGTGATAAAAACCGATACCTTCTGAATACATGATCTCCCTTACTTATACGAAAAGCCTCTTCGGTTGTCCTGGCGGGAGAAAAAGTGCTGCATTCAATGGCAATTCCGGCAATCCCTATCCGGGGTAATTCCGGGGACTGCTTGCAGGTTGTAATGCCCAAAATGACTATGATTGCAGTTGTTATGGTTCTTATTTTCTTCATACTGTTTAGATGGGTAATTTTAATTTTGTGATGGTTTCCGGCACTCCAATATTATAACCTATGGACCGGTAGTATATATTGCCAAATGAGTCGGCTACGATTACCACGGGCAAACGTGCACTAAGATCATTTGTTTTCAACGCGTTACACAATCCGTTAAGAACAACTTCCTGGGAGTCAAAACCATAATGGATCTTTTCACTCACATTGTATCCCTGCCGGAAATAAAAATCCATGTTTTCCCTATTGTTGAATAATACTAAAACAGGGATTTTTATGGCATCTCCTATACCGGACAATTCCCTGATAAAGTGATGGGAAGGCTCTTTTGTAGGTTCTAAAAAGGCCAATACGAAAAAATGGCGCCCAACCGTATTGATAATGGAAGTCAACTCTGTGTCAGAAGCGGCATCTTTGGGGGAATATTTCCATTCCGCATTCATATTTCCAATAACTACAAGTTCATCATCCTTGACAGGGTACCATTGAACCCTGATGGTTTGTTCACTGCCGGGGAGCACTTCAAACGACATGATCCGTGACAGCATGGACCCATCGGCCGAACGTATGGCGGTTACTATGCGGTACATGCCCGGTTCCACGGAAATACCTTGCAGGGGTTGGGCGGACCTTCTGCCTGATGCCTGCATCCCAAAGCGGCTAACAGGCCGATAGGAGTTGTCTGTCCAGCGTTGCAGGGAATACCTTCTTCCTGCCTCCCGGCCATCGGGATCTTCAATGAACAGTGTTGCCATGCTTTCCTCTGGGGTTTTTACGACCGGTAAAGCACTTTCAAGAGGATAATCCTGCCATTGCCCGTCCACATAGATCTGTATCTCATGGGTCATTGGATTGACGTGGTTCGGGATCCCCACCGTGCTGAATAAAGCCCGGGCATAAACCGTATAATTCGCATTATCTGCCATTCCGAAAGTTGCAACCGATGCAGGTGTCATGTAAAAACGCCTGGGATTGATCACGGCTGGATCTACAAGCAATATTTTATCCAGTGCCTTTTTTATGGCTGTGAAGGTCTTGGTATCGGGGCCCGGGGATACCATCCCGTTTTCCCTGAGAATATCCCATAATTTGGTTTTGTACGCAACCGGGATCTCGTTGGAAAACCTGGGATTCAGTACCGATTGCCTGTAAACGGGATCATCTTTGTATACATCACCCAATCTAAGTACACCATCCAGATAATCCGTGTAGGTATCGGCGGTAATCTCATGAATATCCTTTATCCTGATAAGACCAAGCAACTGAACGGCCAGCCGCAGATTTTCGGGTTTGGTGTTATTCAGGAATTTTTCTATTTCAAAACCGCCGCTCAATGACTGGGAAAGGATACCCGTCAGTGTTTGAATCATACTGGCGGGCAATCCTTTGGTCACCAGCCTGGAAGTAAACTTTTCCACTTCCCGGGGGTTATTGAATCGAAATGTGGCAGTATGCGCCATACGTATGGAATCGTCAAGGGCACAACGCATATCGTGCGCTTTCTGTACTTCTTCGGACAGGGCTGTGGGAAAACGCGTTTCAGGAGGCGGTGTTACGACGTAATCCGCAGTCCGTATCCGCCTTTCCGGATCCGTTTTACGCTCATCTTTGTCCAGAATGATCTCCAACGTATCGGTATCCATGACACGAAATTCTCTCGCGGCAAAATATTCCTGCCCGTTGGCAGCATAGTATACTTCCATGATGAAGGTTCCCAAACCGGTGGTCAAAGAAGCCATGCCGTCCCGATCTGTATACCTGTCTGCCAGAGAAGAAAGGTTGCTGCCGTTGATGATACTAAAAGAGACCGATGCCCCTTCCACCGGATTTCCGTCTTTGTCTGTCACTTTTACAACCGCCTTTTTTACAGGTGTGTAGGTTGCTGTGCTACTGACTTCTGTGAAGCAGGAACTTTGTGATATGACTTCACCATTGATCTGTGATTTGCGGCATGGTTTCAGAGGTCCGTAAGCATAGCTGTTGACCAGCATAGCCCTTGATGCCGAAGCTGTGAACCATCCGCGGTTCAGCATCGGTTCCGGTTCACAGGCTCCCAGATAATACCAGGTGCCGTCAACCCATACTTCCACCCAGGCGTGATTGGAGTTGGTATGTGCCCAACGGGGAACATAGACCTGCCGGGCAGGAATACCAACGCTCCGTAATGCAGCAACGGCTACTGTCGATTCTTCACCGCAACGTCCGTAAGCCCTGGCAACGGTATTTGCAGGCTGAGTAGTCCGTCCGTCCGTGGGTTTGTATACAATTTTTTCACGACACCAATGGTTTACTTCTATCACGGCATCGTACATGCTCATATCCTTGATCCTGGGATAAAGTTCATTGTAGAATTCAAGACGCGCATCATCCAGCGTTTCGTTATTTACCCGGGGAGGCAGGACGTAGTATCTGAATAGTTCAGGAGTCACTGTTTTACCCCAGGGAAGACGTTGGGTCTGATAAGCCTGTTTGGTCACGTTCACAAAATATTCAAATGAATTTTCTGCCATGTCGTTCACCGGCATATAGGCGTATAAATATTGAAGACTTTTGATCTCATCTGTGGAAAGTCCGTAATTATTGTGTTTTGAGAGCAATTCTGTTTCAATGGTTGATGCCAGGGATCTGGCTCCGGAGTATACATCGGATTTTTTTAGAAGTTCCACACGTGATTCGAGGTCCTTCACCGTGGCTTTTTGATTTAGGTCTCTGCAGGGCAGGGTACAGCTTACTATAACAAAGCAGCTAATAATTACAAAAAATCTTTTCATCATCAATCAATGTCAAGTATAATCCGGTACGTATTGTGGGGACCGAACCGGTTGTTATAGATTAGAATGAAGTTTTCATCCAAAGCCACTTTCCACCTTTGCCCGTCTGCCAGTCTGGGATTGTTCAGACGTTCCGGGAAAATATGGCTGAAGGGTAAGTCCAGCACGTGAACTTCCTTGAAATGGTCTCCTGAAATGAGCCGGGGTATGTAATTTAAACCTGTCTTAATGGTAATAATATATTGTTTCCCTTTATATTCACCGGAAATGGTAAAATCCCGTTCTTCCGGTTTGTCCAATAACCGTACATTCCATTTAGGGTCACCATAATAGGCCAGGACGTCCCGGTCATACCAGAACCCGATCTCGTCTTTGGTAGGTTTGCGGTTCAGGATCTTTTGCAGACGTTCCACCGCTCCACTTCTGGATCCTCCGTAAAAATCATAGGGTTCATGAATCAACTCGGGATACCAATCGTTCATCTGGGCCAACATGTCTTGCTGGTTCAGGAAGAATGATTCGGCAAGGGTATACCGGCCGGGAGTGGTTAAAAAGTATTTGAGGCAACCCCAGCCACTTCTGCCGTGCCAGGTAGAAACGACATAACCCACGAAAGTGGCTACATTGGCGCTGTTCATCCAGGCTATGGCCATACTGTTCCTGGTACTGTCCACGTTACCTATCAGACAATTGCCGATGGGTAAATAAATCCTGCGTTTTCCGGATTCCACCAGGTTTTTATTACCCCCGGGCAATTGGGCATAGAGGTGACCGTCCTGTGCCCGGATGAATCCTGCCGAGAAAGGCATTTCCAGTGCATGTTCCGATGCGTGTGATGCCGTGATCAACAAGTCCGGATCGATCTTTTGGTACATTTCATAGAACAGGGGAAGCAGGTCGGGCACCTGTTTGGTTCCCCGGGTAGCAGGAACCGTTCTATAGATAGCTTCCCTTTTTACCGTTTTATCCCAAGGCATCTTGTACCCGTAAATGCCCATATTCTGGTCATCCATATAGGCATATTTTTCAAACCACTTGCCTTCGGCGGTTTCCATGACGGTGGAGACACAGCTTTTTATGGTCAACGGTTCGGTGCTATTGTATACCATTTTTCCGGCAGCGGCGGCATCGTAACCGGTGATAACCCCCCAGAAGAAATCGGCATAGATGTCGTCGTCAATACTACGGCTAAACCGGTTCAGTCGCATTATATAATCTCGGGCCAGGTTTTCCGGCTTTTCTACAATGCCAACATACCTGGGGTTTGCTTTGCGGATTTGTTTCAGCAATTCATCGGGATGGTGGTCATAATAAATAACAGGGGCATCTCCATGCTTTTTTGACAACTGGGTCACAACGGCTTCCCACGCCGTATCTCCTTTAATGGAAAGACCGGCCAATACCAGGTAGTCGTTATTTTTTTCCTGTGCAAAACAATACCGGTTTCCCCATGGAAGGGAAACCAATATTGTTGTTATAGTTAATATTATAGTATGTCTCATCATGAAATGTTTTACCATCCGGGATTTTGAGCTAATTCTTTTCCTTTGTTCTCATAAAGAATGATCTCGTCCAGGGGAATAGGATCAAGGTAATACTTATCTTCAAAAGTTCTTGAGTTCCCGGGGAAGAAATTGATGTAACCATCGGGATTGATCTTGATAGTACTCCCTTCGGGTACAGACCCTATCCAGGCTCCCAACATGACATCAGGATTCAATGTTGTTGACATGTATTCTCCTTTGGCCCAGCGGTCTAAGTCCATATGTCTTAAATGAACCCAGCCTATCAGTTCGGCCCTTCTTTCCCTTCTGATCTCCCAAACGACAGGATTAACAATTCCTCCTTGTGTTATGGTTTCCAATGCAGAGGTCCTTGTGGGATCGTCAATAACAATCCCGCTGGCGGCGATCTCGGACCCGCGAAGTTCCAGCGGGGCAACACCGGCACGGCTTCTCAGAAGGTTAATGGTAGCATCCATATCTGTTTGTGTCAGGGTGTTCATCTCGGCTTTGGCCTCGGCATAAATCAGGTACATTTCACTTAGGGTGTAAATGGGCGCATCAATGTAATTCCTTGCGTCCATGGTGACATCAGGGTCTTTGATGTTCTTGGCTGGATTGTCAAAGATAGAGGTGACATAACCAGTGGAAGACACCAACAAATCCTGATAAGGCACACCATAGTATCCCAACTGATCAAACATGATGTCTTGCAAACGACCGTCCCTGTGTGCCCTGACATTTTCAATGCCTTTGTCTCCCTGGTATAACGGAGATTGTCCAATGGGTAATCCGTCCGTGCAAACAAAGCTTTCAACGGCGTATTTGGTGGGTCCGTGCAATGCGGGGGCGGAGCAGTGGGTATAGGCCTGTACAGTGTGTGTCATGACGTTTTTTTCGTAATGTTTGTAGAGGATCATTTCACTGTTTCCGGCCAAATTGTCCGAATTGTACTTGTCTTTATATCCGTTGCTTACCAAAGCGTATTTCCCGGAATGAATAACAGCGCCTGCCGCTTCTTCGGCAATTTTCAAGTAGGCATTGGCATCGGAGGAACTATTGTGGTATTTTACAAAGGTTCCTTCAAATAAGGCAACCCGGGCCAGGAGAGCATAAGCACAATACTGATTTACAGCACATTCTCCATCGTTGCTTCTTAATAGTCCGGCAGCATCTTCCAGATCCTTGATAATTTGATTGGCAACATCTTGCCGGCTGGAACGCGGAAGGTATATATTGTCCAGATCATCGGGGCTGTTGTATTCAAGAATAAGGGGAACTCCGCCCCAGGAACTTAAAAGTGCGAAATACGAGTTGGCACGAAAGAATTTTGCTACTCCGGTCCAGTGGTTTTTTGCCTCTTCTGACATCTCCACATCGGGAATACGTGCCAGCATAAGATTGGCTTTACGGATATCGGTATAATAGCGTTGCCACATGGAATTGGAAGTGGTGGCTCCGCCCGGAAATCCCAGAAAAGTACTATTGAGCAAATCTTCTGTATATTTCATTTCGTATGACTGGTTTCCTTCCTGTTGCCAGTAGAACTCGCCAAATTGGCCTCCGCCGCGTCCATAGCCGTAATAAGTATTGTATAATCCCCAGGCAAAAGTTCTGACGTTGGCTTCGGCTGTCCAGAAATTATCATCGGTAAAATCGGTCAATGGCGGTTTGGTTAGAAAGTCTTTGCAGGAAAATGTAGTAATGAGGATCGCCACAGCGATCAATGTTTTTATTTTATTTAAAAAAATTGTCTTCATATCTTTCATTTTGAGAGGGTTAGAAATTGACTTGTAAACCAAAGGCAATTGTCTTTTGGAGTGGGAAGCTTCTTCCCAGCATATGTTCGGTTTGTGTGACTTCGGGATCGACGGGCAAATGTTTATCCTGAATGGTAAACAAGTTTTCCCCGGTCAGATATACTCGTATCTTGTCAATTTTTATCTTCCGTATTATATTTTTGGGAACCGTATAACCTATGGTTAAGTTTTTTAGCCTTAAGTATGCAAGGTTTAACAGATACCTTGTCTGTACTATGGAATTATTGGAACCATATACTCCCGTAAATGCGTTGGAAGCACCAAAATATCTCCACAGGCGGGGATAATAGGCGTCGGTATTTTGAGGTGTCCAGTAATCGGCCTGATGTGCATATAACACATCATAATAGCCTCTCTGGAAGGGCATGAAAACATCAGAAGAACCTCCGCTGAGTTCGCGTTTGCCAACTCCCTGGAAGAACACGTTCAGGTCAAACCCATAAAATTCCCCCCCAATACGGAAGTTGTATTCGTAACGGGGAAGGCTGTTGCCTATACGGGTCAGATCTCCATGATCGTCGTAGGTTCCTTTTCCCCCGGTTATGATTTGATCTCCATCAAGGTCTTTATATAAAACATCTCCGGGGCCGTATTGGAAAACGCCTCGTTCCAGTCCCGACTGATCGGGAAGTGCCGGATTCATTTGACCATTTGAAAAATCAGATTCCTGAAGAAGTCTTTCCGATGTAAGACCCCAGATCTCTCCAATCTCTTTGCCTTCATACATATCGTCTATCACTCCGGCGCTGCTCCAGGAGGTGACGACCGATTTTGAATCGGCAAAACCCACACTGGCAAAGATCGTTACATTATTGGTAATAACTTTGTTATAGTTTAAGGTTAATTCATACCCCCTGGTTCTCAGGTTTCCGGCATTGGTCAACGGCGCAGATGCCCCGAACACTTCCGGAAGTGTTTCACCGGGGGCCAACATGCAACTTGTATTCCTTTGGAACCAATCTGCCGAAATATCGAACATGTTAAACAAAGAGAGGTCCAAACCCACATCGTACGTGGTAACCTTTTCCCAAGTCAAGCGGTCGCTGGTGGTATAGGGCAGGTCGTATGTGAGGTTCTGTGTGGTGGATCCGTTCCCCAGCCAATAGGCATTCGTTCCTTGCATAACGGCTTCAAAAGCGTTGGACCTGACCCTTTGATTTCCTATAGTACCCGCGGAGATTCTGATTTTCATGTTATTTACGGTCTTGGCAAGGGGTTTCATGAAGGATTCTTCTGAAACACGCCATCCCAGAGATCCTGAAGGGAAAAATCCCCATTGTGATTTTCTGGGAAATTTTGACGATCCGTCGTGACGGGCGTTGAACTCTACCAGGTATTTTCCCTGGTAATCGTAATTAATCCTGGTAAACAGACCGGCAATGGAATAATGGGTATGGGCAGGAGCCATACGGGAACTGGTCGTGGTTGAATATTGGGTTCCCGTCGCCAGGTCAATTTCGTGTTTGGTGGGATCCAGCAAGGAGTGACGGGCACTGTAGGATCTTTGGAATTCACTCCATTCTGTGTTTATCCCAAGTTGGGCTGAGAAATTGTGATCGGTTGAAAAGCGTTTTGAATATTTGGCATATGCGTTGAACACGTTGGTGGATTCATTGGAGTTGGAAATTTTTACCGCATCACCGTTTGAGCCGGGAGTCGCACCCTGAGGAACCGGTGTCCCATCGGGATCCACCATAGCTCCCTGGTACCTCCACATATTGAGCACGCCTCCATTGAGCTTCCAGTTCATGTAATTCTGACCTATACTGTATTCGGCGGTTACCGTAAGGTTTTTGGTGACTTTAGCTTGCAGTTTGGCAGACAATCGCAGGTAATCGGTCCTTCTGAGCCCCAGATTGGCTTCTCTCAGGTAGGAAGGAGCAAAACCAAAACCCACACCTTTGTATGTCCCATAAGGGGCATACGCTCCGTAACGGTAGATATGACCAAAATAGCCGTTGTTCCCAAATCCGGAATATCCGGCACTTGACATATAATTGTAGGGTTCTTCGTAATCCTGTCGTGAAGCCATTACCCTGATGTCTGCCGTCAGCCATTTGGCCAGTTCTGTATTGACATTGACCGTAAAATTATACCGGCTCATATGTTCGGGATTCTCTCTCATGACACCCTGACGATTGGAATATCCTAATGATGCCATGATGGAAGAACGTTCTCCCATTTTTCCTGATAACCTGAACGAATGGTTCGTATTGGGAACATTTCTTCCAAACATAAGTTTTTCTACATCCCATACACGGTAGAAATAAGTGGTTCCGTTCACGTTTTCAAAATCTTCCCCGTATATCATATTCAAATCCATAGGATCTCTCTTGTCTGCATACAGATCGTACCAACGTTGGACTCCGATAATGTTTTGTTTGTGATAAGCTCCCCAAGATTCCGATTCCTCACCACGGGCATCTGCTGCAGAAATGATGGCTGTTAATTCCTGGATGGGCTCCATATGCTGGATCAGTTTGGTGGGATTGCTGAAACCCACACTCCCCGAATAGGAGAATTTGATTTCATCGTTATCACTTCCTTTCTTGGTCGTGATAAGCACTACTCCGAATGCAGCACGTGCCCCGTAAATGGAAGCTGAAGCTGCGTCTTTCAATACAGAAATACTTTCTACGTCATCGGGATTTACCATGGACATGCTGGTTGGAATGCCATCCACAAGGATCAGTGGTCCGCCGCTTGCGGCACCATCAATAATGGTCCCTGTCCCACGTATATTGATGGTAGGTTCTCCGTTCAATTGTCCTGATGAATAGATAATGGACAAACCGGGTGAGGCTCCCTGAAGTCCCTGGTTCAGATCGGATAAGGGACGATCTTCCAAAACCTTGGTATCTACCGTGGAAACGGCACCGGTAAGGTTGGCCCTGACCTGCGTTCCAAATCCCACTACTACCACATCATCCAACAAGACTGCATCTTCTTTGAGAAGGAGGTCAATCACTCCGCGGCTGTTGACCGGGATTGTCTGTGTTACAAAACCAATACATGAGAACACAAGGTTTGCATTGGGCTGGGTTTTTATAGTATATCGTCCGTCAAGATCCGATACCGAGACATTATTACTGCCTTCTTCAACAATGGTAACACCAATAACCGGTTCGCCATACGCATCGGTTATTACCCCAGTCACCTTATGCTCGGTTTGTTGTTGTTCTGCCTGTAGAATATCTGCAGCAGGTAACACCGTTTCATGATTCTTTTTCAATGTCAGGACAATGTTTCTGTCCATCACTTGATATTCCACATCAGCCCCGATGAAGATCTCATCCAACACCTCAAATATGTTGTCATCAGAGCACTCGACGGAGATGATCCGCTTTGTATCTATTTGTTTATTGTTGTAAAAGAAATGAAATTCAGATTGAGCTTCAATTTCATCAAGAACAGTTTGCACGGTCTCGTTGTTCACCTTTAGCGATATGGAGGCTGTCTGACTGTAAGAGTCGGCAGCCTGCAACAAGCTAAATGATAAGAAGAGTAAGAAAACTGTGAGTTTCATTATCCTGAGGATTTGGACATTAATTTTATTTAACATATTTTTGTATTGTTCTGTCATGTAAAGGCACAGATAAAACCCTGACGAAAAGTTTTTACCATCGCCTTTTTATGACTGTTATTTAATTTTTGTGATTAAGCTTGCGTCAACAAGCATTTTCAAAAGTTGCCGACACGGGAAAATATCATATTATTCTCCCGTGTTTTTTTATTGAGGGTGTCTTTTTTTCATCTTTGAACAGTGGTTTTATAGGTTAAAATTAAAATATATTGGGAATATTAATATAGTGTGATCTGTGGTTTTTTCATTTCGCCGCAGGAAGTCATTTCCGGATCTTCGGTACGGTACCTGATATGGGAGGCTACATTAAAGTGATCCAGGATTACCGACAACTGCTGGTCGCTGAAGGTCCCTGTAAAGGAGTAATCCTTAAAAGATTCCTGTTCAACATTGAAGTCAACATTGTATCGTTTGCTCAATATCCAAAGTACATCTTCCAAAGGCGTATCTCTTAATATGATCTTTCCTTCACGCCACGCCACCACGTTGGGCACGTATGTCTTCTTTTGCGACAAGCTCATCTTTTTTTTGTTATAAACAACTTTTTGTTCGGGGACCATTGCAAACGACTGTTCGGCCTTTCCGGCACCTTTGTAATTGAGTATAATGGATCCGTTGACCAATGTCGTACTTATGAACGGGCTGTTTGGGTAGGCATCCATATTGAACTCTGTTCCCAACACTTCGGCCGAAACACCTTCGGTTTCAACAATAAAACGTTTTTTGTCTTTTTTAACGGAAAAATATGCCTCCCCTTTCAGGTACACATTGCGTGTCTTCCCGGAAAAAGTCCTGGGATATTTTAAATAGGAATCCGAGTTGAGCCAGACCTTACTGCCATCGGGAAGGTCAACGGCACAGATCATGCCCGGACTGACATGTGTTTCCATATACTGAACAGTCTCCTGCCTGGTAAAATGAAAAATTGTCCCGATCAATAAAGGAATGAATAGAATGGCGGCAATGCGTTGAGCCCAGCTCCAAAAAGTAGTTTTGGGCCGGATGTTGACCTGTTTGATCCGTTCCAGTGCCATTTGCGGATCCAAACTGTTTTTATACCGGGATGCTTCTGAAATAAAGTAGATATAGTAAATTTCTTCTGCCAATGCTTTGTTCTCTTGTGAATGATTTACCCATTGTTCCACCACTTCTTGTTCCTGAACATTCAGTGCATTGGTAAAGTAACGCAATAAAACGGATTCGTCGATTTGCATAAATAGCACGTTGGATTTTACTTTTTCGGCTCATTAATAAGACAAATATGAAAGAGGATCCACTAAATTATTTTTGTTTTTTTTTAAAAAACCTAAAGATTACTTACTTTTTTGTACTTTAGTACGATGGATTCAAAGGAGTTCGATTCTTTTTTTTCTTCGCATTATTCTTTGTTATATGCGTACGCCAGGCAATTCGTTAGAGATGAAGATGCAAAGGATATTATACAGGATCTGATGGTCTGGTTTTGGTTGAATCATAAGGATATTATTCTAAACGTATCGGTAAAAGGCTATCTTTTAAAAGCTGTAAAAAACAGGGCGCTGAATCTGATAAACAGAAAGAAAACGAATGACAAGGTGAATCTTGCCATTAAAAACAAGCATTGTTTGTCAGAAAACCCCGACATTTACCTTTCCCGGGAACTCCTCACGCATTTTGAATCTGCGTTACAATCCATGCCCCGGGAATTCCGGACTGTATTTGAAATGAATCGTTTTCAAAACATGACGTATCAGCAAATTTCCGGAAAATTGGACGTTTCTGTCCAAACTGTTAATTATCGTATTACGCAGGCTTTAAAAATACTGAGAAAAGAACTCAGTGAATTTCTTTCAGATAATTAACCCATAAAACCACTTATTGGAAAAGGTCGTCAAAGGGATCACGCAGGTTCCGTCCGGAATGTTATCTTTACGGCATGAAGAAAGTAATTGTTATTGGAACGGCTTCAACCGGAGACGGATACCCTTTGGCCTCGGCTTTGGGGCATACTATTGCACCTCTTTTTCTAAAACTAACTGCTTTAATACCTTTGAATTACGATCGATGCCTGGAGGAAATTCAGCTGCGCAACGTGCGCCTGGAGCTGTACACCGAGCAGGTGCTCCGGCGTTCGGAAGAAGGCGAACTTTTTTCACCAACCTCGGCATTGAAGGTCCGATAGGGTTTCGGATGAGTCGGCAGGCGGTTGTGGCGCTGAACAAAGGACAACGTGTTGCATTGCAACTGAATTTGAAGCCCGCCCTGACCAGAGAGCTATTGATGGCCAGGTGGGAACGGGAAGGAATACCTGATCCCCCTTGCCGAGTCGGGGTTGCACCCCGTGGAGGGTATGCTCAAGTGGAAATTCCCCATTGAATCGTACTGCGATTGGGCCCGGGCTTTTGTAACGGCCGGCGAAATTTCCATGAAAGAGATCGACTTACATACCATGCGCTCTAAACTCGTTTCTAACTTGTCCATTGCAGGTGAAGTGCTTATCTGGATGCAGATAGTGGTAGTTACAACCTTCAGATAGCTTTTGCTACCGGTCGAGTGGCCGGAGGTGGAACTTCCTGCCGGATAGCCCAGCAGAACAGCCGTACCAAAGACGGTATAGACAAAACATCACAGGCGCTCGTTAAGATGAAGGCTATGAGCGGATCCCGCAAAAACCCGGTTGATAATTATGCCTCGTTGAACATTGTCCCGGTGACGATTTTTTACGAATATGAACACTGTGATTATTTTAAAGCCCGTGAATTCTTCCTGGGTATATATACCAACACGTTGGGAACCTGACATTTTGATGTTAGGGAGTTGCCTTTTGAATCTGGTGCAGAATCCTGGAGATCCCCCCACGCTGTGAAAGATGAACGGCCGGCACTCCGGTTTCCTGGATGATGCGGGCCACATTGTCCACAGTGACACCTCTGCCGGCCATGATGTTGATGCGGTTAGCCGCTTGAACCACAAGTTGCTTCAAAAGCGGAATGCCCTGATCAGCAGTAGGGGCCTGCCCCGAGGTCAGGATGGAGTCAAAGTTTAATTGAATAAGTTGTTCCATTGTCCGGAGAGGGGTCCGGCATTCATCAAAGGCGCGATGGAACACTATAGTGAGGGCTCTTTTTGGGTCGGTTGATTCAACGGTTTCGGATTGCCCGGTGGCCACGTGGATCATTTTGTGCAAGGCCGTTATGTCCAGGTCCCCGTCGGGAGTGAGAGCCCCAATAACCACCCCTTTGACGCCGATTTCCCGGCACAAACGAATGCTTTGGCACATTTCATCTACTTCTGCCTGTGTATAACAAAAATCTCCGGGGCGGCACCGGATCAGCACATGAGAACACTTCAAAAGATTACTATTCAGGGTATCCGGGGAGGGTTGATTGGCTACTGATGAGTCCATGTCTCCGGGGAAAAGGCGGGGTGTATCGCCGGGGGAAACCCGGCTTAAAGAGGGATAATCACGCAGACGGGAGAGCCATGTGGGTGTCAGACCCCCGCATTCCAGAACGGAACAGAGTTCTACGCGGTGCGCACCTGCCTGAAGCATGGTCAGAGCAGTTTCCATGCTTGTACAACATATTTCCAAAATTGCCATAAAACAAACTTTTAACAGTCGGCAAATGTACAAAAATATCCTCTTATTTTTGCAGTTAAAAAATTTATGGCTACTTTTGCAGCCCCTGATTCGTTAGCTCAGCTGGTAGAGCACAACACTTTTAATGTTGGGGTCCTGGGTTCGAGCCCCAGACGGAT
>Ga0265294_10004926_pt1 | contig 16433 bp, 9 predicted proteins | sample MunlanPumphouse3_FD_192504 | JGI IMG/M metagenome (GOLD analysis project Ga0265294, IMG submission 192504) | Groundwater microbial communities from a municipal landfill in Southern Ontario, Canada - Pumphouse #3 | ecosystem: Environmental > Aquatic > Deep subsurface > Groundwater | place...
ATCCCCAAGGGGATTTAAGAGGTCTCACAACCGATATCAGCCTATTAAACAATTAAACAATTAAACAATTAAACAAATCAACGATTCAACAGTTCAACATGCAATTAATTCGTGTTAATTCTTCTTAATTCGCGTAAATTCGTGTGAAAGCTCTTCTTCTTCAATTGCTAATTGCTAATTGCTAATTGCTAATTTATTACAACGTAATAATAATGTCTTCATCAGAATCATCATCTTCCGGTGTGCTTTTATCTCGCTTCTTTTTAAGAGTTGCCCTTCTAATCCAGCCCCAAATAAAGATAACAGGGAAAATCAATCCCAGCATTGTTCCTACGACATAAACAGCATTCAGGATAATCTTCTTCTGGAAGTCCTGTTCAAATTCATAATAGAATAGCTCTTGAGATTTCTTAAAGCTCCGGTTAAAAGCTTTATTAAAAGATTTATCCGTTCTGAACATCAGGCTCAAACCGGGTTTATCTTGTTCATGCAGATATTTCACTGCCATGGCAGATTTAGCATAGAAAGTGGCAAGACTGGCTTGATCTGTGGGATAGTTTCTCTCCATGGTAGAGATATGAGGTGTCTTCCTTAAGAGATAATCCATACCTAATGAATAGACCATGTTAGTAGAGAACTGTCGGGAAAAATGAACTGCCATTCCTTCGTGAAACCACAGAGGTACATCGTGCAGGTGGTAATCTATAAAAGCATGGATATATTCATGGTGGAGAATTTGGTAGAAGCTCTCTGTGGTGCCTATTTCAACAAAGCTCTTAATATAAATTACGCTATCGCGCCGACTATAAAAAGCATTGCTATGCTCTGTTATGCCCCCAAAAGTAGCAACTATATTTTGAAAATCCTGCTGGTTATGGCTAAGATAAACTTTGGCAACAAACTTAGGGTAAACCCCGATCTCCATTTGAAACCTGCCAATTAAGGAAGGCAAATGCTCCATGATTTCTTGAGCCAAATACTCATCTTTTTTATCAGCTATAATCTCCACCAAGTCATCATGATAGACAACTTTCTCACTCCATAAGAAATTTAAATTAAAGAGGAGGAGAAGCAAGAGAAGAAGTTTGCTACTTCTCATCTGCCTTTTTACCTAAAGCGGCAACATAAATAACAAATTCATTCTTACCATCAAGCCCCACATACTCATTGATAAATTCATCAACAAAAGAACCAATTGCACAAACTCCACAACCAATAGATTCTGCAGCAAGATAAAGGTTTTGACCGGCATGTCCGGCATCTAAATGCAGATATCTCCATGATCTTTCTGAATATCTCCACGAAGTTCGGTAATGAACAGCACTCCAAATAAAGCTGACAGCACCATCTTTTATCATATCTTGGCGGTTACAGGCTAACCAGATTTTATCTATAATATCAGCATCAGAATTAACCAAAACAAGATCATGTTTTTTAGCATTATAAAAGTAAAGTCCGGGCTCTACGCCTTCCACTCTATTAATGAGCAAATATGTTTCCAGAGGATGAGTAGCACCTGCAGAGGGAACAGTTCGCAAGGAGATACTTCCTACCTGCAACTCTTTTACCTCTTTTACGCCTTGGGTTAACCACAATAAATAGGAGAGTTCATCTTTAGAAAGAGAAGCACTAGAATAGTCTCTTACAGATCTTCTGCCCTCTAAAATAGCACGGAAATCATTGTTTGTCGGTCTAATATTTTGTGGATTGGGAAGTTTAATCACCTCACCATCCAGAGATTTGGCAAAAAGCGGTCTCGGCACACCTTTCATTTGATCTGAAACATATCCATACAGAGAAGATGTCAGCTCCATAAACTTACTGCCTATGCCTTTTGTTTCTGCAATCTTGAGTTTTGTGGTAGCAACTTCTTGACTATACTCTGCCTCTATTTCCTTAAATTTTGCCTCACTAACCTCTAATTCTTCTTGAATAACAGCAGCTTCATAGCCAAGAGACTTCATTCTTAAATAGAAAAACCTTTCTCTTACTTTATCCATAAATAGTTCCTCTTTTTGTTTTAACTTACTTTATTACAAGTATAATCGGTGGTTATGATTTGTCAAATAATATTGTACTTCTAGAGATTGCGGGGTGTTTGAGAAGAAGTGAAAAATGAAAAGTGAAAAGTGAAAAGTGAAAAAAGAAAGAAAGAGTTTAACACCAAACCACAAAAAAAAGAAGAATCTGTACATGAATTTGATGCATGTTGAATCGTGGACTTCTTTAATTGTTTAAACGAAACAGGGGCAAACAAAAAGGGCGGGAAATGTTCCGCCCTCAAGTGTTAAGGTTGTTTATCAATTATTATAAACAGGTGAATCTTCTTAATAAGAGTCGTTAAAATATTAAAGTATCTGATATCGGAGAATCAATCTCCTTAAGCTTATTTAAAAATGTATGTTTTTGTCCACTATCTTTAATGATTTCCCCTGATAAATCTATGGGGTTATGTAAATTATTAGATTTTGTAATTTTATGTGTGTAGCGATCAGTTTCCACTCTTACTTGATTGGAATTTCTAATGATTACCTGATCAATGAAGAAAGCTAACTCTTCAGATTGCATAGCTATTTCTCGCAAAACACAATTTATCGCACTTGAAATAGATCTAATATCTTTGCGTGAATTGTTGTTTAAATTCTTTATTGCCCCGTTCTTATTCAGGCACTCTTTTAAGTATTTTTCTAACCCTTCCTCTTCAGTCTCTAGGAAATCTACTCTTCCCAAGTCATTATTCTCTTTTGCTTCAACCAAATCTTCTCTTACTTTACTTAGTTCTCTTCTAATCTCGGTAATAGCCTGAATATCAGTTGCCGGGATGAAAGAGTTCAACGCAGTGTAAATGTAAAATTCTTCCCTGTTCTGAAAATCCAATCTTACCTGATTTGCCAAACTCAAATCAATCTTATTGGTTATCATATTACGAAGAATCACAGGGGTATATACAGCATCTTGATTATTAAAAAGAAGATGTAAATATTTTGCGCCTAAACTTGATTTAATGTTAACCTTACCAATCTCTTTTGCTTCAATGTCATAACTCTTATTTGCTCTGTTTTTTGTTGCGCTAATGGTATTCATTATCCATCCTTTCGCTAAATTGTTTAATATCGATAATATACTTTGTAGTATAGCGGATGTTTGCTATTCTCTAACCAAGAGAAAAGCCAAGCATCATAACCTCATGTTTTGCACTAACTAGTTGATCCACAGGCAATTGTACCCCTCTATAACTCTCTAAACCTGAATAAGCAATATCCAAATATTAGCTTGGGGATACATATACTATCGCAATTGTACTACTTAAAATCCATTAAATGCCTCCTTTTCTTCTAATATTCCAAAACTATTCCATTAAATAAATTAACCGGATTCAGTCAAGAAGAATATGCCAAAAGCAAAATGTTTTTGTAATGCTAATTCACAGGTAAAGTAATATTTAATATGAAACAAATCTTTCTTATTAGATAACACTTTGTAATTCAATAATATACTTAGTGAAAATAAATATCCTCTGCCTAATGTTTAGCCTTGCCTGAGAAAACAACAAAAATCTTTAGGAGAATTGCTTCCCCTAAAGATCATCCTTAATGGTTAATACTTATCTTGCTGAATTTTCAAAAAGCTCATAATCCTTTACCTTAGGAAGATAGCCATTCTCAACAGCAACCTTAACAGTTTCAATCTGCTCGTAAGACCCAACATTTAAATCATCTGCTGTTAATGACATTATATCTAAAGGATTATCCGGATCTTTAGATGCTGCCCAAATCATTTTCACAAAAACACTATAACCATTGCCGGCAATGTTCTTTCTGAATGGTTTCAATCTAAACATCTTCTTAGAATATGCTAACAAATCCTCTTTATAAAGATCTGTTGTCGCCTCATATAGACTGCTGATTTTAATCATCTTTTCACCCATTGAAATATTTGCCGCTGTTATCGTTCTGTTTTCCGGTATCATTCTACCAATTACCACTCCACTCTTCGCATAGTTCGCATAGTTGATTCCATCTAGTGTCCCTGAATAACTCTTAATCCCATACTTAAATTTTGCTCTCATCTCTTTTTCCTCTCTGTTATATTTATTTGCGTATGCTTGCAAGCCTTACACTTACTATAGGGACAGGTTTCCGGAAAATTGTTCCGGCTTGGAAAAATAGTTGAGAATATTTTAAAATATCGTAAAAATATCTTTTGTGGGTACCCAAACTCAAAACCAAATTCATCAAATTTAATTTGACAAATATTTCCCTTAACCACATCTTTGCTCTACTGGAGGATAAATGAATTATTATGACCAATATTCAGAGCAGTACTTCCATTATTCTTGTTTTTTTAAGACATTATATAATATAAAACAATATAATGATTGACACTAACTTGATTAATATTATTTATTGATTCAATAAAAATAGAATATTAAGAGGATTTATGAAAAGGTGCTTATTGACTGTTTGGTTAACGGAATGTTCAATTGATTATAGGTTAATAAAATGGACATATTAGACAATACAAACAGATTTAGAAGTCTAAAAACAATATTTTCCATAGTAGATGAAAAAACTAATAAAATGCTAGAAGAAATACATATTGAAGAATTAGGCTTAAGTATTAGTGCAAATAAGGTCCTTTTTAATTACAGTATTCACACAATAGGAGAAATACTTCTATTAAATCCACAAGAATTATTAGACATGAAATACGCAAAAGTAATAATGGTTAATGAAATTTTTGAGAAGTGCAGAGATTATATTAAAAACATTTTTTTTAATAATGAGCTTGATACACAGGAGTTGGTTGATTTCTCTGATACAGAACCTGTTGATATTAATCAATTTTATTATAATGAGGTAACAGAAAAACTTTTAGTTTTATTGCCACTGTTTTCTGATAAGGATAATTTTCCTAAAGTAATTGATCTGCACGGTTCATATAAAGGCGAAGAATCTATTCATGTACTAAATCTTAATGTTAGGGCATTAAATATTTTAATTGATTTAAATATAGATACGATAAAGCAACTTCTTTTAACAAAATCTTCTACAATCACAGCAGAAAAAAATTGCGGTATAGCAACGATTAATGAAATCACTAATAACATTATGTCTTTTTACTTTGTTGATAATTCAATAACAGACTTATATGAGTTTATTGATGCTTTTGAACAGGGTAATACTAAGAATAAAACTATTTTTTTAGAATATTTATGCCATGAAGATGGTTATTATAATACTTATCAAAATATTGCAGGAAAGTATGAACTAAGTAGGCAAAGAGTCCAACAAATAGTTTCTATAATGATTAAGAAAGCTAAGAAATACATTGAAGTCAATAATAAGGTCTCTATCTTTGATATAATTAATAATGCGTTAAAAACTTACAAAGGAACAATATCAATAAAAGATTTGAGTAATGAAAATTCTTGGTCAAATAATTCGGAAATTGACTTGAAAAAACTGGTACGACTTTACTACCTTCTATTTAAATCAATAGACATTGATAATAAAAAATATACATTCCAAGAAAATCACGATAAACATACTGAATATGATGAATACAAGCCTAAAGTTTCTTATGCAAATGTACAAGAAAATAATAACAATAAAAATGGTGCCAGCTATATAGAAGTAGATATTGATTATCAAGAATTATTTATGCTTAAAAATATTTCTACAAATAAGTACAAAGACATAATCTTGAAACATATTACAGAAAATGATGGAATAATGTGTACTACTAATCTAAAAAGACTATCTCGAATGAACGGTTTTGATTATAACATCGTTATTGACAGTATCAACAGTGAAGTGTATGAAATATTTAAACATGTTTGTCCATCACCTTTTTTGTTGAATGATGGTGAAGGTAGTTGGGAAGTAGATATATATTATAAAAATAAGGATAATTGGTTGTTAAGTGAAGTAGATAAAACAACAGTTCAACTTCCAGAAGAAGAATATGTTGTTCCTTCTCAGACAAGGAAAGACTGTGAAAAGGGAAGGGAAATAGCAGATAAAATCAATAGATCATTGAAAGAGAGAGTCACATCTTACAAAAGTTATTGGTTAATGGCTTTAATTTATTGTGCTGAAAAAAACTTATCAAAAGTTACTTTTCAAGAAATGGGTCAATTGATGATTGCTTTTGCTTGGAAAGATGTTTTAGTTGATAAGAAAACATTTAGTAAGTTAGATCAAATACCAATTATTATAGGGAATCTGTATTTTGATTTAGAATTAAATAAATCATCTAATTTTGAAGACGTGCTGAGTACATTGAAAAATGAAAGTAATTCAATACAAAAAGATATTTTGAAAATTGTTAACTATGTTCAATATAGTTTTCTAAAAGAATTCGTCAAATGTGAATATATCCCCAAGAAGCCTAATGAGTTTATTATGATGATTAGCAAAAAAAGTAATCAAGAAGGAAGCATTTACGAACTAAAAGCAGATAGGATAATTATTAAGGATAATTTTATTAAAAATTTAAGTGAGATAAAAAAATGTATAATTTCGCATGGATAGAAAAAAACAACCTTCTTAAGCTTGTAAATGAACCTCAAGCTAATTTTCCAGGACAAGCACCTCGCCCAGTATATTGGGAAGAATTGGATATTTTAGGGTTTAACCAATATTACAAGTATCCTAAAAGCGACCAACCACTTTTGTGGGCTTGTGGTAGAGCTTATTATTATAAAGGAGAAAAGATTGCTTCAGCCAAAGGTGGAGATATTTATGCTAAACCTGAAATAGAAGTAATTCGTGTTTGTTCGTTTGAACCTATGAATATTAGTACTTTAATTGAAGAGAATAGAGAATATTTAGAAACTATTGAAAATGAAGCAAAAGATTTTATAAACCAAACATATAAAAACTATGGTGATCATTATCGTATTGGTGTTGCTTTTAGTGGTGGAAAAGATTCTCAAGCAATATTTGATCTAGTTTCTCAAGTTATACCTCCTTCAAAATATTTTACAATATTTTCGGATACTAAAATGGAGTTACCTGAAACTTATAAATGCATCGAAAACACAAAAGAACGGTATCGAAAAGAATATAATGATTTTAACTTTATCACAGCCACAGCACCTAATGATATTGAAAAAAACTGGGAGTTTTTTGGGCAACCAAGTAGGATTCACAGATGGTGTTGTACAGTATGCAAAACGGTACCGTACACAAAATTACTGTTAAAAGAATTAGGAAATGAGCAAGATATTGTTGTTTTTGAAGGAGTAAGGCATTCAGAAAGTAGTAATAGAAGCAATTATGATAGAATAGCAAAGGGGGTTAAGCAAAAACAAATTACTAATGCTAGACCTATCATTCACTGGAATGATACAGAGGTATATCTATATTTATTATATAAGGGCATTAAAATAAATAGTGCATATAGATCAGGACTAACTAGAGTTGGTTGTGCTGTTTGTCCATTTGCCTCAAATTGGTCTGAATATCTCATAAATAAAATGCATCCAGAAGTTACAAAACCATTTTTAGATATAATTACAAAATCATTAATTGATAGAAATATCGTTGATGAAAAAAAAATTAATGATTATATTACATCAGGTAATTGGAAAAAAAGGGGTGGAGATGAAGCACTTAGTCCATTTATGTCCGATATAGATATAGTACATAAAGATGATATAATGACAATTAAAGTAACAAATCCCAGCTCTGATTTTGATCAATGGATGAACATATTACCTATAACAAATGAAAAAATTATTGAAAGTCACATAGAGTATGAAGTAAATTTTAAAGATGTTTTTTTATATTTTACTAAAGAAACCTTAGCTGATAAACTAATTTTTAAGTATAAAATGATTAATCAAAGGGATGAGTTTGCCTCTTTATTAACTAAATTATTATACAAAGTCACCTATTGCGTTATGTGCGAAGCTTGTATTGTTGAATGCCCAACTAATGCAATTCAAATGGGTGAAAAAGTTATGATAGATAAAAATAAATGCATACATTGTTATAATTGTTTAAGTGTTTGCGATAAAGGTTGTTTGGTGGCAAAATCAAGAAATAAAAGAGATAGTGGAGGTAGAGTGAAGAAAAATAATGAAGGTATAGACAGATATTCAACGTTTGGGTTTAGAGAACCCTGGCTAAATTTATATATGGATGAAGGAAGCAATTGGGAAAATGCTCTAGGCAATAAACAGGTTGTAGCTTTTCGCCACTGGGTTCAAGAAGCTAATTTGCTTAAAGACGACAGTGACACAAGCCTTTATACACTTTTTAAAAATAATTCGAATAAAAATATGTTGTGGGAAATTATCTACATCAATTTATGCCATAATTCACAAGTTTTTAGTTGGTTCTCAAATTTATCATTTAATAAGGAAATAGTTAAAAATGATTTGCTTGATAACTTATGTGATAACTATACTAATAATAATCGGAATACACTTAATAATCCGTTATCTGCTTTATTCAATACATTTAAGGAAAATCAATCAATGGTAGATACTACAAAAACAATTCTTAAATTAAAAGGAAGGTCATATATATCATTAGAAAGACAAAACAATGATAATATTTCTACAGGAGCTTTATTATATGCTTTATATAAATTCTCAGAGAAAAGAGGATACTATGATTTATCTTTAAAAGAAATTTTTAGAGATGATCTACAATTAACCCCTTATAAATTATTTGGCATATCAAAAGATAGAACTAAAGAAGTATTAATAAGCTTACAAGATAATGAGTTTAATGTTGTAAAGGTTAATTTTAGCGCAAATTTAGATTCTATTTACCTAAATAGCGAACATACTTCATTAGAAGTCTTAAAAATATTACTAGGTGGAGAATAATGAAACTATCAGAAATCATATCCTTAAACCCTAATTTTAAGCCATATTATGATTTAAAAAATGAGGATTCTATTTATTGGTCAAGCTACATCTCTAACAATCAGTTTGAAGAGTTATTGGATTTAATTTTAAAAAGTCTTTATAGTCAACAAAAGAAAGATAGACTATCTACATGGTTTTATGGTACTTATGGTACTGGTAAAAGTCATGCTATTGGTGTTATAAAAAAACTAATTACAAGTAGTTGGGATGAAGTAGCTATATATGTTGAATCTCATATTAAAGAGCCTAGATTGGTTCAAGAAATAGAAAAAAGAGCTTCAATTAAGGAAGTATTTCCTGTTGTCTTAAAAGGTGTTTCTCTTATTAATGATGCAAAGAGTTTTAAATTGGCAATTGAAAATGCTGTTAAAGAACAGCTGTCTAAAATGAATATTACACTATCAACTCAATCTGAATTTGAAAAATATATACAAAAAACTCAAGATGAAAAAATAATAGACTGGACTTCACTTATAGAAAACTCAAATGTTTTATTTAATGAGAGAAATATAAAAAGTAAAAATGATTTGATAAGAGCTCTCAGAAATAGCGACTCAACAGTTTTAAATGAATTAAATCAAACATTGATAAACAATGATATACAGATAGCTAATATTGAAATAGTCGACTGGTTGAAGGAAATTCAACAAGAACTTTCAAAAAAAGGTATTGCACAGAAGATTGTTATATTTTGGGATGAGTTCACTTCAATTATGGATTTACATAATGATGAGATATTACAACAAATTCAAGATATTGCAGAATTAACACCAGATAATGGAATTCATTTAGTTATTGTATCTCATAAAACACATAATGCAGATAATGATGATGAAAGAGAAAAATACAAAAGAGTATTGGGCAGGTTTAACCAACATTTTTTTGCAATGCATGAAAATACAACATATGATTTGATTGCCGGATCGATCTTAAAACAAGACTATGAACTTTGGCTAAAATTATTTAATAGAAATAAAGACAATATCAAAAATGTTGTGAGTAAGATTTCTAAAAAGAACATGGATATTACAAGTGCAATGAATAAGATGTTTCCTCTACACCCATATACCGCTTATGTTGCAAATTATGTTTCAAGACAAATTGGTTCAACAGAACGAAGTATATTTAAATTTTTATATGATGAAAATATCGGATTTCTTAGTTTTATCAATGAATGTGATGATGAAGAACAACTATTTTGTACTGCAGACAAAATATTTGATTTTTTTATTGCAGATTTTGAGAATGACAAATTAGAATATGTTAGATCTGTAGTCTATAAGTTTAAACATAATAGCACAACATTTAAAAAAGATTTTTTACCTATTTTCAAAGGTCTTTTATTATTGAACATCACTCACAGACTATTAAATGCCGGAGATGAGGCATATACACTGCTTATACCAAATCAAGAATGTTTGCATCTAATGTTTGAAGGTACCATTTACAATGATTCAATTTCAGTTTTTTTGAAAGAAGTTGATGAAAAGGGCATCATTAATAGAGACTATGACGGTAGATACATAATAGATTCAGGTGTTATTGGTATTACTGAATTAGATATGAAAGGAACAAGAAGTGGATATCAGAAGTTTCCAGATTTGTTAGGTATGAATGGCAAAGAAAATTTAGCCTCTACATGGAAATCAGTGAGTTTGAGAAGAAGCTCAGTTACAGAAATAGATTTTATTGATGATTCTGAATCTGAACCATATATCATATCTAAAATCAATAAAATTAAAAATAAATCCAAGGGCTTTTCAATGAATATATTGGCCTTTGGCACCGTAATGTATAGCAGTAATAGAAGTATTGACAATATTATTCAAAAATGGGATGAAGGCAACAAGGGAAAAGACTATAAAAATATTGTTTTTGTTTCAATACAAAATAGTTTAACAACAGAAAGTGAATTTGATAAATTCATCATTAATAAAGCAAAGGAAACTAAAGCAAAAACTAAGAGCTTGGTTGAAGAAGTTCAAAGATATAAAAGGAATTCAGAAGATTTATTGTCTTCATGGGTCGATGCGATCAAGGATAGCCCTGTATATTGGTATTTATTTGATAACGCAGGGCGTCTTCATAAAGGTAACATAAGTTTCAAATATTTTCATCAAGATCTTGAAGAAAAAATATCGTCAACAATAAATCATAAGAGCTTTGATGTTTTGAGTAAAAGTCTGTCAGTTAATACAATATGGAATCAGTCAACTCCAAAAGCAATTATGCTACATTATCTACAGGCTGAAAACTTAAACAACCTCACAGACAATTTAAAATCCAGCATATATAAACATACCTTAGATATTCTAAGAAATGTAAATGGTGAACAAATAGTTAGAAATGATTTAAAGTTAATTGCAGATATAGATCACCCTTTGTGTGAAGCAATAAAGAAATTGAAATTAAAATTAGTTCCAGGTAAGGTCATAAACTTAAAAGATGAGCTTGAAGACTTTTTTAAACCACCATTTAGTTATTATGGTAATCATGTGTTTTTTGCTGTTTTCGGATATATTTTTCGAGATTATAGAAAAAAACTTATTGATTTGCGTAAAGGAAAAGAAATTGATGATTATATGTTGCAAGAAGTTTTAATTTCTGTTTTTAAAGTATATAGTGAAAATAAATCTTACAACAATAATGATTTTGAATTTACTATTGGTTCTCCAATAGAAAAAGAATTCTGCTTATTTGTAGGAAAATTGTTTGGTTTAGAAGAAGTCAATAATGTTCAAGATTTAAAGTTGAAGCTAATGAGTTGGTTTAAAGAAAAACATCCATACCCTCTTTGGCTTTATGAGTATGATGATGATTTCAATGATGAACTTTTTGAGCCAATTAATGAAATAATAGAGATAATCGATAGAAACTATCAGGCTGACCCATTAAAAAATAAAGAGATTCAAAAATATCTACAAAGCTTCAAAAATAATGAAATAAAAATTAAAAAGCTGTTCCTAGATTCTGATGAAAATAAGGTAAAACAATATTTTGAAAAGTATTTTACTTCGTTAGTGCCAGAAAAATATACTCATGAAAAATATGATTCTCTTTTTGAGCATGTTAGGAAATCTTCACAAGGAGATATATATAGGCTCACAAAAGTTAATGCAGATAGTGCTGTTTATGAATGGTTCGCACGAAAACATCAAATTGAGCCACCTATTATCACAAAAATACCAACTCCCGAAGGAATAGGTATTAGTAAAGATCCAAAAGAAGGAAAAAGTAATCCTGATATAGTTAACATTGCCCGAACTAAAATAAAAGAATATAAAGGTGATTTTAAAAGCATCATGATTGAATTATTGGAAAAGAAGCCTGAAATTTGTGAAGCAATATTGAGTTTAATTAAAGATCGGGAGTAATAATGATTTGTATAACAAATATTGATGAACTACGCAAAATCATTGAAGAGGATTTATCACCTACATCTGGATTAAATTCAAATAATAGATTTCCCATCAGAATAATATTATTGAATAGCTTCAATGATATGAAAGAAATTATTAAGCTCTTTCATATACAAAAAATAGATTTATCAACACATATGCCAACTGATTTGTATTGGTTCTCTACTATGGATTTATATAATAAAATCAAAGATATTAAGCAAAGTTCAATTATCTATCCAGTATCTGAAATTATAAGATTTTTACCTAGAAATAAGATAGAAGGCTTTATCTCAACTCTACTGGGTATCGAGAATAACTCAAATGATAGTTTCAGAATAATTGTTCCAATTGTAGGATTAGAAAACAAGCTAACCAAGACATTTTGGGACAATTATCATAGAAAATATGAAGGTGCAAAAATCTGGTCATTCAAATCAGAAAACTATCAACCTGTTGAGATCTATAAAATGAATAAAAACCTTCAAACCAAGATAAAGCTTATTGAGAACAATAGACAATGGCTTACCTATTGGACATGCGATAATTCAAAACCGTTGATTTCTACTAATATCTCATTGAATGGTAGATGGGATGAGTTCTTGCCTGATAATTGCTTCAGGGTTTCAGAAATACACAATCATAAAGAATTGATCCAATCTTTCTACAGGTTTAGTTTTCCAAGAGAGTATAAAACTGAGGAAGCTAAGTTTTGGCATAAATTATTATCCTATTGTGAAGAGCAAAAAGTGAGTGACTTTCATAATCTAGTCACAGAACTCTTAAATGTTAAAAGTTTATCTTTAATGTCTTTAACAGCTTATTTGGACAAATTTCATCAAGAAGAAGATGAGTTTATCCATTGGTTATTGATTATATGTATTGAAAAATATTATCCAGATTCATACCTGAGTAGTTGTATAAAAGAACTAGACATAGATTTAATAGGTATAAAAAAGAATCTGTATTATAATATTATTGATAATTACAATCAATCTCATTTAGAGGAAAGAGAAGAACTAATCTCTTACTATTATAATAAGTCTAAATTACATATAGACAGTTTTATAGATAATTTCATTGGTAAAATAACAGATTTAGATAATAATATAAAACTAACTATTTTAACAAATATAACAAACAAAGAGAAAATAGAAAAATTAAAAACATTAAGCAAATTTAATCAAGAAGATTTTATGATTTTAGTCAATGAGCATTTACCAGAGATTGGTGATTATCTCAATTATGAGCAAATAAAACAGTTTTTCCCAAGTGAGTGGATGTCTGATTACTTTAAAAATTATAATATTGGTAAAGCAACGAATCATAAAAAAGACATTATAAATGAGTTAATCTCCGAATTTAATGAAAATGAAAAAACTTTTTATAACTGGTATAGCTCCATAGATAATCTACCTGAAACTGATGATGGTCCTATTTATCAAATTGATGGTCTTGGTGTTGAATGGTTGCCATTTATTTATAAATACATCACAAAACATTTGAATAGCAATATCATATTTGATAATATTGAAATAAAAAAATCATATATACCTTCAATAACATCAATTAACAAAGTTGATAAAAGTATATTTATAAATGATGGATCATTAGATAAGTACATTCATTCAAAACAGGATTATGCACCATTTATTGATTTAATTAATCAAATTGATGTACTTAAGAATCTCTTAAATAAAATCATTAGTAATGATGACCCTGTTTTTTATCTAACCGGTGATCATGGGCTGTCGTATCAATGTTTATCTTTTTTTGAAAGAAGTGGATTACAACATTTCCCTAACGCAGAGCACGAAGGTCGGTGTTATAAAGCGGAAAAAGAACAGAACAGCTGCTCAGATTTTATTTATAGTAATGGATACTATATTGCATTGAATCACAACAGTCTTAGTTCATTGCCAAGAAGAGAAGTTCATGGAGGAGTAACACCCGAAGAAGTCTTGATCCCATTAATAAAAATCAGAAGAGATTTTTTACCTACTGATTATAGGGTTTTATTTGAAAAACACCAACTTTCCTTATTTGATAACTTGTCATTTAAGATAGAACCAAAAATTTTAATAAATCCTATTGTGAAAGTTAATGATGAAATTGTAGATATAACTATTGAAAGTGATTTATTCGTTATATCTAAGAATTATTTTAAAAGTGGCAAAAACCATGTTGATTTAGAATTTAATGGCATAAAACGAAGCTCTGTAATTCAAAAAGATGGAGCTATGAAAGAAGAGGAGCTTTTTTAATGGAACAACTAGATGAAAAAATAAGTGATGTTTTTGGCGAACTGTCCATTTATAAATCGCCTACAATTAATACTATGTTTAGTAATAAAACTTTGCCATCCTTCATAAAAGATTGGTTAATAAAAAAGTACACCATGAGTAATAGGCAGATAGATAAAGATGGTATGATTGATTTTATGAACAAACATCTTGTAGGTTCAATAAACAATGTTAAGCGAAAATTAACTGTTGATAACGAAACTGTGTCTTTACTTTCAAGGTTCCGAATTGAAACAGATATAAAAAATAATGTCCTTCGTTTTGAAGTTCCTGATGTTGGAATTAAAATTTCCGACGGTGTTATCCCAAAATATGTGGCTGAAGAAAATCCTACTCTTAAAGATGGAGAGCATTGGGGTGTTATTAGTTTAATGTATGAACCTCCTGTTGGTAAAGCAAAAGGGGTAATAAATTTATATAAGTTTAAGCCATTTCAACCTTACCTAGTAAGTTTGGAAATGTTTCGAGAATTTAGAAAACAGTTCTCAATAGATGAATGGATAAATATCCTTGTTAAAGCAATGGAATATAATCCCTATGAATGTGGAGAATATGGTTTTTCATCTGTAGATAAAAAGCTACTACTAATATCAAGACTTTTGGTGTTTGTTCAGCCAAATTTAAACCTTATAGAATTGGCACCAAAAGGTACAGGTAAATCATATGTATTCAGTAATTTATCAAAGTATGGCTGGATGTTCAGTGGTGGCAAAGTTACAAGAGCTAAACTTTTTTATGACATGGGCACCAAAGCTCCAGGCATTATAACTCAAAAGGATTATGTTGCTTTTGATGAGATTAGTACGATTAGTTTTTCAGACACATCAGAGATGTTAGGAGCGCTGAAAGGATACTTAGAAAGCGGTAAATTTACTTTATCTAATTTTGAGGGAACTTCCTCAGCCGGTATAATATTATTAGGCAATATAGCAATAACCAAAGAAGGAAAACCTAAAAATGCTTGCTTTATGAAAGAGCTACCTCCAATGTTTCAAGAATCAGCACTATTAGATAGATTCCATGGCTTCATAGAAGGATGGGATCTAATAAGAATTAATGAAGATATTTTGCTTGATGGAGTAACAATTAATGTAGAATATTTTTCAGAAATCTTACATCAACTAAGAGATGATGCTTCCTATAATATGGTAGTAAGTGATTTAATAGATGTTCCCGATGGTGCAGATACCCGTGATAAGAACGCAATATTTAGGATTGCTACTGGGTATTTGAAATTACTATTTCCTCATGTTCAGAATAAACATGATATTTCCTATGACGATTTTGAAAATTATTGTTTAATTCCGGCAATAAAGAAACGAGCAATAATAAAAGAGCAAATCAGTATGTTAGATCCTGAATTTAAAAATTATGTTCCCGATTTTACGGTCAAAAGATAGCAAAATAGTTGTAATAACTCTACTTTAAAGTAGAGTTTTTACATCTTTTTATCTTTCTTAATCCGCTTTTAGCAAAAGTAGATACAAATCAATATTAACCTTACAGCTCGCAAGGTTGCACTCAGGGATACATCGTACGAAGCTTTTAGCGAAGTAGGATGAGTGCGCTCCCAGTAGAAGACGGTGAATATTGTTTCACCTTTTCATCCATCAGGCTAAATTCAGTTTTTCCTCTTTATTGTCAGCACAGGTATCCACAATCCATAAATCAATCCTCTAAGAGATTCAATACGGGCGAGACGTCCGAAATCCGACAAACGAAAGACCTTTTTGCGAAGGAAATTAACAACTCTCCGTATTGTTGCTTCAGCAATAGGATAGGTGGTTTAATGTTGTCCTCTTTGCTCCAGAGGAGCTATACCTTTGTAGCACATGAATACACGAT
>Ga0265294_10004927_pt1 | contig 16431 bp, 12 predicted proteins | sample MunlanPumphouse3_FD_192504 | JGI IMG/M metagenome (GOLD analysis project Ga0265294, IMG submission 192504) | Groundwater microbial communities from a municipal landfill in Southern Ontario, Canada - Pumphouse #3 | ecosystem: Environmental > Aquatic > Deep subsurface > Groundwater | place...
ATTCTTACCTGCGATCAAAGACCGTGCTTGTCAAATCATAATGAGGTCAGTCCAAAGCCGTTTGCAGGGGCATATAAGGGACGAAAATGAGGCCAAAAATACCATCAGCGATACAGGAGAACGTCAGAGTATGAAGATTATTTCGTGGAATGTAAACGGCATCCGGGCAGTGGCACGGAAAGGGAATCTGCAGGAGGTATATGGCGCAGAACAACCGGATATCCTCTGTCTGCAGGAGACAAAGGCACATCCGGATCAGCTGACAAAAAGCATCCTTCACCCGGAAGGATATTATTCGTATTTCTCATGGCCAGAGGAAAAAAAGGGACACAGCGGAGTCGCTACCTTTTCCCGTGATGAACCGCTCTCGGTGCGAAGAGACTTTGGTGAATCAGGGTTCGGGGAGGAGGGGCGGATTCTTGTCACCGAACACCCGGATTTCCTTTTATACAATATTTATTTTCCGAATGGTAAAGCATCCGCAGAACGCCTGACCTACAAGATGGACTTCTATGAAGCATGCCTCCGTGATGTAAAAGTAGCGGTAAAGAGCGGCAAAAATGTCATTATCTGCGGGGATGTCAACACCGCCCATACCGAGATAGACCTCGCACGCCCCAAGGAGAATGCAACAATATCCGGGTTTCTTCCGGAAGAACGTGCGTGGATTGACCGGCTTATTGATGCCGGATTTCAGGATGCCTTCCGTTTGTTTGAACCGGAGGGAGGGCACTACTCGTGGTGGGACCTGAAATCACGGGCACGCGAACGCAATGTCGGATGGCGGATTGATTATTTCTTTGTCAATGCAGCACTTGCAGACCGGGTTTCTGCTGCATCGCATCTGACCGGGATGTATGGGTCTGATCACTGTCCCGTCTGTCTCTGTCTAACGAAAAACAAATGAGATTGTTCCTGCCATTTCGTTGAGGCAGACGAAACGGTGAGGTGTCTTTTCTCTTCCGGAGGATTTCGCCCATCAACCCTTTGCATATCTGTTGAAGCGGTCCAATCCATTCCTGTTTTTACCCTGCCAACGACAAAAACACCATCCCATTTTTTACGACAGACAGCAGATGAACCCAAATATGGCAGAAGATCATCCTATCGTAACTCTTCTGACGAGTTGGTTTACCCATTCTTCAGTATTAATTTACGATCATCTTGTCATAACAAGACGCGATAAGAACGGTAATCTGCGGCACCAAAATGGCGAGATTAAAATCCAATTGTAATGAACCTGAATTAATCATTAAAATGCCTTTGATTACTCAATTTAACCACGCATGCATTATCAGAAAAGATTTATTCCTAATATGGGGCGAAGGGGTCAGAATGGCAGTACATCCAACTCATGAAAAATCGTCTGAAATTTTCTGAACACTATGATTAAATTCAGCCGTTCTCAGAAAAGACGGCGAATTCTCGCTTAATATCAGGGTTGAAACGTTATGAGGACGTCAATCAATATATAAAGATTACGCCGAAAAGCAACATTTTAAATACCATTCTACGCAACAAAAATCTGAGCATTGGGGGAATACTACCCATATGATGTTAGAAAAACTAAAATACGCAGAGAAATTCTCGGCCCTTTTTTGGGAGGAGGTGATTACCGTGAACAGCAATTCACACGTAAATATCATAGAAATCAGACCAAAATCAATGGAGGAATATGGCCAATGAGGACACCAAAATGCCGGTAGAAAAAAGTACGGCACCAGCGAAATGTAGCATTCCATTCTTAAAAATCGTAGTTACCCTGATTTTCATAAGTTTTGCAGTATCAGCAACCGTATCAGCAGCAGCGCACCCGAATCTTCTGTTTTCCGATATTACCGAAGTTCCGGGATACCAGTACAGTACAACGGCACCATGGAGCACATGGAAGACCGTCATTATCCAGTCTGCTGATGCATCACTTTCCCGTGATTTCTCAAAACCGAACTGGGCAACCTACAACAGGGTGTCGTATCGGAGCGCATTTGCAACGGATTTAGCCCTTGCGTACCAGATAACAAAGGAACAGAAATATTTTACGAAAGCACGCGAAGCCCTTCTCAACCTCGATGTCGGGGACGTCCCGTATGACATGGACCGTGCAGTATCACTGGGCGATTACGCCCTTGCATACGACTGGATACAACCTGCTCTGACTCCCGCAGATGACAAAATCATCCGCGATAAACTGGCGATACTCGCCGACCGTACCTATCGCGATTTGAATGGCGACGGAACCAAAAAAGACTACGTTTCGTTTGATGACTATCACGGACAGGCATACCCCAGTGTTGCGATTGCAGGAATTGCACTGGAGGACTATACCAATCCAAACAAAATTGCACTTAAATCCGGGCCAAAAGACTGGGTTAAAGCAGGGACTGAGTATCTCTTTGTAGACGACAAACTTCATTCATATGGTCGTTCGCTCCTGTCCTTTGGATTTGATGAGGCGTCAGGAAAGCACCTCCTTGGTTCCTATAAAACCTATGTGATTGACGATCTCATCTGGTGGTTCCAGGTTTACAGCAATCACTATGGCCAAAGTATATTCGATGACTATCCGGCGGCAAAAAAGATTGCAACATCGGAAATCTGGGAGACTATGCCCAACGGTTACATGAACAACTACATAACCGCAGGAAATACCCTTGAAACATATCAGAGAGGTATCCTTAGTCTTCTGAATAATCAGGAGAAGGGAGAGATGTTAAATTACCTTGATCAAGCCAAAGGAAACAAACTTCTGCCGTATTCCCGGGAAAATGATCTTGCACCGACAAAGCTCCTTTTCTGTGTCTATGGCAATTACGATAGCGTCAAGCGCACCACACCAGACTGGACGAGTCGTCTGAATAAAGACGCTATTTATCAGGTATTCCGGGGAACCTGGCAAAAAGATTCTGACTGGCTATCGCTGGTCACCTTTAACGTGCAGACAAACAGCAACCGCGATAGTGGTCATCATGATCAGCTGAGTATTGAGTATTACGGCAACGGTGATCTTCTTCTCGCTGACGGAGGTGAAACAAAGTACCTCCCTGATAATTACTACGGGCAGTACGACGTTCATCACAACGGTGTCGCAATCGAAGATCCACGCAAGCCATTTGCGAAATCCGTTTGGGCAGACAGTCAGGCAAGAGGACCGTTCAAAGGGAATGCCGTAGGAATTACTACCCCGACAACTGTTAAGACCGTTATTCAGACATCATGGATGGAAGCAATCTCTGTCTCTGAAAGCATTACCAAAGTGATTGGCGATACATGGTCGACTCCTCAAAGTCTCTCATCGGCCATTGACTACAGTCGGACGATTATGTATCCTGAGGATGACTACTTTGTCGTTTTTGACCGGTTTAACGGAGACGAGGAATGGGCTTACCGCAATGTTTTCCGCCCAACCAGCCTCAGTATCGCGCCAACCAAGGGGAGCGTCATTGGCAATGTCAAAGGAGACCTCAGGATTGGGGGTACGGCATACAACTGGCTCTCACAACCCTACAAAACAGAAAAAAAAGCCAGTGCTTCAACAAATGCATTGACCTGGAGCACAACAAATCCTTATGGGGATCAGGTAGCCTTAACCATCTATTCCACACCTGCATCAGAAGTTCTCGTTACAAAACATACCGGGAGAGTTGCAGGGTATGATGCTGAATCAGAGGTTTATTCACCTGTTGTGTACCTGAAAAGTGCACCGAAAAAAGATCTGTACCGGATTACGGTGCTCTCATCAACCTACCTGACAGAAAAAAAGAAAACCGTTGTGGAAGTGCCTGTCAGCGGAGATGGAAATGCACTACGTGTCAGTTCAATCTCCTATACTGATACCATCTATTCCGGAGCGGGAAGCAGCACATTTGGCATATTTTCAACGAATGCTGAGATGGCATTTATCAGGACGTATCTGTTGCCAACGGATTACAGCTATACCCTCATCAAAGGTACAAGCATGAACCGAAATAGTGCACCTTTCATCACAACGACCGGCACAAATAGCGTATCATTCAACAAGAAAGGGAATTCAGTTGCCCTTGTGGTTGATGCAGCGTCAGCCGGTCAGATCTCATTATACCAGATACCTACCACGGTTACCAAGGTAATGAAAGACGGTGCAGTATACAGCGGTTGGAAATTGTCGGCTGATAAATCAGCTATCATCATCACCACCGTGGCCGGAACCCACGAATATTCGTTCCTTACGTCAGGAGAACTGGTGCCACCTCTTACCGCTACGAAAGCGGAATTCAGTGGCAGTCCGACAACAGGAATTGCACCGCTTACGGTTAAATTCACTGATGCCAGTATCAATGCCACCTCGGTGTCATGGGACTTCGGAGATGGCGTGAAATCGACGGAAAAAAGCCCATCACACGTCTATACAAAGCCGGGTACCTACACCGTTGTTCTGACCGCTACGGGTAAAAGTGGCTCGGTTTCAACGACAAAGACGGGTTACATCACTGCAGGTGATGGACTCGTACCTTCCACCCCAGGTGTTCCGGTGGCAGCATTTACTGCTAACACCGTTTCTGGCCCGGGACCATTGCAGGTTTCGTTTGCGGATCAAAGTAAGGGAGTACCCACATCATGGACCTGGTACTTTGGTGATGGACAAACCTCAATCGAACAGAACCCGAAACATAGTTACACTAAACCTGGTACCTACACGGTCTCCCTCAGAGCAATCAACGCCAAGGGCGTTAACATTGTGACGAAAGGAGGATTCATCACGGTCACTCAAGGGAGTACAATTGCTCCCAAGGCAGCATTCCGTGCGGATAAAGTGTCTGGTACTCCTTCACTAACCGTTTCATTTACGGATGAAAGCACCGGGAATCCGGCCACATATGCATGGACATTTGGTGACGGAACAACGGCAACAGAAGCTAATCCCAAACACGTCTACACAAAAGCAGGCACCTACACAGTTACGCTGAAAGTAACGAATGCCGCCGGAACAAATACCCTGACGAAGACGAGTTACATAACGGTGTCTGCGACACCGGTAATCCCTCCCAAATCATCAGCCCCGGTGGCAGCATTTACTGCTAACACCGTTTCTGGCTCCGGACCATTGCTGGTTTCGTTTATGGATCAAAGTCAGGGAGTACCCACGTCATGGACCTGGTACTTTGGTGACGGACAAACCTCAATCGAACAGAATCCAAAACATACCTACACACAACAGGGGACATACACCGTAAGTCTCAGAGCTATCAATGCAAATGGCGCTAACATTGCGACGAAAGGAGAATTTATCACCATCACAGCGGAAGATAAATCTGCTCCAAAGGCCGCATTTACTGCTAACATCGTTACAGGTAAAGCACCATTGACGGTTTCGTTTATGGATAAAAGTCTGGGAAGCCCCACATCATGGACATGGTACTTTGGTGACGGGCAAACCTCGACTGACAGGAACCCAAAACACACCTACACAAAACCGGGTACTTACACCGTAAGCCTCAGAGCGATCAACGCAAAGGGCACGGACATTAAGACCCAACAGGGATTCATTACCGTCACGTAAGCTGTTGTTTCATTGTAACAACAGCTTTTTCCTATTTTTCAGACGGATGAAATTCTTGTGATCCCCTTCATGAACCCCTTTTTTAAAAACAACCCTTAGTATTCAGGTTCTCTTGTCGGTTCTGAGATTCCTGAATCCTTTTTAGAACCTCTAATAGCCTTTTTCGCTAATTTTTTAGGGTGTTCTGCCGGTCAATAATGATGATTCAGCGTCAAATCATGGATTAATACAGGATTTCGATGAACTATGCCTTCTCAATCGCTATGCTGGGTTCGATTCGTAAAAAAAATTCTTCTGACAGAGGAAACAAAAAAAGGGGATTATTCCTCTGCACCAGAATAGATTGCCAGTGCATCCTCAACGGAGGCACCGTCCATCGTGATCGCAGAAATCGCATTACAAAACCGTACTGCTTCATCCAATGGCTTTTGGTGGATGTTTCGTCCGGTTGCATTGCCTGCACATCCCCCGGTGTGAAGCTGGTCATAAAGCTGTTTCAGGAATACTTCACCGGAGACACTGGAACCGCCTGCACAGACAACCTTTGTCCTGCCCGCCGCCATGGTTGCCTCTTTAAGGAGTTCTGCAGATGAATCGCTCCCTTTTTTGGGTGCATTGACTTTCACAAAGTCACTTCCCAGTGTTGCGGCAACGCCGGTTGCGCCGGCAATGAGATGGGGGTCTTTTTCGTCACCGACAGCAGCGCCCCGTGGATAGATCCAAAGCACCGTCAAAAGGCCATGGAAATGGGCCTCGGCAATGATTTGTGCGGCTTCAAAGAGCATTTGCGCCTCCTCCTCACTCCCCAGATAGATGGTGTAACCGACGCCGGCAATGTCAAGTCCTGTCCGATTGCGCAGGTCAACAACCTGCTGAACCGTAAAAATCTGCGGACTATACGGGTCTTTCTGGGAGGTCTTGACAAGGTGAGTCTTGGAGTTCATCTTGACCAGATACGGGACATCAGGATAGTCCATGGCGTAGCGGTTAATCAAACCGAGCTGCGTTGCAAAGACACCTATTCTTGCTTCCTGAGCGATCCTAAAGAGATGCTCGGGGTCCGCGTCATCTGCGGCGATGCCTTCGCCGTAGAAATCATCGTTGAGGTGCTCAATCTTCTGGTCACCGGCAAAGAGCATGAGATTGTCTGAACCCTGAGTGACTAACAGGTAGTTATCGATATAGGTAGCTTTGGCTGATTCCGGTACATCGAGCGGAACCAGAACCGAACATTCATCAGTCATACCTCATGCTATCGCTTGAAAAATACTTATTGGTTGTTAGACGAACCAGTAGTTTTGTGCCGGAGGGTTGGAAAGAGATGGTATGTGTGCACATGTTCGGAACATTTTCTGGATTTATTCTCTCACACATGAGTAACCACAGGGTGTGTGGCACCCGTTCTTTGAAAAATGTGCGAGATGCTGTGTGAATGGGTTATTGTATATCCCGTCAATAATGCTAAAATTTCATGGTAAAAATGGGTACATTGCTCATTTGAAGGTATGATATAAGGTAAACGGAATATCAGAAAATATAATGAGCTACTTCTTTGAACAGATACAATAATCAACGAGTATCACTTATCATCGTTTATTCCGTAAGGAGTGAGAGTATTCTGAAATCTATTCAAATTGGATGGAAACTGGCAGTGTGTATGGTGTTTCTCCTGTCAGTGTGTTGTATGTGTGGATGTACGGACAATTCTTCGGCTGATGGAGACACGCCTGTACCAACGGCAGCGTCAACGGGACAGTCAAATCCTCAGGGGTCGACCGCTGGTGAAGTGGTTCAGTATAAAACCCTGATGAACTATCTTCCGACCATGACGGGCAACTGGATTACGGGGGAGAAAGACGGTGCAACGATGAGCTATGACGGGGGATCATGGACGTGGGCGATAGCTGAATATACGCTAAGGTCAGATGACAGCGTCACTGCTGATGTAACTATTCAGGACACACGAGGCTATGAAGGTGTGGGGTATTCCGGGATATTTGCATCGCAGATGAACTTTGAAACAGCTGAAATGAAGATGTACACGGGAACCGCCGGCGGTTATCCGGCCTATTTTATTGAAGATCGTGAAGAAAACACGTATTCTGAGGTAGTCAGTATCAATGACCGGTTCTTTGTCTATGTGATAATTGAAAACGGCAAACCGGAATACCTGACAGTCTTCAACAATCAGATCAACTTTAAGGGTATTGCAGGCCTTGCCTGAACTCTCCTAACGTTTCTTTTTTTAGCGACTCTTCGCATTTCATGCAGTATCAGAAGCGATAGTTGATATTTTTCAGAGTATTGTTGCCGTGTGATTTTTCGGTATTTCATTATCTTTTGATGCCCGTAGAAACGTGGGGAACATGTGCGAATATCCCTTCAGGTATGGTACGGAGTATCTTTCTCAAAGAAAGAAACCATGCATAGAAAAAAAGGGGAATCGATTATTCGGGTCATAAAATGACCGCCTGAAACTGTTAGCTCCTTCGGTCAACAAGGCGTTTCGGGCGTCCTTTCAAACGATGGAGTTCAAGATCCCCTCTGGGTGCAAAATGGAAGAGAATGTCCAGTGCCCCGTCAGTATAAAGAGGACTGAGTGCGGGATTTTTCTTAAAGAAGGCGGAAAGGAAGTTCTCTTCCACCAGTTTACGGTCACAGGTCTCGGGGTTACGGCTTTCAAGACTGACTCTCATCGCAACGTTGCCACCGTCCTCATCACTGTAAAGAAATGCCTCATATTCACCGGAAAGATACTCCATATTTTCTCGCTGGAATACCCCTTTCTCAATATCCACACGATTGACAGGGATGGCATTTATATAGACGGTTTCTGCCTCACGGATCGGGTTTTTGACCCGCATATGGGTTCGTCCGCAGGTGCAAACATCCCGGGAAATGACCTCGGTGACGTCCTCAGTGTCGTAGTTAATAAGGAGATTCCCACTCCTCTCTCCTTCCGGAATGAGCGTTGTCAAAACGATTCTCCCACTCTTGCCATCGGGAACAAAGTGCTTGAGTTTCGGGTCATAGATGTCTACATGCACCAGATCCTCAGGCACATGGAGACCGTTTCTCACCGAACATTCACCGCACATGGTACCTTCGGTACTTCCATAGGTATTGTAGGCAGGAATGCCCCACACCTCGTCCAGATATGCCCGTGCCTCTTCAGCAAAACTCTCTCCGCCCACGACGAGTTTCTTTAATCCGGATTCTTTGGGATCAATTCCTTCGCCTTTTAACCGTTCAGCGAGGCGTAGAAGCTTAAATACACTCCCGATAATGGCAGTCGGATGGTAGTTGTGAATAAAACGGACGGGGAAGGTGCATTTCCCTTCAGGAATCACCGTAAAACCGATATTGTGAGCCGCAAGGGTCATGGTATTTGCACCGACGTTCATGCCGTAACTTGCGCAGACAGCAACGCGGTCACCGGCGCCAAATCCCTGCGATACAAATGCACGTGCATACTTCTCTGCGTAGCGCTCCCAATCATCCCACATTAAAAAAAAGGACTTTGGGGTTCCGGAGGTGCCGCTTGTTTCATGAATGGTGAATATGTCGTTCCATGGCGCACTCTTAAAATAGAATTGATCTGCGACCGGCGGCTGAAATTCACGGATCGTCTTGCCATCGATGATGGGCAATTCAGCGAGGTCTTCGTGTTCGCGGATTGATTTCGGGTCAATTTTGTGATTTTTGAACCACTTCTGGTAGAATGGTGAATTTTCTGACGCATAGCGAACGGTGTATCTCACCCGTTCGTCAATGAGGGAGTCAAGGTCATCCCTCTTCATGGTTTCAGTCTCAGGGCGGTAATATGTCATATGAATTCTTCTCATCTTCATATCAACCGAATCGCTTTAAATTAGTTACCCTCGATACCTCGTGGGTTAAAGAGAGTGCAAGTGCATTCAGGATAGTATGGAGGAGAAAGATGAGAAGAGAGAAGAGATGTTTGCCTATTTCATGGGGAATCTGCAATCAGATAACCCGTCTCTGCGTTGGGGTGCCGCCCATTCCCTCGGAAGAATGAATGACTCACGGGCTATTGAACCGCTGATTGCGCTCCTTGACGATGCAGACTGGCGGGTCAGGTTCAAAGCCGTCTGGGCACTTGGGCACCTGGGGGATGTGCGTATTCTTCCGTTCCTGCGCCGCCTTTCGCGTGACGAGTCAGAGACCGTGAGAGACAGCGTTTTGCAGGCTAAAGATGATATATTGCAGAGAGAATCCATGAAAAAACAGGACTGAAATTTTTGCAGAGGCAGAGTTAAATTCCCTGACCGCCCATCTTTTTCTATTACGTGATATTATGATTGGATGGATTATTGGCGGAATACTCGTCGTTGTTCTTATTGTACTTGTCCTCTGGTTTGTCGGCATCTACAATCGCTTCCAGAGTCTGAAAAACTCGTCACAGGCAACACTGGGGCAGATTCGTGTCGCAATGAAGAAGCGACTGGATATGATTAATCAGCTCCTTGGCTCGGTGCAGAGCTATGCAAAATTTGAGAAAGAGACCCTTGAGGCAGTTACAAAGATGCGCTCCGGTGTCGGGACGGCAGGACCCGGTGACCTCAATGAAATTGAAGCACAGTCCAAATCGATACTTGGCCGCCTCTTTGCCGTGGTTGAGAGCTATCCCGATCTAAAAACGGTAACGGTTGTTACTCAACTGACATCCTCTATCCGCAGTATTGAAGATGAGATTGGACGGCAACGCTACACCTTCAACAATATCTCTGAGCAGTACAACACGATGTGCGACACGATTCCATCGAATATCGTTGCATCTCTTGGCCACTTCTCAAAACTGGAGTATCTCACGTTTGAAGAAGAGATTGAACAGGCTCCAAAGATTGCATTCTAAAGGATGAGGCTTTGTGAAAGAGAAATATCAGCTGGGAATCGTAGTCGTTCTCGGCCTGCTTTTAGCAGGCATCTCAATATTTTTTTCGTTTGGTTCAGACCTCTCCTTTGAGCCTGACCTTGTGGTAGACACCTATACCGCAGTGCTACAGAATGACGGCACCCTGACCGAGAACTATGTCTATGATGTAGCATACGCGGGCACCTACCGCATGCTCTTTCGGACATGGGATGATCCCCTTGCGTTTGAACCATGGGAATACCCCCATGTTGAATTAGTCAGGATAACCCCCCCTGCGGGTATGATTGGATATGCCATTGACATGAATGGCAATTCGTTTGTCACAGGAGAGGGGGCAGAAAAACAGCGTTCTTTGATTAAATCACTCTCAGACTATAATGAGGTGGGGGTATTCCGGGAAACACGCTTGCCCGCAGGGCAGTATCAGGCTCAGTACATTGTCAAACTCCACCCTCCTCTGCAGTATGATGACGAGGTTGCGCATTTCAACCTGAAACTTGCATCAACGCACATTCCCTACCGCTCGGTCGATATCACCATTCCGGCTGAGTATGTCAAAGATATCTGGGTTCGTATGGACTCATATGAGACGGTGTTAGAGGATGGATATTACCACATCACCGGAACCTCAGGCGAGAATGCACTGATTGAAATTGAGATGCTCCTTGACCCCGCATTTATCGGTGTCATGAGCGGATTTCCGGTAGAAACAGATAATGTCCGTCAGCAGACAGAGATTGCCGCATTAATATACAGCATTCCTCTGATGCTTGCATCGCTGATGCTTCTTCTCGCAAGAATCGGCGTTATTGCAGGACCCCTGTTTCTCATATTCATCTTTATGCGGCACGGACAGGAGAAGGAGGCAACTGTTCCTGAACACATCAGTTTTGTTCCCGACACCTCGCTCTTACCGTGGCAGGTTAACCTCCTCTTCAAAGGGGATGCCGTTAAATTTGATGAAAACGGCTATTATGCGACCATTCTCGACTTGCACCGCAAGGGCATCTTCCGTGTCACCGAACATGAAGACGCTTCCGGAGTGAATATCGAGGTCTTAAAGACCACCTCAGATGACGCCTATGAACGACGGGTGATAAACTTCGTCTCAAATGCAGGGACAGATGGTGTGCTTGATACCCGTTCCTTTACGAAAGCAGCAGATGCCGGGGGAGCAAAGATTGAGAGCCTGAATACATCACTCTCTGCACTGACATCAGAAGTAGAGACCTCTTTTACAGAACCGTATCTGGAAGAGGGCCGTGGACGGATTATTCCGCTCTTTGCAGCGGGCATTGCAATCTGTCTCTTCTCATTTTTCCTCTACTTTATCTGGCCTGCAACCGCATCCCTGTCTGTTCCTGCAGGAATACTGGGGTTAGTGATGGTGGGTCAGGGAATCATTGCCGTTGCATTCCCAACGACCCTCTTCGGTCGCTGGAAGGATGATAACTACGCTGAAAAACTGAAGTGGGATGCATTCCGTGCATTCCTTTCAGACTCTGCCATGATACAGCGTTATTCACCGGCAGACATGTCCATGTGGGGAGAGTGGCTGGTGTATGGCACTGCCCTTGGAGTCGGTCACAAGGTGGAATCAGCAATGGAGGCCCTCTCTATTAATGTAAAAGATACGGGTATGCCGCACTTCCATATGATGTATATCGGGTTTATTCCGGTCGCCCGTTATTCCCCTCCCTCGTCCTCCGGTGGTGGCAGCGGTGGCGGTGGAGGCGGATTCGGCGGCGGCGGTGGATTCGGCGGCGGCGGTGCCGGCGGCCGGTAATTCTTTTTCTTTTTTACTATTCCCTACAAAGGTACGTATTTATAGCATTAGCCTCAAGTGAGAATTTGGTGCTTATACCATGGAATTAACGCATGTTGAAGGCGATGACCGCATTCCGGTCACCGTCTTTTCCCTCAGTACCTGCGGACACTGCAGGGCGACAAAATCCTTTCTCGAAGAGAGGGGGATTGCATATGACTTTGTTGATGTCGATCTTCTCGAAGGAGATGCCTTTACTGTGGCATATGATGAGGTAAAAGCCTATAACCCACAGGGTTCGTTTCCGACAATTGTCATCGGAGAAGAGGAGACCGTCGTTGTCGGAGGCAGACTTGATGAGATTGCCGCTGCACTGGGGCTGAGTCTGTGATCTCACAATCTGATATTGACAAGAAGTATCTCGCGATGAAAGAACAGGCTGAATCGTGGGGGTATCATCTGAATCCCGATGAAACCTTTGCCAAAGAACTGGTGCATGGCATTTTAACAAATGTTGGTCGGTATGGGTTTGATGCCTGCCCCTGCCGCCTCTGTATTGGACCTCGGGAAGACAATCTCGACATTATCTGTCCGTGCGATTATCGGGATCAGGATCTCACCGATTTCGGCATCTGCTACTGTGCTCTGTATGTATCCAAGGATATTGCAACAGGAAAAATGCCGGCACCTGCTATCCCGGACAGACGACCCCCTTTGGGAAAATGTGAACCAAAAAAAGCTGAACCGGCTAAACCATCACCTTTGACAGGGTTAATGAATCTTCCGTTTCCGGTGTATCGATGCCGGGTCTGCGGGTATCTCTGTGCACGCAAAAACCCCCCTTCGGTCTGTCCGATATGCGGTGTTTCAGCAGATCGCTTTGAGAAGTATATTGAGTGATCCGGTACATATATACTAACATGGTTGCAGGTGAAATGTATCGGAACTATGCGGTTGATATTGTACTCCTTCCTCCCCCTGAGGTAATGGATGCTGCTATAAAGATCAACCGTATGCTCATTGAAAAAACCGGTAATACTTCCATTCAGCTGGATGTGACCAAACAGATACCTCATATATCCCTTGCAATGCGATGTATCCCCGGGTCGAGTCTGTCACAGTTGAATACTCCTCTTGAACAGCTGGCAAACCGGCTTATGCCCATGGAGATTGGCATTGAAGGGCTGGTATCAGTTGTTAATGAGGCGGGTGACCATGTCGTCGGTATTAATCTGGTTAAAGAAGATGTTCTCATGGTTCTTCATCGCAGTGTTGTGGCACAGTTGGCTACCTTACCCAAGGAACGATGTTCTCCGGCATCATTTGTCCGTGAGGATAATGAGGTGCTGACACCATTTACGCTAAACTATGTGCCTAATTATACAGAAAACGCAGGATATGAGAAATACTCCCCTCATATCACGCTGGGATATGGAAGTCTTGCAGAACTGGAAAATCTTCCGGTGGTGCCAAAGAAAGCCACATTCTCCACCCTTGCAGTATGCCATCTGGGTAATCACTGCACCTGCCGCTCAGTGATCTGGAGCATGCAGGCAGAGGAAAGACGCGTCTAAGCATTAATTATCCTGAATATCATCAATATCGGTTAACGGCACCGAACAGGTCCCCTCCCTGCAGATATACAGGGTTGTTCTCTCTTTTTTCTGCTTCATCGTTTGGGTGAAGGGTGCAATGGCGGAAATAGCAGGGCTCCCGTCTGCGATTACGATTGTCCGGAACGGTTGGTATCCACGGGTAAGTTTCTGTAGAAAGGCTTCTGTTCCCTCTTCTCCGGGAACAATGACACATTCCTCACCGGATTTCATATGCATATATGCAGAGATGAGGTGGCAGTAGGCGGATGGTGCACGTTCGATCTCTGATGCAAAGGCGTTTAGGATCCGGATTGCGTCCTCCTCATATGCAGTCTCTGCAATGATACGGGCAAACATGACCAGATTTACCGCCAATTGAGAATTTCCCGAGGGAATCGCACCATCATACGCCGCCCTCTGTCGCATGAGTGGGGTTTCTGCCCCGACTGCGGTCAGATAATAGCCCCCGTTTTTGATCGGGAATTGTTCGGACAACACCTTTGTCAGATGCTGTGCACGTTCCAGCCAGACTGCATCGAAGGTTGCCTCATACAGCATGAGATATCCTCCGAACACGGATGCATAATCATCCAGTAACGCAGTGCCGGATGATACTCCCTTTCGTTTGCTGTGGAGCAGTTCTTTTGGATTTCCTGTCTTGGTGTAAGGCAATGCGTCTGCGGCTTTTTCTGCTGCCCTGATATACTCGGGATGATTCAGCCACATTCCTGCGTAAGCTAATGCACCGATGACAAGGCCATTCCAGTCGGTGAGTATCTTATCATCACGGAACGGAAGCGGGCGTCTGTTTCGCACTTTCAGAAGGGTGTTTCTGATAGCCATACGATTTTCTGAGGAGTAAAAACGATTGACATCATCCATTGATGCAAATGCCAGTGTCTGTTTGCCTTGAGGGAAACCATGCATCTCGTTTGATGCATTCTTGTTTTCACTGATGTCAAACATTGAGAAAACGTCGTCTGCATACTCCCCTGCCGCTTCCCGGAGTTCATCTGCTGTCCAGAGATAGGCGTTTCCCTCTCCGCCGTCACTGTCTGCATCTTCCGCTGAATAAAAACCCCCGTCTTGAGACTGCATTCTCGAGAATAGATAGGAAACCGTGTCTTCTGCAATCTGTTTGTATATCTCAATCCCTGTGGCACGCCACCCTTCGGTATAGGCATACAGCATCATTGCCTGATCATAGAGCATCTTTTCAAAGTGGGGCGTTCGCCAGTCACGGGTGACGGAGTAACGGTGGAATCCACCCCCGATATGATCACAGAGACCTCCCATGATCATGGCATCCAGCGTCTTCTCTGCCATTCTGTGTGCTTTGGTGTTTCCGCTGAATTTACCGTATTTTAAGAGGAATATGATGATATGAGGTGACGGGAACTTGGGTGCGGTTCCAAATCCACCATATTGTTCATCAAAGGTGGCGGAGAGCTCCCTGAATGCAATGTGAACGGCATCTTCTTTGAATGTTCCCTCAGGCGGATGAGCGGCCTGTTTTTCCATTCCCGCCCGGAGTTTTCCGGCGGAATCACGTAATCCCGAACTGTTGTTCTGCCAGAGGGTCTCGATCTCTTCGAGAGTCTCGATGAGACCTTTTCGTCCGAATCGTGCGGTCTTCGGAATATACGTGGCGGCAAAGAAGGGTTCTTTGTCAGGTGTCATGACAATGGTAAGGGGCCAGCCCCCCGTTCCGGTCAATATTTGTGCATAGGTCATATAGGTTGCATCGATATCCGGCCGTTCTTCGCGGTCAACTTTGATACTGATAAATGAGCGGTTCAGAATAGCTGCCACATCGGTGTCTTCAAAGGATTCGTGGGCCATGACATGGCACCAGTGGCAGGATGAATAGCCAATGGAGAGGAATATGGGTTTATTCTCTGTCTGTGCCCGGTAAAATGCCTCTTCACCCCACGGATACCAATCTACGGGATTATCGGCATGCTGGAAAAGGTAGGGGCTGTGGGTATCGTTGAGGTGGTTTTGTTGAGGAGGGTGTGTCATATGCCTTCTCGGCGCTATTTGGCATGATGACTGAAATAAGTATGGGGTGTTTGGTCATAGATTTTTATGCTGATGTGGCACAACCTCTACCTATGACAACAGAAAAATGGGAACAACTCGTTATTGAAGAGTTCAGCCTGAAAAAAATAAACGAATTGATCAATAAGTTAGGCAAAGAGGGGTGGGAAGGAACAGGCGTTACCTATTATCGGGGAGGGTTTAATGGGTTGTATATTGTGTTATTGAAACGGAGATTGGAGTGAATTTTTTGACTCGATTTCCATTTTAATGGCACGTGCATGGCATGTCTTCGCTGAACCAGTTCGATTGATGCGAAATGGACTCACCTTTCCCAAAACAATTCACACCACTTCGTGACACCATAAACTACGGTAATAGAATAATTCCACATTTAAACACAAGAAAATAGAAAAGAATTGAACCTCTTATCACCAAGAGGAAACAGAATCATTCATTCTTTACGCCCCGGCCGGGACTTGAACCCGGGTCGAAAGCTCCGGAGGCTCTCAGGATATCCGCTACCCTACCGGGACCTGCCTCATAGTATTCATCTCAATGATATTAAGGGATTTCCATCCAACGTGAAAAATCCGTT
>Ga0265294_10004929_pt1 | contig 16428 bp, 19 predicted proteins | sample MunlanPumphouse3_FD_192504 | JGI IMG/M metagenome (GOLD analysis project Ga0265294, IMG submission 192504) | Groundwater microbial communities from a municipal landfill in Southern Ontario, Canada - Pumphouse #3 | ecosystem: Environmental > Aquatic > Deep subsurface > Groundwater | place...
GTAGGCAGGAAACCAGTGAAACGAGTTCGAGAAGACGATAGTCTTCGAGGGGTTGCTGCGAACCCCATGCCCAAAGGGCATGGGGCCCAATCCCCCTCCTGTCAGAGGATTTCTACAGAGCCAATAAATTAGTTTCCAAATTAAGGGACTGACACCAAATTGGAGGGGAATCCCCTGCTCAGTGTGAACGAAGTGAACTCAAGAAGATGTTTACATCTTCGAGGAAAGAGTGAAACGAGTTCGAAAAGACGGAAAATCAGAGATTTCCCGCTCAGGCAAATCTGCGATTTGCCATGAAGACGGAGTCTTTGAGGGGCTGGCGGGGTGACGGCCAAGTCCCCCCAAAACACTACGTGTTTCTTAAGCTCGTTCCACTCGCACCCTGCCTTATAATGAAAACCCTGTGAAATCTCTTCTTGACTTTGAGCCCAGATAGGATTTCTACAGAGCCTTAATTCCCTTTTTTCTCTTTGATTTCTTCAATATCTGATTCTATTTTTATGAGTCTTTGCTTCAGGGTATCAAGCTGTTTTATGATCTTAGATCGTGTCTGTTTCTGTTCTTTTTTTTCAGTCATGTTTTTATCATGGGCCTGGCATAAGCAAGGTAAGTTGTTACCAACCTGACTATAGATCTTAACTATGGGAGTCACAGACCTGCCATCAGACATCCCCATCTATTGTTTCGTATCTAAAAGAGATTCTGAGATCAATCTGATCATGATACAGGATTCTCATCTGGTGTGGATCACGGAGCCCATTTAAAACTGAAATCCACCCCCACACTCCTGAAATAATTCATGCCGCCGGGTCAGAGATAAAACAGAGATGTAACTATCGACAGATGACTCTCAAAATAAATCAAATCATGCAGAAATGCTGCGGGTGGGATCCGAACCCACGACCTCCAGATGTCTCAGATCCAAGCGCCCCATAATATTGCTCAAAAACCCTATGAGTCTGGCGCCCTGGACCAACTAGGCAACCGCAGCACACAATGTGCATAACAAAATGGAAGGATGTACAGATAAAGGTTATGATATTCCCCTGTCAGTGGGGGGGATGGGGGAGCAGTCACTTCCCCTTGGTCTTCAGATATACATTGATGGCGGCCGAGATGGCGGCTGCCTCCTTGCCACGGCGGAGAGAGACTGCGAGTGTCTGCATCCTGGTCTCTTCCTCGCGGAGATAACGTCCCAGACTCTTCTGTATATGTTCCTCTTTGAGGAAATGAGTGTGGGTGTCGCCGTCAATGAAGTGCTGGTTATTCATTATAGCGTGGTGGAGAGGCAGGGTTGACTTCACACCAATGATGACATACTCAAAGATAGCACGCCTCATCCTCGCGATTGCCTCATCACGATCAGAGCCCCACGCACAGAGCTTGGAGATCATGGAGTCATACTGCGGAGGGATCGTATATCCCACATGGATTCCGGAATCTACCCTGATGCCTGGGCCGCCAGGTGATCTGTACCTGACGATCTTTCCGGGATCTGCCATGAAGTTGTTTAGAGGATCCTCTGCATTGATCCTGCACTCGATCGCATGCCCATGCACCTTGATATCATCCTGACTGAAACGCAAAGGTTCACCGGCAGCAATCGCAATCTGCTCCTTGACGATATCCACGCCTGTGATCATCTCTGTAATAGTATGTTCGACCTGAAGACGGGTGTTCATCTCCATAAAGTAATACTCGCCCTCAGAGTACAGGAACTCGACAGTGCCTGCGTTGTAGTAATTCGAGGCCTTGACCACCCGCAGGGCAGAGTCAGCCATACGTTCACGCAGTTCTGGGGTCATGATTGGGGAGGGAGCCTCTTCAACCAGTTTCTGGTGACGCCTCTGGATAGAACACTCACGATCAAACAGGTGAACACTGTTGCCATATTTGTCAGCAAGAACCTGGAACTCGATATGACGAGGTTTTACGAGATATTTCTCGATAAAGACCGTAGAGTCACCAAAAGCCGATTCAGCGATCCTCATGCCCTTGTGTATCGCCTCCTCAAGTTCACTCTCCTCATTGACGATCTGCATGCCTATGCCGCCGCCCCCAGCATTGGCCTTCACGATCACAGGATAACCAATTTCTGTGGAGATCTCCCGTGCATCGTCCAGTGATGTCACACCATCAGGTGTGTACGGAAGCACAGGCACGCCTGCTTCCTCCATCATATGCTTTGAGCCGAGCTTTGAGCCCATTGCCTCAATGGTCTCATGTGAAGGGCCGATATAGGCAATTCCTGCGTCCTCACAGGCCTTTGCAAACTGAGCGTTCTCTGCCAGGAACCCATAGCCAGGATGGATTGCATCTGCACCACACTTCTGGGCGATCTCGATGATCCGATCCATGTTCAGGTAGCTCTTGGACGGATGAGCCTCCCCTGCCAGAAATGCCTCATCTGCGTACTTCACATGCAGAGCGTTCCTGTCAGGTTCTGAGTAGATGGCAACAGTATCAATATCAAGTTCGCGACAGGCACGCATGACCCTGATCGCGATCTCACCACGATTTGCTATCAGTACCTTGTCAAAGTACGTCACTGGATCACCATCATCACATCCCCACTCTGCACCACATCACCTGAGTCCACAAAGATCTCAGTGACTTTGCCATCCTTTGGACTGTAGATCGGGTTTTCCATCTTCATTGCTTCGAGCATGATCAGGACATCGCCCTTTTTGACTGTGCTTCCCTCAGTGGCACGCACCTCAAGAACCATACCCTGCATATTGCTCTTGATACCGCCCTCGATATCGCCCCTCGGCATATGCTTTACACCAGTAGTCTCGGCTGCTTCTACGGCGCTGCCCTCGACAGAGACAATGCGGACAGAGAAGATCTCTCCGTCCACCTCGACCTCCATGGAGCTCGGAACCTCGGCTGCGGAAACTGCGGGTGCCTGCTTCTCTGGTATGACCTCTGCTGTTCTTTCGCCTTTCAGGAATGAGGGTGCTATTGCCGGGTAGAGGATATATGTCAGGATGTCCTCATCCTTTTTGACAAGACCCTGCTTTCTTGCCTCTTCAGCCATCTGAGAGTAGGCAGGCTCAAGCAGGTCAGCCGGGCGGCCGGTGTATGGCTTCTCATCACCTATGATAGTCTGCCTGATCTCATCAGATATAGGTGCCGGAGGACGCCCATACAGGCCTCTGACGTAATCCTTGACCTCCTTGGTGACATTTGTGTATCTGCCGCCCATCAGCACATTCAGGACTGCCTGGGTGCCCACAATCTGGCTGGTCGGAGTGACCAGTGGGGGGTAACCAAGATCTTTTCTCACACGCGGGATCTCCTTATGCACTTCATCAAGTTTGTCAAGGGCGCCCTGCTCCTTCAGCTGGGAGACCAGGTTCGAGATCATACCCCCAGGGAGCTGATAGATGAGCACATCGCTGTCCACCCTTTCTGAGATTGGATTGACAAGCCCTGCGTACTTATCACGCACATTCTGGCAGAGCGTGCAGACCTTCCTGAGTGCCAGGAGATCAATGCCAGTATCACGGGGTGTACCTCTGAGACTTGCCACCAGACTCTCTGTAGGCGGCTGTGAGGTTCCCATTGAGAAGGGTGACATCGCTGTATCAAGGATGTCCACGCCTGCCTCGATTGCCGCCTGATAACTCATCATCGATATACCACTGGTTGAGTGGGAGTGGAGGTCAATTGGGATATCTATCCTCTCTTTGATGCCTGTGATAAGCTCGCGGGTATCCTCAGGCATGATCAGCCCTGCCATGTCCTTGATGCAGATCGAGTCGCAGCCATGTGAATAGAGCTCCTCTGCGAGATCAACAAAAGCAGCAGTTGTATGGACTGGACTTGTTGTGTAGGAGATTGTGCCCTGAAGGTGGGCACCTATGTCCTTTACAACCTCCATGGATTTCTCCATGTTTCGTACATCATTGAGAGCATCGAATATCCTGAAGATACTGACGCCATTATCGCCTGCAGCCCCGATGAACTTCTCTACAACATCATCAGGATAGTGACGGTATCCGACAAGATTCTGCCCTCTGAGCAGCATCTGGATTGGTGTCTTCTTCAGTTCGCTCTTCAGATCACGCAGACGATCCCAGGGATCGTCATTCAGATATCTGATACAGCTGTCAAAGGTCGCACCACCCCACGCCTCGACAGAGAAGAAACCTGCGTCATCGATCGCACGTGCGATAGGGATCATATCCTCTGTCTTCAGACGCGTTGCAATCAGAGATTGATGAGCGTCCCTCAGCGTGGTATCTGTTATTTTTATTGGATTGACAGCATTCATGAAAGTACCTCAAGGGCTGAGGAATATCTGTAATAAAGCCTGTCAATACTTTCATTTCGTTACTATAAAAATATCCCCAAAGTGCAGGAAGACAAATACGGCAATGCAGATTGCAAAGGCAAATGAGATCAGATCACTCCTGTCTGTTCTGAATTCCGGGCAGAGTGATCCTCCTGTTCTGTAACCCCTTATTGCGAGAATCCTGGCTTGTTCTCTGGTGCGGGTGATCTGCATCTGGACAAGATTGACAACTGCCGGCACTATAACAGCAGGCCCCCAACTCATTCCCTTGAGTTCAAGTGCATGTTTCAGGTTCACAAGATCAATACTTATCCTGGAAAATGAAGTCAGACCCATCTCGGCGACCATCCCGAGATCAAATCCAGACCTGTTGCCAAGAAGCCAGACTGATATATCAAGCATCTCCCCGCTCTGCCTCTCGGAATAAGCCCAGGCTGCGATGAGGAAGACTGTCCCAAGACGGATCATATATGAGATGCCGTCCCCACCAAATGCCTGCATAAAGACAGCGACCAGAGTTGTCATCACAATGATCCCGGCGGTCGCCTTCGGCTCAGGGAGCACCCTGTATGAGGGTGTGAAGATCAGCCACCACAGGACAACCAGTAGCGCCCCTGTGATGCCTGAGAAGGCAGCAAGTGAGAGGAGAAGTGTTGCCCCAACCCTCAGGCGTGCATCCTGCATATTGCCTCCATGGCATCTCTGAGCCTGATATTCTCTGGCAATGCACCTTCTTCAAGGGCTGCGGTAAGATATGCAGGTGCCCCCTTCCAGTGTGGGATGGCCCCGGCCACAGGGCCGAGGGGCGTGAGGAGGCCATCCTCCATCTCCCAGATATAGTCCACCGCAGGCAGGACTGCCTGTTCATGGGTGAAGATGATGGTGATCCTCTTCTCTGCCTCCTCAAGGCGGCGGCAGAGGCGGTTCTTCTGGACACAGTCCAGGGTTGAGAATGGCTCGTCAAGGATGAGGAGATCATGCCCCCCTGCCAGAACACAGGAGAGATGAAGACGTTTGAGTTCCCCGCGTGAGAGGGAGAAGACCCTTTCACTGCCTCTGCCCTCCATCTCTGCATCCCTGAGGATTACATCCACCTCAGAACCCCATGATCTGATCTCATCCTGGATGGTCTCCCCTGTCACATGATATTCAGGAAACTGAAGAGAGAGCAGACTTTTCTCAATCCCGTCTCTTATGATCCTCCCTGAGATGGGTGCAACGAGGCCTGCCAGCAGGAGGGCAAGAGTGCTCTTGCCACTCCCGACACTCCCGCTTATGAGGTGAGTGCCAGGCTCAAAGGTGCCGCTCGCCCTGAGCTCCCAGCCCGCCCTCTGAAACAGAATAGAGTCCACCTTTACCTGCATTCTGAGAGCCTCCATAGCGGCGGATAGAAGCAGGTCTCCCTGAGGGCCGGGAAGACCTCATCTGGTGTGCCTTTCAGCATGACTCTGCCGTCTTCAATATATATCACAAAATCCAGAGATGCGGCGGTCTGCATATCCTGGGTACACTGGATTATATAGGGTATTCCCAGGTCACCTGACAGCCTCTGGATCCTCTTTCCTGTCCTGCCGTCCAGATGAGAATCCACCTCATCAAGAACCAGGAGATCAGGTCTGGTGATTATAGCGGCTGCAAGGGCCACAAGCGCCTTCTCGCCGCCTGACAACTGGTCTGTTGATGAATCCAGCAGATGGCTGATACCAATAGTCCGGGCCGTCTCCCATACCCTCTCTCTGATGGTCTCGCAGGGCAGATGCCTGAAGCGCAGGGCAGATGCGATCTCATCAAAAACACGCTCGAAGACCAGATTCTGATCAGGAAACTCGCCCACCCAGCCAACTTCACATTCCCGTGGTGGAAGGGCTCCTACAGTAACAGAGCCCTGCTCAGGCAGAATAAGGCCTGAACAGACCTCAAGCAGGGTGGTCTTGCCACTTCCGTTCGGGCCGATGACTGCTGTCCGACCTTCTGCTATGGCAAGGTGGCTGACAGAGAGTTTCTTCAGGAGAATATCTGAGAGTTCTATCATCTCACACGCTCTGCAATCACCATCACTGCCGCGGCCTTGATGGCATCACCCAGAAGGAAGGGCAGCATGCCTGCAAATATGGCTGCCACCGGGTTCATGCCAGTTGAGATGATCAGCCATGAGATGCCAGTTACATAGATCGCAAGAGTGGCCAGGATCAGTCCTCCGGCTCTGAAACCCCTGCCCTCGTGTTCATAGGCAAGGCCCGCGATAAGGGCCGCCAGAGGAAATCCCAGTATGTAACCTCCGGTCGGGCTGAGCAGGATACCAATACCTGCAAGGCCATTGTGGAATACAGGCATATTCAGAGCACCCAGAAGAATATAGATCAGGGGTGGGAGTACACCATAACGCTTCATCACGGCTCCTGCAAGCAGAACAAAGAGAGTCTGAAGTGTCAGGGGTACAGGCACAAATGGTATGGATATCCATCCGCCTACGGCGATCAATGCCACAAAGGCCGCAGTCTGAGTAATAAGTGTGCTTTTCTTTTCGTCGCCGTACATGTCAACCGCACTCTTGTTGGAGGTTGACAGAAAAAAAGGTTTATATCATGGTGCAGTCGCCTGAGATGATGCTCTCCACCATGCCATTGTCCTTCCTGATCAGAAGTGCCCCAAACTTGTCGATATCTATGGCCACCCCTTCAAAGGTTTTTCTGGGTGTTCTGATATGGACACGCCTGTCAAGGGTCAGTGAGAGACTCTTCCATTCCCTGATGACAGACTCATACTCTCCATCCTCAAGCTGAAGATAACGGCGCTCAAACTCCCTGAGCAGACGCGCCAGGAGTGCTGCACGGTCTATCTCATGGCCGAGTTCTGCACTCAGGGAGGTGATTGACTTTGATATATCCTCAGACAGGCATTCAGGAGACATATTGGCATCAATCCCTATTCCAAGCAGGCAGTGGTGCACCTGATCGGCCTCTGCCGAGACCTCAACAAGAATTCCTGAGACCTTTTTATCCCCTATAAATATGTCATTTGGCCACTTTATGAGGGCGCCAAGGTCATACTCCCTGCGGATGGCCTTTGCAACCGCAATGGATGCCGCCATAGTGACCATAAAGAGATGGTCAACAGGTATTCCGGGCTTTAAGAGAATTGTTGTCCAGATGCCCCCGGCAGGAGATACCCAGGAACGGCCAAGCCTTCCAACACCCCCTGTCTGCTCCTCTGCGATGAAAACAGTTCCATGAAGGTTCTCTGAATCATCTGAGTGGCAGAGATCGCGCCCCATGGATATGGTCGAGGGTGTGCTTGCGGCATACCGCATATTCCTGCCTATGATATCTGTTTTGAGATATCTCTGCACCTCATAGGGCAGGAGACGGCTGGTTCTTGAGACCAGCCTGTAACCTTCTGATCTGGATGCTGAGATTCCATAGCCCAGGTCTTTGAGTTCTTTGATCTGCTTCCAGACAGCAGAGCGTGTCACCCCCAGGTGCCTGCTGATCTCCTCACCTGAAATCGCCCCTCCAGCCTTATCAAGGATTGTAAGTACATTGAATGCAGATTCTTTCATATTGATTACCTTTTTGAACTGATAGCTTCTGATGGCAATGGACAGGGGTCTTCTCCGCAGACCTCTTTTACTATTGCAGACTGGTGATCCATGAGGGTCGCCAGGTCAAATATGCCGGTAATATCGACAATTCCAATGGCTGCGATTGCCTCACCTGCCCTGTTGCGTACAGGGGTGACCACCACAGGAACACCCCTGTACGGGCCTGAGACAGGTGTCGCTTTCATAAGGTGATTCTCCCTGATTGCCTCATCCAGAACCGGGCCTGTGTAATCTCTGTCAATACAGGCTCCATTCTCAATCCTGATACCTCTCTGCTCCAGTGACCTCATTGTCACCGGGAGCCTGCTGAGAAGTTCGTGAACTGCCATTCCGACAGGCAGGAGATCATCTGCACCTGACCTGGCTGACACCACATACTCTTCCATCTGCCATCCCTCACACCTCACTCAGGTTATAACTAAAATAAGGTTTCCATCTCACCGCTGCAGAAGGTCTTCAGAAACCCTCTGGACGGATACTCATGCATGGATGTGATGATGACCTGGCCCTTGCCGATCTCCTGGCCAATCATGATTGTACGGCCGTCTTCGGTGACAGCAAGACTCTCTCCTTCAGAGTCTCTGAAGTAGCCGTCACATTCGATGGCCGTGGTATCGTAATCATCCATGATGGATGAGTAGGGACTCTCAGGGTCAAGTTTGACGGAGGCTGAAAAGTACTCATGCACATAGTTTACCTCAAATGGCAGCCAGTCATAGCAGTCCTCTGCGGTTGTCATGGCCCCGAATACCAGAATACGGCCGCCTTCTTCGAGATAACGTCTGATCCTGCCTGAAGAGGCTCTCAGGGCCGGCAGGAGGCCTGAATACATCCTGTTCCCGAAGCCTGTAGGCACAATCATAGTGACTATATTTGCGCGGTAGAATGGTGCCGCCAGGATCTGAGGTGTTATAAGTTCACATGTAACACCACAATCCTCAAGATAACGGTTGAATGGGAGTTCTGACTCCCATGACAGTCCTGCTTTGCACTTCATCCTTTGATCACTCCCAGAGGCTCAAGGCGTGCGACCTCCTCTGATATGCCGGCCCTGTGCACGACCCTGACCACCTCACTGCTGGGTTTATAGGCCTCAGGGGCTTCTTCTGCGATGGCTGCACTGCTTGTGGCCTTTACAATGATACCCTGTTTGCGCAGACGATCCTGAATCTCCCTGCCGCCCATCATCTTCTTTGCCTTTGTGCGCGAGAGCACACGGCCTGCTCCATGACAGGTGCTCCCGAAAGTCTTCTCCATCGCGACTTTGGTGCCCTTCAGAAGATATGAGGAGGTACCCATGCTGCCTGGGATGATCACAGGCTGGCCTGTGGAGGCAAATGCACTGTCAAGACATGAAGAGCCCGGCCCAAATGCCCGTGTTGCTCCCTTTCTGTGAACGCAGACCTCCCTTCTCACACCATCGACAGTATGCTCCTCGAACTTGGCAACATTATGGGTGACATCATAGACAAGGGGCATCTCATCATATGATATACCAAACAGGGAGGAAATGACCTCTCTTGTGTGATGAGTGATCATCTGCCTGTTTGCCCAGGCATAGTTTGCGGCCGCTGCCATGGCGCTGAAATATGCCTCTCCCTCAGGGCTTGTGAGTGGCGCACAGGCGAGCTGTCTGTCAGGGAGCGCGATATTATACTTCTTCACGGCTTTCTCAAGAACCTTAAGATGATCAGTGCAGACCTGGTGGCCAAGACCGCGTGAACCACAGTGTATCATAAAGCAGACCTGGCCTTCCTCAACTCCGAATGCACTGGCGGCCTCGGGATCAGTGATCTCTCTTACGACCTGAACCTCAAGGAAGTGATTCCCTGAACCCAGGGTGCCACACTGTGGCATGCCACGCGTTTTTGCCTTCTGGCTAACGTGCTCTGTACTGGCTTCCTTCATGCAGCCATGATCCTCACAGCACTGAAGATCGCGCTCCATGCCAAAGCCGTGCTCCACTGCCCAGGAAGCCCCCGAGACCATCATCTCATCAAGGTCACCAGGGGAGAGTTTCAGGCTGCTGTGCGTGCCCACACCTGTGGGTATTGTTGCAAAGAGACGCTCTATAAGTTCACGTTTCTTCAGGCTGAGATCTGATTCCCTGAGTGGGGTGGTGATCAGCCTGACACCGCAGTTGATATCAAATCCAACACCTCCCGGAGAGATCACTCCCTCATTGCGGTCAAAGGCCGCAACACCACCGATCGGAAAACCATATCCGAGGTGGATATCAGGCATCGCAAGGGCATATTTCACGATCCCTGGCATGGTTGTGATATTCGCAAGCTGCGAGAGTGCTCCTTCCTCGAGAGTGCCGCTCAGTTTATCTGAGAGGAAGAACCTTGCAGGCACCCTCATATCAGGGATAAAACCGCGGGGAACTTCCCATTCCATTTCATTGATTCTCTTTATTCCTTCAAACACAGATCTCACCTCATACATCAAATAAAATATCTACTGCAAAGTGATCGTCATTATGTATAATATGCATTCCAGAGTATGATATCCCCTTCACTTCTGTTCCGCCTGCATGGCGTTCCTGTGAGAAAGGCTCTCCATGCACAACTGCATCCAGTGATCTTCCGTGAATGGTAACCCCGGCATGTGAGAAGGCCGCGCCCTCCACGTCTGCAAAGTATATCAGTTCTGAGAGAAAGTCATGCAACAGGGAGTCAGGATCATCGGCCTCTACAGAGAAGGGGATCTCAACTCCTCTGTCCTCTGCATTGCAGAAGATCACTGAGAAGAGTGCACTGGCTGATTCTGAAAAAAGCCCGTCCTGTGTGGGGGCCCACACCCTCATCAGGACATCTGCCGTGTGTTCAAGCTCTTTAAATGGCATAATCAGACCTTATCTGTCATAATAGAGGGGCACCATATCCATATCAATCCTGTCGATGAAAGGTGCCTGATATACTGAGACATACAGTATGTGATCACCCACATAATATTCAATATCTGTTGATTTGGGTGGTTTTACATCAGTAGAGAGGAGTATAGGGCCCCCGCAGGATGTACAGACCCGGTAATCTGAGTTATGTTCATTTATAAATGATTTAATCTCGTCAGATATGAATATCTCGTGTCTGTGGGCGGCATCATGGTAATTGGTATCCATTTCAATAATATTCAATGACCTTGTGTAAAAAGAGTTGGGTAGGGTTCAGGTTGTCCCGACGATCCTGCGAACCATGTCAGAGTATTGATCTTTCAGTTCATAGGTGCTTGTTGAGTTGTCTTTGTCACGTATTACGCGGAGAATGCCGATTTTTGAAGCAATGATCCCAACCATTGATGCCACTGACTGATAGGTCACTGTGAATTTCTTGCTCAGCAGGTTATGAGTGTCTGCAATTGTGACTGATCTGACTCTGACAAAGATCGTAAGCAACTCGTGGCGTATGCCAGTTGTATCTCTTGAGAGATATCCTCTGAGGCGTGACTCGATCTCAGTCCTCAGGTCTGCCGCTGATCTCATGTGTGAGAATTCATTTAAATTTTATTTATAAATTTCGATTTTTATCTGTGCTGGATTATCCGTTATATAATTCAATAGGATACTATATTTATCAGAAGGTGCTTTTTGCCGGGTTTATATTTCAGGGTCATCCTTATGAGAATTTCTGAAGGGAATCCAACTATCTTAATTGTGGGATTTCATGCCCTGCCTGTATTGTGAGTGGGGATTATATCCAGGACCCTCTGGCACAGAAGAGAAAATAAGATACGAATTATTTAATCATTGGCAGACCGACTATTAATACATGGGAAGACTGACCTACGATATCAGCAGATATGAGCCCCGGCAGATGGTAATTCTGCCTGTGGTTCTGCTGATCATCTCTCTGGCGTTCCTTGCATTCAATACCTTTGCAACAGGCATGCCTGTTACTCCGGGTATTGATTTTGCCGGAGGTGTGGCGGTAACGCTCTTCACCGATGACAGCACTGAGGAGATTGAGGCATATTTTGCTGATTATCCTCTTAAAAGCGTTGGAGAGAGTGTAAATGACGGAAAATATCTGGTCTTTGATTATCTTGAAGATCAGGAATTCAGAGAACTTACTGAGAAGATACATAACCACTACCCTGACGCGAAGGTGGATCAGATTGGCGAGACCTTTGGAAAAACCCTCCAGGGGCAGGCGCTCTGGGCACTTCTTGTATCCTTTATAGGTATGGCCATAGTGGTATTTGTGGCATTCAGAACCCTTGTTCCGTCTGTTGCTGTTGTGCTCTCGGCATTTTCAGACATTGTGATCTCGGCGGCATTTATGGACATGCTTGGTATTTCCCTCTCACTTGGGACTACAGCAGCGCTCCTGATGCTTATTGGTTACTCTGTGGACAGTGACATCCTGCTTACCACACGTCTGCTCAAGAGAAGAGGCAAACTGGACGAGAAACTTCAGGGCGCGTTCAGAACAGGTTTCATTATGACTACCACAACCCTGACCGCAATTACCGCGATGTTCATTGTCTCGGCGATAGGTCAGGTCATAATAATCAGAGATATATCCCTGGTGCTTCTTATCGGCCTTCTCATTGACCTGATGAACACCTGGATGCTCAATGCCGGAATTCTGAAAGAATATGTACTCAGAGGAGGTGCGAAATGAACGAAGACAGCACACTCAGAAAAATACTCTCAGACTGGCGTGTTCTGGTCATGATTGTACTGGTTATCGCCTCGATATTCAGTATCTATCTCCTGCCGCCGGCAGTTGACAAGGGTATGACAGGCAACCTCCAGCTGGGTCTTGATCTCGAAGGTGGTGCATGGATACAGCTCTCATTCCAGTCAGAGGTCGTACGCTTCACGACAGACAGGCCTGTGAATGACTTTATTGAAGATCTGCAGTCTGAGCTTAATGCCGAGATATCCCTTGTGGACAAGGATCAGCTTGAGATACGAAAGTTGTTCACACGTGAAGAGCTTGAATCTGCCTTTGATAAACACGGTGGCAAACTGATCTCCTATGAACAGGGAGTTTCAGAGGAGACCGCTGATGATATCAAGCGTATACTTGATGATAAAGTCAACAGCATGGGCACAAAAGACGCCCGCATCAACACCCTGACAGGTCTTAATGGTGTTACCAAGTATATCCGTGTGGAACTTGCAGGTGCTGACATCAACACTGCTCAGGATATTGTTGGAAAGCAGGGTAAGTTTGAGATCAGGATTGAGACAACAAACAACGCAACAGAGCATGTGCTCTTTGGCGATGCCATAACAAGTGTCTCAACACCATCGCGTACCCCAGGCTCTCAGCAGTGGGGTGTTGGTTTCACACTCAGTTCTGAGGGCTCAGATGCATTCCGTGATGCTGCCATCAAATATGGCGCTGTCAGTGATCCTGAAAACCACGAGCTCCTGATGTACCTTGATGGTGAAAAGGTATACGGTGCACCTCTTTCAGCGGATCTCGCAGCCAAACTCAGGACAGGCACTGTGCATGATCTGAGTGCGTCTACGGGTGTCGGCGATGAGGCACTTGAGGAAGCAAGGAGTCTTGAGATTCACCTGCGTGCAGGTGCCCTGCCTGTGGATGTCGAGATCGCAGGTTCAGGTTCTGTGCCGGCCGCTCTTGGGGATCATTTCAAGAATATGTGCGTTATCGCAGGCATTCTGGCTCTGATTGCTGTGGGTGTGGTAGTCTACTACCGTTACCGCGAGCCCTCAATTGTCCTGCCAATGATCGCCACGAATGTCATTGAGATTGTCATCCTTCTCGGCATTGCCAGGTATATCCAGCAGCTGGATCTCGCGAGTATCGCGGGTCTTATTGCTGTCCTTGGTACTGGCATTGACCAACTGGTGGTCATCACAGATGAGGTGCTTCATGAGGGACGTGTGCCTTCGCCAAATCTCTATCTGAAGAGACTTGCGCGTGCGCTTGGCATCATAATGGTTGCGGCAGGCACGACAATCATTGCGATGCTCCCGCTCGCACTCATGGATCTGAGCACACTCAAAGGTTTTGCTATCATCACCATTCTTGGTGTTGTGATCGGTGTGACAATTACCAGACCTGCCTATGGTAAGGTCATCATGGCGATCCTTTCCAGATAACTGATAACAAACCTTATACCTTTTTTATGCCTCATCAGTTATGAGGAAAATCTAATGGCAAAACCTGTACTTATTGACTTCTTTGCAGAGTGGTGTGGACCATGCAAGATGCAGACACCAATTCTGGAAGAACTGAAGAGGGAGATGGGCGACTCTGTCGAGATAAAGAAGGTGGATGTTGACCAGGATCCTGAGTATGCAATGAAATTTGGTATTCAGGTGGTTCCTACTCTTGTAATTGAGAAGGACGGAAAAGCAGTCCACCGCCTTGAGGGTGTCACACAGGCTGACAGACTGCGCGAGCTTCTTCAGCCCCTTCTTGACTGAGATGGAGAGGGCATGTCTATATGCCCTCATCACAGATCTGAAGGCGTACTATGGCTCCCTACGCTGGTGGCCAGGTACACCTGATGAGATCATAATCGGCTCTGTGCTGACCCAGCAGACAAGATGGAAGTATGTTGAGACAGCTCTCTCACACCTGAGGGACTTGGGCATCTGCTCAATTCAGGATATATATTCTGCTGACATTCAGGAGATTGAAGAGGCCGTCCGCTGCACTGGCTTCTACAGATTAAAGATCCGGCGTATTAAGGGTCTTGCCGCCCATATTATTGAGAGATATGGCGGTGTTTCAGGGATGGAAACCGTGGATACCCACAGCCTGCGCGAAGATCTCCTTAGTGTCCCTGGTGTCGGGCCTGAGACTGCTGACAGCATCCTGTGCTACGCGCTCTCGAGATCCAGCTTTGTAATAGATGCCTATACTATGCGTATCTGCACATGTGCAGGTATCAGTGCCGACAAAAAAGAACTGAAAGCGCTTTTTGAGGAGATTCTGCCTCATGAGTCTGGTATCTACAGAGAATCCCACGCCTGGTTCGTGGAGTATGCAAAGGAATATTGTGTAAAAAAAAGGTGTGATGAATGCAGAATACAGAAGCTAAGAGAATAGGAAGACGTCTCTTTCAGGAGGGACTCTTAGGCGGGAATTTTGGAAACCTGAGCCTGAGAGTAAAAGGTGGTTTTGAGATCACAGCAACCGGTGCCTTTCTTGATGAACCCGGGGATCTGGTATTTGTATCTGATGAGGGTGTGGCAACACCAGGTGCATCAAGTGAGTACAGGGTGCATTCTGCTGTATATGAGGTAACCGGAGCAGAGGCGATCGTGCATGCCCATCCAGCGCATGCTGTTGCAGCCTCCCTTATCTCAGAGAAGATCATTCCTGTGGACAGTGAGGGTATGATGCTCTGTCCGGTGATCCCTGTGGCAGAAGGTGAACCTGGCACAGAGGATCTTGCCAGAAATGTAGCAGAGGCCCTGAAAGACGCGCCTGTTGCAGTCGCGAGAGGCCATGGCACCTTTGCAAGAGGTTCCAGTCTTGAGGAGGCATATCTTCTTACCTCCATTGCCGAGCATGCCTGCAGGGTGATCTTCCTGAAGAGCTGCCTGCAACACAGATCACTCTGAATCTTATTTTTCAGGAATTTATGCGAGATATATCTGATAAATTTTACTATTCATTTGCCCTTCTCATTCTTGGTATGCTTGTTGCCACTGTGATGTTCACAGAGGCCATGCTGACACCTGCCCTCCCGATCATACAGGCCGAGTTTGGGGTGTCAGGAATACTGGCTTCATGGATACTTCCGGTTGTGCTTCTTGTAGGCGCCGCTGTCACGCCGATCATAGGGCGACTTGGGGACTATTATGGCAAGAAACAGGTGCTGATATTCTGTCTTGTGATCTACACCGGAGGAGTCTTCTGTGGAGGCTTTGCATGGGATATCTACTCTCTTCTCTTTTTCAGGGCCATGCAGGGTCTGGGCCTTGGTGTGTTCCCGCTGGCCTATGCCCTTGTGATGGAGCAGTTTCCTGAGGAGAAGGTGCCAACAGCCATTGGCACAATAGCCGCAACATTTGGTGCAGGCACATTCCTGGGCGTATTCATTGGTTCATGGATCACCAGTGTTGCCGGATGGCGTATGACATATCATGTCATGTCCCCTGTTGTGTTGCTCCTGGTGGCAGCGACTGTCATTATCCTCCGGCCATCTCCACGGCATATCCACGGGAAAATAGATTTTCTCGGTGCTTTTGCCCTCTCTGCAACACTTCTTGGATTGATCCTGGCCCTCTCATCCGGTGGGCAGGATGGCTGGGAAAGTCCACATCTGATGCCCTTTGTGGCCATAACCCTGATCTCTGGTGCTGTATTTATCTGGCGTGAGAAGACCTCGCGAGATCCTGTAATCAACCCTGCACTGCTGAGACAGAGGTCTGTCTGCCTTGTAAACCTCCTCTCATTTATGGTTGTACTGGTGCTCTTCATGATCCTGCAGGCCCTTCCATATCTGATTGAGAATCCCGCAGGCCTGGCACTCTCTGAGTTTGCAGTCGGCCTGATCCTGATGCCAGGATCGATCGCTGACATGACTGCAG
>Ga0265294_10004930_pt1 | contig 16427 bp, 7 predicted proteins | sample MunlanPumphouse3_FD_192504 | JGI IMG/M metagenome (GOLD analysis project Ga0265294, IMG submission 192504) | Groundwater microbial communities from a municipal landfill in Southern Ontario, Canada - Pumphouse #3 | ecosystem: Environmental > Aquatic > Deep subsurface > Groundwater | place...
AAAGGAGAAAGCCCCGGAAGCCCCGAAAGAGGAAGCTAAACCCCTTCCGGAACCGGAAATCCCGGCCGCTGAACCTACTCCGTTAGTACCTGAAGCAACAGAAGCAACAGAAGCAACGGACTTTTCGGCAGCAACGGAAGAAAACGAAGCAAAGGACATTCCGGAGGTAACGATAACTAATGAATCTTTGGAAGCAACGGAAACAATAGAAAAAACGGAAGAGACAGGTGTCACAGACCTGCCCGAAGCGACCGAGGCTCCGGAAGAGCAAGAGAAGGAGGAGATGATCCACACCACCAAGGCCAGCGACTTGATCAGTGATCTGAAAGTATTGGGTAAAATCGATATTGACTCGATCAATCAGCGTACCAGACCGCAGAAACGTTCGGCCAAGGCACGGGAGGAAAAGGAGGCAGCCAAAGCTGCAGAGGCTTCTAAGCCAACGCCTAAATCCCGTGAATCAGGTGAATCAGCCGAAACTCCAGCTGAACCGAAGCGAAGAATGCTTGTTCAGGACGGACCAGATCATAAAATTATCCGAAAGCTGGCCGGCCCAACAGTTGTGGGTAAAATTGATTTGTCCGCTTCCGAGAAGAAGAAAAGTTCGGCAACAGCCGCCGATGACGATAGTTCCAAGAAGAAGAAGCGCAAGCGGATACGTAAGGATAAAGTTTCCGTTAACGATACCATTGCTGTTGAAAAAGATGGCGCAAAGACGGTCAAGAAAAAGACAAAAGTTAAAAAGCGCGTCAACAAAATTGAGATTTCTGAAGAGGACGTACAGCGTCAGATCAAAGACACGCTGGCTCGGATCACGCCAAAAGGGAAATCCAAAGGTTCAAAATACCGCCGGACAAGGCGAGAGCATTTCCGTCAGACTGCCCAGGCAGACGCCGAGCGAATGGAGTTGGAAAGCCATATCCTGAAAGTCACCGAATTTGTTACAGCCAATGAACTGGCCAGTCTGATGAATGTTCAGGTTAATGAGATCATTGCGACCTGCATGAGTCTGGGTCTGTTTGTCTCAATCAACCAACGGCTTGATGCCGAAACCATCTCAGTAGTGGCAGACGAATTTGGATTCGAAGTTGAATTTATCAGTGTGGCTGTCCAGGAATCAATTGAGATAGAAGAGGATAGCGAAGAGGAGCTGCAACCTAGGCCACCAATCGTCACGGTGATGGGTCATGTTGACCATGGGAAGACCTCTCTGCTTGATTATATCCGGAAAACCAATATCATTGCCGGTGAAGCAGGTGGGATCACCCAGCATATCGGGGCTTACAAGGTGGAACTGGAGAATGGCAAGACCATCACCTTTCTCGACACTCCTGGGCACGAAGCCTTTACAGCTATGCGTGCACGAGGTGCCCAAGTCACCGATATCGCCATCATTGTCATTGCTGCAGACGATTCTGTCATGCCGCAAACCATTGAAGCGATCAACCATGCCACCGCCGCAGGCGTTCCTATTGTCTTCGCTATCAACAAGATGGACAAGGAAGGGGCCAATAGTGAACGGATCAAAGAACAGCTGGCCAATATGAATTTCCTGGTCGAAGATTGGGGCGGCAAATATCAGTCGCAGGAGATCTCTGCGAAAAAAGGCATCAACGTAAACGAATTGCTTGAAAAAGTACTGTTGGAAGCTGAGCTGCTCGATTTGAAAGCCAACCCGGATAAAAATGCCGTCGGATCGGTCATTGAATCCTCACTCGACAAAGGTCGTGGCTATGTCACAAACCTTCTGCTGCAAGCCGGAAACCTGAAGGTGGGAGATATTGTGTTAGCCGGGAGCTATTTTGGCCGTATTAAAGCGATGATGAACGAACGAGGCAATGTTATCAAGACGGCCGGACCAGCTGAGCCGGTGGTTGTGCTGGGCTTGAATGGTGCTCCGCAGGCTGGCGATAAGTTCCATGTGATGGAATCGGAGAAAGAGGCCAGGGAGATTGCCACCAAGCGCGAGCAGCTGCAACGGGAGCAAGAAATGAGAGCACGTAAACATATTACACTTGACGAAATAGGCCGGAGGATTGCCATTGGTAACTTCCAGGAACTGAACATCATCGTCAAAGGTGATGTGGATGGCTCGATTGAAGCTCTCTCCGATTCGTTACTCAAGCTGTCAACCCCTGAAATTCAGGTAAATATCATTCATAAAGCGGTAGGACAGATTTCCGAAAGTGATATTCTGCTAGCCTCGGCCTCCAACGCCATTGTCGTTGGATTCCAGGTAAGACCTTCACTAAGTGCCCGAAAACTGGCCGAGAAAGAGGGAATTGAGATTCGTCTTTACTCGATCATTTACGATGCGATCAACGAAATCAAGGCTGCTATGGAAGGGATGTTAAGCCCGGAAATCAAGGAAGAGGTAACCGGAACGCTGGAAGTGCTAGAAGCCTTTAAGATTACGAAAGTTGGAACTGTTGCCGGTTGTATTGTCCGCGATGGCAAGATCTTCCGTGGCTCCAACGTTCGGATCATCCGCGACGGGATCGTGGTTTATGACGGATTACTGGGTTCACTCAAGCGGTTTAAGGATGACGCAAAAGAGGTCACCTATGGACTTGAATGTGGCTTAAATATCGAGAATTATAACGATATCAAGCCGGGCGACATCATCGAGGCTTACACCAGCAAGTCTGTCAAGAAGACACTTTAAAATGGCAAACTGACTCATAAAAAAAAGAGCCGGATGATTGTCCGGCTCTTTTTTTTGTTCAGTTTTTTTAACCTATCAGTTTGATGTAGCTCCCAGCATCTAGGAGTAGGTCAAGCTCAGCAGGCTCAGTGATTCGCACTTTAATCATCCAGCCTTCACCGTATGGATCTTTATTAACGACTTCTGGGGTTGACTCCAGTGCCGGATTGATCTCAATCACCTCTCCTGATACCGGCATATAGAGTTCCTCAACAGCTTTAACAGCCTCGATATTTCCAAAGGAATCGCCTTTGGATAAAGTCTCCCCTTGGGTTTCCACCTCGACAAATACAATATCACCCAGGTTAGACTGAGCGTAATCAGAGACCCCTACATAGGCAAACTCGCCCTCAACCCGAATCCATTCATGATCCTGGGTGTACTTTAAGGTATCAGGTACATTCATGATAAATATTCTTTGATGAGTAATTGGATTTATTGGTCAAATGTATAAAAATCCGGCCTTATTGTGTCAGGGTGAATCGGATATTGAACCCGACTTTAGTATTCGATGTTGGATACGATAAGGTAACCAGAGGTTCGTTGATCACCTGGTCGAAATAGAATCTTAGGTTAAAGCGGCTACTCAACCTGTAATCAGCAGTCATCTTGATAGTTATCACCTGTTGTCCCGAAGTCAGCTTGTCGAGATCCTCCTCCAGTTTTCGCATGATCATCCGGTTATCACGGTAGGATAAATCGAGTCTTAAGTCAAGATCCGAGGTAAATTTCCGTTGTGAGCCCCCAGCCATGATCGTTATTGGCACATTTTGGAATTGATACCCAGTGCCGATTACCAGTTCGTTCGTACGATTTTCCATCAGCTGGTTGTTGTTCAGGCTTAAGGAAAGATTCCTCGTTTTCTTGATTTCTACGCGAGCCTGGAGGCTGTTAACTAGCTGAGCGTCAAAGCTAATCAATGGGCTTAACTGCTCCGAGATGCTTATCGCCCCAATTTCCCTTTCCGGCAAGAAGTTTTCCTGAACATCGCGGATATAGTTCAATCCGTCCACCTCGTCCGGATTATAAAACAGATTGGTGGAGTAAGTCCCGACAGAGTAGGAGCTTCTGTATGCGTGGATCACGTTGAGGTTACGGAAAAATTTCTTGACAAATTCAGATTTCCGCAGCCCACTGAATTGAACTCTCCAGTTTGGCAGCATACTTAATACCCCAGGCATTGCGGTTAGATTGATGCTTTCGGGGTTTTTATTAGAATAGGCTGCCAGGAATGCCGGAATAATCACCTCTTGCGAGGTAGGACCATATCCGGAGGTATATCCCGGAAAGGCGTCTAACTCAGGATCGTATATCGGGCTTCCAGTCACCTGATTAGCCAGGCGTTGCTCAGCCAGCCGTCTTGAGATCACGTTCCGGTTATTCTTGAACCTCTCAAAAGAGGCGGAGCGCAGATTTTCACCCTCTTTAGGCAGCTTTTCAAAGGCCGAACCAATCGAGAGATAGCTCATGCTGAAGGTTCCGCTAAACATTTGGCTCTCAACATTAAATCGTTCATCTCCAGCATAATAGTAAAACTGTTCTTGGTTCCGATTCATAGAATGGGAGGCCGTGATTTCAATCCGCAAATCCGTGAGTGGTTCAACGCTGGCTCGGAATTGAAAGCCTTGGTTTCTTGAAACTGTATAGGCTTGATTTAGGGTGGAGTCAGTAGTTAGCCACATCTGGTCGGCAGCAAAATCACCAAAGCCATTATCCTGCAGCCCAAAAGCAAATCCCAGGCCGGGGGAGAGCAATCCATTGTAGCTTGTTTGGCCGGCAAACTGGGGCACAGGCATAAATCCTGGCAGCAGGGTTCCATTGTCCATTGAATAATTCAAGCTGAGCGTTTTCACTCCCATGAGGATTCTCAGGAAGTTTTCTGTTATGAAAATGAGCGGATTCTCTCTAACTTCCACAACACCTTCCACCTCGATGCGCCCCCCATTGACGTCGAGAGGGGCGGTTATCGTTATACGCCTATCATTTACCACTGCCACTTCTGTCTCCATAACACGGTTGTTTTGGTCGAAGAATTTGACGCTAACATCCTGTGTCATAAGATCATGAATAATAACCTTAGGCTGTCCCTCCTTCACATTAATCTTATCGGCTTCAAATCGGACTGTCCGAGTTGGTTTTGCCTGAGTTGCTGTTTGAGCTCGCTTGTATTTATCGTCAATTTTTTTTAGATATCCGATTTTATTATACAGGTTTTGCATATTGGCCGATCCATTCAGTTGGAAATTTCCAGCATTTTGGACCATATTCCCAAGTTGAACGGTATCAGCTGTTAGAGGGCCTGCACTCCAGTCATAATCAACTCGATAGGCTGCATTGGCGGTCAACCAGTTAAACAATGGGATCTTATTTAACGGAAGGCTATAGGAAGTAATGACGGAGTGGTGGTATTGAACTGGCCGGCCAAATGACAGAATATTCTGCCAAATGCTATCTCGCTTCTGTTCATAATCAAGTTCTCCTTTTTGAATAGCGCCGTCCGGCTCATCAATTCTGGCGATGTTGTTTGAATTGAATTCGACCTTTAAAGCCCGGGTCAAATCCCATCTAAAATCGAAGTTTCGGGTCCAGTTGAAATTCTTATTGTAGGTTGGTTCGAGCTTATAGCCAGGATTGGCAACATTTCGCAGTTGGAGTTCGCTGTACCTTCGGGCCATGTTAGTCTGGAAACGAATCATTGAAGGCTGCGGATAAAGGTTGAGTTCACGGATAATCCTAAAGGCAGGAGCGTCCAGTGCTTTCGATTTTTTTAGTGGTTCCCAAGGTTTTGGGTTGCCCGAAAAGACATAGCTGATCACCCCGTTGTAACTCTTATTGAGGTTGGATTCCGTCTTAATGTTCCTGGCGAATGTCTCGTTAAAGGAATAAGAAAGTGACCAGTTTGAGATACTATAGATTTTCGGTTCTCGGCGTGTGTTAGGAGATCCCGGTTCCAATCTGACGTTAGTGAAGTTTATACTTTTTCGTCGGTTGTAATCCTGTGCGGCAAACAAAATCGAATCACGCTCATCCCTTGAGGCTGCATTATCGAGAGCTGCCTGCAGAGGGATATCCGGATCCAGTGGATTATACTGCGGATTCCTTTTAACCTCGGAAAAACCGAGATACACTGGAAATTGAACACCGAAATTTTTGGGAAAGAATTTTCCAAGCTGCAAGCTGGTAGATACATCATACTGAATGATCTCTTCTTTACTCCGATCCTGCACCCTTTTGTCGATGCTTCCAAAACCTGGAACGCTGCTGCTACCGGCCAATGAGATATTCCCCAGGTCGGCAAGAGTGGCATTAAGGCGGGCATTGGCAGCCCAACCGCCAGACTCATCAAAGTCGGTCAGCCTCAGCTCGTTAAACCATACAATCCCTGTCTTTGGCAATCCATCATCGTAATTTGGATTGTTTGATTTTGAAGGATTTCGGATCCCGATCATGATGGTTCGGACATTTCCAAGGCTAGGATTACCGACTACAATAACCCGGTTTAACCCATCCATCATTTCATAGAGGGTTTCCTGGGTAATCTGGGAGCTTTCGCGTCGGATCTCATCATTACGTAACTGCTTGATTTGCTGGAATAGCTCGAGAGCTACAACAAATTCGTTTTCCGCTGGCCAAACTATCGAGCGATCAGCAAAGCTCAACTGATCATATTTAGCTGGAGGAGTGAGATGAGGAGTTAATTTCAGGGGAATCTCATACTCATAATAGTTCTTGGTATAATCGGCACCAATCCGGATAAAAGCACGTAAATCATTATCAGCCAGCTGGGTTTCGTCAATAGCCTCAGCATGTACGAACATTTTGAGCTTTTTATACTGCCTCATGTCAATTGCGCGATTCAGATAAGCAGCCCTGGCATCGCCATCTTCGAGGTCGGTCACCTTCATTTCGATTGATTGCTCATTTTTCTGGATCATCTGAGGATTAGTCGGGTCGGTGGTCCGAGTTATTCCTGGAGGAAGCACATAGTTGACTGGAAAGCGGTTACCGTTTTCTTCAATATTAACAGCTGACACCTCATATTTTGCCCGTGTATATTCAGGTGTTGTCAGGTGTTCCGAGCCTTCCAACAGACTCAGATTATACTTTCTCCATTCTCCTTTGACCAGCTCGAGGGTAGCAAAACGCAGGATTACCTCATCCGAGAATCCTTTAAGGAACATCCGGATAAAGCGGATAGATTTGAAATCCTGAATACCGCCAATCACCTTGTCGGGTTCATAAATCGGAACCTTAAACTGATACCAGGTAACCGGATCTCCTTCTTTATTCTTTCCAACAATAGCATCTGTGATAAAATTCCGGCCAACCTGAAGATCATCGGGGCGCATACTAACCTTATACTGGAAGTAGGACTCCGACTCGTTCAGGGTATTATCCATGTTGATATCTTCCACATCCGGGAGATTGGTAGATTGAGTGGGGAATGGCTCAGTAGACTGTTCAGAGGTAAGTGAGTTACGCTCCAAACCATTAAATTTCTTATATCGATCCAGGATGCCCAGCTGTAAAGCGTCATAGGTGGACCCTCGAAAATACTGAAAATCATCACCTGACGGGTCGTTCAGCATCTCCTCGTAAAGCGGAGCAGAGGGGTCGACAATACCCATTAGAGAGTCGAGGTAATTGGCAAAAAATGAACGTTCATCCTCATTATTCAGTCCATCCAGTCCGACATCCTGTGATTCTCTAGCCTGTGGATCATTATCGAACGCGTTGACAAAAGATTGTGCAACCGGAACCCTTCCCCACGCCGTAGTATCCACATAGTTAAGCGTTTCTTGTCCGTTTAGTCCGTTTTCGAACGCCTTACGTCCATCTTTAAGAATATCTTCTGAAATGCTACCCAGGTTAAACATCAAAACAGGCTCCAAGTCGTCACGTTGAATATTCCGTTTTTCGTCCTCCACATAGGGATCCATAAGCCAAAACTCTAGATACTCAACGTTGGCAGCTTCGAAGTCGTTGGTATACAGCGAGCTCATGATCCCTCCCCACCTAGTATCCGGAGCCCGGAGGGTACCGTCGTTATTCAATCCTGCCGAATAGGCTGATTGTCTGGTGTCATAATTATATGGACCTCGCTCTCTTGGATAAAAAGCCACGTTAAGAATCTGAAGGTAGGTCGGGATGCTATTGGGGCTCTCCTTGTACGGGAAAATCTCCTGCTCACGGATTTCCCTCACGTAATGGCTGTTTTGTTCCTCCGGATTACCAGCAATATGGGAAGGAGTGGCCGAGTTATTGCGAAGAAACAGTGGGTCAATATGATACCAGGCAAGTTTTGCCCGGTTGTACCCATAAGCCAGATCGTTACTGAGAGCAGCTTCCGGGAACAGATCCGGTTGACCGTAGGGTGTACTGGAAAGCACCCAGTTCTGCTTTTGTTTCAGGGTTATAGTAACTTCGCTACCTTCAAAATCATCAATCAACGACTCCCCGCCTTTATCTGTCTTATCTGCGCCTGAATTTACCACGTTAGAGTGACCCGGGATCAGATGGGCGAACTCACCGGTAAACGTCACCATCGACCGTTCTTTCGTCTGGATCAGGGGGATTTTATCGATTAGCTGGGTGAGCCAGGGTGCCTCTTTTCGGTAATTGGTATTAAAGCCCCAGATCGTGTTGGCAATCGGTTCATCCCCGATATTGACTTTATTAGTTAATGGCCTTTCGCGCAAATGAAGGATGGTTCCACCGATATTAAAGTCCTTATTTACACGATATTGCATATGTGTTCCCAACATTGCTTTCGACTGAATTCCGAATTGGGAATTATCCTCCAGTGAGATCTTAATGGGCGTACCGGATTCAAGCAAGCCCTGATTGATGATCTGGACTGTACCCATGGTATAATCCACGGTGTAATCAGTGTTTTCATTGAGCTGCATTCCGCCTGCCGTCACCACCACGCTCCCCTGTGGGATATTCATGGCATTCAGTCTGATTTCGGAAGAGGAAGCTGATCGTGAAGAACCCCGTAGAATGAACTTATTTTTCTCGGCTGTTTGTCGGGCGACATTTTGTGTCTGGGTATAAAGTTCTTCAAAAACATATTTGTCTGCAATCTCACGATTAGCGGGATTTCCTGCTTCGATTTTCTCCCTCAGGAATGAGCCAAAAGGCTCCAAAACCGGAAAAATGATTCGGCCTTTTGATGCGTTCACCGTCAACTGATCAATAAAGTCAAACACTCCATCCGGCTGGGGGTCCAGCTGAGAATTCAGTCGGTCGAGATTGAGTACCGTCAGCAGAATCTCTCCCTCAATTGCTCCCTCCGGAATGTAGTTGATTGCTGTACCAGCTTGGTCATTCTGATAGTAAACCTCCATCCTGAAATCCTCAGCATTGATCCTGGAGGTATTCAGGCTATAAATATTTTTCATCATCAAATCCCAGGTCGGCAACGCTGGTGTTTGATTCGTCCCCTTGAGGAGTTTGAGGATCAGGGAAGGAGCATCAGACTCATTATCTTTGTTCACCTCATTGGAAAACTCACCTACCCGGTACACCCTACCGCCCAGGGTATATTCGTACGCGACAGCCAGAATCTCATCAGAGTTAAGTGATTGATTAAGCGAGATATAACCAAGCTTTGTATGGAGGAAATACTCCTCGGAATCAAGCTTCCTGGCATTCTCGATCTTCTCATAATCCTGGCCTCCCAAGAAGTTGTATGACGACAAGGGAGTTAAAACACTGGTAACGTTACCGATATTACGGATGCCGGAATAGTTATCCAGCATATTGCGGTACAGGTTATTCACATCATTATAGGGATTCTGACCCGGCCCGACATACTCCACAAAATCAGGATTAAAGATGTTGGTATCACCGGGGGCAGCCCCTTCCGCTAGATCGAGAAAAGCAACAACGTTTCTGGATTGATCGAACTTTCCAGATTTGTTGGTAATCCAGACCTCTATTTTGGTGATATTGATTCCGGAATTGATGATCGGGGTGTTTTTCAGGGCTTGGTCGTAGTTGTCACGAAAATACTGCGATAGAAAGAAGTGCTTGTTCGATTCGTATTCATCCGCCCGGATTTCGTATTCATTGGAGACTCCCCCACCCTCAACTTCAATCGTTTGGGTTTTGCCCTCCTGCTGAGAGAAAACGCTGGTGATGGTCAGCCGGCCGAATTGCAGCTCAGTCTTGATCCCAAAGAGGCTTTGGCTACCGCTAATCAGGGATCCCGAGAGGGGTAGGTTAACATTCCCGGCTTCCACTTTCTTAAGTATCTCATCCTCTTTACCGGTGTAGGCGATCTTGGTTCGGTTCTCGAAATCGAACGTGGCTTCCGTATTGTAACTAATACCGAGCTCCAGCTTGTCACCGATTTGTCCGGTGACGTTCATCATGATTTTATTATCAAAATCGAAGGTGGTATTTCGTCTCACCTTCTCCGGCAAATTGTTATTCTTGTTGTTATTGATCTGCACTCCGAAGATCAGCTCTGCCGATCCTTGGGGATTGATACTGATAGTGTTAGACCCAAAGATCCGGTCAAAAGCTTCGCCTCCGATATGAAGTTTAGGGATCAGACCTCCCTGGGAGCTAAAATTCTCGCCAGCCAGGCGTTGCCTCCAATAATCGGCTACCGACCGGTTTAAATCGTACTGGCGGTACTGGTCCTGCCGAAGGTAGTAGGGCTCGCTAAGCCTCAATGAACCAACATTTTGTTCAAACCGGTATTCGTTACTTTTCGGATCATACTCGATTTTTGAGCTATAATTTTTGGGATCATTCAGGAAAAGCGGTGATCGCAGTCGGGGTGCCTGAAACGGTGAAGTTGTCAGGGGTGGTATGGGGTATCGCAGACGAATCAGGGAATCCGGATCTTGGCCATTCTGACGATTTTGACTCTGGTCACCGGTTGTCTGAGAGAAAGCCGACAAAGGCAACAAACAAATCAGGATCAACAGCCTGGCGGAAAGGATCAGGAGTTTTTCAAATTGTCGTAACGGCATATTGACTATCCGGTAGGTGCGATTAAAGTTTTTTTAAGGCCAGCTTGACTAACTGTTCCGCACCGATATCCGGTGCTTCCCCCAGGATCTGATCCAGGGCCTTCCCTGACTCATTCCGGGCAAAGCCAAGCATAACTAATGCTGATAACGCTTCATCCCTTGAGGTATTGCCTGTTGCGGGTAAAATTCCCCCAGCTTCACCGGTCTTACCAATCTTATCGCGCAACTCAATAATCAGCCGCTGGGCAGTTTTTATACCCACACCTTTTACACTTTTAAGTGCAGGTACGTTATCAGTCTGAATTGCTCTGCGGACATCAGCAGTAGAAAGGGAAGAAAGCATCATTCGCGCGGTATTGGGACCGATTCCGGAAACGCTGATTAACAGCCGAAAGATTTCCCGTTCCTCACGCGTATGAAACCCGTAAAGTAGATGGGTATCCTCCCTAATAATCTCCTCGATCCACAAATGGGCCTCTTCCTTATCCCTAAGGGGAGAATAGGTTTGAAGGGAAATCTGAATCTGATAGCCGATCCCACCGATGCTTATCACCGCCATCGCTGGAGTCAGTTCAGTCAGTTTGCCATTAATGAACTCATATACAGCCATCAGGATATCTTTTGGTGATTACTGTGCCTGCATGGCATTCTTCCGGAGATCCCGGTTTGCTTTCCGGTTGTTATAAATATCCACTGCCAGGTAAATGGCCTGACGCATTGAATTAGCGCTCGCTTTATCCCTGCCTGCAATCTCATAGCCGGTGCCATGCGCAGGGGAAGTCCTAACCACCGGCAATCCGGCGGTATAATTCACTCCGGTATCGAAGGAGAGTGCTTTGAAGGGTGCAAGCCCCTGGTCGTGATACATGGCCAAAACAGCATCAAAGTTCTGATAAACACCAGACCCGAAGTACCCATCAGCAGCATAAGGACCAAGCGCCATGATACCCTCCTGGCGCACCGCTTCAAGAGCAGGGGTAATTATTGTCTCCTCCTCATTCCCAATTAATCCCTGATCACTCGCGTGAGGATTCAGCCCCAGAACCGCAATCCTCGGCCGACGAATTCCGAAATCATTGATCAGAGATTGGCTCAAAACGCGCAATTTCCTGACAATCAAATCCTTTGTTAAAAGTTCAGCCACATTAGCCAGCGGGACATGCCCGGTAGCCACAGCCACCTTCAAACCATCGCTGACCATCAGCATGAGAACATCAGGGGATTCGAACTTGTCTTGCAGGTATTCGGTATGACCAGCGAAGGAGAAATCTTTGCTTTGAATGGTGGATTTGTTTATTGGGGAGGTGATGAGCACGTCGATCTGTCGTTCAGAAAGATCATTAACCGCCATCTCCAGGGAGATAAAGGCAGCTTCTCCAGCATATGGGGAAGGTTTGCCAAGTTCCACTCTGACATTATCATCCAGGCAATTGACCAGGTTAGCTCGTTTCATGTTGGCTTCCCGGGCACTGTTGATGCTATTCAGGCTAAAGTTGGGAATATTGAGAGCTTTTCTGTGGTAGGCAAACACTTTAGGGGATCCGTACACGATTGGAGTACAGACTTCTAACATTCGAGGATCAAGCAATGCCTTGATAATCACCTCGTAACCAACTCCATTAATATCTCCTTGGGTTATCCCGGCCACAATTTTTGAATCTTCCATTTTATCTAATTATTCAGATAATTATTTCTGATGAATTCTATCAGCAAACGCACACCAACACCGGTAGCTCCCACTCCGCGATAGCTGTCTCGTGTTGGATTATAAGCAGTTCCAGCAATATCCATATGAATCCATGGATAAGAAGTGAAATATTCCAGGAATTTTCCAGCGGTGATAGCACCGGCCAATCTTCCGCCAATATTTTTCAGGTCGGCAATTTCTGACTCCAGCATTTTGCCATAATCGGGCCACAAGGGGAATTGCACCACGCGCTCCATGGTTTGGAAACCTGCCTCATCAAGCTTGCGGAACAGCTCTTGGGGAGCGGTTCCCATGACAGCTGTGGCGAGTGGTCCCAAGGCAACCTGGGCTGCTCCTGTCAGGGTGGCTAGGTCGATCACCAATCCCGGTTGGTATCGTTTGGCATAAAGCAATGCATCGGCCAAGATCAGGCGGCCTTCAGCATCGCAGTTCAGCACCTCAACCGTTGTTCCATCCTGATACTTAATAACATCACCCGGAACATAGGCGTTACCATCCGGGCGGTTATCCGTTGCCGGGATCAGGGCGATAGTTTTAACCGGAATATTGAGCCGCGCCAAGGCTAATATGGTCCCCGCAACAGCAGCTGCACCGGCCATATCAATCTTCATCTCATCCATACTATTGGGGGTTGGCTTCAAACTCAAACCACCCGTGTCAAACATCACGCCCTTCCCTATGAGGACCAAGGGTGATTCATTGACTGGTTTTTCCGGGTCCCAAGTCATGATGATAAACCGTGGCGGATCGATGCTTCCCTTATTAACAGCCAGCAGTCCAGCCATTTTTAGCGCCTCAATTTTGGCTTTATCATAAACCTCTACCGCCAACCCTGCTTCTGTTCCTACCTGCTTCAATTCTTCCGCTAGGCGAGAGGCTGTCAGCCAGGATAGAGGCTCATTAACCAGATCCCTTGTAAAGAATACAGCTTCAGCCGTTATTTGTAATTCATTGATAATCTGAGAGCTCAGACCATAAACCCCCACTTTCTCAAGACTTAGCTTTTTGTTGCTTTGCTTGGAAAAATATTTCAGAAACTGGTAACTAGCCAGAAGCATACCTTCTAGCAAGCATATAGCAAGTTCTTGGTTAGGAGCCTGGTTGATCAACAGGGCTTCTTTCCATTTCAGCTGACCGGCGAGGATGATGATCTCAGCGCCGGATTTTCTGAGCGACTCCATCAACCCCAGATCCTTTTCTCTGGCATCAGGAACTACCACCAAATCCATCCGGTCGAAGTGATTGACCTGGACAAGCTGCATAGATTCGGTCAGGCTTTTATCCAGATAAGCCTTTTGGGCGGGTGTCCAATCATATTCCAGGGCATCCTCCCGGCTCCCAAAAAACAGGATCCGGTTGAGGCTGGGATCTATCGTATCACAGTGATATGAAATGAGTGCCATAAGCCACGAAAATAAGTTTGTAAAGTTAAAAAAAACTAGGGCATACCGACGATCAACCTTACAATTAGCCTAACTTGCGAGCCAGAGTAGGCATCAAATGAACTATACAGAAGAGATACTCAACAGAGCAAGGGAAGGAGCCCCTCCGGATTTTGATGAAGCCCTTCACTTATACACACATGCTGGCGACGGAGAGTTAATGGAGGCAGCCCATGCCATTAGGATGGAGCTTAACCCGACGATGGAAGTAGGTTGGATCATCGACAGAAATGTCAACATCACCAATGTCTGTGTTTCGTTCTGTAAATTCTGCAATTTCTGCCGCAAGAGTGCTGATGAGGATGCCTATGTGACTACCCTCGACCAGTATCGTGAAAAGATCGAACATCTGTTTCGACTGGGAGGGCGCCAGTTACTTTTACAGGGTGGTTTGCACCCCAAACTGGGGCTAGATTTCTACACTGAACTGTTCAGTCGACTCAAAGCAGAATATCCCGAACTCAGGCTTCATGCGTTGGGACCGCCTGAGATCGCACACATTGCAAGATTAGAAAAAGCTGATTATCAAACAGTTTTAACTAAGCTAATTGATGCTGGTCTCGACTCCCTGCCAGGAGCAGGAGCGGAGATTCTGGTTGACAGAGTAAGGAAGATAGTTTCCCCCGGAAAATGCAGTGCAGAGGAGTGGCTGGAGGTGATGCGTGTAGCACACCGCATGGATCTTCCAACCTCAGCAACGATGATGTTTGGTCATGTAGAGACGATAGAAGAACGTCTTGAGCATATGATCCGACTTCGTCAGCTGCAGTCGGAAAAGCCAGCTGAAAGTCGGGGTTTTCTCAACTTTGTTGCGTGGCCGTTTATGGATGAAGGGACTGTTTTGCGGAACCGGTTGGGCATTCGCAACACGGTAGATTCCCGCACCTATATCAGGACGATTGCTTTAGCGCGGATCATTCTAAACAACATTCCGGCCATTCAGGCATCGTGGCTAACGGTGGGAAAAACCATCGGGCAGCTTTGTCTGCATGCCGGAGCCAATGATTTTGGGTCGGTCATGATTGAAGAGCATGTCGTTTCTGCAGCCGGAGCCAATCATACCTTTGATGCCAAGGGCATTCAGCAGGCTATCCGTGAAGCGGGTTTTATCCCGCGACAGCGAAACCAGCTCTTTGAGTGGGTAGATTAGTCGGGAAACCGAATAGTTTTGAGGATGCTCTCAACCTTCCGGATGTGGTTACGCTTATTGGTTCTGGGAGCATAAACAAACCCAAAAGTGGTAACCAACCGGTCGCGTTTTTCATCCACCAATGTCCAGGATACAAATGGTCCACCCATAAATGCACCTTCCGTCTCCCATAATCCCTTCAGTTCCCTAACGTAAACACTGTCCAGGGTAAAAGCCCGGGTGCTGATGGGATAATCCAGTTCCAAGGCCATATAGGAACCAGTGGCAGGTCCCGGAACCCGAGGCTTCATATATTGATCAATGGAGGTGACCAACCGATTGTATTCCAGCTGGGATTCATCCGTATAGGGGGTCGACCAGATCAGGACACCTTGGATAATATCCTGGGGATCATACTGTACCCAGATAAAGTTACCTGTATCTATCCTAGCCTCAAATCCTTTGGGGAAGGCGATATCAATCTGATGCTTGGAGGATAACTGGGTAGCGAGAGGCACATTCTGATATCGGCGGTTGAATGCCGCCTGGCGGTCCACCTCTCCCTCACGGAAAGTATTCACTATTGTTTCCCTGTTCTCTTCAATCAGTTGCATAAACGACTCTTTATCAGGAGCATGAAGGCGCATCAGGTACTGATCGGCAGCCCAGTAATCTTTTGCTGCAATGATCTCAGCCTTAGTGATATGGGGACCGATTTCCGTCAGGATTAAGTTTCTGGCAGGCCGGATCATATTACCGAAAGCAGTTGGTGGAATATGAATCAGGTCGAACATTGGTTCAGCCCCTTCCATACCTGTTTGGGGCAGGGATGGTTCATCCTGGGTGAGTATTCTGACCAGGGAATCTCCGATAGCACCTTTGTAAAAATCATCAGCCAGAACGAGGATAAGTTCTCCTGGTCGACCGGTGCAAGGGGGCAAGGTCACCCCCTTTCGATTTGAGCATGAAACCATTGTCCCAAGAATCAGAACACTCAGGATAAAGAAATTAGCAACTCGTTTCATGGTTAAATCTATTTGGTGAATAGTTTAAGAATGTCATTTCCGTTGGCGTAGATCACCAGACTCAACAGGACAAGCATACCGATAATCTGAGCGACCTCCATGAATTTCTCCCCCGGTTTTCGTCCGGTGATAATTTCAAACAGCAGGAACAGCACGTGCCCGCCGTCAAGTGCTGGAATCGGTAAAATATTGACGACAGCCAGCATAATTGAGAGGAAGGCCGTCATATTCCAGAATGTCAACCAGTTCCACGAAGATGGGAAAATATTTCCAATAGCGATGAAACCTCCGACCGATTTATACGCTTTTGTCTCGGGAGAGAAGATCAGTTTAAGGTCTTTGAGGTAGGAGGAGATCATTTTGACTCCTTTTGAAACTCCTGCGGGGATAGATTGAAAAAAGCTATAACGGATCTCTTTCAGATTAAAAAA